>Ga0070731_10004046_pt1 | contig 12833 bp, 6 predicted proteins | sample Coa_R1_2_FD_66448 | JGI IMG/M metagenome (GOLD analysis project Ga0070731, IMG submission 66448) | Surface soil microbial communities from Centralia Pennsylvania, which are recovering from an underground coalmine fire - Coalmine... | ecosystem: Environmental > Terrestrial > Soil > Unclassified ... | reverse complement strand
GTGTAAGATTGGCTCCGACTGGATTGCCCGGCTGGGTGGGCATCGTTGGGGTCGAGGAAGAAGGCGATGACCCCGAGCAACTCGTAAGCGCGACGGCGAGGAGGAAGACGAGGGCAGCGTGCAACAGACGGAAGTGACGGGCCAGTGAACGCATTGAAACCCTGGGCTCTGAATCCTCGGGCCTCTCATCATCGATGGGTTTTGATGAAACCGTCAATTGCCCATTTGGGCACTACAATCCGCTTTCGATTCCGAACACGGACTTCAGGGCGTCGGCGCAGGCACAAAGGCGATCGCAACATCGTCTTGATATGTCACTCTCCATGCCGAGGACTGGCGCAGCATGTTCGCCAAAGCCGTATTTCGCGGTAGCAACACGCAGCCGGGACGCGTCGCCAGCAGAAATTCCTGCCATCCGTCTTCCACATGCAGCATCTTTAAGTACGACTCGAAAAAATCAGCGCCGTAAAAATCGTGGCGATCGTCAACAACAACTTGCCACTGCGGATAGAGTCGATAAATCAGATATCCACCCCAGAAGTCGGGGCTGAGAATCGGTCCCTTAAGCTCCTGACTCGCGATGTACTTCACCGCCGCGACAGGCATACGCTTCTCATCGAAGCGCGCATCCGCGAGCTGTTGCGCTCCTACCCGCCCTCCGCTGGCTACGATCAGCAAGGTGGTAATAATCGCGACGGTCGGCCAAAGATGACCCCGCAACGTCGACTCCACCAATGACATCCTGCGAGCAAACTTCCATTCGAGTTTCAACAAAGGGCCACCGACTACGACCAGCATGATGGAAGCGATCGGGATATTGCGGGATGCATACAGGCCGGCATAGATCGCAAAAAGAAGTAAGAGGATGCGGACAAGCCCGACCTCGCGCCGATAGGCGACCATGATTGCGATCGCTATCAGCAACAGGATCAGAAAGCAACACTGGGCAAGGCCGTGAAAGTTCGGGGACTGAAATTCCTCAATGTGGTTCATCAGGAAACGGTTCGTCAGATACGAGTAGATATGCTCGTGGAGTTTCCAACCATAAGGGTTCGCAAAACTGGCCAGGACAGATAAGAATCCGATCCACGTCAATTCCCTCACCCGTATCCGCGCGAAGTTCTTTGCCAGCAATTCCTCAATCTGATCGGATCTGGTTCTGAGCCATGCCCACAGGGCGCCCACCCAGTGGATTCCGAGCAAAACAAAAGCAACCACGAAACCGCCGTGCACGTTGACCCAGATCACCATGAGTTCAGGCATCAGCCATGCCCAGCGCCGATTACGCTCGGAGCGATTACGAAACCCCCTCCATTCGCCGGAATCCAGAAGCCAAAGCCAGATGAGCGTCAGCATCCAACTCACAACATGGGGTCTTGCCAGAAAGTGAATCATCGACGCTGAGATCGCGAGCAGAACCAGCACAAACGCAACCACCAGGTTTGCTCCGCGGCTCAACACGAAACGAAAGAGTCCTCCGAACGTTGCTGCGATCACAACTGCGGTGAACCAGACCACTCCATTCAGACCAAAGCTGGCTTCCAGCTTGCCAACCAGAAGGTCATAGAACCACTCCCAGGCGAACCATGGTTTGCCGCTCATGGTGGAGGAAAACCGATCGACACGTGGGATGTTGTGCGTGCCCAGAATCTGCTGTCCAGTACGGATGTGCCATCCAATTCCCGCATCGCCCAACACACGTACCGAAAGCGATGTGAACAGGAGAGTGGCGAGAAGAGCAATGAAAATAAGGTCCGCAACCGATGGCAGTAGCCAACGAATGTACTCGGGGAGCAAACTCGCCGCCTGGCCCTTTGGTAGAGAACTTCTGGAACCGTCTGCCATCGCGTGAATCTTATAGACAGGGGGCCAGGACAGCAAGATGACAAACCAGACGCAGCCTCGAGTGGTGATCGTAGGCGCGGGATTTGGCGGGCTTAATGCCGCTAAAGCGCTCGCTAAGGTCCCCGTGCAGGTGACGGTAATTGATCGCAAGAATCATCACACTTTCCAGCCACTTCTCTATCAGGTAGCCACGGCTGGCTTGTCTCCGGGAGAGATCGCCGCGCCGATTCGTTCTATTCTGCGCTCCAAGAATACCGAGGTCCTCATGGCAGAGGTGACCGGGTTCGATCTCGAGCGCAAAATCGTGGAGACTCCGGACCTGCAGGTTCCTTACGACTACCTGATAGTGGCGGCCGGAGCCCGTCATTCGTACTTCGGGCATGACGAGTGGGAAAAGCTCGCACCCGGCCTGAAGACCATCGAAGACGCTTTGGAGATCCGCCGCAGGGTTTTGCTGGCTTTTGAGTTGGCCGAGCGTCAGGCTGCCGCAGGCGAGACAACCGCGCCAGTGAACTTTGTTGTAGTCGGCGGAGGTCCGACAGGCGTTGAGTTGGCCGGCACACTCGCCGAAATCTCCCGCCATGCCCTGGCGCATGAGTTTCGCTCGATCGATCCGGCGCGTGCTCATATCCTCCTCATCGAAGGCGGCCCAAGGGTGCTTCCGGCCTACGCGGAGGATCTCTCCCGCAGCGCAGAGGAACAACTGAAGCACTTAGGAGTCGAGGTGAGGACCTCAACCACGGTCACGAAAGTCGAGCCGGGAGCCGTCGACATCGGCGATACCCGTCTTTCGGCAACGGTTGTGCTCTGGGCCGCTGGGGTGGCTGCCTCTTCATTAGGAAAAAAATTGGGCGTTGCTGTCGATCGTGCCGGCCGCGTTCCGGTGAAGGAAGATCTCAGCCTGGCGGATCATCGCGAAGTCTTTGTGATTGGCGATCTCGCGGAAGCCAAGGACGAACGCGGCAAAATGCTTCCCGGAGTCGCGCCCGTCGCCATGCAAGAAGGAACATTCGTGGCAAAGGTAATTCGACAGGAGGTTGAAGCAGGAGAGCATTCCGTTGCACCGCGTCCGCGGTTCCACTATTGGGACAAAGGCAGCCTGGCCACCATCGGGCGTGCGGCCGCGGTGGCGCAGTTTGGCAAGATTCACATCTCCGGCTTCGTCGCATGGCTTTCCTGGCTGTTCGTGCACATCTTGTTTCTCATCGGATTTCGCAATCGCCTGCTCGTATTTATCCAGTGGGCGTGGTCCTATGTGACCTACGAACGCGGAGCCCGACTGATCACCGGCAGCACATACCTGCCCGGCTGGATTGAACCGGACGTCAAAGAGATGCTCAAAACTCCACAGCCGCAAGAAATTCGATCTGCCACCGCGAAATAGGGAGACAATAGAACTGAGGTCGCTCTCTTGCGGACTCGCCAATTCCTTATGAAGAACGCTCTCATAGCCAGTTTGACTCTCTGCACCCTGATTGTTGGAATCTCGGTAGCGGCCCAGGCTCAAGTCCTCAAGGTCGTAGTGGACGACACGGTCCAACCCATCAGCGAGGAATATATCGCCCGTGCCATCACCGAAGCCGACCAACGCCACGATTCCGCCGTGCTGATCGAACTCAACACTCCCGGCGGCCTGGTCAGCTCCACGCGTGAAATCATCGAGAAGATCACCAGTTCGCCCGTGCCCGTGATCGTTTATGTCACTCCCACGGGAGGGCATGCGGGATCGGCAGGCATTTTTATTCTCGAGTCGGCTGATATAGCCGCGATGGCTCCTGGAACCGCTGCCGGAGCGGCGCATCCCGTCACCTTGATTGGGCCGGTGCAGGTAAAGCCAGATGATGAGATGAACCGGAAAATTGAAAACGACACCGCCGCTTTGATTCGCTCCTTCACTTCCAAGCGCGGACGCAATGTCGAGGCGGCTGAAAGCGCGGTTCGTGAATCCAAATCATTTACCGAACAGGAAGCCCTCTCCGCCCATCTGATCGATTATGTGGCCCCAAGCACTGACGACCTGTTCCGCCAGATGCAAGGCAAATCATTCAAGCGGTTCAACGGACAGCAGGTGACACTTAATCTCGTCGGCCAGCCGGTGAATCCTTTCGACATGACGCTGAAAGAGCACATTCTCGACGCCCTCATGGACCCGAATATTGCCTTTCTCCTATTGGCAATCGGCGCTCTCGCGCTCTATGTAGAGTTCAATCATCCGGGTGCGGTGATCCCGGGTACCGTCGGAGTGGTTTTTATCCTCGTCGCAGCCTTTGCGTTGAACCTGTTGCCAACGCGGTTTGCCGCTCTTGGCCTCATCCTGGGAGCGTTTCTACTTTTCGCCGCGGAAGCGAAATTCGCCAGTCACGGCGTGCTCACCGTTGGTGGAATCGTACTGCTCACGCTCGGTGGTCTGCTGCTCGTGGATTCTCCCATCCCTGAAATGCGTGTCCACCTCGTCACAGCCCTCGCCGTGAGTATTCCACTGGGGCTGATCACGGCCTTCCTGATGACGATTGCCTTGAGAGCCCGCCGCAACAAAGTTGTCACCGGTGAACAAGGGCTCATCGGGGAGACGGGCGTCGCGCAAACCCCCCTCACGCCGCAAGGAAAGGTTTTCATTCATGGCGAACTCTGGAATGCGGTCGCTTCGGGGGCTTTACCGGCTGGACAACTCGTAAGAGTGCGGCAGGTTGATGGACTGACTCTCAATGTCGAGGCGCTTGAAACGACACCGACTACTAGAAGCCATGCCGAAGCTACCACATAGTGTGGAGTCTTAGTCGGCGCATGCTACTAGGCGCCATGATGCGGCCCTGAAACCGCCAGCACATCGACCTGCAACGCATTGGAGTGCAGCCCTGCTACGGTAGTTGCTGGAATCTTGCCGCTCGCCGGAAGCATTCCCACCGCCCGGTTCTTGCCCGCATCTTTGGCGCGATGCAGGCCGCGATCCGCCAGTGTGAGCACCTCTTCATAACTAACGGCCCGTGGATTATCAGGGAACCACGGGAAAGCCGCCCATCCCAGAGAGCAGGTTCGATATATGGTTTGACCGGTGCTATCGAGATCAAAGGGAGTATCCGCAACTGTGGAGAGCACGCGCTGCGCGAGCAATTCCGCTTCGGTCCGGTCGGTGTAACGGGAAACGATCAGAAACTCCTCGCCACCCCAGCGCACCAGCACATCCGAATGCCGAATCGAAGAACTGAGGCGGCGCGACATCTCGATCAGAACCTTGTCGCCCACATCGTGACCGTAGCGATCGTTAATTTCCTTGAAGTTGTCGGCATCGATCAAATAAAAGACGAGATCGCGCGTATGCGGATCGTGCTGGTCGGCATGCGATCGAAGCGCCTGGCCGACATCGCCGTCGATCGTCGCGGAGAAGTAGCGGCGGTTGCGCAGGCCGGTGAGCGGGTCGGTCAACGAAGCCTCCTGCAGCACCACGTTGGTGCGCTCCAATTCCCGGTTCAGTCGGCGGTGCTGGATAAATAGAATGAGCGCCATCAGGAACATCGTGGCCAGCGTCACTAGCACGCGAAAATTCGAGACTGAGCGCGGAAGCTTGGGGTCCAGCAAGGCATAGATGGCCAGGATCGGCAAAGAAAGCACTGCCAGCATGGCCAGATTCGACATCCACACTCCATACGAGTCATCGGAATCTGCGGCAGCCCCGGTGAGCCCTTCTCCCAGGAAAGTTACGGCTGCATAGATCGCAAACGACGCCGAGTACGGGATGTCGTACCAACTGCCTGTGAAGTAAGCATCCTTTTCGATTGCACGATTGAGGAGGTAGAAGAAAAACGCATTGAAAAGAGCGGCAGCGAAAAACGCGCCGTAGAATCTCTTCCATTTTCCCGAAGTCCGCAGCCAGAAGATTCCAAGTACCGCGGCGAAAATCAGATTCTCTAACCAGGAGAGACGATCGAAGTTCTGGTTATAGCCATCCTGATTAATGGAAACGTATTGCCAGGGAATCACTAAATAGACGTAGAGATAAAGCCACCAGAGCAACAACAGCAGAAAATCGAGTGCGCCCAGCCGGAGATAGCGCGCCGAAGGTTCGCGATGAGGCCGCAGTAATAATCCCGCCATCATCGGAGCGCCGGCCAGAAATAAAAGAGCGTCGGCCGGATGCATCTGGGGCATGTGCTGGTGCAGAACCAGGTCGTAGACAACCCAGACCATCTGGTCGCTGAGCCATAGCGTCCAACCTGCAGCTTGCAAAATCCAGAACCAGCGCACTCGGCCTTTGCTGGCGACACCCTGCAGTGCGAACGCCAGAAGAGCGATCAGCATCAGCAGGGCACCAGCAATATCGCTGATTGCGATGCGAACCACACCTAGCGGCAGTAGCAGGCAGCCCACGGTGAGCAGCGCCGTGAGCGATCCCGCAGCGCCCAGCAAAATGGCTTTCCATGGAGTACGGCCGTGCAAAGTTGCCCCCCGTGCCTTGCGAAACGGATCTAGCCCTTGGCGCCAGTGGAATACGCCCGGTACGTCTGGCCCTCTTCTCTGCGCAGATCGTCCCAGATTGCGTCAGGCATTTCGAGAAACACTCTGACGATCTCGGGATCGAATTGCTTTCCGGACCACACCGTTATCTCCTGTTTTGCCGCCTCATTGGATTGTTTTCGGCGATAAGGCCGGTCGGAGGTGATGGCATCAAACGTATCTGCGATAGAAAAGATGCGGGCCCCGAGGGGGATTTCGGCGCCCTTCAGTTGCCGTGGATATCCAGTGCCGTCGAACCGCTCCTGATGGGAGTACACAATCTCCGCTGCCTCGGCCAGAAATGGGATCTTCTTGAGCATCTGATACCCGTGATAGGCATGCTCCTTCATGACCTCCATTTCCTCAGGCTCTAGTTTGCCCGGCTTCCTCAGGATGCTGTCCGGAATTTTGATCTTTCCGATGTCATGCAGAAAGGCGCCGCGCGCAATGCCTGCGATTTGTTCGCGCGGCAGACCCATGGCTTGCGCAATCGCGATCGTATACAGCGTGACCCGCCGCGTGTGCCCGCCCGTCTCCGAATCGCGCGCATCCAAAGCATCCACCAAGGCTTCAATGGTTATGTCGTAGGATTTTTCCAGATCTCGATAAGCCGCCTGCAACTGATCGGTGCGAGCTTTTACCAGCGATTCCAGATTGGTTTGGTAGGTCCGGTTCTCAACTTTGAGCCGCCGATTTTCCAAGGCGCGGCTCACTGTATTCAGCAATTGCTCCCGCTCGAAGGGCTTCAGCAGGTAGTCATAGGCGCCGTTCCGGATGGCCGCCAATGCTACGGAGATGTCGTGCACGGCAGTCACCATCACCACCGGCATATCCGGATATTTTTCCTTCGTCCGTTCCAGAAGGCCGATCCCGTCCAGATCCGCCATCATCAGGTCGGAGAGCATTAACTCAAATTCTTCTCCGGAGGTGAGGACGGCGAGCGCTTCCATGCCGGAACCTGCCTGTTTGCAGAGATATCCGGCGGTGCCCAGCATCTGGGCAACGATTTCCCGAATCGGTTCTTCGTCGTCAACTACAAGAATGCGGTCTGGCATGGGAATACACGAAAGTCTATTGGCGATTGTAACTGTTCCGCCATATTCCGAAAGTAATCATTGAGGTCCTGAAACTCCATCGAGAATCGCGCGAACCATGATATTCAAAAATGAGGAATCCGTACGCCTACAGCGATGAGCGCTACCCTCTGGTCGATCTGGAACACGGCAGCTGGTTGGGGACTGGCCAAACCATCGGCGGCAGAACTCACTCTGCTCGTCCTTTTAGGGGCCTCTCTGCTTGCGCTCCGTTCGCTTCGCGAAAATTACCTCAAAATTTGGATCCTGGGCTGGACAGCGCTGACGGCCTCCCGTCTGGCGGAACATAGCCTCGCCGCCAAGATTCCGGCGCCTTTTGACCTTGTCGTGGTTCATGCCACGTTTGTGCTCGCGGTTGGGTTGCTGGCCGGAGCAATCCTGCTCTATGCGCGGGTACGCGATCTCATTCTGCCGCTAATGGTGATTACGCCCATACTGGTCGGCTTTGCCGGCGCACGGGTGCTTTTGTGGCCCGACTCCGTCCCGCTGCGGATGGCGCTGGAGATCGGCTACCGAATCGTATTGCTGACCGCATCCATCGCACTTGTGCGGTCTCGCCGTGGACGATGGGAACCAAGCACATGGCTGCTCGCCTTGTGCCTCCCGATGCTGCACTTGGCTTGGGGAACATTTACGAACGCGATGCCCATAGGCGTGTCGATAGGATTTGAGATCGCGCTCGGCGTAAGCATGCTGCTGGTCGTGCTGGACCAAGCCAAAGCACGAACCCGCAGATTACAAGCCATCGAGAGCAGCAGCCGCAGCGTTGCCTCTGCGCAACAGTATGGCAACGTAGTGCAGTGCGCGGTTGAGGAATTACGCAAGGCACTGAAAGTTCGCGCCTGCTGGTTCCGGTTACTGGACAGCGGCCACATGGTCGCAACCCACGCCTCCGGACTCTCGGCCGAGTTCTTGCGGGACGCTGGATTTGCCGCCATCACGGACGATCTCAACAAGCTTCTGGGGCAATTGACCCCACAAGTCGCCCTGCGCGATGCGGTTGCGCATGAGCCCAAAGAGCAGTTGCAGCGCGAAAAGATTCGTCAACTGGTCACGGTTCCCGTTGTCGGCAACAAAGCGCCCATTGGCCTTCTCATGCTCGGCCATTCGATGAGCCGCCAGTGGACCGCCGACGAACTCGATTTTCTTCAGGCTTGCGCTCGCCAGATCGCCCTGGCCGTGGAAAACTTCCGGCTGCTGGAGCAAAATCTCCGGTCTCAGCGGCAGTGGATGAATACGTTCGACTCCATCCATGACATCATTCTCGCCCACGATGCGGACTTCCGCATCATCAAGGCGAACCAGGTGCTGCTCGGGCAGCTCCGGCAAGCGGCTGCCGATGTCGTTGGCAACTCCTGCGAATCCGTTCTCCCCCACACCTACGGAGAGTGGACGGGATGTCCGTACTGCGCCATGGGCGGCGACGAAGAATTCACCGAGGGAGCGGACCCATGCTTCGGCGGTTTCTCGGTGGTCTCCACCTCGTCGTACACGGAGCAGGGCAGCCCGCAAAAAGGTACGATCCATGTTGTTCGCGACATCACGGAGCGCCGCTCTGCCGAAGAAAAATACCGGCTGCTGTTCGAGCAGGTGCAGGAAGGCGTATACGTGGCCGGTCCTACCGGTCAATTGATCGATTGCAATGACGCGTTCTGCCACATGCTCGGCTACAGCAACCGTTCCGAGCTGATGGTTTTGAATTTCGACACCGAGATTTGCGTCGACCCGAAACAGCGCGAGACCTTCCGGCGCGAACTCGAACTCCACAATTACGTGCGGAATTTCGACGTGAGCTTGCGGCGCAAAGACGGCTCCCTGCTACTGGCGGTGGAAAGCAGCTTCGCCACTCGCGACCTCACCGGCCATATCGAGCGCTACCAGGGCTTTGTTCTCGACATGACGGAGAAGCGACGGGCCGAAGACGAGATGCAGCGTCGCAACCGCGAACTCAACGCCCTCAACGCGATGGCGGTCGTTGCCGCGCAGTCCTTCGACCTGGATGAAATTCTCAACCTCACACTTCGCCAGGTCGTAACCCTGTTCGGCGCTGAGAGTGGCGCGGTCTATCTGTCTGATACGGACAGCCCGACCTACCGCCGCCGCGCGGCCTGGGGACCGCGCAGCCGCGATAAGGTGCGCGCCGCTGAAATCTCATTCGCCGATGGCTTTGGCGATCTTGTCATGCGTTCGCGCGCCGAAGTAGTCACCGCCGAATACATGCCCCATCTACCTCCGAAGGTTGCTGAGTTCCTGCAATCCGATACGGACGGCTCCTGGATCTGGGTGCTGTTCTGGGCCAAGGAAAGCCCGGTAGGCATCATGGGTCTTTGCAACCATCAGGGCTACGAGTATTCCGGCAACGACGAAAATCTGCTGGTCGCCATCAGCCGGCAGCTGGCCACCACCATCGAAAAGGTTCGCCTGTACGAAGAGACCTGCCGGGCTTACGAGGACCTGCGCAAAACTCAAGAGCAGCTGCTGCAGAGCGAAAAGATGTCGGCTGTCGGACAGTTGATAGCCGGCGTCGCGCACGAGCTCAATAATCCTCTGACCGCAATTCTCGGGTATGCCCAGCTTCTCGAATCCGAAGGCTTGAACACGCGCGCACTGGACTACGTCGGCAAGCTTTTCAAGCAGGCGCAGCGCACGCACCGCGTAGTGCAGAACCTGCTTTCATTTGCGAGGCAACGCACGCCCCAGCGCGAAGAAATCGACATCCGCAAGGTGCTCGACGAAACCCTTGCTCTACGCGACTACGATCTCAAAATCAACAGCATTCAAATCGAGCGAGACGTTCCTTCCGAACCGGCAGTCGTCGTCGCCGACTCCCATCAAATCGAGCAAGTCTTCCTGAATATCATCAACAACGCAGTCGACGCGGTCCTGGAATCCGGGCACAGTGGGAAACTCAAGATTCGAGTGCGTCACCTCGGCGGGCATATCTGCACGCAGTTCGTGGATAACGGCACCGGCATCAAGGATCCGAAACGTATTTTCGATCCCTTCTACACCACCAAGAGCGTGGGCAAGGGGACGGGCCTCGGGCTCAGCATCTGTTATGGAATCGTCAAAGAACACGGCGGAGATATCACCGCCAGCAACAACTCCGACGGAGGCGCCACGATTGAGGTTCGAATGCCGGCGGCCGCTGCCTCGGCTGCAGTCCCTGAAGTGGAGTCCAAGCCGGCAACGCGCCAGCACGAAGGCGCAATCCATGGCCGCGTGCTGCTCGTCGAAGAAGAAGAGGCCGTGCTCGAGTTTGAGCGCGACGTTCTCACCGGAGCGGGCGCCGCGGTCGTTACCGCTAAGACCCGTCAGGATGTGAAGACCAGGTTGCTGTCCGAGGCGTTCGACGCCGTCATCATAAACGGCAAGATCGCTGGCCAATGGACCTCCAAAGAATCTTTTGCCTGGCTGAAGGAGAGCTGTCCGGGGATGGAACGCCACACGCTTTATACCTTCTCGAATGGCGTGGACTTGGGCGATGAGCGCAGTTTCCTGCAGGAAAACAACGTCCCCTACTTGGTAAAGCCTTTCGAAGTAGCCGAACTCATCGCCCAGACGCGCAAACTGCTGCAAAAGGCGCAGGCGGCGGGGGCTGGCGCCGACTAACGACGCTCAACCGACCTCAGCCTTTCTCCCTTCCGGATAAGCGCGAGCCACTCAAGCCCGGTTTCGGCTTGGCGGGTGGCCCACTCAAGCCCGGTTTCGGCTTGAATGGGGATATCCACATCGCCCCAAGAATTCTGTCATCCCGACCGGAGCAGATCACCGCGAACGCGGTGGTCTGCGCAGTGGAGGGACCTTGTGTTCGCGCCCGCTGGAAATCCCCGAAATCCCACAGCCGTCCACACCTCTGCACCACACCCTTTGCGATAAACTAGCTGTACCCATGTCCCAATTCGTCCACCTGCACCTGCACACTGACTATTCCCTTCTCGATGGCGCCTGTGACGTGGAAAAGCTCTGCCAGCGCGTCGGGGAGCTTGGTATGCCGGCTGTGGCCATGACCGATCACGGCAATATTTTTGGCGCAGTCCACTTTGTCAACGCGGCCAAACATGCGGGCGTAAAGCCCATCGTTGGCTGTGAGCTTTACGTTTGCAAGAAGGAAGATCATCGCGCCGCACCCGAAGGCGACACCTACAACCACCTGCTAGTCCTGGCCGAAAACGAAGAGGGATACCGCAATCTCGTAAAGATCACTTCGGAGGCTTCCCTGCACGGTTTTTACTACAAGCCTCGAATCAGCAAGAAATTCCTTGCGGAGCACTCGCGCGGCCTCATTGGCCTTTCTGGATGCCTGAAAGGCGAAGTAGCGGAGCGCCTGGTCGAGGGCAATTACGAAGCCGCCCGGACTGCCGCCGGCACCTTCACCGACATCTTCGGCAAAGGCAATTTCTTTCTCGAAATTCAGGATCAAGGCCTCGAACTTGAGCACCGCATCCATCCCGGGCTTTTTAAGCTGGAAAAGGACCTCGGTCTTCCGCTGGTGGCGACCAATGACAGCCACTATCTCTGCGAAGATGACGCCCACGCCCAGGACGTGATGGTCTGCATTCAGACCGGCAAGTCGATTCGCGACACCGCGCGAATGAAGTTCGACGGCACCCAGTTCTTCGTCAAGAACCACGACGAGATGTACCGCGTGTTCAAAGATTCGCCTGAAGTTCTGACACGCACTCTCGACATCGCCGAACGCTGCCACCTGAATCTGGCGAAAATCCCCAATCCCTTCCCGCAGTTTGAAGTCCCGTCCGGCTACACGATCGACAGCTATTTCGTGCATGTGACGCGCGAGGGATTTGCCCGCCGTCTTGAAAGCTTGAGGCCGCTTCGCGACCAGGGCCGTCTCAAGCACTCCCTTACGGATTACGAACATCGGCTGGAACGCGAGCTCGGCATCATCCAGCAGATGAAGTTTCCCGGCTACTTCCTCATCGTTTGGGATTTCATCCGCTATGCCAAAGACCACGGAATTCCTGTCGGCCCGGGTCGCGGATCGGCCGCCGGCTCACTGGTTTCCTACGCGCTCGGCATCACTGATATTGACCCGCTCCAGCACGAATTGCTGTTCGAACGTTTCCTGAACCCCGAGCGCGTTTCGATGCCCGATATCGACATCGATTTCTGCATGAACCGGCGGGGCGAGGTCATCAACTACGTCACACAGAAATATGGACGAGATAACGTCGCCCAGATCATCACCTTCGGCACGATGGCTGCGAAAGCCGCAATCAAAGATGTCGGCCGCGCGATGGACATCCCCTACGCCGATGTCGATCGCATCGCCAAGATGGTTCCGGCGCAGCTCAACATCACTCTCGACCAGGCCATCGAAGACTCTCCGCAACTGCACGAAGCCTACGAGAAAGACTCGCAGGTGCGCGAACTGCTGGATAC
>Ga0070731_10004043_pt1 | contig 12844 bp, 6 predicted proteins | sample Coa_R1_2_FD_66448 | JGI IMG/M metagenome (GOLD analysis project Ga0070731, IMG submission 66448) | Surface soil microbial communities from Centralia Pennsylvania, which are recovering from an underground coalmine fire - Coalmine... | ecosystem: Environmental > Terrestrial > Soil > Unclassified ... | reverse complement strand
GCACACGCAGGACTGCTCGATTGTGCGCAATCTTTTTCGCCCTGCGTGGAAGATGCCGCCTCCGATACGACGATTATTGATTTAACCGGCATGGAATTTCTTTTCGGTCCGCTGCCGGAAATTGCTCATGCTATTTTTCAGCGCGCCGCCACTCTCGGACTTGATGCCAATGTTGCAGTGGCTTCGAACGCCGATGCTGCCGTGCTTGCGGCCCGAGGATTTTCCGGTGTAACCGTGATTCCTGCCGGTAAAGAAGCCGGGCAGCTTGGCTCATTGCCAATCGAAGTTTTGTTGGCTGAACACCGTGAAAATAAAGATGAAAATAAAAAAAAAGCAGAGCTGCTTGAAATTATCGGCTGCTGGGGAGTGCGCGATCTGCGTGCTCTGGCCGCGCTACCTGAAGTTGCTTTGAGCGAGCGGCTGGGACAAGAGGGGGTGCGTCTGCAGCAACTGGCGAGGGGCGTTGCTTCACGCACGCTGGTTCCGGTGGAAGCTCCGCTGGTGTTTGAAGAAGCCGTCGAATTGGAATATCCCATCGTGCTGCTGGAGCCACTGGCCTTTCTGCTGAACCGTCTGCTCGAACAGATCTGTGCGCGTCTGGCTACGCGTGCTCTGGCCACGCAGGAATTGCGGCTTACTTTGGAACTCCAAGATTTCCATTCTGTCAGCCGGCAATCCGAAATCAACACTCAACAATTTCAGCGCACTCTTCGCCTCCCGCTTCCTATGCTCGATGCCAAACTGTTTCTCAAACTGCTGCAACTGGATTTGAACGCACATCCTCCGGGAGCGCCCATAAAAAAAATTCATCTGGCAGCCGAACCTGTGCGGCCGCGATCCGCTCAAGGGGGATTATTTTTACCTCCATCACCGGAACCGGAAAAGCTGGAACTCACACTGGCGCGCATTGCCAGCCTGGTCGGCGAATCTCGCGTCGGCTCGCTGGAATTGCTGGATACACATCGTGCGGAAGGTTTCCGCATGAAGCGTTTTGTGCCCAGCGCAGCTGCCACAAGAAACCATGAAACACATTTGGGAGAAGAAAAACCCGCCGTAGCTGCACTGCGCATGCTGCGTCCCCCGCTGCGCGCCGTCGTGACGCTGGAGAACGGGGAACCGTCGCGCGTGGTCTGCACCAAGAAGAAAGAAGTGCAGGGGAGCGTGCTGTGGAAGGCCGGCCCCTGGCGCAGTTCCGGCGACTGGTGGGAGCGCGAAGCCTGGTCGCGCGACGAGTGGGATATCGCTCTGCAAAATTCAGACGGCATAGCTCTCTACCGCCTTGGGCATGATTTGTTGAATGGTATCTGGTCCATAGAGGGCACTTATGACTGAAGGAAATTGAGTGGTTGATTCATCAGGCGATTTAGTCACTTCAATCCAACTCTCTCAATGGCTCAATCGCTCAATAACGCAATGTATGTCGAGCTTCACTCCCGCTCTGCTTTCAGCTTTCTCGAAGGCTCGTCCTTGCCCGAGGAGATGGCAGCGATGTGCGCCAGGTTCGGCATGCCGGCCATGGCGTTGCTCGACACCGACGGCCTCTATGGTGCGCCACGCTTCCATTTGGCAGCCAACAAAATCGGCATCCAAGCACACATTGGTGCGGAAGTTACGTGTGAACCATTCGCAGGTGATCCCTCAATCCCTGTCGTCCTGAGCGGAGTTGGTGCTCCACGAAGTGAGGCGCTAGCGGAGTCGAAAGCCTGCTTTGTAGCTGCCGAAAGGGATCCCTATACCCGACAGTCAGTTGAGGGCATAGGGATTCCTCGCGTTGCCCGGAATGACAAAGTATTTAAGAATGAAAAAGGAACTGGCAACAACAATTCCTTCCGTCTACCTCTCCTAGTCTCCTCCCGGGGGGGCTACCAAAACCTCTGCCGCTTGATCACAAAAATGAAACTGCGCGCCAAAAAAGGCGAAGGCGCAGTTTGCAAAAAAGAATTAGAAGAGCACGCACAAGGCCTCATCTGTCTGACCGGTGGCGCAGAGGGCCCGTTCGCCGCTGCGTTACAACAAGGAGGCATCGAAGCCGCACGCAAGCAAGTCGAGCACCTCATAGGAATTTTCGGCCGCAACAATGTCTACATTGAACTGCAGCGCCACTTCCATCGCGAAGAAGAATCACGCAACCGTGCTGCCATCGATATTGCCCGTTCACACAATCTTTCCCTGCTCGCAACCAACGGCGTGAATTATGCAATGGCAAAAGATCGAGAACTCTGCGACGCCTTCACCGCCATCCGCCATCACCGCACGTTATCGAATGCAGGGCGCCTGCTCTCCCGTAACGCCGAGCGCCACTTGAAATCTCCCCAGGAGATGCAACAACTCTTCGCCGATCTGCCAGAGGCGATTCACAACACGCTCGAACTTTCATCGCGCTTGGAATTCACGCTGAATGGTCTGGGCTATGAATTTCCGCGCTACCCCGTGCCCGGTGGCGAAACCATGAACTCGTTCCTGCGGGATCGCGCTGGGGAAGGTTTTCGGGAGCGCTACGGACGAAAATCTCAAGACATGCAAACCCGTGCCCGCCGCCAGATCGAAAAAGAACTCGCGCTCATCGAAAAACTTAAACTTGCCGGATATTTTCTCATCGTCTGGGATCTGATTCGTTTCTGCCGCGAACAAAATATTTTGGTCCAAGGCCGTGGATCAGCCGCCAATAGCGCCGTCTGCTACTCGCTTGGAATCACCGCCGTAGACGCCGTCGGCATGGAACTTCTCTTCGAACGTTTTCTTTCCGAAGAGCGCGGGGAGTGGCCCGATATCGATCTCGACCTGCCAAGTGGCGACGAGCGCGAAAAAGTAATCCAGTATCTTTACAAAAAATACGGCAAGTGCGGCGCAGCCATGACCTCCAACGTCATCACCTATCGCAATCGCATGGCCGCCCGCGAAATGGGCAAGGCTCTGGGATTCGATCCCGAAACCCTCGCGAAAATTTCTGCTGCGGTCGCTACCTGGGAATTCCGTGACGAAAACGATGCCCTCGACCGCCGCTTCCGCGATGCCGGGCTCAATCTCAATCATCCGCGTCTGCGCAAATATTACGAGTTATGTCTCGCCGTGCAGGATATGCCGCGTCATCTCGGCCAGCACTCTGGAGGCATGGTCATCTGCCAGGGGCAACTCGATTCGGTCGTGCCCCTCGAACCCGCTTCCATGCCAGGCCGCGTCGTCGTGCAATGGGATAAAGAAGATTGTGCTGACATGGGCATCATCAAAGTCGATCTCCTCGGCCTTGGCATGATGGCCGTGCTCAAAGATTCGCTCGGACTGATTCGCAATCACTATGACGAAGCCGTCGATCTGGCGCAGCTTCCCCAGGATGATCCCGCGGTTTATTCCACATTGCAGAAAGCCGATACCATCGGCATGTTTCAGGTGGAAAGCCGCGCGCAAATGGCGTGCCTGCCGCGCCTGCAGCCGAAGCGTTTCTATGACGTCGTCGTGCAAGTCGCAATCATTCGTCCCGGGCCCATCGTCGGGCAGATGGTGAATCCATTTTTGCAGCGACGTCAGGGACGCGAAGAGGTTACCTATCCGCATCCCTCGCTGGAACCCGTGCTTTCGCGCACGCTCGGGGTTCCGCTGTTTCAGGAACAACTGCTGCGTATCGCCATGATCGCCGCCAACTTCACCGGTGGCGAAGCCGAAGATTTGCGGCGCGCCATGGGTTTCAAACGGTCGCAGGCGCGCATGCGCGAGATCGAAGCCAGACTGCGCGCCGGCATGACGCAAAACGGAATCTCGCCTAAAGCGCAGGAAGAAATTATTCTTTCCATCACTTCTTTTGCGCTCTACGGATTCCCTGAGTCGCATGCCGCCAGCTTCGCGCTCATCGCCTACGCCAGCGCTTATTTGAAATGCCATTATCTTGCCGCGTTCACCGCCGCGCTGCTCAACAACCAGCCCATGGGATTTTATTCTCCGGCCACGATCACCAAAGATGCACAACGCCACGGATTAAAAATTCTGCCGGTGGATGTGATGCGCTCGGAATGGATGTGTACGCTGGAAGCGGTTTGTGTAGCGCGGGCGCCCTCGCCCGCGAAAGCCTCAGGGACGCCGGCCCTCCGCCTCGGCCTGCGCTATGTACGCGGTCTGCGCGAAGAAGCTGCACAGGCTCTCGTTCGCGAGCGCACTCGCGCGCCGTTTACTTCCATCCACGATCTAACCTGTCGTGTTTCTGCGTTGCGCAAAGACGAACTTGCAACACTTGCCGAAATCGGTGCGTTGAACTCAATCGGAAATTCATCACAAAAGCTTCACCGCCGCGACGCCCTCTGGCAGGTCGAGCGTGCCGTGCGCGCTTCCGGCCCGCTGCTGGAAAATCTGCCCGAGCCTGATTTGCCTTCGCCGCTTCAGCCGATGAATTATGAAGAGCGCCTGGTTGCCGACTTTCGCGGCACTGGCCTCACCATCGGCCCGCATCCCATGGCCTACCGCCGCGAATGGCTCAAGGCTATGGGAATTCGCCGCGCGAGCGAACTGCGCGATATTCCTAACGGCCGGCGGCTTCGCATTGGAGGCTGCGTCATCGTCCGCCAGCGCCCCGGAACCGCGAAAGGATTTGTTTTCCTCAGTCTGGAAGATGAAACCGGAGTGGCCAATGCTATTGTCACGCCCGATCTTTTTCACCAAAACCGATTGTTGCTGACTTCAGAACGATTTCTGGCGATCGAAGGCATTCTGCAGAATCAGGACAATGTGATCTCGGTGAAAGCGGAACGCGTGCTGCCGTTATTCGTTACGAAGGCCGAAACCAGTTCGCACGATTTCCACTGATTGTCTGAAGGGAAAAATAACTACTCCGGTGGCCGATTTTCCTGAGGCGCCAGCGGGAGCCTTGAGGCGCCGCGCATGATGTCGCGCTCTTCGGGAGAGAACATGCCTTTGAAACGAGGAGAGTCGATGATGCGCTCCCGCTGATCGGCAGGCATGGCGCTCAGATCGCGCACGGCGGTTCTTACCATGCGCTGCCGTTCCGGAGGAAGTTGCCGCATGCGGCCGAACAGGTCCCGGGCTTCGGCTTTCTGGCTGGGAGTGAGGTGCTCCCAGGTTTCCATCCGGTTCAGCACGCGCTGCTGCTGTTGCGGAGGCAGGTTAGAGAAATGCTGCAGGCGCTGCCGCAACATCTGCTGGCGCTCGGGAGGGAGACGGCGAAAGCCGGGATCATTCTGCAGCGCACGTTCGCGCTCCGCGGGTGACATTCCCTGGTAGCGGCGCAGCCAATCGCCGGCGTGCCCCTGATGTGGCTGCTGCATCTGACGCTGAACCGGCTGAATGCGGTAAGGACGGTAGCTATTGCGCTGCGCCAGACAGGGCAGGCAGACCACCGCCGTTGTCAGCCACAACACGAGCGCTGACCGCCATCCCGTCATAGATTTTTCCAGCTGCATTCCCCTCGACCTTTACTGCGCCCCTGCTCATCGACTGCACGCGGTTACGGATTGGCCGTCACATCCTGCTGCACTTGCATGTCATCCAGCAATTCAAAATCGGAATACAAATCGTGATTCTTGTCGAGCGACGAAAGATCGCCTACCGCCGTCCCGGGTTCGGCCGTCTGCCATGAGGCGTCATTATCCGCGACCACATTATCGCCACTGTTGTGCCCACCCTCATGCATGAACAGTCCGATGCCTATAGCCATCAACACAGTTAGCGCGGCAGCCAGCACCGGACGACGGAACCACGCCGTCCATCCCACTTGCGGCTTGGCCATCTCTTCCCGCAGTCGCGCCTGCAAGCGAACGTCGAAGTACGGCGAAGGCTCCGGCGACTGCCACTCGTCGAGCAATGCCATCGTCTGCCGGAACTCTTCCAGCTTGCCGGCGCACACCGGGCAAACTGCCAAATGCCCGGTCATCTCCGGCGATACTTCCATAAGCCCGGACGCCAGATCCGGCATCAATTCTCGAATCTCTTCACACTTCATAACCGTTCCCCTGAATGTCTTCGCCTCTGCCAACCGCTTCGCCTGAATCAAAATGTCAAACACTTTTTAATGCGTCGATCTTGAACGTCGACCTTAAATAAATTCTTTTAGCTGTTCCCGCAAACTCTCATAAGCGCGAAACAACAACGACTTCGTTGCCGACTCGCTCAGCTTCAATACATCGGCAATCTGCTTGTAATCCATCTGCTGATACTTGTGCATGATCACCGCCAGCCTCTGCCGTTCCGGCAGCCCCTCGACCTTGCCTCGGATGGAGGCCAGGCGCTCCCGGCGGACCATCGCTTCTTCGGCTGTCATCGAAGCGTCGCGGACGTCCATGGTCGTTCCTGTCTCTTCATCCGGTTCATCAAGGCTGACCGTGACCTCAGGCCGCTCCTTGCGGGTGTCGCGCGCGTGGTTTACCGCCAGGTTGGTCGCGATGCGATAAAGCCAGGTCGTAAATTTGGCGCTGGCTTCATAAGTCTGCCGCGAGCGATAGACTCGCAAAAAAACTTCCTGCGCCAGATCTTCGGCAGCCGCAGAATTGTGCGCCATGCGGTACATAAAGCTCACCAGCGGGCGCCGATACTTCCGCACCAGAAAATCGAACGCTGCCTCGTCCCCGGCCTTCACGCGCAGCATCACTTCGGCATCGGTATAGCCTTCGGCGCCGGCCATTGCAGGCTGCAACGTGCCGGGGCGAGGCCCCATCGAGGCCATCAGCACGCTTCCATCGATGGCGGCAGTGCTCACACTGGATTGAACCCGACCGGAGCCAGAAAGTTGCTCCCCTTCCAATCGAGGAGGATCAGCAGAAGTCCCAGACGATGAGGAAGATACAACGCTTCGCCGTGGCCTGGTTTCGTTCGTCATGGAGGTTACTTCGGGCATGCAGGTTCGGCGACCCGAATCCGCCTTGGCCCCTGCAGCCGATAGGCTAACATGCCCGGTTTTCAAGGCCAAGAGCCCTATGATTCAAGCCCTTGGCACTGGGCGATGGTGGTTTGTTTCTGCTCGTGATTTGGGTTTAGTCGGGCCGCACTGAAGATTTAGAAGCTCTCACGGCCGACATTCCCTCAATCGGATTCGTTTTCGTCGAGCATCTCAGAAAATAAATTTAAGGCCTAGTTGAACCTGCCGGGGGGCGAATGCGGCATTGGGCCTCAGAAAGTTCTGAGTGGGCTGCTGGTAATAAGCCGGGTAGGTACTGTTGAGGACGTAGGTGGTGTATTGGGTGAAGGTGGTGGCTTCAGCGGTGAGTCCGTCTGACGTGATCGTCACCCGCTGGTTCAAACGGTTAAAGAGGTTGAAAGAGTCGACCGTGAATTCAAGCCGTTCGCCCGGCCCGAAGTGGATTTTGCGAACAAGGCGCAGATCGGTGGAGGAGTAGTCGGGACCGGTGAAGGCATTCCGGCTGTAGCCGGGAAGGCGATCGTTCTCGTAGTTTCCGTCCTGATTAGGGTCGCCGTAGACGCTGGCATTCACCGGGCGTCCGCTGCCGGCGGTGACGATGCTGGAGAGTTTCCAGTCGTTGAACAGGTGGCCGAGAAATTGGTGCTCACGATGAAACGGGCGGGGCTCGAAGGAGAACGCGGCGACGAATCGATTGCGCTGATCGGTGACGCTGGGGCCGCGCTCGGCGGCGGGATTGTAGGAGTTTTGAACGGTGGCCGGTCCACCGGCTACTAGAGCATCCTGTCCATCATCAATCGCATGCGCATACGTGTAGGAAAGCCGCAGGTAAGTGCCTCGCGACATGCGACGGTTAATGGAGAGAGTTCCCCCGTTGTAATAGCTCGAAGCGGCGCTTTGGAATTCATCGATCGAGCCGAGTTGAGCGATCGGACGGCCGAGCGGATTGATGCAGGGCGGGAACGCGCAAGTGAGTGAAATCGTGTATTGCCAGGTAGCGAAGGAATCGACGGTGTAAAAGCCATTTTGAAAGATGGAGCCGGTGGAGTCGAAGAGCGGATAAGTGAGCGCAACGGGCTGAGGAAGATTAACGTCGAGCGCTCGAACCAGATGTTCGCCGTGGACGTAAAGATATGCCAGCGCGATGGTAGTGTGGCTGGCGAACTCGCGTTCGATCGTCAGGCTGCCTTGCTGCACGCGGGGGGTGACGAAGTTGGGTGCGAAAGCCGAGACATCGTTGGTAACACCCTCGGTGAATCCATGGGGGAGATTGCACGAGGGACCGGTAAGTGAGCAGGAGACCAGCGGATTGGGATAAGTGGGAAATACCTGATGGTTGTAATAATTCGCGGTGTCGAGAAAAACCTGCGCGTCGGTGATGCCGTTTTCGGTCGCAATGGCGGAGTTGTAAATCTGGGGAATTCGTACGTAGAAGACTCCGTACCCGCCGCGGAGGACCAGCGGATGAAATTTGCCAAGGGAGTAGGCGAAGCCCGCGCGTGGAGCGAAGTTGCGGGGATTGAAGGGGACTTTGCCGGAGGGTGGAAACAGAGGATTGGAAAGTAATCCGGCAGTTGTAAAGGTTTGCAGGTCCCAGCGGACGCCCAGATTCAATGCCAGATGATCGGTCAGCCGAATCGCATCCTGGGCGAAAGCAGCGTAGTCATTGCTGTTGGGGTTGGAGGCGGCTGGTCCGAAATTTTGCAAGTAATATCTTGGGATTGCGTGGGCGTAGGCGCGAAGCGGCGTGAGTGGAAGTCCGGCTTCCATCGGCTCGAACGTGAAGGGATTGACCTTAATGGGATCGAAAATGTATTCGCCGCTTTGCTGGCTGGGGAAGAAGTCGTAGATCCAGGTGAGAAGCGTGTCGCCTCCGAACCTGAATGAATGGCGGCTGGTATCGAGGCTCAGAGTTTCCGCGAGCTGGGCGCGATGCTCGCGAGTGGCGCGGGGAAGCTGGTCCGAGCGGCCAATGCCATTCATGATATCGGTGATCTTAACCAGCGTATTGGTCGTGTTGGTGTAAGACTGGCGGAGATCGCGCGAGAATTGGGCACGGAGGTGGCTGATAAGGCGCGGAGTAAGCCCTGAAGTGAGAGTTACGGCGCCGGTGTCGGTGGAAACAGTTTCCTCTCCATTGTCGGAGATTGAATCGTAAGTGAGCGGGCTGGCGGGATCGAGGAAGACATTGTTCGATCCCCAATAGCGCGAGGAGTTGACGCGCAGGGCGAGCTGGTTGCGCGGGCTGAGATTGATGTCGAGCTTGGCGTAGGATGCGTCGCCGATCTGCGCCGCGGGGAATGAACCAGCATAGGTATCGAGCCGGTTGGCCGCGGCGAATACTAGAGCCTGATCGCTGGCTTCGTAGTCTCCCGGAGCATAGGGTGCGATTGTGGGTTGGGGAACGATCTGCATCGTGTTATTGAGAAATTCGACCACGTCGGGGACGTGGAAGTAGTGGGCATCGAATCCCGCAAACAGGAAGATTTTGTTTTTCCTGAGCGGGCCGCCCAGCGTGCCGCCGCCTTGCTGCTGGCGGCTGTGGGGTTTGAAGGCAAGAAAGGCGTCGGCGGCTCCGAAGCTGCTGTCGCGAATGTAGTAGAGGCCGGTGCCATGCCAGTGATTGGAGCCGGATTTGGTGACGACATTAATGACCGCACCGCCGGCTCGCCCGTTTTCCGCGCCATAAGAGTTTGAAGAAACGCGGAACTCCTGCACGACTTCGGTTGAAAATTGATAGGGGGCGCGGTAGAGGCCGCGAGCCTGGGCGAAGAAGGCGTTGTTGAAATCGCCGCCATCGACGAGAAAGCTGTTTTGAAACCCGCGAATACCCCCGAAAGAAAGGTCTCCGCTGGTCGCAGATGTAAGGCTGCGCGGGTCTTGCGTGACCCCTGCCGAGAGCAGCATTAAATCGGAGAAGCGGCGGCCATTGAGTGGAAGATCGGCGATGCCGCGCTCGTCAACCAGAGTTGAAACGGGGGCGGGCTGGGTTTCGACTAACTGCGGCGCGCCAGATACGGTGACATTTTCCTGCGCTCCGGCGATAGTGAGATGGAAGTCGAGTTCGGCGGCAGCCCCGATGTCGATGTGCAACACCGGTGTGACTTGTGGCGCCATTTTATTGGCTACGGCTCGGGCGACGTAATCCCCAGGTGGAAGCAGATCGAGCGAGTAGCGGCCTTCCGCATCGGATGTGATTGAATAACGGACGCCAGTGGCGGAGTTTACGGCGACGATGCTGGCTTGCGCGACGCGTCCGCCTGCGGGGTCGAGCACCGACCCGCGAATGGCGCCGGTAGCGCCATCCTGAGCCGTGGCCGGCGGATAAGCCAACAACAGGGTTAGAGCTGTTAGAAGCGATGCGCGCATAGGACTTCCACCTGGTCGGAGTGAGGCTCGGAGAATTATTCGTGCCGGTGAGGCGAGCGGGTGGGAAACCCGATTCTTTGTAGCACGAAGAGGACAACTTTGGTTGTGATCAGCGAACTTCTTTTCGGAAAGGAGTGCAGGAGTGGGAAATCGTCAAGGTGGTGACTACAGGAATCTTTCGCCTGCAAATTTGCTTCGCTATCGCAAAGCAAATTCCTCGCTCAAAATAACAAACTCCGCGATCGGTTCACCTGGCACGGGCGATCAATAAGAAGCCCGGCAGGACTGGTTGGTCCCGCCGGGTGTCACCGCCTCCGTTATGTTGGCTTACAGTTAGTTGATCGTCACCGTCACCGGTGTGCTATGGGTGATGTTGCCCGATGTGCCGGTCACCATCAAAGTAGTTTGCGACGACGCAGGCGTCGGAGAATGGCTTGAACTTCCACCGCCGCATCCCAAGGTGAAAAGAGCACACACTAGCAGCAACCCGAGCATGCTCGTCCACAGAACGCGCTTGCTTTTTCCTGCAGCAGGTTTTCGGCGCGTTGTGATTACCGTGCCGAATATTCCAAGTCCCGGCAAAAAAAGCCCCATGCCCATCCCGCCCGCATTGTAGCCGTTGGCGGGAGGCGTGGAAGTGGCACTAATTGTCAGCGTAGACGGAGTTGAAGAGCCGGGGGCAATCGTTGCCGGAGAAAATGCGCAAGTCAGCCCCGCGACCGCTGAGCAGGAGAGGGTGATCTGACTGTTGAATCCGCCGACCGCGCTGGCGCTGATGGAAAGATTCGACGAACCGCCCTGTGCCACCGTGACACTCTGTGCTGAAAGCGCCAGAGAAAAGTCCGCCGCAGTTACGGCGGAGGCTGGCACAAGTGTGGCGAAGAGGCCGCTCGTCTGGCTTGGTCCGCCTGCGGTGAAATACAGCGTGTTGGGATCGCCGGTGCCGCCCGCGCCGAAAACCATATCCCACAAGCCGGCATTAGTGATCACGTGACTGGAGGAGTCGGTGACCTGGCCGAGAAACTTGCCCGTCGTATCGAACGCGTTGATCGTGCCGTCGCCGAAGTTGCCGACGAGAATGTCATTCGAGAACGTGCCGAACGCCGCCGAGGCCGCGACGACGCCCCACGGCGCATTGAGCATGCCGCCAGAGGCGAAGGTGCTGACGAAGTTTCCGTTCGTGTCGAAGATGTCGACCACTCCCAATCCCGCGCCCAGGTTGGGATCGTGCTTGGCGGAATCCTGCTGGGCGTAGGCGACGTAAATTTGATTGTTGATGATGTGAATGCCGTGTGGAGCATATCCCGCGGGCAGTTGGGGATCAGTGAACGATCCGCTCAGAGTTGTTGGGTTGAAGTTGTGATCGAAGACGTCGACTTTGCCGCTGTTGAAATTGGCGGCAAGCAAAAATGTGCCGTTGCTGTTGCTCAGCAGGGCAAGACCTTTATAGACAGCGCCCGTGGCGGAGTTATCGACCGCGACGACCGCGTTGGCTTGACCGGTCCAGTTGACGATGATGCCGTCTTCGGTGTCGAAGAGGAATGCGCCGCCGCTGAAATAACTCGCATTGCTGTTGGCGACGGTTCCGGTCGGGCATCCGGGCGAGCAGGGGTTCACCGACGCGCTGGGGATGCCGACGACGAGCGACTGCTTGACGCCTTGCCCGTCGTAGAGCGTGGATGTGCCGCCATTGTTGTTGGCGATCCAGAATGGCTGTCCAGGGATGAACGAAATTCCCCAGGGATTAGAGAGTTGCGAGTCCGTGTTGTTTGCGACGCCGGCAGTATTGGCGACCAGGTTGGTTTGCGAGTAGCCGCTCTGAGCCAGCAGGAGCGAGGGAGCGCTTAGGATCACGAGCAGCCCGGCTAACGATGTGACTTTCATAGTGACCTCCGAAATTCGCGGATTGCCGGGAATCGGCTCGGGTGCCGGGCCGCTCTCGGTTACGATACGCGTTACATTTCGGAGATTAGCCAGCGGGGCAAAAGCAGGTGTCACGACTCTGTCGTGACTTTGTAAAAAGTTATACGCGTGGATAAAGTGTTTGCGAGAGTGTGGTTAGCAGCGGATGTCAACGAGACGTGGCATCGACGAGATATTTGCGCCTCCCGCGTTAGGGAGTGGAAGATCCCTCCGCCCGCTGGTAGAAACGCAACGGGCCTTCGGAATGACGCCGGAAACAAAGATAGCGGCGCAAGCGAGGTTGGTTCTCTACTCGGGTTTCCGCCAAGCATTGAGACCCGCCGCACCGTTGGCGAGAAGGCCAAGCGTCGCAGGTTGGGGAACGGCGGGAACAGGAGACTCTGAAGCAGCAGCCTCCTTGGGACCCACCGCTCCAGCCTTGATGGATATACCGGGAGCGTCGTTGTAGGCATATCCGGCCAACACCGGTCCGGTGTGGGTGAGTTCCACCAAGGCCCAGCCGTAATACGTATCGTTGCCCACCACGAACTTGAGCCCGAGATATCCACCTGGATTTCCCCTGCCAGTCCAGGGACAATCCTGCGGTCCTGGATTAGCGCTGGTCGCGACATTTTCGAACATGATCGCTTCATCGGGCGTAAATTTCTTGCCGGCGCCGATGATGTGACCCGCATGCAATAAAGCTGCGCATTGTGC
>Ga0070731_10004042_pt1 | contig 12844 bp, 9 predicted proteins | sample Coa_R1_2_FD_66448 | JGI IMG/M metagenome (GOLD analysis project Ga0070731, IMG submission 66448) | Surface soil microbial communities from Centralia Pennsylvania, which are recovering from an underground coalmine fire - Coalmine... | ecosystem: Environmental > Terrestrial > Soil > Unclassified ... | reverse complement strand
GGACATCACGCTGTATCGCGACGATCTTTCCAAAGTCGCGGCCCAGCCGGTTCTGCAATCGAGTGACATTCCCTTTCCGGTGGACGACAAGGACCTGGTCGTCGTGGACGATGTGCTGTATACGGGGCGGACGATTCGCGCGGCCATGAATGGACTCTTTGACCTGGGTCGTCCGAAGCGCGTGCGGTTGTGCGTGCTGATCGATCGCGGGCATCGCGAATTGCCCGTGGAGGCGACGTTCATCGGGCGCACGGTGCAAACCAGCGACACGGAAATTATCGAAGTGCGCCTGAACGAGATTGATCAGGAAGAGCGCGTCATGCTTGTCGAGCGCGTTCCCTGACGCCGGCTATCTTTCTAACCTGCCCGGCCTAGATTTCGAGGATGGTTGTGCCCTTTCGCTTCGGCCACATGCTGGGGATTGAAGCGCTCAGCGCCGAGGAAATTTTATTTCTGCTGGACCAATCAAAACCATTTCAGGAAATCCAAAGGCATCCGCTGAAAAAATTGGCCACGCTGCGCGGGAAAACCGTGGCGCTGGCATTTTTCGAGCCCTCGACTCGCACGCGGATCAGCTTCGCAACGGCCGCAGCGCGCCTTGGCGCTGACCAGATGAACCTGCAGGCGGAATCGTCCAGCCTGAAAAAAGGGGAATCGCTCCTCGACACGGTGCGCACGCTGGACGCGATGAAGCCGGATTGTATCGTGATGCGACATAGTTCCTCGGGCGCGCCGGATTTCGTTTCGCGGAACCTGCCACTGCCGGTGATCAACGCCGGGGACGGCACGCACGAGCATCCCACGCAGGCGTTGCTCGACGCGCTCACGATTCGCGATCGGCGCGGCACGCTCGAAGGGCTGAACGTAACGATTCTTGGCGACATTCTGCACAGCCGCGTGGCGCGATCGAATATTCATTTGCTGTCCAAATTCGGATGCCGCATCACACTGTGCGGGCCGCCCATGTGGGTCCCTCGCGAGATCGAGTGTCTCGTTCCGGAGGGCGCGTCCATCAGTCGCGCGACGCGCATTGCGGAAGCCCTTGATGGCGCGGATGTCGTCATGACTTTGCGCGTTCAACAGGAGCGCCTGCACGAACCGGCGCTGGCCATTGACGAATACATCCTGCAGTACCAGCTCACTCCGGAACGGCTGCGCATTGCCAAGCCCGACGCTCTCGTGATGCACCCGGGGCCGATGGTTCGCGGCCTGGAAATCGATCCAGCGGTCGCCGACGGGCCGCAATCCTGCGTGCTCGAGCAAGTCACCAACGGCCTTGCCGTGCGCATGGCCCTGCTGTTCCTGCTGATCGGCGCGGACACATCTTCCGAAAGGGAATCCTCTCATGCTGCTGATTAGCAACGGACGCGTGCTCGATCCCGCAAACGGGACGGATGCGCCGCGCGACATTCTGCTCGATGGAGATCGTATCGCCGCCGTCGCGCCGCACGGGCAGCTTGCGTCGCGCGCCCAGGGCGCGGAAATTTTCGACGCCAGGAATCTGATCGTCGCGCCGGGCTTTATCGATTTGCATTGCCATCTGCGCGAGCCCGGCGGCGAACCTTCGGAGACGATCGAAACCGGCACGCGGGCTGCCGCGCGCGGCGGATTCACAGCCGTGTGCCCGATGCCCAATACGCGCCCGGTAAATGACAACGCATCCGTGACGCGCTCGATCATGGAGCGCGCCGCAGCGGTTTCACTCGTGCGCGTGTGGCCCATCGGCGCGGCGTCAGTCGGCAGCAAAGGCGAAGCGCTTGCGGAAATTGCCGCGATGAAGCAGGCCGGAATCGTCGCGGTATCCGACGACGGCCGGCCCATTGCAACAGCGAAACTTTTGCGGCAGGTGATGGAATACTGCCGCGCGCTCGACTTGCCGGTGATCGACCACTGCGAAGACAGTTCTCTGTTTGCCGGCGCGGTGATGCGTGAGGGAAAACAATCCGTCAGGCTGGGTCTGCGCGGAATGCCGGCCGCCACGGAATCGCTTGCGGTCGCGCGGGACGTGCAAGTGGGCGAGTTGACCAGTTGCCGCCTGCACATCGCGCATTTATCCGCGCGCTCCTCGCTGGAACTCGTGCGCGGCGCCAAGGCGAAAGGCCTGCCCGTCACCTGCGAAGTGACGCCGCACCATTTCACGCTTACCGATGAGGACGTCCAGTATGACACGCGATACAAAATGAATCCGCCCCTCGCTTCGCGCGAAGATCGCGAGGCGCTCATCGCCGGGCTCGCCGACGGCAGCGTGGACGCCATCGGCACCGATCACGCGCCGCACGAGGCGGCGCTTAAAGATGTGGAATTTGACCGCGCGCCGTTTGGCGTGACCGGTTTTGAGACGGCGCTCGGCCTCGGGCTCGAGTTGGTGCATGGCGGGAAAATTTCGCTGATGCGCATGGTGGAATTGTTCACCTCAGGACCGGCGCGCGTCCTGGGGATCGAGCGCCACATTGCGGAAAATGAGCCGGGAGACTTGACGATCTTTTCCACCGAGCACAAATGGACGTTTCGCGCATCAGAATCCGCGAGCAAGTCGCGCAATTCACCGTTCGACGGCCGTGAATTTCGCGGCGCTCCCATGGCGACAATTGTCGCAGGCCGCATCGCCTACCAGAGAAATGGAACCACGGCTTCACACGGATGAACACGGATAAGAGAGTAAGATAAAAAACTGGCAGGCAAACAGATCCGGTCATATTTGTTAATTTTCATTTCTAAATTCGTTTTGGTCCTTATCCGTATTCATCCGTGTGAATCCGTGGTTCCGCGGGGTTCGATTTTCTAGTGGGCGCCGGGTTCGGCGGCGGGGTGCATGCCGTGTTGCGGGACTTCGTGGATGCCGCGCGCGGGCGGTTCCTGGTGGATGCGGTAGAAATGATCGAGCGGGCCGGGGCCTTTGCCGATGGAATAGCCCTTTTCGATGGCCTTCGTCACATAAGCTTTGGCCAGCAGCACGGCTTCGCGCAGCGGGCGGCCGCAGGCAAGTTGCGCGGCAATCGCCGATGCGAAAGTGCATCCAGAGCCGTGCGTGTTTTCACTCTTGAGATGATCGCCGCCGAAACGGAGCACTTCGTCTCCATCGAATAGAACGTCGATGGCTTTCTCCATGTGGCCGCCCTTAACGACGACGGCGCGGGCGCCGCGCTCGACGATCTTGCGCGCCGCGGCTTCCATCGCGGCATGATCCTTGATCGGAATGCCCGCCAGAACTTCCGCTTCGGCAATGTTCGGCGTCACCACCGTTGCGCGTTTCAGTAATTCTTCGGAAATATATTTGATCCCGCCGGCATCGACCAAATCGGTCTCGCCGGAAGTGGACTTCATAATCGGATCCAGAACGATATTGGCGACGCCGGCGCGGTCCAAAAACTCGCCGACCACGACCGCGTTACCGCGATGTCCCAGCATGCCGATTTTAATGGCGGAAATTTTGATGTCGTCGAGCAGAGCGTCCAGTTGGGCGCGCAGTTCCGATGCGGGAGTGTCGTGCACGGATTTCACGCCCTGCGTGGACTGCACAGTCAGCGCCGTGATGGCCGCGACGCCGTAACAATTGTGCGCGGCGATGGTTTTGAGGTCTGCGGCAATTCCTGCGCCGGCGGACGGATCGAACCCTGCGATCGTCAGCACGATCGGGGGAGCCACATTCAAGTGATTGGACAACGCTTCGAGTCCCTCCGCGACAAAAGTCGCCCACAGACAAGTGGACCGGCTGCGCAAGAACGCCGCGCGAGCCGGCAAGTCGAAATGTACGCGCGTGGCCGCCCACGCGCAACACAAATTTTCAGGAATTCACTCTTTGCGGAGAACGATTCGGCGTGACGCGAGACAAGAAAGAGAACAGCTTGTCTCAGGGAAATAAACCGCGGACCAAAGTGGCGTCGGCGACGCGCCCGACGGCCAGAATGTACGCGGCCGCGCGCGGATAGACGTGGAATTTGCGCATGGTTTCGTGCACGTCGTTGAAGGCGCGACGCATCACGAATTCCAGCTTTGAATTCACTTCCTGCACCTGCCAGAAAAATCCCTGTAAATCCTGCGCCCACTCGAAATAGCTGACTGTTACGCCGCCGGCATTGGCGAGAATGTCCGGCACGACAAAAATGCCTTTGCGGGAAAGGATTTCATCCGCGTGGGGGGTGGTGGGACCGTTGCCGGCTTCGGCGACGATTTTCGCCTTAATCAAATCGGCGTTGTGCAAGGTGATTACATTTTCGAGGGCGGCGGGGACCAGGATGTCGCATTTTAGCGCCAGAAGCTCGTCGTTGGAGATGCGGGACGCGCCGGGCATACCGACAACGGTGCCCGAGCGTTCCTTGTACCGCAGAGCGCGCAGCGGATCGATGCCGCGCGGATTATGCACGCCTCCGCGCGAATCGCTGATCGCCACAATTTTCGCTTTCTTCTCCGCAAACAGACGCGCCACGGCGGAGCCCACATTGCCAAAACCTTGAATGGCAACCGTCGCGCCGCGCAAATTGATTTTTTTCACCTTGCAGGCTTCCTCGACTACGTATAGGACGCCGCGTCCGGTTGCGTCCGTGCGCCCTTCGGAGCCGCCAATCGAAACCGGCTTGCCGGTGACGACGCCCGGGGCCGCATGTCCGACCGTCATGGCGTAAGTGTCCATGATCCACGCCATTGTTTGCGCGTCGGTGTAGACGTCCGGCGCGGGGATATCGACTTCCGGTCCGATGATCGGCTGAATTTCCGCGGCATAGCGGCGCGTCATGCGTTCGAGTTCGCCCTTGGACATGCGCTTCGGGTCGCAGACGACGCCGCCCTTGGCGCCGCCATACGGGAGATTTACCGTCGCCGTTTTCCAGGTCATCCAGGCGGCCAGCGCTTTTACTTCATCGAGAGTAACATTTGGATGATAGCGCAACCCGCCCTTGGCCGGGCCACGCGACACGTTGTGCTGCACCCGGAATCCAGTGAACACTTTGGTCTGGCCGTTGTCCATTTTCACGGGAACAGAAACTTCCATGACGCGCTTCGGAGTCCGCAGGATTTGGCGCAGGCCCGGATCGAGCTTCAAGTATTCCGCCGCCATATCGAACTGGATCTGCGCGATGCGAAACGGATTCAGGTCTTCGCGAGGCGCCATCCGTGGAAGGATGGGCTGGGGTTGAGGGACCGTTTTCACCACCGTGGCCATGGACGATTCTCTCCTTGAGTAGTGCGGCTACGCACTTTCCGCGCGTTGCGAAGAGCGCTCATACCGCGCGCGACACTCGGCACAACAGAAGTGCAACACCTGGCCCGATTGCTCCAATGGAAATGAAATTTCGGGTGAGACATACGTGCCGCACCAGGGGTCGCGGTGCAGGGGAATCGCACAGCGCGTCTCCTGCGGATATGGCTCAGGCGCCGGCCTTGCGTTTCCCAAAGCCCGCGAGAGCAGCTTGCGCATCAGCCACCACAGCCCTTGGCTCACCCATTGATCGATTCGGTCTTGTAACCTCACCCGCTCAGCGCTTCCCAGCGGCCCGTTTCGCCCCAGCCTGCCGCGCTTGTTCTCCCGTCGCCCACTTCGATCCGAATCTGGAGAACCAGGCGGGCCGAAGCCCCTTGAAAGATTAACTGCTCATGATCAATGCGCGGATGTTGACCGTGCAATAACCCGAGTGTAGTCAACCGGGAAAAGCGGTGTCAATCAAAGAACGGGGATATTTTGTCTTTGGATGCTCTGGGAACACGCCTCATAACCAATGCGTTAAGAAGTTTTTTCGTAAGACTATCAAAATAAATGAGTTAGCGTTGAAGTGGGGCAGTAGACCAGCAAGGTTGGAAGCTTGCGCCGCCGCTGCAGGACCGGTCTCAAATTCCTCTAGGACGCTGCAGTGTTCTAGTGGAAATGGACCTCATGCCTGGAGCAGATGATTAGCAAATTCAAGGCTTTGCGGGGATGCGATCCGTTCCCAAATAGGAATGCAAGACTTCGGGGATGAGTACAGAACCGTCCGCTTGTTGATAATTTTCCATGATGGCCAGCCAGGTGCGTCCTACGGCGAGGCCCGAGCCGTTCAGCGTATGCACGAACTCGCTTTTGCCGACCTTGGGCTTGAAGCGGATGCCGGAACGGCGCGCCTGGAACGATTCCGTATTGGAACAGGAAGAAATCTCCATGAATTCGTTTGCGGAGGGGAGCCACACTTCAAGGTCGTAAGTTTTCGAAGAAGCGAACCCCATGTCACCCGTACAGAGGCCGACGATGCGATAGTGCAGTCCGAGTTTCTGCAAGATCTGTTCGGCATTGTTGACCAGCGATTCCAGCTCTTCGTAGCTCTGGTCCGGGCGAGTGAATTTGAACATTTCCACTTTCTGGAATTGATGCTGGCGCTTCAGGCCTCGCGTGTCCTTGCCGGCCGCGCCGGCCTCCGAGCGGAAGCAGGCGGTCCAGGCGCAAACTTTGATCGGCAGCAAGTCAGCGTCAAGGGTTTCCTCGCGGTAGAGGCTGGTAAGCTCAACTTCGGCGGTTGGCGTAAGCCACAAGTCGGTGCCCTCGAGATGAAACATGTCGGCTGCGAATTTGGGCAACTGGCCCACGCCGGTCAGGGCAGAGGTGTTCACGATGAAAGGCGGGAGGATTTCCGTGTAGCCGTTAGCGGCGTGCGTATCCAGAAAAAACGCGGCCAGGGCGCGTTCGAGACGCGCGCCGAGGCCGCTGTAAATCGCAAAACGCGTGCCCGCCATTTTCGCCGCGCGCTGGAAATCGAGGATTCCGGCGTTCTCGGCAATTTCCCAATGCGGACGAGGCTTGAAATCAAATTTTGGCGGAGCGCCCCAGCGGCGCATTTCGTGGTTTTCCGCGGCGCTGTGACCAACCGGAACCGAACTGTGCGGAAGGTTTGGCACATTCAGCATGAAATCGGCGAGCCGCGCGTCCAGTTCCGTGATGCGCTCGTCGGCCAGCTTGATCTCTTCCGAGACTTGCTTCATTTCCGCCAGCAGCGCTGAGACGTCTTCGCCGGCTTTTTTTCGACGAGGGATTTCCTCGCTGGCCTTGTTGCGCTGCGCTTTCAATCGCTCCGCAGCGGTAATGCGCTCGCGGCGCTCCTGATCGATGGCGCGGAACGCGGCGAAATCAATGGCGACGCCGCGGTTGGCCCCCATCTGTTCGAAAACTCCCAGATGTTCGCGAAAATATCCCAAATCATGCATGCGGGATAGGATACATGAAGAGAGGCGATTCGTGACTTGGGATTTGTGGGGTTGGTGGAACAGGCTTCAGCCTGTGGGGTTTGCTCCTTGCATTACCCAAATCTCACGGGCTGAAGCCTGTTCCACTTCAAACTGTTAACTCTTAACATCTCGGCTCTTGCGGCTTCCCATTTGGAAAACCTCCGGCGTGCTAGCATAAATCGGGGCAGAAAATGGCACACGATGTTCAAACCGAGGAAGTACTCGCCAAATCCGCGCGGCGCGCGCCCGCCGGGTTTGAATTCATCCGCCATCAGGCCGACGGTCCCGTCGCGCGGATCACTCTGCACCGTCCCGAACACAATCTATTGAATGAGCAGATGCTGCGCGAGCTCGCGGACGGTATCGGGATGCTTGCAGAAAATGGCGCGGTGAAACTGATTGTTCTGGACGCCACTGGAAAAGTTTTTTCCGCGGGCGTGGATATCGGCGAATACACCGGCGAACGCGCATTTTCAATGTTGGACGCGTTTCACGCTGCCTGCATCGCCATGGTGGAAGCACCGCAGCCGGTACTTGTGGTCGTGGACGGGGCAGCGATCGGCGGCGGCGCGGAACTGGTGGCCTATGGTGATCTGGTGGTGGCCACGCCGCGCGCGCGATTTGCGCTGCCGGAAATCACGATTGGAATGTTTCCGCCGCTGGCTTCGACGATGTTTCCTCACATCGTGGGCCCGAAGCGGGCGCTCGAACTCATCCTGACTGGCGAAGCCATCTCCGCGGAACGTGCGCGCGAACTGGGCCTCGTGAACCGGCTCGTGCCGGAGGCGCAGTTGCAAGCCGCGGTGAATGAATTGATCGGAAAGATCACCGCGCAATCCGGCGCGGTGCTTGGGATGGCCAAGAAAGCGGTTCTGGCCGGGATGGGGATGTCCCTGCGCGACTCCCTCCGCAATTCGATGAATATTTTCCTGAACGAACTGTATCGCCTCGAGGATTCCCAGGAAGGATTGCGCGCGCTGCTTGAAAAACGCAAGCCACAGTGGAAGAATCGTTAGGTACGCTGAACGCGTCTCCCCGCCGCGCGGGAGATCCGTATGGATGATCCGCAAAACTTTCCTGATCCGAATCTCCCCGAGGAGTCCGTCGATCCCGGCGCCGGGCGTGAACCGATACCGCCCGCGGAGCTGATCGCGTCAAGTATCCTGCCGCAGGACCCGCCAGAGCCGGGACGCACAGATTTCGCGTCGCATGATGATGCGGCGTCACGCAGGCGCAGTTTTCGCCACAACCTGCTCCTTCTGTTTTCGCTAACTCTGGCCGCCTTCATCCTTACTTCGTGGATTCTGGTACGCGTCGATTCGCCGTTCGGCATCTTCTCAACCGGCCCGCAGGAAATTGTGCGCGCGCAACTTCGCGCGCTCGACCACGGCGAATTGCGCCCGGCCTACGACATGTTTTCGCCTCGCTACCGCGGGCAGGTTTCCTTTGACACCTGGCACCAATTATTTGTCACCCACTGGCGCATGTTTCACGCCGACGTGGTGCGCGCGGAAACGCCGGCGTACAGCGGCCCGGGCGTCACGCTGGAAATCCATCTCCATGGCGCGGATGACAAGGATTACCGAGCGCGCTTCACGCTGATCCGGACCGATGGCCGGTGGTGGATCGACGACGTCCACTGGACGCAAGAGCCGGAAGAGCGCGACGTCTCTCACCTTTAGGCTTCCATGTGCAGGCGATCCGGCGATTTATTGCCAGTGGCTTCTTATTTTGTGGTGTAATTCAGGTTCCAACTTAATGGCGCCTCACCTTTCCACGTTCGTTCAAGGCGTGGCAAAGTTAAAACTGCAATGCTCGTTGGGGGAGCCGCATGAGCCACCGCATCGCGTTCGCATTCCTTTTTACGCTGTTCTTGATGACGGCGCTCAGTCCGAGGCAGGTCTTCGCTCAACGCCCCTGCGAGAAACTGGCTGAACTCATCCTGACTAACGCATCGATTACATCCGCAACGCCCGTTGCAGCGGGGACATTCAAGCCTCCTTCTAACCCCAATCAACCGCCTCCTCGCGCGGACATGCCGGCGTTCTGCCGCGTAGATGGCGTAGCGAAGCCGACGAGCGATTCCGAAATCAAATTTGAATTGTGGCTGCCGGTTTCGGGATGGAACGGCAAGTTCGAACAGGTTGGCAACGGCGGGTTTGCAGGGAACATTCCGCTCGCTGCAATGGCCGAGCCCCTGCTCCGCGGCTATGCTATCGCCGGAACCGACGATGGCCATGTCGGCGGGAGGGATGTGTCGTGGGCCATCGGGCACCCGGAAAAAGTAATCGACTTCGGATATCGAGCGGTTCACGAAACGTCCGTTCAGGCCAAGGCGATCATCCGTGGATTCTATGGTATGGACCCCACGCAGTCGTACTTTGTCGGGTGTTCGGATGGCGGGCGCGAGGCGCTCATGGAAGCGCAGAAATTTCCGGCTGACTTTCACGGAATTGTCGCCGGCGCTCCCGCCAACTACTGGACGCACCTGATGTTCAAGGGACAATTGGATGAACGCGCGCTGCTTGATGACCCGGCAAGCTACATTCCGACCAGTAAGCTACCGGTCCTTCAAAATGCGGCACTCGCCGCCTGCGACGCCCTCGACGGAGTCAAAGACGGCCTGATTCAGAATCCGAGGCTTTGCCGATTCGATCCGGCGGTGATCCAATGCAAGGGCGCCGACGGTCCTCAATGCTTGACCGCGCCGCAAGTCGAAGCGGCAAAAAAAATTTACGGCCCCGCGAAAAACGCCCGAACAGGCGCGCAAATCTCCCCTGGATTCTCACCCGGCACGGAAGCTGTACCGGCCAATTGGCAGACCTGGATCACGGGTGAAAGCGCCGGGCAGCTGACTGTCGGCGCATTCTTCGCAAATACTTTCTTCGCCGACATGGTTTTCGAGAATCCGAAATGGGATTATCACACGCTGAACTTCGATGGCGATGTCAAGCTTACGGACGATAAGCTGGCATCCATCCTCAATTCGACCGACGCTAATCTTAAGCCGTTCAAGGCGCGTGGAGGCAAACTCATCCAGTACCACGGATGGGGCGACTCAGCCATCCCGCCCCAGGACAGCATCGACTACTTCGAAAGCGTGCAGTCGGCCATGGGGAATACGAAGGATTTCTACCGCCTCTTCATGGTGCCCGGGATGTCGCACTGCCAGGGCGGCGCAGGACCGAATGTCTTTGGCAACGGTGCAGCCGTGGCGCAAGCGGACGCCGCGCACGACGTCGTGATGGCGCTCGATCAGTGGGTCGCGCATGACATAGCGCCGGATCAAATTATTGCCACCGAATTCGTTGACGGAAACCCGAGCAAAGGAGTCGCGATGACTCGTCCGCTGTGTCCCTATCCCCAGGAGGCGCATTACAATGGCGCCGGCGACACCAACAGCACAGGCAGTTTCTCCTGCCAAGCACCCGCGAGGAATGCCAAGAAGTAACATCCTTTCATTCAATTTACACAGGCGCGATCTGAATGGCAGATCAGTGGGAAACTACTCCCGTTGATTGGAAAAGTGCTGGTTTAGTCCTTGTAGTTAATGGCGCAACCCAAAGCAATCGTGGCGTTTACGTCTGGGGAGCCACACGCTATCTTATAGGGCGAGAGAAGCGCATCGCCAGGGAGACCTTTATGAGTGCTCCGGATTACTATGAGTTCCTCCAGATCAGCCCCAAGGCCGAAGCTGCGACAATCCACCGCGTGTATCGGTTTCTGGCGAGCCGGCTTCACCCGGACAATCCGAAAACCGGGGACGCGGAAAAATTCTTTCTGTTGAAGGAAGCTTACGACGTTTTATCCGATCCGGCACGCCGCGCCGATTACGATTTGTCCTATAAGAGGGAGGGACCCGATTCCGCTCCTCTTTCCACGACGATTGATTTCATGGATAGCATCGAAGGCGAACTCAACCGGCGGTTGGCGATTCTGGCGCTCCTGTACATTCAGCGCCGCACAAACCCGTACGCCCCGGAGGTCTCCTTCATCGAAGTGGAAAACCGCATGGGGTTTCCCCGCGATTATCTGGAATTCACGATCTGGTATTTGCGGAACAAGGGATACATCACCCGGTCGGATAACTCGGACCTCACACTGACGGCCGAGGGCGTGGACTTCGTCGAATCGCAACGCGTGAATATCCCGGTCCTGAATAAATTGCTGACGACCGGCAAGGGGCCTGTCCCAACGGATGGAGCGGCTGCGAACAAGACGGCGGCTCATTCGCCTATCTTTGTGCCCGAGGGCGAAGTCGTTCCGGAGATGGTCGAGCCAAACGAAAACGAGAAAGTGTAATGGGTCGCGGCAGCCCTCTCGATCAAAGTAACGTGCGTCATGCATTGATTTACGAGGTCCCTCGGCCCGGAGTTGACAGCTGATGTCGCGCAACATACACTGCCCGTCGACATTTAGCAGGTCTGGGATGCGGGGAAGGCCGTGAAACTCGGCCACGGTCCCGCCACTGTGATCGGCGAAACGCCGTAAGTCAGGACACCCTCCCAGACCGCCGCAGCCAACGCTCTTCGCGAGAAAGAGCGCGGCTTATAGCGCCTCGTGTTTCTCGCGAGGCTTTTTTATTGCGGCAAATGGATCGATGAAATCCAATTCAAGCATGAATATGCCGAACGCAATCGCAGCGAATTTCCGGGAGAGCCGCGCGGCCATGCTTTGTTTCCCGCCAGCGCGAGAGATCGGCCAAGTAGCGCAGGCATTCTTGCCTTTGCGGGTTCTGTCGGCGCTTTTCCTGCTTTTCTGCACAAGTATGCAGGCCGCGCCTCAAGAGAGCGTTCGAGCCAAACAGACAATCACGGACGAAATCGGCCGGAAGGTTCAAATCCCTCGGGAAGTAGAGCGCATCGTTTCGCTCGCGCCGAACCTCACGGAAATTGTTTTTGCGCTGGGCCGGGGAAATCGTCTGGCTGGCGACACCGATTATTGCGACTACCCTCCGGAAGCTGCGAAGAAGCCGCACGTCGGCGGACCCGTGAATCCGAGTCTCGAACAAATCGTTGCGCTCATGCCGGATGTCGTGCTCGCGACATCCATTAATCGCCGGGAAACGGTGAGCGCCCTGGATCACGTCGGATTGTCCGTATTTGTCACAGACCCTCATTCCGTTCAGGAAATGATCGGATCCGTGGAACATGTTGGCAGTGCCGTGGGCGCGGAAAAATCGGCAGCCACGGTTGCGGAAGAACTTCGCGGACGCCTTTCCGATCTTGACCGCCGCCTCGCCGGAGCCCCGCCTCGCCGCGTCCTTTTCGTAGTGTGGACCGATCCGTTGATTTCCGTCGGGCGCGACACGTTTATTGCGGACGCATTGCGACGCGCGGGAGGCCGCTCCGTCGTGGAAACGAAGTCCGAGTGGCCGCACATCAGCCTGGAAGAAATTGTTCGGCTTCAGCCGGAAGTTCTCGTCTTTGCGAGCGCGCATGCCGGAGACACGACGCACGAAATCGACGGACTTCGCGGGCGTCCCGGCTGGAGAGATCTCGAAGCAATGCGGCAGGGCAACATCGTGATTGTCAGCGACGCGATCAACCGGCCCGCGCCGCGAATGGTGGACGCCATCGAGCGCCTGGCACACGCTCTTCACCCGGAAGCATTCTCGACGCGCGCCGAGCCGCGCGGGAATAGTGGAACAGGCTTCAGC
>Ga0070731_10004041_pt1 | contig 12846 bp, 11 predicted proteins | sample Coa_R1_2_FD_66448 | JGI IMG/M metagenome (GOLD analysis project Ga0070731, IMG submission 66448) | Surface soil microbial communities from Centralia Pennsylvania, which are recovering from an underground coalmine fire - Coalmine... | ecosystem: Environmental > Terrestrial > Soil > Unclassified ... | reverse complement strand
GCTGACGCTGCTATTGGCGACATCGCTTGCACAATTTGCGAGTGTTCGTTCGCGCGCATGGCTCCTGCCACTGGCTCTTAGCGCAGCGTTCGGGCTGATCTGGATCGGCGGCGAGGCACGGCTTGCGCTGGTCCATCCAGGAACCGTCCCGAACGTGCGCGTGCGGTTGGTCCAGCCAGATGTTCCGCAGGCGGAGAAATACCCGATCAAATATCGCTTGCGGAATTGGATGCGGCTGGTGGATCTGAGCGAGGTACCGGTGCGCACTCCGCCTGCCATTGTCGTTTGGCCGGAAGCAGCGCCGCCGCCATTCGCTACGGTGACACCGGAAGCGCTCGCGCGAATAAGGACGCTCACGCCGCACAATCGGGTCCTCATGACCGGCGATGTCCGCGCCCAACCAAAAGGAGACGGCGGGTTCACCTATTTCAACAGCTTCTTTGTCTTTGCGCATGGTGGCCGGCTGATCGGCGTGTACGACAAGTCGCACTTGGTGCCCTTCGGGGAATACCTTCCGTTTCCCCGCGCTCTGCACGCAGCTGGTCTCAGCAAGCTCGTCGACATGCCGGACGGCTTTGGCGAGGGACCGGGACCGCGCACGCTCGACATTCCAGGAGTGCCCCCGGTGGGCCCCTTGATCTGCTACGAGATCATATTTCCGGGAGCGGTGGTCGGTCGGGAACGGCCGGGATGGATCGTCAATGTCACGGACGATTCCTGGTTTGGCCCCTCCACCGGCCCCTATCAGCATCTGGCAATCGCTCGCATGCGAGCCATCGAGGAAGGATTGCCGGTGGTGCGCGATGCCAACACGGGAATTTCCGCCGTAATCGATCCGCTCGGCCGCATCGCGACAAATCTCCCGCTCGGGCGCGTGGGATTTCTCGATGCCGATCTTCCGCGCGCGCTGCCACTCACGCTTTATGCGCGTTACCGGGATGCCGGGTTCGCTTTGCTCGTGTTGCTTTGCTTTTTGTGTAGTTTCACGATCCGGCAGAAAACAAACGACGGCCACCCGCAGGATTCGTCATAAAAATGCCTTTGCAAGCGGCAGAATCCGGCTAAGGTCCGGAACGCAAACGGAAATTTGTTTTTGTCGGCAGTGCCCAAAAAACAGGCAAATCCCATCGATGCTCAAGTCGGTAATCGCGTCCGGCTGCGCCGGATGCTCGTTGGCATGAGTCAGGAAAAACTCGGCGAGATGCTGGGGCTCACCTTTCAGCAGGTTCAGAAATACGAAAAAGGCGTGAACCGAATCGGTGCGGGACGGCTTTACCAGGTCGCAAACATTCTCGGGGTTCCGGTCAGCTATTTCTATGAAGATGTACCGGACAGGCAGAACGAACATACGCATGCGAACGAACACGCCAGCCCCCCGGTGATGGAATTCCTTTCCAGCGGTGAAGGATTGCAACTCGCCCTTGCCTTCATGCGCATCAGGGAGCCGAAAGTCCGCAAGCGAGTCATCGATCTCGTCAAGACACTCGCCGACGGCGAAGGCGAACTCGACTGACTTGATCCGGATTTCGTGTCGACTGCGACGTGATCAAACGACACTGCGTTCGAGCAATCTTCGCGCGATCACCTGCGCCTGGATTTCCGCCGCACCCTCGAAAATGTTGATGATGCGCGCGTCGCACAACACGCGGCTGACGGGAAATTCGAGCGCGAAGCCATTTCCGCCGTGGATTTGCAGCGCATTGTCGGCGGCGGCCCAGGCAACGCGTGCAGCAAGAAGCTTTGCCATCCCGGCTTCGAGATCGCAGCGCCGCCCTGCATCCTTTTCGCGCGCCGCATAGTAGGCGATTTGCCGAGCAGCCAGGATTTCGACCGCCATCATGACGAGCTTGTCGCTGACGCGCGGAAACTCGAAAATCCGCCTGCCGAATTGTTGTCGCTCGAGCGCGTAGCGCAGGCCGAGGTCGAGGGCGCACTGGCCCACGCCGACGGCGCGCGCTGCCGTCTGAATGCGGGCCGATTCGAAGGTCCGCATGAGCTGCCGGAAGCCGTTACCCTCTTCCAGCCCCAGGAGGTTGGCGGCGGGTATTTCAAAGCCGTCGAATGCGAGCTCGTATTCCTTCATGCCGCGATACCCCAACACGCCAATCTCCCCGCCGGTGAGCCCCGCAGCGGGGAACGGATCGGAATCGGTGCCACCCGGTTTTTCCGCGATGAACATCGATAGTCCGCTGTAATCGCGTGAACGGGCGTCGGTGCGGGCCAGGAGCGTCATCATGTCGGCGCGTGCCGCATGCGTGATCCAGGTCTTGCTGCCGTACACGCGATAGACATCGCCGTCGCGCGTTGCACGGGTGGAGAGCGCGCCGAGATCCGAACCTGTATTCGGTTCGGTAAAAACGGCTGTGGGCAATCTCTTGCCGCCGGCGATCAGCGGCAGCCAGGTTCGCCGCTGCCCGTCCGTACCGCCGGAGAGTATGAGTTCCGCGGCAATTTCCGAACGCGTTCCAAGCGAACCTACGCCGATGTAGCCGCGGCTCAGTTCCTCGGACACCACGCACATTGCCGTCTTCGGCATTCCCGAACCGCCGAATTCCTCCGGGATGGTCAGGCCGAAAACACCCAGGGAAGCGAGCTCGGCGATCACGTCGAGCGGAACGAGCTCGTCCCTCAGATGCCAGCCATGCGCATGGGGAACGATTTTTTCCTCTGCGAACCGGTAAAACTGTCCCCGTACCATCTGCATGGTCTCGTCGAGGCCTGTATCGCCGAAACACATGGCGTCTGCGCTTCCGGCCAGAAGGTGCGCAAGGCCGTTCCGGGTCTCGCGCGCCGTACCGAGCACGATCAACTCACGCACCGCGGCCGCGTGAAATTGTTCCAGTTCTTCGCTACCCAACCCGATGTCGCTTGCACGCGCGATTTCGCCCTGGCTCATGGGTATGCCGCCGGCGAGTTGCGCGAGGTATTCCCCGAAAATGGCGAAAAGAATCAGCCGTTCGCAGTCCGTCAACCGGTGTTCGGCTTCGAGGTACCTTGCCCAGCGTGCCGTCTGACGAAGGGTCTCGGCCGTTGTCGCAAACCACGCAAGCGCGTGTGCAGCACGTTGGTCACGATCGAGCAGCGCCTGAACAATTCTGCCGTCCCGTTCGACGCTGGCGCGAACCCTGTCTCGCCCGGCCGCAAGCAGGCCCTGGGCAGCGAGAACCGCCTCGTCACAACGATCGAGAAGATGTGTTGGCAGAATCTGCATCGCTATGGCCAATGATTCGACGCGCAACGAACGCGACCGACGCTAGCACGGAAGTGAATAGGCATCACTGGACCGTTGAGTAGCATTCGTGGGAAATGCGGCGAGCGGTGGCCGATCCGGGGAGTAGATGATCGCGGTCAAACGCATCTTTATTGGTGCGGACAGGAGGCTCCAGCCAATCTGGCGCGCGATCCTCTTTGTCGTCGCGAGTTATTTTGTCCTTTCCCCGGTGCTCGATTGGGTATTCTCGCGCGTTGCGGAATGGCTGGACATGCCCGAGCGGCTTTCGCCCGCCGCGGTGGCTCTCGCGGAATTCGAAAACTTCCTGATCGCGCTCATCTGCACCGCCGCCTTTGCGCTCTACGAGCGCCGGCGTGTGGACAGCTATGGCCTTCCCGTGAACCGGGCATTCGGTCGTCACACGGCCGAGGGGTTGATCGCCGGCATTCTGATGGCGGCCGCGGTCGCGCTCGGCATGATTCTGCTCGGGGGTATGCACATCAGGGGATTGGCCATGTCTGGCGGCGCACTCGTGGGTTATGCGCTTTCCTGGTTCGGGACAAGCATCTGCGTTGGCGTGGCTGAAGAGTTCTGGTTCCGCTCCTATTTCCAGCAGACGCTGTGGAAAGCGATGGGCTTCTGGCCGTCCGCGGTCGTGATCGCGATTCTGTTCGCCGCGATCCATTATTTCTTCAAACAGGGCGAGAACATCTGGGATGTCATCACGCTTCTGTCGCTCAGCCTGCTGCTCAGCTACTCGCTGCTCCGTACCGGCACACTCTGGTTCGCCGTCGGGTTTCACGTTGCGTTCGACTATATGCAGCTTTTCGTCATAGGAACCCCCAACGGCGCGCGGATTCCCGTCGGCCGCCTCCTCAATGTACATTTTATCGGTCCCGCATGGTTGACGGGCGGCGTTCTGGGAACAGAGGCGAGTTTTCTCATGTATCCCGCAATTGCACTGCTCTGGTTGTACGTCTGGTGGCGATATCGCGGCAACCCGCCGCTCAAGGTGTAGCGGACTTCAGGCAACAGACGCTTCGAGCACGTCGTCGAACGTACGCAGACCAGGGCGGCGCGCATTGACGAGCACGGCCATGTTGCCGGGCAGGTGCTCGTTCTTCCACATTTTGGTGTGCGCACGGGGGATGTCTTCCCACGAGAAGACCTCCGACATGCAGGGGTCGAGACGACGCTCGATCATCAGGCGGTTGGCCTGGCTTGCCTGGTAGAGATTGGCAAAATGCGATCCCTGTATGCGCTTCTGCCGCATCCACACGTAGCGGGCGTCGAAGGTGATGTTGTACCCCGTTGTACCGGCGCAGAAAACGACCATGCCGCCGCGTTTGACGACAAGGCAGGAGACAGGAAAGGTCTGCTCACCGGGATGTTCAAAGACCATGTCGACGTCGCGGCCCTTGCCGGTGATGTCCCAGATTGCCTTTCCAAACCGCCGCGCTTCCTTGAGCCAGGTGTCATACTCGGCCGAACCCACTTTCGGCATTGCGCCCCAGCATTGAAATTGACTGCGGTCGATCAGCCCCTTGGCACCGAGCGAGAGCACAAACTCGCGCTTTGATTCATCGGAAATGACGCCGATCGCGTTCGCGCCGGAAACCGCACAGAGCTGCGTTGCAAACGAACCAAGGCCGCCGCTTGCACCCCAGATCAGCACATTGTGTCCCGGGCGGAGCACATGGGGCCGGTGGCCAAAAAACATCCGATAGGTGGTCGCGAGCGTCAGCGTATAGCAGGCCGATTCCTCCCATGTAAGGTGACGCGGCCGTTCCATGAGTTGCCGGTCCTGGACGCGCGCGAACTGGGCGAACGAACCGTCGGGCGTCTCGTAGCCCCAAATCCGCTGGGATGGCGAAAACATGGGGTCGCCGCCGTTGCATTCCTCGTCGTCGCCGTCGTCCTGATTGCAATGCACGACGACTTCGTCGCCGACCTTCCAGCGTTTGACCTTCGAACCCACGGCCCAGACGATCCCTGAAGCGTCGGAGCCCGCGACATGATACGGGCTGCCGTGCACATCCATGGGCGAGACCGGTGTGCCAAGGCCCGCCCAAACGCCGTTGTAATTTACGCCGGCGGCCATGACGAGGATGAGGACGTCGTGGGAATCCATGGGCCAGGTCGGCACGACCTCGATTTTCATGGCCTGTTCCGGCGGCCCGTGACGCTCCTTGCGCACCGCCCACGCGTACATCTGCTTCGGAACATGCCCGAGCGGCGGAATCTCGCCGATCTCGTAGAGCTCCTTGTAAACCTCGAAATTCGCCCTCGCAGCGCCTGATTGCTGTGCCATGGTCCCGCTCTTCGCAATCTCAGACAAACGTGTATCCCGCCCGTTTATTTCCGCAGGCGCGAAGAATGCCTGCAGTTCATGTTGCGGTGCAACAGCAGAATGGGTCTATGGCAAATTGCGCTGCGGACAGCCGCTCCAATTGTCGCATGCGGAGGTTCGATAGGCCGACCATATCGGCCGGGCTGTGGATGGGCAGCGGCCCGACCTTCCACCGAAATCGTGGGGTGCGACAGCTTATATCCTGGCCTTGATCCCGCCGTAGAACCCGCGCCCCGGTCGCAGGAAGCCGTTCGGGTCTTGATAGTTCGCGTCAAACAGATTGGTGATTTGGCCGTAGACGCTGAACATGTCGTTGATATCGTAGTTCACCGTGATGTCTGCCGTCGTATAGCCGGGCTGTTTCAGGTCCACAAAGGTTTCCCGGCCGATGTCTTCCCACGAACTCACGTAGAGAACGTCCGCGTCGAACGAGAGCGCTTCTGTCGCCTGCCACCTTCCATCAATGGACAATTTGTTCCTGGGCCTGCGCAAAAGCTCCCGATCAAACACTCCGTTGTTGGGTTCGGTCTCCTCTGCTTCCGTATAGGTATAGTCCGCCCGAAGATTGACGGATTGTATGGGCTGATAGGCGACGAATGCCTCCACGCCGTCCGTCCTGGCGGAGTCAATGTTGGTGTACGACGTGAACGTCGCGTTATTGTCGATCAGATCCTTGATCTTGTTGTAAAAGTAGGTTGCTCCGAACCGGACCTGGTCTGCGAGGACCGACTGTTCGAAACCGGCGTCAAAGCCGATGCTGGTTTCCGGCTTGAGATTGGGGTTGCCGTAGAATCCGTACGAGGGAAAATTCTCGAACATTTCGCTCAAAGTGGGAGCCTTGAAGCCCGTGCCGACGCTTGCTTTCAGCTTTGTACCGGTTGCTTCGATGACATACGCCGGTGCTTCGCGGAACGTAATTTTGTCCCCGAACAGATCGTTGTCGTCGAAGCGAATGTTGGCGACGTTGAAAAGACTCTCGGTGAGCGTCGATTGGAGCTCGGCGTAACCGGAGTCGATGTCGATGCCGGCCGAGACGGGCAACCTTATCTCTTCCCGCTCATGCTCGGCGCCGAGAACGAGAATTTCGCCGTCGGAGAACCTCAGATTGCCTTGCCAGTCCAGCTTGACCCGATCACCCGAATAGTAGCTGGTGGGGTTGTCGGGGCCTGCGTCCGTCGAGCTGATGCTGCTGTACGCAAGGCCGAGTGTCTGGTCCAAAAATCCGTCGAACGATACGAGATGCGCGGCTTCGCGCGCGTAATACTGAATCGTGTCGTACTGGCTTTGCGTCGCGTCCAGATAGCCGGTGAGGTAGTCATCGCCGGTGAATGCGAGTTGCGAATTCGTGTAACGGGCGACGAGACCGAGATCGAAATTGTCGGAAACGTCGTAACCAAGTTTCGTGGATGCGGTGACGTTGTCGTAGGAATCGTCGGTTCTTTTCTCGCCGGGCGCAAGGAGATCGAGCGGCGTTACAGGCGTGGCCCCGGAATGGAAATGTTCGATATGCGCCGCATAGTGGAATGCGTCGTCGGAGCCGCTTACGCCGCCCATCTGGTTGAAGGTATCGAATGAGCCACCTTCAATTCCTCCGGTGAATTGAGCCGGGCCTTCGCCGCTCTTTGTGATGATATTGATGACGCCGCCGATCGCGTCCGAACCATAGAGGCCACTCTGGGGTCCGCGCAGAATTTCGACCTTCGCGATATCGGGCGTGAGAAACTGCCCGAAGTCGAATGCATCGGTGGGGCCGCTGGGATCGCTGACATCAATTCCGTCGACGAAGACCTTCACGTGGTTGGAATTCGTTCCGCGCATGAAAACGGACGTCTGGCCGCCCGGCCCGCCGTTCTGGACAACGTTGAGGCCCGGCACCAGCTGCAGAGCATCCGGGAGGGTCTTCAGTTCCTTGGCGGCGATGTCCGCGGCCGTGATAACGGTGATGCTGCTCGCGACCTGCGACTCCGGCGTTGGAACGCGCGTCGCCGTGACGACGACGGTCTCGGGCGTGTCGTCGGCCGACGCTGGTGCCGCGCCGCCGACGATGATCAGGGCAACGGTGGAAAGAAGGAAGGATTTGTGCATGGCATTCTCCTGGATTGTGGGTTCCAGGAGCCGGTACGCGGCGCGTCGAATGACAGAAAATGAGCATGACCCCGCGGACGACTCCCCTTGTCGTCGAAGCGGTCGACCGCTGCCGGCGGCACACCCCGACCGCAAGCGAGACGACACGCAAGGCAGGTCTCCTGGCTTCCGGGTCTTCGGTTTCTCGCCCGCCTTCCCGGGCGATGCCCAGTGGCGTCCGGACGAGTCCTCGCCGGTTACAGTTGCGGGGACAGCCGCGGCATCCCACCGCGTTCCCTCAAGTCCCTTCCGGGAACCTCACGCTGATGTGTACGCTTATTGAGGATCGAAGCCGGCGTCAATCTTGATAGATTGGTGCGGCAGACCGCGTGTTGTGACAAGGATGCGCAATGCAGTCGCCGCGCCGAGGTGGGCCATGAGCCCTGATTCCTCCCTTTACCACGCCGCCCCTTGCGGATTACAGACCGGCCTTCCGCATGGCTGCTCTTACGGAAACGCTGGACCCCGCCGAAAAAGCATGGTTACGATGGAACAATGCCGGGTGGGAACGCCGCCTCCCGGGCGGCGCCGGTGGGTGGACGCGCAAGAGTGGGATCGTATGAGCCGCGCCCGGCGCCGCGCGCCGGGCTTCCTTTTGTGTGAGTAGGGTAGCAACATGGACCAACCACTGCACGATTTTACGCCGTACTCCGTCGGTCATGCGAGTTCGCACCGCATGGTCAGTATCGGGGCCGTTGCCCTCTTCCATGTGGTGGCGATCTACCTCCTTGCCAGTGGCCTGGCGATGGGCCTCCTCGAGAAGATTCCGACGGTTCTCAAGGCCGACGTCATTCCGCCCAAGCAGGAGCAGGTGAAGCCGCCGCCGCCGCCGCCGCCGGATCTGCAGAAACCGCCGCCGCCCTTCGTCCCGCCGCCGGATATCAACATCCAGACCGAGGCGGCCCCCACGAACACGATCACTGTACAGTCGAAGGTTTCGACGCCGCCGCCGCCGCCGCAACCGCCAGCGGCGCCCAAGCCTGCCGGAATTTCGGCACCGGTTTCCTTAAAGGCCGCGCACAACTGTTCCGACAGGTTTTATCCGCCAATTGCCCAGCGGCTTAGCCAGGAAGGCATCACGCGGGTGCGTATCACAGTGTCGGCGGAGGGTCAGGTCACCGACGCAAAGGTCGTCGGTCCGAGCGGACACGATTCTCTTGATGACGCCGCGGTCAGATGCGTGATGAGCGGCAGCTGGGGTGGTTACCACCCAGCGATGCAGAACGGCGCACCGATTGCAGCGCAGACGGACGTGAACATTGTCTGGAAATTGAGCGGGCAGTAGCCGGCTCGGTTGTTTTTTCACTTAATGGAGTGAGAGGAAAAATGAGAATGAGATATCTGGCGATCGCAGCCGCCATCGCTTTCCTGGCCGCCGGCACGGCGGGGCAGGTTTCTGCACAACAGAACGCCAATCCTCCGGCGGCGGCTCCTGCGGCTGCGCCGGCGCAGCCGGGTGGCGGCAACGCGGCCGCTCCCGCGGCCACGCCCAACAATCCAGCGCCGGCGGCACCGGACAACGCAGCGCCCGCAGGTGCGGCGAATGCCGCTCCGGCCATAAATCCGCCGGCAGCGAGCGGGGCGGCAGCCGTGGGCGGGAACAGCCCCTACGGTCTCGTCGCGTTCTGGAAGAACGGCGATTTTGTGATCCGCATCGTGATCATCATTCTCGGCATCATGTCCGTCGGGACATGGTACATCTTCTTCATGAAGTTCTGGGAACAGTCGCGCGTGCTCAATCATTCGCGCGTGGTCGAGCGACGCTTCTGGAGCTCTGCCAATCTGAATGAAGGCATCGACAAATTGCCCAAGAACAGCCTGTTCCGCAGTGTCGCGGAGAGCGGCGTACGCGCTTCGGCGGGCCAGGGTACAGGACTTGTCAACCTCAATGACTGGATCGGCATGTCGCTCAACCGCCAGCTTGAAGAAGCCAACGCGCGCCTGCAGGGCGGCATCGCGTTTCTCGCCTCTGTGGGATCGGTTGCACCGTTCGTCGGACTGTTCGGAACCGTTTGGGGCATCCTGAAGGCGCTGATCGCCATCGGCATCGCCGGTCAGGCCTCGATCGACAAGGTTGCGGGTCCGGTTGGTGAAGCTCTGATTGCAACGGCGATCGGTCTGTTCGTCGCGGTGCCCGCAGTGCTCTGCTACAACTATCTCGTCCGTCGCAACAAGGTGATCAATGAGCGGCTGCGGAGCTTCGCGAGCGACCTGCAAACCTACCTGATCACCAACAAGAAATAAGACGGACGACCGGCAAGGGAATTTCGCAAATGTCCATCTCAGTCCACTCGGCTGACGAACCCGACATGGAGTTGAACACGACCATCAACACCACGCCGCTTGTCGACGTGATGCTGGTGCTGCTCATCATCTTCCTTATCACGGTTCCCGTTGTTTTGAAGCAGATCCCGATCAACTACCCCAATGCGCGAAACATCCCGACACAGACGAAGCCGGAAAACATCGTCATTGCGGTCGACAAGGACGAGGACATCTACTGGAACAACGCGCCGGTGGACGTGACGCAATTGCGGCCGCGGTTTGTCGATGCGCTCAAAGAGTCGATCGCCAAGGGTGCCCAGCCCCCTGAAGTTCATATCCGGGGCGACAAGGATGCACGGTTCGAAGCCATTGGAAAAGTGATCCTGGCCGTGCAGCAGGCGGGAATTCAGAAGGTGGCCTTCATCACCGAGCCGCAAAATCAGGCTCAGTAGCGCAAAGGGCAGACTCTCATGGCAATGAATGTCGGACAGCCCGGCGGCGATCAGGACGTAATGGTGGAGATGAACACCACCCCGCTGATCGACGTCATGCTCGTGCTCCTGGTGATGCTGATCATCACCATTCCCATTCAAACGCACGCCGTAAAGCTCAACATGCCGAATCCGAACGCAAAACCGCCGCCGACCCAGCCGGTCGTACATACGCTCGTGATCGATTTTGACGGATCGATCACCTGGGACGGCCAAGGAGTCCCAACAATGCAGGATCTGGATACCAGATTCACCCAGGTGGCCAACGAGACGGATCAGGACGAGATTCACGTGAGCCCGAACCGTCTGGCGAAATACGACACGGTAGCCAAAGTACTCGCCGCCGCCTCCCGCATCGGTGTGAAGAAGATCGGTTTTGCGGGAGAAGAGCAGTACGTTCAATAAGGCGGGAAATGCCTCCAGCGCTTTCCGCGACAAGATCCCAACGAGGTCAGGTATGAACTTATCCGGATTGCGCAGCATTGGATTGACGCTGCTTTTGGCAACCGGCTGTGCCGCGGTTGCCTCTCTTCCCGCCGCACCTGCAGCGGAAGCGGCCGGGGTGCGGCCGCAGGTCGGAAAGCCGCTGCAGGCCGCCATTGCTCTCGCGAACCGGGGCAACGCCAGCGCGGCGATGGCGCAGGTCCATCAGGCGGAGTCGGTGAGTGGGTTGACGGCGAGCGAACAAGCGGCGATCGCGCAGACCAAACAGTTCATCGCCGCAAAAACCGGCAATTTCAGCGGCGGCGGGGGGAGCTCTACGGCGGCCCGTGCGAAGTTTGCAGCCGATTACAACGCCGGACGCTACAGCGCCGTCACCGGCGAAGACCTGCAGCTTCTCAAGAAATACGGTGCTCTTACCGGCGACGACCAGATCATTATCGCGCAGGCGTATTATCTCTCCGGCCGCGCCGATCAGGCTGTGGCATTGCTGAAGAGCCTTACGGCAGGCGCGCACCCCAGCGAGTCGGCGCTGAAACTGCTGTACAGTGCCGCGTACAAGGCCGGCGATGACGATTCGATGCGCTCGGCGCTGGAGCGGCTTGTTGCCGATTACAACCGGCCGGAATATTGGGGCAATCTCCTGCAACTCGCTGAAGGCGCGAAGGCGCTCAAGGATCAACAGACGCTCGATCTGTTCCGGCTGAGCATCGCTACGAATTCGATGAAGAAGCCCGACGACTTCATGACGGCGGCCGAAATGGCCCTGGAGTTCGGTTCTTCGGCCGAGGCCGCGAACATTGTGCAGAAGGGAATCGACGCGAAAGTGCTCTCGGGAGATCGCGTCACCAAGCTCCTCAACACCGCGAAAGCGCAGGCGGCGAAGGATGCCGCGAGTTACCAAAGCAATCTGGCGGCCGCGCAGAAGGCAAAAACGGGCGACGACCTTGTCAAACTCGGTCAGCAACTGGTCGGCGCCGGGCGCGCCCAAGACGCGATCGGTGTCATTCAGCAGGGCATTCAGAAGGGCCCGACCGACAAGGGTAGCGCGCAGATCCAGCTTGGGCTCGCCCATCTGGCTGCCGGACAGAAACCGGCCGCGGTCGATGCGTTCAACGCGGTGCCGAAGGACAGCAGCAATGACGCGATGATCGCCCATCTCTGGGCCATCTACGCGCGCAACGCCCGTTAGCCATCCTCTGGTTCAGGTCGTGCGCCGTCTCACGATCGCGGCGATCGCCAATCCGGCAACGACGTAACCGATAATATCGGTCGCAGCATAGGCGGCCGTATAGTCGGTGGGAAAACCGTACCAGTTCCAATAGGAAACGTTCGTCGTCAATCCCGCCGCGAGGCCGGTGAGACCGACAAATCCGGCACGCGCCGTGTATGAGATGAGGATCGTCTGCGCGAGCAGGAAGGCGGCGATCATCGAGACAGCGACCTCTTTCACGAACTCGACGATAAGCATCTTTGCTGTCATGCCGCTCGCCCCGGGCGGGTGATAAATGAGAATACCCGACGGGTTCACCTTCATCTTCGCCTCGACCTGCGCCATGGCGTCGTTGGCCTTCATGTCCGTCCAGGGAAAGAAATAGAGGCCGGAGCGCGAGCCAATCGATTGCTGCATGGCGCTAAGGACGGGTGCCTCATTCGGTATCTGGCTGAACCCGACCTGGCCCAGCGGCAGCGCAATGTGGGCCAGCGATGTCCAAATGAACATGGCGATGCCGCCAACTACACCGGCGATGATGATCCTCATGGCGTGATCCCCCTTCGACGGATGGCACAATAACAAAAGCTAGGGGGTCTGCGCTACTGGCGTATCAGGGATCGCCTAACCAAACCGGCCCGTAATGTAGTCCTCGGTGCGCCGGTTGGCGGGACTGGTGAACAATTTCTCTGTGGTTCCAAACTCCACGAGTTCACCCAGAAACATGAAGGCCGTGTAGTCCGAGACGCGC
>Ga0070731_10004039_pt1 | contig 12847 bp, 11 predicted proteins | sample Coa_R1_2_FD_66448 | JGI IMG/M metagenome (GOLD analysis project Ga0070731, IMG submission 66448) | Surface soil microbial communities from Centralia Pennsylvania, which are recovering from an underground coalmine fire - Coalmine... | ecosystem: Environmental > Terrestrial > Soil > Unclassified ... | reverse complement strand
GCCGGTGCTGTCTAACACCCCGCCTTCAACCGCAGTATTGCCATCACTGGAGATGGAAACCGAGTGACCCTGGAACGGATTTATTCCAGATGCTCCCGTGCCCACGAGTTTGTTTCCCTGTTGGACCCACGTGCCTGCGCTATCGGAAAAAATCCACGTTGCGCCGGCATGGGAACTATCGGTAAATCCTCCGACGATTGCCGTCATGCCGTCTCCCGAAAGAGCGACAGCATATCCCTGATCGGGGTGACCAGCCACTCCGTTTCCAACAAGCTTAGAACCATACTGGCTCCAGACCCCGAGCGATCTTGTAAACACCCATGTTGCACCGACGAAGGTACTGTCTTCGAACCCGCCGATGAGCGCAGTATTGCCGTCAGACGAGAGCGAAACCGACTCGCCGAACCCCGCAAGCCCGAAGGCCGATCGCCCTCCGCCCACAAGTTTATTTCCTTGCTGCGTCCACGTGCTACCCGAGCGGGTAAAAACCCATGCTGCGCCAATCGAACCTGCTGCCGATGGAGGCGTGCTATCGGTCGGTGCGCCGATTAGAAGCGTATTGCCATCGGCGGAAAGCGCAACCGAAGTTCCAAACTGTCCTCGTCCCGATGTGTCCGTCGGATAGATCCGTCCGCCTTGCTGTGTCCACGTTCCCGCAGAACGAGTGAACACCCACACGCCGCCCGCGCCGGAATCGTTCGTCACTCCGCCCTCTGCCAGCGTATTTCCATCGGCAGAGAGCGTAACTGTGTGTCCTTGAATTGAATGTCCAACTGTTGGTGTGCCCACGAGCTTTGGACCCTGCTGGGTGTATTGGGCGGAGAGATCGACTCGCAACACGATCAACAGTGCGAACGCGAAGAGTATGCGAATTGAAACGAAAGAAATCTTCATAGCACAACTCCTTCGATAGAAGAGTTCAGAGAATACCCAACGCGCTGATTCATCCGGCGCAATGCGGGGTGGAATGGTTCGAACGGATTTCGCGCAACAACTCCGCGAACTACTGCAAATGATCTCTTGATATACTTGGGAAAAGAAAGCCGGCATCGGCCTCGATAGATCCTGGCGCCCGTCCAGGCCTTTTGGGGATACACACCTCATCTGGAAATCGCCGGTCCGTGAGTGAAGATTCGAGAAGGAATGCGGCGAGAGTGCCGGTGAACGCAATTGTCTATTATAGGGGATTTGATCTGAAAAGTCAATAGCTCTGTTGTCGAAACATCGAGTATAACCAAAATGGCGTAAATGGTGGCAAAATGCCCGCTTCCGGTGTAACAACAAGAATGAGGGGTTTCATGGATCGCGTAAACGGAACCATCGCGGAGTGCGTCTAAAGATTGTACGCCGGGCACAGCAACAATCTCACCCCCAAGCGGGTCTAACTATTATAGGTATAGGCCAAGGTCCGCTTCTGCCCTCTTGTAACCTTTCGCGGAACAAGAGCGTACTACTTAGTGAAGCCACTCGTCTGTCGGCATTCCATTTTTCGAAGGTAATCCCATGAAGAAAAAAATTATTATTGTTTCGGTTGTTGCAGTTGCCCTTGCAGTCGGCGGCGTATTCTTTTTCACGCGCTCCAAGGCCGATAACGATGGCGCGCTCCCCCACGTGAAAGTGACGCGCGGAAAGATCATCGATAAGGCCCTCGCCGTCGGCACAATCGAGCCGCAGAACGAGATATCGATCAAATCGAAAGTCGGCGGCGTGGTGCGGCATATCTTCGTGGAAATGGGAACGTATGTGAAGGCCGGAACACCGTTGCTCGAGGTGAAGCCGGATCCCGCGCCATCCGAGCTTGCCAACGCAAAGCGCCAGGTCGAACTTGCCGATGTTGAACTGCGCACGCTGAACAAACAGCGCTTGCGGCAGGATACGATGCTCCACAAACAGTTGATCTCGCAGAGCGATTACGATGAAACGATGCGCCAGTATGATGAAGCGGTGCTTCATGTGAAAATGGAAAAAGAAAACCTTGCGTTGCTTGTCAGCGGCAGCGTGCTCATCGATAGCACCGAAATCCAATCGATCGTCTATGCCCCCATCGATGGTTTCCTGTTGAATAAGACTGTCGAAGTCGGCGATCCCGTTACTCCGCTCACCACCTATCAGGAAGGCACCGTCCTAATGAAGATGGCAAATATGGAGAACCTGTTATTCAAAGGAACTGTCGATGAAATCGATGTCGGCAAGCTGAAGGAAGGGATGCACGCAGAAATAAAGGTCGGCGCGTTGCCGAAAGACACCGTTGTCGGCATCCTCGAAAAAATATCGTTGAAGGCCGATAAGAAAGAAAACGCTACCGTGTTCCCGATTGAAATTCTTGTGCCAAAGACCGCAGGCGTAACGTTGCGCGCGGGATATTCGGCGAATGCGAATATCATCATCGAGCAAAAGGATAATATCCTGATGGTTCCGGAGCGGCTGGTAACGTTCCGCAACGATTCTGCCATTGTGCAGATAGCGCTCGGCCCCGGCAAGCAGGAAGACCGCATCATCAAAACCGGCTTGAGCGATGCGTTGAACATCCAGGTCGTCTCCGGCCTCAAACAAGGCGACGAGCTGATTGAGAAGCCTGTGAAAAAGATTGATTAAACATAATAGTCATTGCGAGGAGCAATCTCCAGAGGGGATAGTCATTGCGAGCGGTCCGCCGCGGGCGGATCGTGCCCGCAGGCACGACGCGAAGCAATCCCATTGTCAGTTTGCAACGCCGACCGAGATTGCTTCGTCACTTCGTTCCTCGCAATGACTAGTGGACCACTATGCTAACCTTCCTCACAACCATATCAGAATTCATCCGCGACTTGCGCGCGCAAAAACTACGCACGGCGATGACCATCTTCGGCATCACGTGGGGCACGGTCGCGATCATCGTGCTGCTGGCGTTCGGCATGGGTTTCAAGAAACAGCTTTCCAAAGACATGCACGGCATCGGCGAAAGCATCGCCATCATGTTCCCGGGGAAAACGACTAAAGCATTCCAGGGATTCGGCATCGGCCGGGAAGTAAATCTGGTGGAAGACGACGCCGCGATGCTTGCCAGCCAGGTGAAGGAAATCGACCGCATCAGTCCCGAATACAGCTCACGCGATTACCCCGTCCATCTCGGCGAAAATCTTACTAATACCTCCGTCGCAGGAGTGTATCCGATCTACGGCGAAATGCGCAATATCGTTCCCGCGCCCGGCGGCAGGTTTATCGACGACCTTGACCTGCACGACCGCAAGCGCGTCGTCGTGCTCGGCAACAAGGTGAAAGATTTGCTCTTCGGCGAAACGGATGCCATTGGAAAAATCGTCTTCATCGGCGATGTTCCCTTCACCGTCATCGGCGTGATGCTGAAAAAAACGCAGAACTCTTCGTATAACCGCCGCGACCAAGACCGCGTGTTCATTCCCGCTTCCACGCACGCCTCGGTCTATGGAAAGCCGTATATCAACAATATCATTTACACACCGAAGGACCCGCGCCGCTCCGATGAAGTCAACACGCAAGTCCGCGAAGTGCTTGGGAGGAAATACAAGTTCGATCCTGAAGACAAAGATGCCATCTGGATCTGGGATACAACCGAAGCCGACAAATTCATGTTCTATTTCTTCCTCGCATTCAACGCCTTCATGGGATTGATCGGCAGCTTCACACTTGCCGTCGGTGGCATCGGCGTTGCGAACATCATGTATATCGTCGTCCAGGAGCGCATCAAAGAGATCGGCATCAAACGCGCGGTGGGCGCGAAGAAACGCACGATCATGGTGCAGTTTTTCCTCGAGACATTTTTCATTATTGCGATCGGTTCGGTGCTTGGCTTCGGAATTGCGTATGGCGTCATCCAGGCGCTGCAATATATCCCGATCAAGGAATTTGTCGGCACACCGGAGCTTTCCCTGCTCGTTGCAGCCGCCACCATCGCGGTGCTCTCGATCATCGGCCTGGCTGCCGGACTTCTTCCCGCCAGGCGCGCTGCGAATTTGGATGTGGTAGAATGCTTACGCGCTTAATCGAACCTCGTAAGGACTTGTCATTGCGAGCGGTCCGCCGCGGGCGGATCGTGCCCGCAGGCACGACGCGAAGCAATCCCGTCGTCCGCTTGCAACGCCTACCGAGATTGCTTCGCTGCGCTCGCAATGACTAAAAATTTATGTGGATTGAATTAATAAAAGAATTCTACGCCGACCTCCGCTCGCAAAAGACGCGCGCGCTACTGACCATTGTTGCCATCGCCTGGGGCACCGTGGCAGTTGTGCTGCTGCTGGCGTTTGGCCAAGGGCTTGGCAGGCAGTTGCAATTGGGCCTGATCAATGCCGGCAACCAGATCATGATCCTCTATCCCGGCGAAACAAGCATTGTCTATGAGGGGATGCCCAAGGGAAGAAAAATCCATCTCGACGAAGAAGACGTCGATCTTCTCCGCGAGGCGATACCGCAAATCGATCTGGCAAGCCCGCAATACCGGGCAACCGTTTCGCTTTCCTATGGCCGCAACACCTCCACCACGGAATGCGAAGGCGTGAATCCGGAATTCGACGAAATGCGCCGGATGTTCCCCGCCGCAGGAGGAAGATTCTTAGACGTAATGGACGTGGCTCAGCAGCGCCGCGCTATCTTCCTCGGCGGCGTCATTGCCAAACGCGTTCTCGGCGAAGGCGACCCGGTCGGCAAGACGATCAACGTCGATGGGCTGCCGTTTACCGTCGTTGGTATTATGCCCAAGAAAATCCAGACGAGCGAGAACAACGGCCCGGATGATGAACGCGCGATCATTCCCTATACCACCATGCGCACCATCTACGGTCCCGAGCACGTGAACTCCATCCTCGTCCGCCCGACCGATCCCAGCAAGCAGGAAGAAGTAAAGAGAAAAATTTATGAGATCCTCGGCCAAAAATATCACTTCGATCCCGCGGACGATCACACCATACCGATCTGGGATTTCATCGAAGATGCCAAGATCAACGCGCAGATTTCTCTCGGCATTACCATCTTTCTTTTTTCTGTCGGCTTGCTGACGCTTATCATTGCCGGGGTTGGCGTCGCCAACGTGATGTATGCGGTCGTCAAAGAACGCACCAGAGAGATCGGCGTGAAGATGGCGGTCGGTGCGCGGAAGAGTTACATCCTCGCGCAGGTAACGTTCGAGGCGCTCATGCTCGCATTCATCGGCGGAGCGATTGGCATTCTGTTTTCGTGGGCGGTGGTTTCGGCAGTTCTGTTGATTCCCGCCGACGCCGATGGGCCGATGCAGTTTCTCGGCCATCCGGTATTTTCGATGCCGGTGGTCGGGGTTACGATTACGATTCTAACGGTGATAGGTCTGTTGGCGGGGTACTTCCCTGCGCGCAAAGCGGCGAACTTAGATCCGGTGGAGTCGTTGAGGTACGAGTGACCACATTTTCGATTTGGGATTTTTGATTTTCGTAGCGCGCTTCTCCCGTCGTAAGAAAGTATGACGGGAGAAGCGCGGCAATCTCCTTCGTCAAGGTAGTTCCTCGGTGAACACGAAAAGCCTCCACATCACTCCAACGAATTGAACGCCTCCAACCGGCGTTAGCTTCCGGCCTTCTGCGTCAGCAACGTATGAAGCGTATCCAGCAGCTTATTCGGATTGTAGCCGAACTCCCCATCTAAACTGATTTGGCGGATTAATTTTCCTCCGGGCAGAGCCAGCACGATCGATCGCGAGGCCGGGGCAATAGCGTTATTGTTGCCCGTCAACTGCACGAGCGTGGCGCTGAAATGTTGTTGGTTGTCAACCAGTATGGTCGGCACGACATCGTAATTGCAAAGCGCTTGCATTTGCGGCGAACGAAAGAGCGCATACGCCGGTGTCAAATCTTTTTGTTTCTGCACCCAAAGAATCAGGCAAGGCTTTTGGCGCTGTGATGCCGCTTCGAATGCCGCGTTCGCGGGCGGCCAGCGGAGCATGAAGGCGTCGGTCGGATCGTTCATCCATGCGATAAACCCTTTTGCATCGAACGATCCGGAGTGCCGTTTCCATTCGATTCCGTCGGGACGCAGAACGATCATGGTGGGCAGCTCATCGACTCCGAGAGAATCTTCCAGCAATGCGTTTTGCGTTTGATCGTTCGCATCGACCTGGTTGATAATAAAATGCTCATCAAGATAGTTCTTGACCGTATCGTTGGTGAACACCGTCGATTCCATTTTTCTGCACGGGGGACACCAGGAGGCGGAGACATCGATGAAGATCGGCTTGGCGGATTTCACCGCCTGCGCGCGCGCTTCAAACATCCCGATGCGCGACAGCGGATGGACGCTATGCCCCGAATCCAGAATAAACCCCGCAACCGCTGCCACGATTCCGAGCGCCGCGAGTATTTTTGCCGCCGTGATTGTCCGCTGGTTCATTGTCAGTCCGCAGTCTTATCTACTTGAATCACGTTGACGAACCAAAAGCACCCCGCCAGGAACAACGCCAGCGAAGCAGTACCCCACAGCAGATCGGACGAAGCGAAATTATTCTGCAGCACCGAATCGGCAAAGCCGGTGAGCCGGTGCGGGAACAAGAGATCGTCCAGAATAAACATCCACTTATTGTTCCACAAGAATTTTTGAACGAGAATCGTGGCGGCGCCGCCGAGGATTTCCCAGAGAAACAATGCAATGAGATTGAAATTTCCCGGAAAGAAACACGAGAATACCGTGGCGATTGCGACGTAGGTTACTATTTGCCCCAGCGACCCGAGAAGAATTTGCGCGAGTTGGAGCGGGTGAACCGCGGGCATCGCATGCATCATCGCCGCAGATACGCCAAGAAGTATAATGGCCACGAGAATGATCGTGCAAAACACCGACAGCACCACTGCCGCCATCTTCACCGCCAAAAACCATTGGCGTGTGATGGGCCGGGAAAGCACCGAACGCATCCACCCGTTTTTTACTTCTCCGCCGACAATCCCTGCGCTGAAAAACATTGCCCCGTATAATGAAAGAGCGCCAAAAATCGCGTTGACCGACTCAGAGAGATTAAGGACAGGAACCGCTCCGTGATTCGCCCGGTTAATCAAGGTTGCGATGATCGGTGAAAACGGCAACCCCAACGGAAGCATGACAATGGACAGAACGATCATCGGGATTGTCCACAGCCGCCGCATTTCTACCGCAAACAATTTTTTCAGAGCGGGGTTCATGACGCTTTCCGTTCCACGATCTGACTGCGGAAGATTTCTTCGAGGAAACCGCTGTCTTTGCCTTCCATCGCATAGTTCCCGATGAGCTTTCCGCTGTCGATAAACAGAACGCGGTCGCACACATGCTCGACTTCCGTAAGGTTATGCGAGCGGAACAAGATGGTCGTGCCGCTTTTTTTTCGCATCGCAAGAAACTCGCGCAATTCAAATACCGAAGGCGGGTCGAGAGCTCCGGTGGGTTCATCGAGGAACACCAGCGAAGGCGCGCCGATAAATGCCTGCACTAACTCAACTTTCTGACGCATGCCTTTCGACATCGAAGCAAGCGAGCGCATTGCGGCGCCGGTGAGCTTGAAGTGATCGAGCATCCCGCGCAATTGTTCCGGCTCCACGCGCGATGTTGCCAGCAGCGAATGCAACTCCAGGAACGTCTCGACGCGAACGGTTTTGGAAGTGAACTGGTTATCTGCCTGGAAGCCGATTTTCTTGCGCGCTTCCAGCGATTCGGGATGATGGCCAAACAGAGAAACGTTCCCGGAATCCGGTGCAAGAAATCCAAGCGCGATCTTGAGAAATGTCGTCTTGCCGGCGCCGTTCGGACCGATGAGCCCGACGATTTCTCCCGCTTGAATATCGAAACTCACGTCCGCAAGCGCGCGAACGGGATACTTCGATCTTGGATTGAACGTCTTGGAAAGGTTATGAACCGATATGGCGGCAGATGAATGTTCCATCCGGTTACAGCTTCGCTGCTCCCAGAATTATGCTCTCCTTCATGGCCCTCAAGATATGTATTTATACATTTTGTTGCAAACCATGAATGAGTAGTCATTGCGAGCTTCTCCCGTCATACGAAAGTATGACGGGAGAAGCGCGGCACTCTCCTTCAGAGACGTAATTCCTGTCTAGAAACGAAGAATCTTCCCCGCATTGAAAATCTCCCCAATTTTCCGTACACTTTAGTAACGCATGACCACCTACACCACCACCACCGAAGGCGTTGCGGTAAGCGCCTGCCCCATTTTCCTCGAAGGCAAGTCGAATTTGATTCTGAAGAAATTCGTCTTCGGCTATTTCATCCGGATCGAAAACCAGCGCGCAGAGGCGGTGCAGCTTCTTCGCAGGCATTGGCAAATCCATAATTCTAACGGCAAGATCGAAGAAGTGGAAGGCGAAGGCGTGATCGGCAAGCAGCCGGTGATCGAACCCGGAACGGCGCATCAGTATAACAGTTTCGCGGTAATCGAGACGTTCGAAGGATTTATGGAAGGCACCTACCTGATGCGCAAACCGAACGGCGAAGAATTTAGTATCGTGATTCCGAAGTTTATTCTGCGGGCAGCAGCGAATTGAAGAGCAGTGAACAGTGAACCGTGGACAGTGAACAGTTGAAAACAGATTAGTCATCCTGAGCTACAGCGAAGGATCTTCCACCATTCAGTACGCAAGCCTCCTCCCTTTCAGTTCAGACTTCAAGAAGTTTTCCCCCCGTTTAGCTATATTATTCTTTTCCTCGATTCAAACACGTTCAATAAACAACTCAATGAAACGCACAAACATTTCTTCCGGCACCCCCTGGGAACCGATCGTGGGCTATTCGCGGGCAGTCCGTATCGGCGATATGATATTCGTCTCCGGCACGACCGCAACCGATGAACGCGGAAATGTCGTCGGCGAAGGCGATCCCGGCGCACAAACGGTTCAAACCATCCGCAATATCGAACGCGCCTTAAAAAAATCCGGCGCCAAACTAACGGACGTCGTGCGGACAAGAATTTTTGTTACCAGCATCAACGATTGGGAACCGATCGGCAAAGCGCACGGTTCGTTTTTTAAAAACATCCTGCCCGCCACATCCATGATCGAAGTGAGCCGCTTCATCGATCCCAAAATGCTCGTCGAAATCGAGGCGGTAGCCGTCGTTTCAAAAAACCCGAGACGCATACCAAAGCGGAAATCGTAACCTCGTACATGCCGCGACAAGAATCAACATCTTCGCGTGTCGGCGCGTGGCTCGCGCTCGAACGCAACGTCTCCGTCATCCTCGTGGTGTTGTTTTTGCTCGGGATGGGAGAAGAGTTGTGGACGCGGTTCATTCCGAAATACCTTGAAGTTCTCGGCGGCGGAGCATGGGTGGTTGCATCGTACGGCACGCTCAAAGATTTTCTGGATGCAGTCTATCAATATCCCGGCGGATGGCTCGCCGATCGCATCGGCCGCCGCGCATCGTTGATTGTTTTCACGCTGCTTGCAATAGTCGGCTATGGAATGTATTATGCGGCAACCTCATGGCTGCTCATTCTGTTCGCAACGATTTTTGTCATGGCATGGAGCAGTTTAACATTGCCGGCCGTGTTTTCCATCATCGGCGACCGGCTTGCAGAACACCGGCGCGCCATGGGCTTTGGGGTGCAGTCATTGCTGAAGCGCATCCCCATCGTCATTGCGCCAACCCTCGGCGGATTGCTGTTGACCGGTTACGGCTTCATGCCCGGGATCCGCATCGGGTTGTTGTGGACCATTCTGGGCGGGGTAATCGCCATCTCTACGCTTATTTATTTTTACGACGAACAACCCTCCCCTCCTCGCGACGAACTGCGATTTATCGATATCTGGCGGGTGATGAATCCCGCTCTCAAAAAACTCCTGGTCACCGATATTCTCGCCCGCTGGGCCGAAGGGTTGGCCGAAGTCTTCATCATTATCTATGCAATGAACATCCTCCGGACCTCGGCGTTTCAGTTTGGCTGGCTGATCAGCATTCAGATGCTCGTATCGATTGTGCTCTACATTCCGATTTCGCACCTGGCAGACCGGTGGGGAAGGCGGCCGTTTGTGTTTCTCACATTTGTGTTCTTCGCGGTCTATCCGCTTTCCATCGCATTCGCCCGGGGAATTATCGGCCTCGCGATTGCGTTCATTATCGGCGGACTGCGCGAGATCGGCGAGCCGGCGCGGAAGGCCTCGATCATCGATATGACGCGCAGCGATATCCGCGCACGGACAGTGGGCGCCTATTATCTGGTACGCGGCCTCGCGGTTTTCCCCGCCTCGATGGTGGCAGGAGTATTGTGGAATTACAGCAACCGTCTGCCGTTTGTGCTGGCGTTCATCATCGGTCTGATTGGAGCGGGGTATTATTTGTTGGTGGAAAGCAAGAAGGTGGCAGGGCAGATCGCCTAAGAATTCACGCTTTCTTTCTGGGAGGGAGTTGCACTCCCGGCCGAGATTCCGAGTGGTGTGATGGTTTGGGAAAAAGGCGCTGGATTCCCGCCAGAAGCCCTCCAAAAAGACGGCGGGCAGGCATGCGGGAATGACACCTTTATTTTCAAGTTGAGACACCATCAGATTCCGCCGCCACTTGCAACTTGCTTGCGCGAATGCGTACATTGATACTATTGCATTATGTTTTTTCAATCAATCTAAGACATGAAGAGTTTTCGAACTGCCGCCCTAACATTTGCTTTATTAGTATCTACAATCGCCGCCTTGGCCGGAGAAAAGCCGGTCTTCGTGATCTACGCGCTGAACGAAACGGTGTTCGCCGGAACACCCGACGGCGTTTACGCTTCGGCCGATTCAGGGAAATCGTGGCAGCATCTGAATACGAACTTCACTTCCAACGCTGTTCATTGCTTCGTATCGATCGAAAATGTGCTCTACGCCGGAACAGAATCGGGCGTCTATCAAACAAGCAATGGCGGCAGGGACTGGAAAATATCCGACCCTTCATTTACTGAAAACATCCATGCACTCTGGGTGAACGACGACGATAACAATATTTTCGCCGGCACCGATCACGGACTCTTTCGCTCGGGCAATAGGGGAGCGAGTTGGAAATCATCGGGTTCCAAATTTCTCGACCGGCGCAAGGTTTACGATGTTTCGTATGCATATAAATCTATTCAAACGCTGATTAATAAAGACATCTATGCCACGACCGACAGCATCACGTACCGGTCCGTAGATGACGGGAAGCTGTGGGAGTCCGCGTCGTTCAACCATAGCTCGAAGCTGCTGTATGATTTTTGGGAGCTAATATTTGCGAGCGCGGATTCGGATTTGTGGGTGTCGTTCGATAACGGACAGTCGTGGCAGCCGTCGCCGTTTAAGAAAACCGTACATTCGATGACGAGCCACCGCAAGGTGGTCTTCGCCGGAACCGATGCAGACGGAGTCTATTTTACGAAGGATGGCGGCATCACCTGGAAGCCGCTCTTTACCGCCGGAATGAATAAAACCGTTCTTTCGCTCTACCTGTTTCACGACCGGCTCTTTGCCTCAACCCCCAAGGGAATTTATTCGACGGATGACGATGGAGTAACATGGTCGCCGCGCGACGCGGGAATTCCTTGAAAGTGCCCTCAAATAAAGCGTTTCAGGGCAAGCTCCGTGCAATTATAAAAAGAAAATCTAGATTGTGTCATTCCCGCATGCCATGATAGCGCCCCTCTCTTCGTAAAAGAGGGGTTGGGGTGAGTTACACAGAGGCACGCACCACTCTTGTTCCCCCTATTGCATTTTTTACCTCACCAAGGTATATTAATAAAGGAACTCAAATTTGGCCCACCGCGTTGAATTTATTAGGTGCCAAGGCCGACTCTATTTCCGTATGAAGCATTTCATCTATCTGATATTAACGCTTCTGTTTGCCGCTGCCGTTGCAGAGGCGGGCGGACCGTTTGTCCCCCGCGATTCGGCGACAGCGATCTCTGCCCTCGCTCCGGGCGCTCTCTCTTCTCCCATGCTTTCAAGAGAACTTCCCCATCCGGAGCACACGTGGGGTGTGAACATCCTCATGTCCACCAACGGGTTCGGCATGGGTACGTTCTACAAGAAAGAGTTCAGCGATGAGTACTCCGGCTTCGTCGATTTTTCGATCTCCGAAGCGAAAGACGATCAGGCGATCGATTATACCGATCCGTACACCGGCCTAACATATACGCCGGGCGAAGTGAACCGCTTCCTTGTGTTGCCACTGATGTTTGGAATCGAAAAACGGATGTTCAAGGACGACATCATCGACAACTTCCGGCCGTTCCTCACCGCAGGAGTCGGACCCTCGATGGTCTATGTGTTTTCCGACAGCAACGATTTCTTTACCGACTTAGGGCATGGCCAGGCGAAGTACACCTTTGGGGGATTCATCGGGGGCGGCGCATATTTCGGCGCGCCGGGATCTAACGTGATGGGATTGAACGTGCGCTACTACTTCATTCCATACCCGCACGGCCTTCCGAGTTTCGATACCAACGGCGTCATCACCAATAAATCGCAGTTCGGCGGATTTTTTATTTCCTTCACCTTCGGCACGGCATGGTAGGGACGATGTGCAGGGAGCCTTAGTGACTTAGTACAGAGTACCTTAGTGCAGAGTGCGGAGATTAGGTGGTAGGAGGTATAAGGGTTGAAAGACGTTGTCATTCTGAGTCCTCGATAACAACATTCGAGGATAAACTCCGCGAAGAATCTCCTTCGTCCAAGTTTAGCACTTTGATCAAAGCCACAAACGCCTTGCGTCTTGATGACCATGGGAGATGCTTCACTTCGTTCAGCATGACACCGGTCGCCCTCTCTCACCCTCTCACTTTCTCCCCCTCTAACTTTCTCACGCTCTTCCGTCTCACTCCGCCTTGGGCGGATCACGTCTCACGCTTTTAAGTATCTTTTAAGAAACTGTCCCGTATAAGATTCCT
>Ga0070731_10004038_pt1 | contig 12853 bp, 8 predicted proteins | sample Coa_R1_2_FD_66448 | JGI IMG/M metagenome (GOLD analysis project Ga0070731, IMG submission 66448) | Surface soil microbial communities from Centralia Pennsylvania, which are recovering from an underground coalmine fire - Coalmine... | ecosystem: Environmental > Terrestrial > Soil > Unclassified ... | reverse complement strand
GCCAATATCGATGTTTCCGCCGGAGGTGCCAATATCGGCGTCGCCTGAAACATCGCCGACGCGAATTTCGCCACCGGAAGTTCTCAACCGCAGATCGCCTTTGATCGTTCCGATACCTGCATCCCCGCCGGAGGTTTCCATATCGATGGTACCGCCGAGATTTCCCAATGTTATTGTCCCGGAAGAGGTGCTGCCGTAAATCTTCCCGGTCAGTCCGCTTTCAATATGGATATCTCCCCCCGAGGTGGTGATATCGACATCGAATTGAGAAGGCACTCTGATATCATATTCTGCATCCGATTCGCCGTAATCTGCGTGATTGGAAATATGAATCACGGTTCCAGTTTGAGTGATGCGCGTATTCGACTCGTCGTCATCGTCGAGCCCCGTCACCTTGACCGACACCTCCTCTTTCGACCACGGCGTAATATGGACGGTTCCGCCTCCGGTGGAAACGACCACCGATCCGCCCTTGCCTACTGTGAAGGTCTTCGTACGATTGGAGGAACTCTCATCGGCATCGCTGTCGCTTTCTTTGCTTCGGACGTGGTGCCGCTGCGCATGCGCGGGGATCATGACAACCATGGAGGCAATTGATAGTAAGACAATATAAAACGCAAATCGTTTCATTATTGGTGCCCTTCCAGCACTGCGGCCTTGGCCCGGACGCGGATATAATTGTTGTCATCAGTGCTCATACGGTCCTTGAGCACCTCCAGCACGTCTTTATCGAGTGGTTTGCCGACTGTCCGGGTCGAATCGAGCGAGTTGATAACCGCAATGCGAATGCCTGCATTTTTATCGTGCACCAACGAATACAAGAATGCCGCTTTGATCGATTCATCGACAGGGTACCGCAGCAACGCACGGAGCGCTTCTTTGCGCACGCCGGGGTTTTGATCGCTCTTCAACGCTTTGATCAGAGCGTTTTGCACCTGCTTATCGGTTTCGCCGATACGTACCGTTTGCGAGGCAATGGCATTCACTGATTGCAGCCGCACTCCGGGATTTTCTTCATCGAGCAACGCGTGCGTTAAAACTTTTTGCACTTGCGCATCGTTGACGTTTCCTTTGATGTGGACAGGCGTCACGGCATCAAAGGTAAATTCGATCTCTCCCGCAGCGGGGTCGTTGCCCAGAAAGCGCACGTTGCTAATGTGCGAATCGCCCGGTGCGAATGCGGAGGTCTGCCCGAGAGATTCGCCTTGCCCGACAGCTGCCGATTGCGGCGCAAGGACGTATCGACCGAGAGCAACGCCGATAATGAGGATTGCAATAGCAGCAAACGCGAATGCCGGTCGCGGACTGAATATGCCGGCAACAAACTCCTTCACGCGCTCGGCTGGAGATCTGCGATCACGCGCATCGGCGAGCGTACCGCGCAGCCGCCTACGCGCGTCACCGAGCATCCGCTCAGTTTCGACGGCGGATTCGGCTAAAGGGTGTTCGGCCAGGAGCGAGTGAAATCGTTTTAGCCCTTCGAGTTCTTCGCGGCATTCTGCGCATGATGCCAGATGCGTCTCGAGCGATTGCTTCTCGCCCTCTTCGAGCTCATTATAGAGTAGAAGGTGAAGCCATTCTTTATATGTGGTGTGTTCCATGTGGTTCTCTTTTCTTAAATAATATTCTTGCAATTTTCACGTGAACTCATCCCCCGTCCACGCGAATCTTCGATTCGCGTGGCCACCCCCTTCTCTTGATTCCAAGAGAAGGGGGACTTGCGGGTAAGTTCAAACCAAATCTTTCAACTCTTCTCTCATCTTGCGTGTCGCGGTAAATAAATACTTTTTCACAGTCCCTTCGGTACATTCCATCATCACCGCGATTTCGCGGAGTTTGTAACCCTCGTAATGACGAAGGGTGAAGACCATCTTTTGCTGAGGAGAAAGACTGCCGAGTGCATTATCGATGGAGGACGAGATTTCACCATCGAGCATGCGCTGATCAGTTGTGCCGGTATCGGCAAGGGAATGTTTCAAGGAATACGACTCCCCATCTTCTCCGTCTCTCTCTTCATCGATCGATGCATGATACTTATTCTTCTTTTGCGCCTTGTGTGTAAGGCAAACATTCGTGGTAATGCGGTAGAGCCAGGTGGAAAATTCGCTGAGCCCCTGAAACCTCGGCAGCCCGCGATAGACCTTAATCAGCACTTCCTGATAGATGTCCTTGGCATCCTCGGAGGAGCGGACGTAGTTCGCCGCTATCGATAAGACACGCTTATCGTACCGCTGAACAAGCCGCTCGAACGCGCTGGTATTGCCGTTCTGCGCCTGCCGTATCAGCAATTTTTCATCATCCGGCGCCATGTAACCCAATATGTATCACGTGATTCTGTAGATTAGACTATATATATGGGGGGATGGTTGTAGGGCTGGAAAGGTGCGAAATACGAATATGTTCAAGAAAAGTGACTGCGAAATCCCATCAAAAGTTACCCCAAACGCGCCTGAAAGTCAAACCCGAACATCCACGAGCAGAAACTGCCCTTCATTGCTTTTCCCGCCATCCCTGCGTATCTTAAAAATCATCCTATTCCTCGCATGAAAGGCAAGTTCGTTGTCATTGTAGTTGCCGTGGCGCTCATTATTGGCGCGTTTCTCTTTCAAATCTCGCTCGGCATTTGCCCGGTGCCATGAGAGTGACGAGCCAACGAAAATCTCGGTCGAGAATTCATCGAAAGAAATTGTTGCTAACCTCACAAGGTCCGGCTTGAACCACGTGGAGTGGTCCCATGCAAAAACAATTCGTCGAATTCGACCGATTGTTCTTATTCTGTCGGGAATTTCCATTCTCTTCACACTTCCTTCTTGCCGCAACAGATCGATCTCTGCACTCCGCATTACTCCTCAGGACAGCATCCGCATTGTGAGCGAGGTCGTTACCCACCGCGCGCTCGTAGACTCCGTCTTCCGTTTCGACCCGGAATCGCCGTTCAAGAAAGATACCACCGCACACTATCAAGGGATCAACTGGTATCCGCCAAATCTGGAATTCTACTTCCAATCGAAGTTATACCTTTATTCCCATCCTGAAAATGTGATCGTCTTCGGCACAAAAGGAGAGCAGCGCAACGAAATCCGTTATGGCTACTTCATTCTCCCCTATCGCGGGAAAGAGTATAATCTTAATGTGTATAAGGAAAGCGGATCGGAAAATCTTGCTGTGTGGTTCACTGATCAAACGACGGGCAAGGAAACGTACAACGTGGGACGGTATGTCGATGTCGGCGATCAGAACCCCGATTCCGACCATTTTTATACGATCGACTTTAACAACGCCTACAATCCGTACTGCGCATACAGCTCAATCTACTCGTGCGCAATCCCCCGGAAAGAAGACCATCTTGATTTTCCCATCACTGCCGGAGAAAAGAAGTATCACGAGTAGGCCAACGTACTTGTGACCTGCGATAAACGGCGGCAAACCGTGTTGGATTTTAGGCAATTTCCCTGTACCTTTAGAGTGCATTCCGATCGCCATTCATGCAATTACGAAAATTATACCGCACCGTAGAGACAATCGCGTCGAAAAAATTCGAGAACGATGAAGAGTTGTTAAGCCACGTCCTTCATGAGATTATTCATTCCGAGCAGTTCAAGATCAACGGGGGAAGAATTTGGAAGTTCGATTCACGATCGGGCACCTACAGCTTGATGTATCAGACCGGCGACATGGAGAAAATTGCGAAGAACTACAAGTTGAAGGTCAACGAATACCCGCTCTTCCTCCAGCTCGCAGATTCGCGCACAGTTCTTGCCAACGAGCAAGACCAATATCTGCGGAACCGGGGAATTTTGAAATATTCGGCGACGGGGGTCGGAGAAAAAATTGTTTGGCGCGGAAAGCCGTTATACCGTTACGTTCTCGCCTTCAATGCCGAGGAACTTTCGGATAACCTCCCTGCCACGCTCAATATTATCAGTGCGGCGCTCAGTTCCGTTCTCCGTTCGAAAAAGATCGAACAAAAAGCGAAAGTGTTGGAGCGCGATCTCGATAAGGCGCGCGACATCCAAAAAAGCATCCTTCCCCAGCACGAGATGCATTTCCAAAATTACGAACTCTACGGCGTCTCGCTGGCGGATAGGATCGTTGGAGGAGATTTCTTCGATTACTTGCAGGCAGAGGGCGATCAAGACCGCCTGGGCGTCGTCATCGGCGATGCGGCAAGCAAAGGCGTTTCAGCGGCAGTGCAGGCGCTGTATGTATCCGGCGCGCTGCGGATGGGTTTCGAGTATCAAACAAAAATCAGCGTGCTGCTTTCGCGCGTGAATAAGCTCGTCAGCAAGACCTTTACCCAGGAACAGTTCGTGTCCTTGTTTTACTGCGAGCTCGCCAACGATAAGAATGGACTCGTTTTGTATGCGAATTGCGGCCACAACAGCCCCATGCATTACCATGCCGATACGGGAAAGACCGATCTCATCGAGCCGACCGGTCAGCTCATCGGGCCGTTTGAGAACGAATCGTTCCACGCCGAAAATTTTCACATGAAGAAAAACGACATTCTCCTGCTCTACACCGACGGCGTTACCGAGGCGCGGAACCATAAAGGTGAATTCTACGGCGAAGAGACTCTCACGGCAGAACTAGCGAAATCGAGCAAAGGCACGGCCCGCGAAATCACCCAGCACCTGCTTGAGCATGTTCAGACATTCAGCGCCGGAGATGAATATTCCGACGACAAGACGATCGTAGCCATTAAAAGGATAAAAGCGTAAGGAACACGTATGGACGAAACGAAACTTATCGGCACAGTATTTGCCGTCACTTCAGCGGGGCTCTCCGCAGTATTGAATGATAACGTCGTTATCAAGGCGACATCGATCGATCGGTCATCGCGCGTCGGGCAAATCGGATCGTACGTGGTCATGCCCGAAAGCGAACGTTCGATCATCGGCACCGTTGTCGCCGCGCGCGATACCACTCCATTGGGCAATACAAAAGACGGCGTGGGCAAGCGCCTGCTCGATATCCAAACACTTGGCACACTGCAGAACGGAAAATTCGAACGCGGTCTCACAGCGCTGCCGGTCATCGGTTCGCCGATCTATTCGACGACCGACGAAGACCTGCGCGTTATCTTTGCCACTTACCGTGATTCGAATTTTTCTCTCGGCACCTTATCCCTCTTCGATCAGGAACGATTATATATCGACCCGAACCGCTTTTTCTCCAAACATATTGCGCTGTTCGGCTCTACCGGCTCCGGGAAATCGTCAACGGTGGCTTCAATCCTCCAGAAGGTTCAGAATTTCGAAAATACGCACGTCATTATGCTCGATCTGCACGGCGAGTATGCAACGGCGTTTCAGGATACGGGTAATCTGATCAATATTACGGAGCTTGAGCTACCCTACTGGCTTATGAATTTCGAAGAACTCGTCGAGACGTTTATCGATGAACACGAGCATTCGGCGAATAACCAGATGATGGTGATGAAAGAGGCGGTGCTCGATTCGAAACGTGGAAAGAATTTGCCGTTGAAGGAATTCCTCACCATCGATACGCCGGTGTATTTTGATTTTCTCGACGTCATGGTCCGCATGAAAGCGCTCGATACCGAACGCACGCTTGGCGGGAAGGAAGGACCGTTCTACGGTCAGTTCACTCGTTTCCTTGTGCGTATGGATAGCAAGTTAACCGACAAGCGATACGAATTCTTGTTTAAGCCCAAGACATACCGGTCCTCCGACAAGCTGGGTGATTTTCTTTCGAAATTGTTCGGTGTGGGTACGGGAAAACAAATTACGATTATCGATCTCAGCCGCGCGCCATTCGACGTGATCAACGTTCTCGTCTCGCTCTTAGGAAGAGTGATCTACGACTTTAACCTTTGGAATACTGCGCGGAGAGATTTCCCTATCCTTGTCGTTTTTGAGGAGGCGCACGCCTACCTTTCGAATACTTCGGCGAGCAAGGCAGCGAGGGAAACGGTTGAGCGGATTGCAAAGGAAGGAAGGAAATACGGCGTGAGCTGCATGATCGTGAGCCAGCGCCCGGCGGAGATTTCGGAAACCATTGTGGCGCAGTGCAATAATTTCGTCGCAATGCGGCTGCTGAATCCGAACGACCAAAACTATGTGCGGAAGTTAGTGCCGGACTCTCAGTCGAACTTCATCGACGTACTCCCGACCCTTCGGCAGGGCGAAGCATTTATTATCGGCGATTGCGTTGCGCTGCCTGTGCGCGTGTTGATCGATAAGCCCTACCCTGCTCCCGGCGGCGCAGATATTCAGTTCTTCTCAAAGTGGCAGAAGAACGAGAACGATACGCACGTCACCGACGTGGTTGACAATTGGTGGAAACAACGTAGGACGTTCTAAAATACAGAAGCGAAGCACCCATTACCGGGATTGCTTCGCTCCGCTCGCAATGACTATCGGTTCTGGGAGGGAGTTTAACTCCCGACCCCATAAAACTCCAAATTATTTATTTCCTTCCACCGTTGGGGCCTTTCCCAGCACATCATCGATTGAGAAATTCTTGATCGGCGCGATGCCGAGTGAATCGATTCCCTTTTCTACCACCTTCCGGTCGCCTACAACAATAATGTCCATCGCGGAGGGATCGAGATATTTCTTGGCCGCGTTTTCGACGTCCTTTTCGGACACCGCCAACACCCGCTGGACATAGTTGTTGAAATAATTATCCGGCAAATTATACGTCACCATGTCGGAGAGTTGATTGGTGATCTGCGCAACCGTTTGAAAGTTTTCCGGATAACGCAACGCCAGATAATTCTTTGCTTTGTCCAGTTCATCCGCCGGAATCGGCTGCATGATGCCATTGAGCTCTTTCATGAACTCCGTAAGCGATTTATCGGTGACATTAGTTTGCACTGCCGCTCGCGCAACAAACGGTCCCGGCATGGGGCGATAATCAAAACCAGAAAAGGCGCCGTACGTATAGCCGTGCGTTTCGCGGAGGTTCATATTGAGGCGCGAGGTGAATGCTCCGCCGAGGATCGTGTTGAGCACCTGCAGCGCAAAATAATCAGGCGTAGCGCGCGTTGTGCCGATCCGGGCAATGCGGATCTCCGATTGGGCTGCATCGGGTTTATCCACGAGAAAGATCTGGCGCTGCTTAACCTGAGGCACGTCCGAATATGTATGCGTCGGGATATCGCCGTCCTTCCAATTCCCGAACAGGTCGTTCAGTTTCGCGATGATTGTCTTCGGATCGACGTCGCCAACCACGATCAGGGTGGCATTGTTTGGGTGGAAATAGGTCTTGTAATAATCCTGCAAATCTCCGACGGTAAATGAACGCAACGACTGTTCGTCACCGGTCGCCGTATGACCGTACGGATGATCGTTGCCGTAGAGTGTCTTGGAGAGCATGGCGGAGGCGATTGCGGATGGTTCGGAATGCGCCTGAGCCAGATCAGTCAAACGGTCCTTGCGCGCACGCTCCAACTCCTCCGAAGGAAACGTCGGTCGAAGCGCGACATCGCGGAATAACGCGAGCGTAGAATCGAGCTTTGAGACGGGAGCGCGGGCAGAGACATGGGTGGTGTGCATTCCGGAAAAGGCGCTAATCGACGCGCCGAGGAAATCAATCGCATCGGCGAGTTCCAGCGACGTGCGTGAACCTGCGCCCTCCTCCATCATTGAGGCCGTCAGGTTTGCCAGACCGCTTTTCCCCTGCGGATCATTCACGGAACCTGTTCGCACGAGAAGGTTGATTTGGAAAACGGGAACGCCGTGCTTTTCCATCAACACAACGGGGAGATTATTCGAAAGTTTAAAATGCTGAATATCCGCAAGCTTTAACGCCGGAGGCGGGCCGAGTTTTGGCGGGCCGGAGCGGTTTGGCTGAGATATTGCCGACAATGAACCGAGTGCAAGGATAAGGACAAATGCGAGAACAGATTTCACGCGATTCATGATTATTTGCCCTCCTTTTTCGATTGCGCGGCAAGATCGGTTTTCCCTTTCGGGACGACGCTAAGGATGACACAACCATCCTCGCGCAGATACTTCTGGCAGATCGATTGCACTCCATCGGGAGCAAGCGACTTGTACCGGGCGAGATCCTGATTGAAAAAATCGGGACTGCCGGTCAAGGTATAATATTGGTTTAACTGGTCGGCCTTGCCGCCAAATCCGCCGATCGCTTCGAGGCGGTCGAGGAAGCCCGATTCGAAGCCGTTCACGGCGCGATCGACTTCGCGTTTCGTCGGTCCGTCTGCTTTCACTTTATTAATTTCCTCCCAGATTACCGATTCAAGCTCGGTGAGCGTATGGCCGGGCCGGGCCGTGGCAATAACATAGAACTGCGAGGCAAGGCCGCCCGATTGTTCGAACGCCTCGACATCCTGGGCTATCTGCATATCATACACCAATCGCTTGTAGAGCCGGGAATTTTTTCCGCCGGCTAAGACATTCGAAAGCACATCAAGCTCTGCATCGCCTGGCGCAAACTCGGCAGGAGTTGCCCATGCGAGGTACAGGCGCGGAAGCTCCACATTATCTTCATTCACAAGGCGCTTTTGCGCGGTCATATAAACCGGAGGCTGTCCGAGCGGCATGACGGGATTTTGCGCAGGCACATCGCTGAACCATCTGGTCACCATTTCTTTCGTCTTCACAGGATCGATATCGCCCGCGATGGCGAGACTTGCGTTGCTCGGGACATAATATTTCTTGAAAAAATCCGCAACATCATCGTGCGTTGCCGCCGTAAGGTCTTCCATCGAACCGATGGTATTCCAGTGATACGGATGATCGGGGGGGAACAAGTTTTCGGGAATAATAATCTCGGCCTGACCGTAGAGCTGGTTATCGAATGATTGGCGCTTTTCGTTCTTCACGACGTCGCGCTGTTGATTTACCCGCGCTTCGGACATCGTTGGCAGCAGGAATCCCATTCGGTCGGATTCGAGGAACAAGCATAATTCGAGGGCGTTCGAGGGGACATTTTCCCAATAGTTCGTCCGGTCGGTTGTAGTGGAACCGTTATTATCTCCTCCGGCGGCCTCAAGCCATTTATCGAACTCTCCCGGCGGAACATTCTGCGAACCTTCGAACATGATATGCTCGAACAAATGCGCAAACCCTGTCCGACCCGGCTTCTCGCGGCATGAACCGACATGGTACCACACGTTTACCGAAACGATCGGCACGGAATGATCTTCGTGCATGATGACCGTGAGGCCGTTGGGAAGAGTAAATTTTTCAAACTTGACCGAAAGATTTTGCGAATAGCAGAGGGAGAGCGGAACGAATGCGGCTAAGAGCAAAACTGCTGAAGCGCGCAACGCAAACCCGGGATAACGATCCCCTGTGAATTTCATGGACATCTCCTTGAAGTTAACATGTTGAAAGGTTTCCCAACGCGGATGTGTGAATTGGGTTTTTCAAGATACGGAGAATACGCGAGAAGCACAAAGAATGTTTCAGCTCATCGGGTTCGAATATTGAATTTCAGCGCGATTTTGCGTAATTTATAGTCCCAATCATGAATCCCCAGAGAAATACGAATGAATATTAAGCGCGAGACTCTTACCCTCAACGTAAGCGGATTCACCTACTACGATCTTTTCGATTCACAAAAGCTTCAACAGTTGACGGAACTGTTCTTCCGCGAGGTGCGGGAAAAGAATTCTACACTTGCAGAGCAATTCCTGAAATTTCGCGATTCCAAAGGGGCAGGATACTCACCGATCGAGAGTTCACGCCTGATTGTCGAGATGGCTCCCCATGTGAGCGCCTTTGTGGCAAAGATGTTCGGCGTGGAGAATGAATGGAACGCCGCGAAACTGGTGGCGAACAAGGAACAGATTGTCCTGATGTTCAAGCGGGAGTTTTTCACCCGAACCGTATTGAAGAAATTTACCGCTGCGCAGGCGGCTGGATTGCCGCTCGATTCTCTCGACATACAAGTCAACGAAATCCAATCAGCATTCCCGAACGTTCCTTCAACTGATCCCGAACTCCAGACCGCGTCAATTGTCAATGAGATAATCGAACATCAAAAAATCCTCATCTCCGATTCCCCAACCAACGGCATTCAGTATTTTAGCGCCCTTCGCGTGCGGCTCTCGGCGAAACCTTCTGTCAAGGAGGTCCTCCCCAACGGTTCCGATGTGGAGTCTTTGAAGAAATTCTCCATCGACCTTCTTGGCGTATTCGAACAATGGCTTGCGACGCACTATTATAAGAAGACTGGAACGATGGCGCATTGGGTGACGTTCAAGCAACCACACAAGGTGGATTTCAGCAAGCTGGTGGAGATGCAGGTGCTCAATTCGCCTGTCCCGAATACAAATATCGGGAATTCCGAAACATATCGCCACCGCGACGGGTTCGATCTCACTGATGGGAGATACTCGGAACGTGAGGCAATGAGCGAGGTTGATTATTGCATCATCTGCCACGAGCGCGAGAAAGATTCTTGCTCGAAAGGATTTCCCGATAAAACCGGTTTCAAGAAAAATCCGCTCGGATATGAGCTGAAGGGTTGCCCGCTGGATCAAAAAATTTCAGAGTCGCACCTTGTCAAATCCAAGGGCGATGACATTGGCGCACTGGCAATCATTACCATCGATAATCCGATGTGCCCCGGCACCGGCCACCGCATTTGTAACGATTGCATGAAGGGATGTATTTACCAGAAGCAGGATCCGGTGAATATCCCGCAGGCGGAAACAAGAATTCTTACCGATGTGCTGAGTTTGCCGTGGGGGTTCGAAATCTATTCACTTCTCACTCGGTGGAATCCCTTAAACATTGAACGGCCATACGCATTGCCGTATAACGACAAGAAAATTCTTGTGGTTGGCATGGGACCGGCAGGCTACACGCTTGCGCACTATTTCCTGAATGAAGGTTTCGGTGTCGTCGGCATCGATGGATTAAAGATCGAACCGTTGCCGGACGAGATCGCGCATTCCAACGGCCAGCCATTTTCGCCGATAAAAGACGTCAACACAATTTTCGAGCGACTCAGCGAACGTCCGCTCCTCGGCTTCGGCGGAGTTTCCGAATACGGCATCACCGTCCGGTGGGACAAAAATTTTCTCACCGTCATTTACTTGAATCTTTTGCGTAGAGCGCAGTTCAAGATCTACGACGGGATTCGCTTCGGCGGAACGCTGACCATCGACGATGCGTGGGAGATGGGATTCGATCATATCAGCTTCGCTTCCGGCGCCGGCAAGCCGACGTTTGTCTCGATAAAAAATAACCTCGTTCGCGGCATCCGAAAAGCGAGCGATTTCCTGATGGCGCTGCAGCTTACGGGCGCAGGCAAGCGCGATTCCATCGCCAACCTGCAGGTGCGCCTCCCTGCTATCATTATCGGCGGCGGCTTGACCGCAATCGATACAACGACGGAGTTGATGGCCTACTATCCGATTCAGGTTACCAAAGTGAAGCAGCGGTACGATAACCTCTGCGCGCTACAAGGCAAAGAAGCCACCGATGCGATGTTCGATAAGGAAGAGACGGCCATTCTGCATGAATTCCTCGCTCATGCGGCGGAAATTGAGACAGAGCGCGCGAAAGCGGCCAGTGAAAATCGGGCACCGGATTTCATTCCCCTGATACGTAAGTGGGGCGGTGTGCATCTCTTTTACCGCAAAGGCATGAGCGATTCTCCGGCCTACCGGCTCAACCACGAAGAGATTATCAAGTCGCTCGAAGAAGGCATTTCGTTTGTCGAAAAAATGAACCCGATCGAAGCAGTGACGGATGAGTTCGGCGCGCTCAAGGAAATGGTGTTTGAGCGGATGGACAATGCCGGAGGCAAGTGGAAATCAACCGGCGAGCAGCACCGCATTCCTGCGCGTGCAGTGATGGTTGCGGCGGGCACCGTGCCGAACGTCATGTACGAACGCGAGCACCCGGGTTCTATCAAACTCGATGAGCGCGATGAATTTTTTAAGAGTTATGTTGCACCGAAGAATGGCGGCGCAGAACTTGCCGAACCCCAAGGCGACGAGGTGGGGTTTTTCACGTCGTACGAACGCGACGGGAAATACATCTCCTACTACGGCGATAACCATCCTGTCTTCGAGGGCAACGTTGTGAAAGCAATGGCTTCCGCGAAGAAGGGATACAAGAAAGTTGTGGCGCTGTTCGATCGAAACGGCTTACCACAAACGGCGAACCCGAAGGCGTTGCAAGAGTGGCAAACGCTGGTATCCAAACTCGACACCGATTTGAAGCCGCGCGTCGTGCGCGTCGAACGCCTGACGCCGACGATAGTGGAAGTCGTGGTCCACGCGCCGCAGCAGGCAAGAAAGTTCGAACCGGGACAGTTCTTCCGGCTGCAGAACTACGAAACCGATTCGCCGAAGTTTGAAAATACCCTGCTGATGATGGAGGGCCTTGCCCTCACCGGCGCGTGGGTGGATAAACAAAAAGGGTTGCTCAGTTTGATCGTCCTTGAGATGGGTTCGAGTTCGAACCTGTGCAAATATCTCAAACCAGGCCAGCGCGTCGTGGTCATGGGGCCGACCGGCACGCCGACGGAAATTCCGGAAAACTCCACTGCCCTCCTTCTGGGCGGCGGATTGGGCAACGCAGTGCTTTTTTCGATTGCCAAGGCGTTCAAAGAACGCAACGGGAAAGTGATTTATTTCGCGGGCTACAAGAAGAAAGAAGATTTTTTTAAGCGCGAGGAGATTGAAGCCGCGACGGATGTCGTCGTGTACAGCGTTGATTCCGGTGAGCCGATTCCCGCGCGAAGGCCGCAGGATAAATCGTTTGTCGGCAATATTATTCAGGCAATGATCGCCTACGCCACCGGGCAACTTGGGCAGGTGCCGATTCCGCTGAATGACGCCACGCGAGTCATCGCCATCGGCTCGGACAGGATGATGGCAGCGGTATCCGCGGCCCGGCAC
>Ga0070731_10004037_pt1 | contig 12853 bp, 4 predicted proteins | sample Coa_R1_2_FD_66448 | JGI IMG/M metagenome (GOLD analysis project Ga0070731, IMG submission 66448) | Surface soil microbial communities from Centralia Pennsylvania, which are recovering from an underground coalmine fire - Coalmine... | ecosystem: Environmental > Terrestrial > Soil > Unclassified ... | reverse complement strand
TGCTACGGGATTGAGTTCATCAACGATATCCAACCCGGTAGCCAGTCCAACAGCAACGACAACATACACATTAACAGAAACGATCACGGCAACGGGATGTCAGAAATCAAATAGTGTAACCATTACAATTAGCGTGTCTCCTGGTTGCCTGATATCAGGAAATACCTCTATATGTCAGGGACAAACTACACAATTATGTGCACCAGCCGGTTGCACCACCTATTTGTGGAGCACAGGCGCTAAAACAAGTTGCATCACCGTTAGTACAGCTGGTACATATTCTGTTACCGTTTCCAATGCGGGCGGATGTATGAGCTCTTGCAGCAAAACCGTTTCGGTAATTCAACCGCCGGTTTGTACAATTTCAGGAAATAATTACTGTACAAAATCACAACCAACCCAGCTTTGCGCACCTGCCGGCTGTTCCAGTTATTCATGGAGCACGGGAGCTAAAACAAGTTGTATCATGGTAAACGTCGCCGGTACCTATTCCTGTACGGTTTCTAATTCTAATGGATGCACCAGCAATGGAAGTAAGTCAGTTACTATAAATTCACAGTCTGCCATCATAGTGGAAACACCAACAGACAGTGTTGATCAAAAAACATCCACAGTAGAAAACGAAGACTCGGTAGATGCAACCCCAATGCGATTAGAAGTGTTCCCAAATCCAACGGAAAATTTCTTCACGCTCATTATTCATAGTGACAGCAGATTGGATGCGGAAGTAAGGGTCTTTGATGTTTTGGGTCACGCAGTATCTCATTTGCATGGTACCAGCGGTGAACAAATCCGTTTCGGGAGTCAACTTGTACAGGGTATGTATTTTGTTGAAGTTTTGCAGGGAAATAAACGAAAGGTGGTGAAAGTGATTAAAATTTAAAATAGTTACCTGAGTCGAAAAAAATTAAGGCTGTTTCATCAAGAGACAGCCTTTTTCATTCAGTTGCTTCGGTCATTTAAAACATGCAGGTTCTTTTTTTTGTAAACCCTCACCTCTTTACTTGAATGATTGAAGAGCCCGCTTTTACCGAGTTGCTTCGACAGGCATTGGAGAAGAAGCCATCTCGGTAGCCTGCGCTTCCGAGTAAGGCATGATTTGTTTTGAATAATAATACTGGTAACAAAATCTATTTCACTCAGTGTGAGAAATGAAACCATATAAAAGATAAAACCTGAATAACATAATTCATTTGGGAATATTTCATCGGTCAAAAAACGCTTTTACCATCTGCATGGAAAGCATAAAATATATTATTCGGATAATTTTTTATCGTGATAGCATTTTCGCCACCAACCGTCAGGGCAACCCGATTCCGATACTTTACCTATTGTTGCACGTCCTTCACCACTAGTTTTTTTTCATGCGCATAGGTAGGATGGATTCCTGAGATGGACTCATTCTCTTTCCTTCATAAGCTCACATAGCAATCGGCATAATTCATATTCCTCTGAAACAATTGCAACTTTCAATATCCTTGGCAGGAAAATATTGTCAATGGAATACATTATTTCAAATTGTTCATAAGGATTTATTCCCTTAAATAAGTTATATGTGATCGAATCATTCTGATATTTGCGACTTAACCGTATTGCGTTTTTGTTCATGCATTTTCTCTGGTTGTTCTAACGGAGATAAAATAAACTGCAGTAGAAAATTATCATTTGAGACTTTATTAAAAAGAATGTTTTTTCAAAAAAAATATTTTAGAGAATAAGAAAGCGTCTGTGCTATATCGTTAGTATATTTTTTTTAAGAAATCTACATTCCATCTAATCTTTACAAAAAAATTCTCAAATAGCAATGAAATATTTATTTTGATAAAATAAGGGTAATCATTTAGTCAACCAATACAAGAGCCTTTATGGGAGCCAGTTTCAGCGGAATGATTTTTGAAAATAATTTCTAAAAATTCCGTGTTTTTCACCGTTTTTTACCGTTTTTTTTCACGTATTTGAAATGCCCGTGATTTTTGTAATAATTTTTCATTTTACTTTTATCAAACATTCCTTTTGAGAACTTACCCTCAGGTGAACAACTTCCTTTTGAGAACTTTTTAATGTAAGCAATTTGCGAGAGCAACAAATCGAACCCAAATCTTTTCGATTGCTTTTCGTAAAGATTTCATTCGATTTTAAATTTAACTAAGTTTATTGTTCAATGACAATAGTTTTAAGCATTGTCATTGTAATAGAATATTTTTTATAAACCAAAACCGTGGACTGCGTGCTAACCAATGTAAAGCATATTGCCATGATATGCGCATATGTATTCATATGCCAGGCTGCTTTTCCTCAAGTGAATAATGCAGTTTCAAACAATGATTTTAATTCTTCGCATGCGATCAGTGATTCTTCTCAAAAAGTCCTTCAAACATTAAACTCCTTAAGTAGTAGAACGCTAAATGTAATTAATAACAGATACAGTTTGCTTGATAAACTCGTAGAACGTCAAACCGAGAAAATGCTTGCTCGAATGCAGAAGAAAGAAGCTGCACTCCAAAAGCAAATGCAGGGGAAAGACAGTATTAAAGCAAAACAATTATTTGCCAATACTCAAAAAGAATATCAGCAATTACTCATCACTCTTCAATCTCCGCCTGGTAAGAATATTTTAAATCCGCTTAGAGAGTATATCCCAAATCTTGATAGCATACAAACTGCTATGCGCTTTTTAACGCAAGTGAATAATTATAAAATTCCAGGTATCCCTTTAGATAAGCTAGCCCAAATTCAAAATATCGGCGGGCAGTTGCAACAGTTAGAATCAAGATTACAAAACGCGAATAATATTGAGCAATATGTTCAGCAAAGAGAACAATTTCTAAAAAATCAATTGAGCAATTTTGGATTGGATAAGCAACTTCTTGGCATCAACAAAGAAGCTTATTATTATCAGCAGCAACTTGTGGAATATAAAGACATGCTAAATGATCCAAAAAAAATGGAAGCAAAGGCATTGGAGGTGATTAATCAGGTGCCTGCCTTTGGACCTTTCATGCAAAAATATAGTTACATCGGGCAATTATTTGGACTGCCTGAAGATTACGGATCACCTTCCTCACTTGACGGTCTTCAAACCAAAGCCTTAGTTGCGCAACTGATTGGACAAAAAATGGGATCCACAAATGCTGGCGGATCGGCCGGTGGATTTGGAGGAGGACAATTTTTGCAACAGCAAATGGGAGTTGCCCAACAACAATTATCTCAATTGCAAAATAAATCAATGCTCTTGGGCAATGGTGGTGGAACAAGCAATTCCGTAGTTATGCCTGATTTCAAACCCAATGGTGAGCGCACAAAATCATTCTTGCAAAGACTTGAATACGGTTTTAATATTCAAACACAAAAAACCAATTCACTCGTACCAACAACCAGCGCACTTGCACTCATTCTTGGGTATAAAATAAATGACAAAAGCACGGCTGGGATTGGCGCCAGTTATAATCTGGGACTAGGAAGTGGAATCAATCATATTCATTTTTCCAGTCAGGGAGTTGGATTTAGAAGTTATGTGGACATAAAAGCAAAGGGAAGCATATGGCTCAGCGGAGGTTTTGAATACAATTATCTACGAGCGTTTCAACAATTGCAGCAGCTGTACAACCTTGACACATGGCAGAAGAGTGCGCTCCTTGGGTTGACTAAAAAAATCAAGGTTACAAAAAACAAGACTTGCAACCTTCAGTTGCTTTATGATTTTTTATACAGAGATCATTTGCCGGTTTCGCAACCGCTATTATTTAGGATGGGATACAGTTTTTAAAAATAAAAGTTGAAAAAAAAAATATGACAAAAAAGTTTTTTTTATTCTTAGTGCTTGGAGTTCCTACTGTGCTTTTTGCGCAAGGTGTGATTGACGGTTCCCCCAATACCTATTTGAATAATTATGTTCAGCCTGCGCCTGATGCAGCTTCCTTAGGAAAATATGCAGACTTCCCCATAAGTTATTACACCGGGACGCCGGAAATAAATATCCCGATTTATGGATTAAAGGATGGGGCGGCCAAACTACCGATCTCTTTGAGTTATCACGCAAGCGGCATTCACTTAGCTGAGGTGGCGACATGGGTTGGACTTGGATGGACACTAAATGCAGGTGGGATGATAATGCGAACCGTGAGAGGGGCTCCGGATGAAGGAACACTAAAAGGATATACCAGTCTCGCCCTTGGTCCCAGAGGATATTATAAGGATTCAGGATTAATGAAATTACCATTGCTCGCTCATCCTGATGCCAACGGAAATTTTCTCGATAACCCATCACAAATGACGATGACAGGATTTACCATTCCTGGTATCGCCGCAGGTGCTTTAGACTGTGAACCCGACCTGTTCACATTTAATTTTGATGGGTATTCTGGAAAATTTGTGTTTGATGAATTCAAAACACCGCATTTACTGACAGATGATAATCTGAAAATTTATGTCAACTATAGCGGCGGTTTATTTACTTATTGGATCATCACTACTCCCGAAGGAACTAAATATTATTTTGGAGAAAATAATGTTCAGGAAATAACAAATCCTTCATCTGCCTCGAGCGGCTCAGATCCTGATGCGGCACTTCCTGCCAGTTGGTATCTCACCAAAGTGGTTTATCCGAACACAAAGGACACTATTTATTTAAACTATACAGCTGAAACCTATTTGTACAATGATCTGGGACCGGAAAGTAAGATGTACAACTTTGTAAATTATCAGGGCGGACCCAATTTAAATAGTGTATGCCTGAATAATCCTTTGCAAAATATGGTGAAGACCACCGTGACAGGATACAGGCTGACCAACATCAAATCAAAAAATTATAATGTAGTTTTTGTCGCTGATACATCCAGACAAGATCTGCCTGCTGGCGGATACACACACAAGGAGCTCGATTCAATTAAGATCAATACCACAGCTGGACAATGCATAAAACAATTCGCGTTTCACTATACATATTTTCAGTCTACTTACACTACCGCATGCAATTGGTGCAATACTCAAAATCCGGCGTGGCCGATTGATTCCTCAGATACAAGAAGATTAAAACTCCTTTCATTAAAAGAGGTTTCGGGCGATGGGACGATGTCAAAACCACCTTATCAATTTATCTATCAGGATACTTTTCAATTACCGAGAAGACTCAGCTATGATCAGGACCATTGGGGATTCAGCAATTACTCTTCAGGAAATAACAATCCGTTTTTTACGCCGGGAGTTTCATTTCAAGGCATGAGCAACTGCAGTGTACTTGCAGATAGAACCCCGAAATGGCCGCAAATGGAAGCAGCAACGCTGCTAAGCATTCGTGACCCGCTTGGTGTTACTACAAAATTTGAATTTGAGGCGAACAGTTCATACGGCTATCCTGTCGTTGGTGGCCTTAGAGTCCACAGGATTATTGTTACCGACAGTGTGACTGGTATTCAAAATATACGAAAGTTCGTTTATCAGGGAGGAGTATTATTTAAGATCCCTAATTATCTGATGAATTTACAAAATGAATTTTATGCTCTTCCATCTGCTCAATCTGCTTCGCCAGGATATCAGGGTTACAACTCAGCGACATTTAATAATATTTATGTCATCTTAAAACAATCGCAAAGCTTTATTCCTTTACAGGACGCGCAAGGAAATGCCGTTGGTTACTCCAGTGTAACCGAAATTTTTGGAAATAATGGCGAGGGCGGATCTACAATACACACTTATCAAATGAATCTTAACCCGCATGGAGATTCAAGACTCAGTTTATATAATTACGCAAGCCTGCAATCAGTAACTGGCGCCTTTTCTCAAACAATAAACTCACTTTGCGGAAATGGAAATTTTAATAATATTCTTCCGCAAAATTTGCTATATGCCACTAGTTATTTAGCACCGCTTTATTACCCAATTGCCCCTGACCAAAATGATGTTACCCGCGGAAAATTGTCAAATGAACTGACTTATGATTCTTCAGGAAATTTGTTAAAGAGCGTCTACAATATGTTTGGATTAAATTACCATGAATACAATTGGATCAGGGGACTAAAGGCTTATCAATCTCCGATAATTTCCCAACCCATCAGTACCTCTATTTATCCGATGTTTCCTTCGAATCTTATTGCCATGACTTTTTACAAACTGCATACAGGGATATCACACCTGATTTCTACAATCGAAACAGATTATAAGGATGGAAAGTCAATGGTAACCGTTCATAATTTTGGATATGAAGATACGCTCCATACGCTGCAAACAAGTGATACCAGTGTGACAAGTCAGGGCGATTCAATTATTAAAAAAACATATTATTCCTACGATTACGCTAATAGCGCAACTTCAGATAATGTATTTGGTAAAATGAAAGCAAGAAATCTTTTGCTACCCGTTAGCACCAGGCTTTGGAAAAACAACCAACTATTAAGTGGTACAGTGACGCAATACCAGGATTTTGCATCATTGGGTACAGATACATTTATTAACCCCGCAAAAATATTTTCTTTCCAAACAATTGTACCTAAAACTTCTTCTCAAGCTGGTGAGACTATAAAATTTACGTCACCTTGGACCACTTTATTGCCCAATACCTCATTTATTGAAAAAGCAGATTTTACCATCAGCGGCACTACAGGGAAAATCATTCAACAAAAATTGGTCAGTGATAAAGATCAGGCGCTAATATGGGATAACGTATATTCATTACCGTTGGCGCAAGTTGATAACGCCTATTTTTCTGATATCGCATTCAATAGTTTTGAATCTGCTGAAACAGGAAACTGGACATATACCGCTGGATCTGTTGTTACTGATGCGACTGCACCTACGGGTACACATGCTTATACACTTAGTTCTTCGAATCCAATTTCAAAAAGCAGTTTGAATACTACGCAAACTTATGTTGTTTCTTATTGGCTCAAAAGCGGAGCAAGCGCTTCAGTGAGTGGTGGAACCCAAAGCGGCGCAACAACCGGACGAACACTAAATAACTGGACATACCATGAGGTGAAAGTCACTGGCACAACAAGTTTAAGCATTACTGGAACTGGGAACGTAGATGAAGTGCGGTTGTATCCATCAACTGCGCAAATGACAACATACACCTATGATGCACTTCTGCGACTTATTGCTGAATGTAGTGCTAACAGTACGGTGAGTTATTATGATTACGATTCCCTTAACCGGGTTATGGATATAAGAGATCAATATGGCAATGTGATCAAGGCATTTCAATACAACTATGGCAGACAGTCGCGAAGCAGTCAATAAAACTTTAATCAATTAAGAGCTTATGATAAAAATATTTTTAATAGCGTCTTTGTTACTAGCTACTACAATGTCACATGGGCAAATAACCGTTATTGGACCACAATGCGCACTCCCGGGAGTGTCTTATCAGTATATCATTAACGGACCGATGGATTCGAGCACGACCGTTCAGACGTGTGTTACCGGTGGAATGCTAGGCGATTCATCCACCACATGTCAAAGTGGAACAATGGTGAGTTATGTCATTGTGATTTGGGATGGTTCTACGTCAAATGCAAACATTGCAATTACTTCTGCTGCAGGAAATGCAACATACAATGTGAATGTTATAAATTCCTTGCAAGGGGGATTGATTGATAGCACGACAAATAATCAATCTATTGGATACGATAGTTTGCCTTCAATAATCAACTGTAGCGTCGCATCAGGTGGGGGATGTACTGTCAGTTATGTCTATCAATGGCAACAGTCCATAGATAATGTTACCTGGGTAACTATTCCGGGTGCCACAGATCTGAATGTTACCGTAGGATCAACTCTTACACAAACAAGTTATTTCAGACGGATGGTTACCGAAATGAATTCCGGAGCAATATCTTATTCGGACGTGGCTATGGTTAAGGTAGCCGCACCACCAGGAAATTAAATAATGAATCTCAAAAAATATTCATTCCAATAATAGATCTGTTTGAATCTGACTCTAAAGAAAAAGAAAAAATCAAAAACTAACTTAAAATCAATGCTTGTGCATCTAACTTTTTATAAAAAATACAAAAAGCTCGTTTTAGTTTTGGCTGTATTTTTTTCTTTTCAGCAAATAAGTTTTTGCCAAGTTGGTATTACAGGCGCCACATGCGTTGTACCTGGAACTCAATACACCTATACTATATCCGGAAACTGGAATTCAACTGACCTCATGACATGGACTGCAACGAACGGAACGTTCACGGGTGTCAGCAGCGGTACGCCTTGCGTGCAAGTGACCGTAACTTGGACCAGTGGATTTACGAGCGGGACGCTTAAAGTTGTCGATGCCGTAACTGGAAGTTTCAGCGAAACAATCACTTTCACCTCAAATGTTGTTGGAGGTACAATAAGCAACAATACACAGACGATTAGCTACGGAAGTACACCGGCAACCCTTAATTGTTCTGTTGCGACCGGGGGTGGTTGTTCTCCCTCTTATACATACCAATGGCAACAAAGTACCGATGGTGTAAATTTTAGCAGTAATGGAATTGCTACACAAAATTTAGCTTTTTCAGCAGGGCTTACACAAACAATGTATTATAAACGTAAAGTAACGGAAAGTGTTTCGAATACTACTGCTTATTCTAACATAGCTACAGTAGTTGTGAATCCGCCACCAATAATTCCAGGTGCTACCGCTCCAACTTACCAATTGACGAATACCTATACAACAACCCCTATCAATATAACTTCAGCGCCCGCGAGCCTCGCAAGTTGCACGGGTAGTGATAATTCCTGTTTTTCTTATCAGTGGCAACAATCTACAGATCATACCACTTGGACAAGTATCACCGGCGCGAACGATCTGGGATACAATCCTGGTTCGGGTCTGCCCACGGTAACCACTTATTACCGGCTGCAGGTTCAGTCTGGTAGCCAGACTGCATATAGCACAGTAGATACTATTCAAAGTCAAAATTGTGTTATTGGAGGCCCCGTGGAATGTTGGGTAGGTCAAACAGTAACATATTATTATTATTATGGTAGTCCGATCAGTAGCTATGTCTGGAATCCTTCAACTGGTTGCACGATCATCGGCCCCGACACGGCAGTGGCAACGCTAACTGTGCAATGGACTCAGCAACTTGCAGGATTACAACCCATCAACCTGAGTTATACTGGGCACAACCTGACATTATATGTTGATGTGAAAAACTATGCTCTAAACCCCGGATCTTTGAAAATTCCGAATATTTTAACTGAACAGGATAGCTCGATTGCTCTTTATCCAAGTCCGGCATTCGGAGGTGGTTGTTTGGGAAGTTATGCTTATCAATGGCAGCAGTCCTTAGATTCGGTCACGTATACCGACATTTCAGGAAAAACCGCAACAAGTTTAATTGTATCACCACCACAAACCAATATGTATTATCGTAGAAAGGTGTCTTGTGGAACTACAGGTTATACTGATACTACTCACGTAACACTTTATCCGCATTTCAATCCGGGAACAATAAGCTCTGCAAATGCGGATTCAATCGGATGGAATACTGTGCCTGCTATTTTAACCGGAACAAATGCGACAGGTGGATTTGATAGTCTATATACTTTTCAGTGGTATTATTCAGTTGATCATATAAATTATTATTCAATTGGAACTGGAGGTGAGGACTTGAATTATCAACCTTCGGCGCTTGCTGGAACAACTTACTATTACCGTGCAGCGACCAATAATGGTACTACACGAAATTCAAACATACTTACGGTTCTTGTAAAAATCGTCCAGTATAATCCTGGTACAATTTCTCCTTATACATCTGTGATTAGTTCTGGTGGCAGTCCCTCCTTAACTGGTACGGCTGCAACAGGTGGGACTGTTGGAACATACTCATACCAATGGCAACAATCTTACGATGAAATAGCCTGGATCAATTGCAGCAGCGGAACCACACAAAACTATACGCCTTCAGCACTAACAAGAACAACCTACTACAGAAGATATGTAACAAATGGCCCTCAAAGTGCATATTCTATTGCTGGAGGTTATTATAATGACATAAAAGTAAAAGTCATTGGCACAACAGGACTCATTGAGCCAAATGGAGTAACGCATTCAACTTCTTCTGGAGGAACAAATGTTCCAATAAATAGCTATGCTTATCCGGGACTCACTGCAGCAATGGTTAATTCTGTGCGAAGCTGGGATGTGGAAAAACCTGGGGTTGCTACGGCAAGCGCGGCAGAAGCACTAACTACGGTTACTGATTACCGTCAGTCGACAGCTTATTTCGATGACCTTGGCAGAGAAATACAAACGGTGGCTAAACAGGTAACACCCGACAATAACGATTTAATTAGTGTTGAAAATTATGATGTTCTTGGAAGAGAAGTGCAAAAATATTTGCCATACACAGATACAACAAGCAGTGGGAATTTCAGAACAAATGTTGCTACAAAACAACCTGGTTTTTACAATAATTTCTTTAGTAATAATGAAGGATTTTATTATTCGAATACTACTTATGATGCTTCTCCGCTTAATCGAGTAATGAAAGAAACTGCTCCTGGCAATAGCTGGACTGGTAGTAATATCGGCGTAAGAAAAGATTATACATTCAACACCTCACTGGACTCAATACAAAACTGGACGATCGGAAATAATCTAACTGATACGCCTATCGTAAATGGAGTATATGCTGCAGGGACTCTTGCATTGCTCATTACAACAGACGAAAATGAAAACAAAGTTTTTGAGTATAAGGATAAGGATGGAAAACTCATTATGAAAAAAGTACAGATTTCGGATACCTTGAATAATGGCTACATTGGATGGCTTTGTACTTACTATGTTTACGACGTGTTCAACAGGTTAAGAACAGTACTATCACCCAAAGCTGTCCAATATTCATGGAGCAATAGCTGGAAAACAAATGCAACCGTTCGAAACGAACTTTGCTTTCAATACAATTATGATTCTTCAGGGAAAATGATCACCAAACGCGTGCCAGGGGCAGGTGAAATGGATATGGTTTATGATGCTCGCAACAGGCTTGTAATGAGTCAGGATTCGATGCTCAGGCAAAACGGAGAGTGGAATGTTATCGCTTATGATAGCCTTGACCGAACAATAAAAACTGCTGTGTGGACGAATTCGAACAACAGAGCATATCATCAAAACCTTGCACAATCCAGTATCACATATCCAACACTTGGTGGAACATTTACCGTGCTGACCGAAAGCTTCTTTGATGACTACACTTGGGAATCAAGAAGCGATATCAACATTAATCAACAGTTTACTACTAATTTTAATAACAGTAATGATCTGCCAGTTATATGGGCTGCTGCATATTCATTGACAGACTCAGTTACTGCACACACAAGAGGAATAGCTACGGGCACAAGAGTTAACGTGCTTAATAGTTCCACAAATTTGAATACGGTGAGTTTCTTTGATAATTACAACCGCTTAGTTCAATTGCAATCTCAAAATGTTTCTGCTGCCTGGGATACCCTTACTACAAAATATGATTTCAGCGGACATATACTCAGCACTTGTGAAGCTCATGGACTGACATCAAGCGTGGGACCAATTAAATGGAATAAAGTAGTTACGGCATTTAATTATGACGCATCAGGAAGAATGATGAATACAAATAAATATCTTAACGGTTCAACCACCGCTGAAACAATCAATACAAATACTTATGATGAGCTGGGAAGATTAGCAACCAAGGCCGTTGGAGCCAGGCCGTTAGAAACGCTAACATACAATTATAATATTCGAGGCTGGCTCAAAGGTATCAACAGAAATTATGCAACCAGCGGAGGCAGCAGCTGGTTCGGTGAAGATATCTGCTATGATTATGGATTTAATAATAATCAAACCAATGGCAATATTGCAGGCATTACTTGGATGAGTAAAGGCGATCCGGTAAGTAGAGCTTATGGTTTCAATTATGATAACGAGAATCGTTTGCTCAAAGGAGACTTTACACAGAATAACGGTAGTGGATATGTAAAAGATGCGCAAGTTGATTTTAACGTGGATAGCTTGCAGTATGATGCCAATGGAAATATTTTGCTAATGCAGCAAAAAGGATTGCAAGTAAATACTTCTTCTGTTATCGATCATTTGCAATACAGCTATTTGCAAACAGGTGCATGGAGCAATAAATTAGGAAGTGTTACAGATAACAGCGGAAATACAGCACCTCTTGGCGATTTTAAAGATGGCACAAATATCGGTAATGATTATGCTTATGATGGCAATGGAAACTTAACAGTTGACAGCAATAAAAGTATTAGCAGCATCACCTATAATGTTCTCAACCTTCCTCAAACTATTGCTATAAAAAGTAAAGGAACAATAAGTTACATTTATGATGCTGCCGGAAATAAATTAAAAAAGATTACTGTTGACAGTACATCTACACCCGCTAAAACTACTACAACCACTTATTCCGGATTGTTTGTTTACAATAATGATTCCCTTCAATTTATAAATCAGGATGAAGGAAGAGTGCGAAATAAATTAATTAATCAAACTCTCGGATGGACAACTTCAAATATTCAATACTTATATGATTATTTTATTAAAGATCATTTGGGAAATACAAGAATGGTTTTGAGTGAAGAAACGGAACAGGACACTTATGCAGCAACTATGGAGTCTCAAAATGCTACAATTGAAAATTTATTATTTGATAGTGTCAGCGCCACTCAATATGCAAAACCTGCGGGATTTGACACAGACACCAGCAATCATTACGTTTCAAGACTCAACGCAAGCGTCTCAGTAAATAAACGCGTTGGTCCCACCATAATTTTAAAGGTGATGGCAGGAGACACGCTCACTGCAAGCACTTATGCGTGGTACACTGGAGCGGTCCAGGCGCCTTCAGGTCCAAGTCTTTTGAATAGTCTTGTA
>Ga0070731_10004036_pt1 | contig 12854 bp, 11 predicted proteins | sample Coa_R1_2_FD_66448 | JGI IMG/M metagenome (GOLD analysis project Ga0070731, IMG submission 66448) | Surface soil microbial communities from Centralia Pennsylvania, which are recovering from an underground coalmine fire - Coalmine... | ecosystem: Environmental > Terrestrial > Soil > Unclassified ... | reverse complement strand
GGAATGGGAGGGGGGCAGCACGACTTCCGGCGTTCCACCACGGCTCTTACCAAAGGGAGTCGTCGTCCCTAAGGCGCAGCTCGGGCCAGGCTTCGTGGATACGATCACCAAAGCGACGGACGTACCGCCAGCGCCGTATCCACTTCCAGCGAGCACCTCGCGCGCCGGTCATAGTGCCGGCAGGTTGATGCCCGAACCGCCCGAGAACGGCAGTGACGAGCCGCCGTCCGCAGGCACCGCACTCGCCCCACCAGCCGCTGTCAGACGACTGGCGTCCCTCACGTGGGCGAGATTGATTCGCGGCGAAATCGTAACTGAAAATAGGACGAAAGTCAAGGTATGGTTACGGAAAACGTTACGACTTCCTCCGTCTCCAAGCGCAGTCATGCGCCTGCATTGTCAGGGATAGGCTCAACGGCGGACCAAGCGACGCTCCCGGGGATGTCCGCGAGTTGCCATTTTCGACCAAAGTGCGTCGCGGCAAAACTGACTTATTCGATCAGCTCGTCGGCAGTCCCCGCACGTGACCGGGGCCACACGGTAAGGCCCAGCGCCTTCGCGGTTGAGATTGACGAACAGCGTGTGCCATGATCGGAGGCTAGCTTAGGGCTGGAGGAACCCATGAGCATAGTGTTGCGGACTGGCACTCTCACGGATGCCAAAGTGTGCGGTTCAATATGCTTCGAAGCATTCAAAGCAATAGACGATGAGCACAATTTCCCCTGGGATTTTCCGTCGGCAGAGATAGCCACGGGCCTCTTGACGATGATGCTGTCAAATCCGGGCTTCTACTCGGTCGTCGCCGAACAGGAGGGACATGTCGTCGGCAGCAATTTTCTTGATGAGCGCGGATCAATCGCCGGCGTCGGACCAATCACGGTCGATCCGGCATCGCAGAACAAGACCATCGGGCGCCAACTGATGAGCGCCGTGCTCAACCGCGCGACTGAGCGGCATGCCGCCGGGATCAGACTGCTGCAATCGGCTTTTCACAATCGTTCCTTGTGTCTCTACACAAAACTAGGATTCGAGACTCGCGAGACAATATCCAAAGTAACCGGAGCGCCACTGGGCCAAAAATCTCCAGGGTACGATGTACGCCCGGCCCGCTCGACCGATGTGGCCGCTTGCAATGCGCTGTGTGTGAAGGTTCACGGACACCATCGCGGCGGTGAACTGGATGATGCGATCACTGCGGGTACGGCCCGCGTTGTCGAGCACCTAGGCGAGATCACTGCTTACGCCACCGATATTGCGTTTTTCGCCCATGCCGTCGCCGAGACTGACCAGGGTATGAAGGCACTGATCGGTGCGGCTCCGGGATTTCCAGGTGGCGGATTTCTGGTGCCGACCCGCAACAGGGATCTCTTCCACTGGTGCTTAGAAAATGGCCTGCGCCTCGTGCACCAAATGACGTTGATGACAATTGGTCTCTATAACGAACCGGAGGGCGCCTATTTGCCCTCGGTGCTTTATTGAAATGAACCTTTCGCATTGCGGTATTTGACCGTTGCAAACGGTCGATAAGGGTCCGGCAGATTTGCCATCGAACTTGCCGACGAACGGGGAGCAACTTCATTTTCGGAAGCGCATTGACGTCTTCGCGTTCTCGCGCCTGCTTTGCACGGGCAAGTTCTGCTGTGCAGGGCTAATGGCCGCAGCAAATGTCTCCGCTGTGCTATCTTTCGTATTGATTTGCATGAGCCGGCGATCTGCGCCCCGTAGGGCGAGGATCAGTCCTTGATTCAGCGCCGCAAGGAACTTGAGAGCCAACCTGGACCAATTATTCAAAAGCTGCTCGCAGGGCTGACGCTCCAATTCGAGCAGCAGCGAGTCCGAACTCGCTGTACAGGTGGCATTGCGGGGTTCCCCGGTAATCAAGCTGACTTGACCAAAAATACTGCCCGAAGGCAGTCGAGCTAGCAATTCACCCTCGCCGCGCACATGAAGGGTGACGTCGATGTTGCCTTTTGCCACGATGAAGCAGCTGCCGCCCGGTTCGCCCTCCGTGAATAGACGCGCTCCGCTGCCGCATCTCCACCCACGCATCATTGAAAGGAGGCTTTCGATTTCGGCCTTGTCGAAGTCGGCAAACGTTGGCAGCCCCGATAACAATTCCGATCCGACGATTGCCGGGGTAATACCTTGCCTGCCTGAGTTCGAGGTTGAGGCCGAAGCTTGGACGCTTGCTGAGCGAGGGCCCCGGCTCAAGCTGATCGCCTCCGAAATTTGGGCATTCACCAAGTTGAGCTGACGACAAAGGGACAGCGCTATGCGCCAAAGAGTATCGCGCTGAGACATGAAGAAGGGCTCGCGAGACAGCAACCGGCGCGGAGAAAATATGTCCTCAGGGAGCCATTCGGGGGTTGCGCCACTCGTAACCATTTCGGCTGCGGCAAATCCAGCAGCTGTTGTGTAGCTGCCGCCGTAGCCGTTGAAACCTGCTGCGACCACAACGCCGTCCCGTAAGAAGCCAATGCAAGGTAGCTCGTCCGGCGTGAACCCCATCGGACCGGTCCATTCGGATGAAGGCGGCTGGCCTCGGAGTTCAGGATAAAACCGGTCACGTAGGGCTAAAAGTTTGTCGTGAACTACCCGGGACCGTCGGCGCGAAGACGGATGCTTCATCGGCCGGTCATCGCCCCCACCCAACAAAAGCGGCGCGTGCCCATTTCCAGCGCCCTCGCGCGGCTGGTTAAAGAAGACGGGACCCTGCTCGGACGTAACGATTCGGCCACGCACCCGATCCGGCGCGCCTTCGGTGACCATCACCTGACTCTGACGCGGATGAATCTCTTCGAGTTCTGGAAAGATCTCGCGCGTGAAGGCGTTGGTGGCGACGATGACGCGGCGCGCCCTGATCGTACCTTCCTGAGTTTCCACGAGATGTGCATCCGGACCGGCTGAGTGCACGTGGCGAACCTCGACGCGCGTGTACAATTCCACACCAGCGGCGAGGGCGACCTTTAGTACGCCGCAAACGTACTTGAGCGGATGATATGTGCCGTCGCCAGGGATGAAGCGGCCAAGAAAGTCCGCTTCGAACCCAAACTCTTCTCGGATTTTGCGACGCGACCAAATCTCAATGCGCTGGCCGTGCTGAGCAGCGAGCGATACTTCTTCACAGATACCTTGCTCCTCCTCTTCACTGGCGGCCAAATACAGCCAGCCCCGGGGTGAGAAATCGCAGTTGAGGCCCTCACGTAGGATAATACCTTTCATGAGGTTCCGGTTCTGCAATGCGAGACCAAGGACAAGCGAAGCCTGTCGCTCACTGACTGCGAGTAAGACCTCGGATGGCATGCCGGGAAATTGGCGTTGCAGGAAAGCAAGACGGACCGCGGCGAGGCCCTCGTAGACGCCCAGAACATTCTCGGGGATCAGCTCGAAATTGCCCCCGTTGCGACCGCTTGCCTCGCCCGCAGGGTCTCCCTGATCGAGCATAACCACCCGCCACTTCTTTTCGCGAACCGCGCCAGCGAGATGGTAGGCAGTGGATGCACCGGTGAGGCCTGCGCCCACTACCACAACGTCAACGATTTCTGGCAGTCTTGCACGTGAGCGGAATCCGGCAAGTGGATTACCGGAGCGCAACCAAAAAGGCTGATCATCCTTCGGCAATCCAATTTGCCGGGAGGTCGACATTCCATATTTCGCCAATAAATCTTGAAAAAGGGACCAAGCCTCGGGCGCGAACTGCCTCTGTTCATCGATCTTGCTCAGCTCGCGCTTGAGAAGTTCATAACTGCCATTATCGGGCAGTTGTTCTGCGCGTTGAATGATGTCCCGTACTTCCCCGACGGTGACGCGTTTTGCGCCTGCACGACGCCGAGTTCTTGTTCGCTTCATCTTGCCCTGCCCCCAAAAGGTCCTTTCACACCCGCCGGGCTTCGGCAAGCCAACACCGATCTCTTTGGCCAAAATTAATCACGGTCCAATTGTGCGTTACAGCAAAATGCACTGCCCAGTGTCGGCTGTGGGGTCAATTAACGACCGATCAGCCTGTTCCCGCCGTGTCCGTCATGCCCCCGAAATCAACAATCAGCAAAAGGACGAGGGCGTACGCAAATTCGTGACAGTCCACTGGGGAGACCGTCATCCTCGGCGTTGAGCGTTTAACCCGCGACGCGGCCACGAGGACGTATAATTTCTTGACCTCTTGCCATCCGACTCAGTGCATCGCGGCGCTCGTGCGCGGCAGCAGCGCGCCGGGATGGCGGATGACGTCGCCGGCGAGGCGATGGGCGGCGCCCGCGGCTTGCGTCGGATCGCGGCCGTCAAGGCGCGCAGCCAAATAGCCGGCATTGAAGCCGTCGCCGGCGGCTGTCGTGTCCACCGGTATGACCACCTCGGGCACCGGCACGAACTCTTGGCTGGCCGACGCCGCGACGAGCGCGCTATTGGGTCCGTTCTTGACGACGATTTCGCCGATGCCGAACGCTTGCAGGCGTGCGACCGTCGCCTCCGGGCTCGGATCGCCCCAGAGCACAGCCTCGTCGTCGAAGGTCGGCAACGCTATGTCGACGCGCTTGAGCGTCTCGATAAAGACGGTCCGCGTGCGCGCGAGGTCGCCGTTCCAGCCGCGTGGACGGAAATTGCCGTCGAACGCGACCTTGGCGCCCTGCCGGCGCGCGACTTCGAGCACCGCGAGGAATCGTCCGATGCCGGCGGTCGAAAAGAGCGACAGTGTGATGCCGGAAAAATAGATGAGTTTTGCCGCAAGCAGACTTTCCGCCACGCGCATCCAGTCGGGAAGCTCGAACAGCTCGCCCACCGGCGAGCCCTCGCGCCAATAGCGGCCGCTGCGTTTACCCGAGGGGCCATTCTCGACCAGGCAGAGACCGGGCAAGCGGCCGGGGACGCGCAGTACGAGGTCGGTGGAGATTCCCTCGGCAGCGGCGAGCGCCAAGATGCTTTCCGAATAGGGATCGTCGCCGACAGCGGTGGCGAAGCTTACGCTGATGCCGGCGCGGGTGAGATAGATCGCGGTATTGAACGTATCGCCGCCGCAAGAGAGCGCGAAGCGGCCGTCGGCTCCGCGCTTGAGTTCGATCAACACTTCGCCGACGCAAACCGCGCGCGATCTTTCCGCTTTTTGCTCACTCATACGCTGAACCTCACCGCGGCAGCATGACTGCCCCATCCGGCATTGGCAATAGAGAGTGCTTAGGCGCTTCAGCCCAAGACCCGGCGCGGAAACCAGTTCGGGCGGGTGAGGAAATATCCGGATGCGCTGAGAAGAGAGATGCAGAAGCTGACCGGCCAGTCGGTTTGATAGGCGATGGCGATGCCGAGCCACGCTTCAGCGAGTGCAATTGCGGCCGACAACGCCATACCGCTCCACAGCCCAGCGGCCAGCTTCTGCGCCGTGGCCGGCGGCCCGACCATCAGCGCAAAGACCAGAAGCACGCCGACGATCTGCGCGCTTTCCGACACCGCCAGCGCCACGATGGCGAGGAAGGCGGTGGAGACAAAGCGCACCGGCACGCCTTTGGCCTCCGCCAGTTCGGGCTGCAGTGTGGCGAATATCAGCGGGCGCATGATTGCGGCGAGGCCGCCGAGCGTGACCACGCCCAACGCGATGAGCGTTTCGATCATCGTGCGATCGACCGCGAGCACGTTGCCAAACAACAGCGCGACCGCTTGCGCGGCGAACGCCGTGTAGTAATGCAGAAAGAGCAGCCCGAAACCGAGCGCCAGCGCCAGCACGACGCCAATGGCGACATCGCGGCCGCTGATGCGCTCCCCCATCAGGCCCATGCCAATTCCGGCAGCGACCGTGAAACCCACAAGTCCCCAGACCGGAGCTGCGCCAACAAGCACCGCGCCGGTCGCTCCGGCAAAACCGATATGGCCGAGCGCGTGACCGGCAAACGTCTGCCCGCGCAGCACCAGAAAATAGCCCACCAGTCCCGACACGACCGCAGCCACGCCCGCCGCCGCGAAGGCGTTGCGCATAAAATCGTATTCAAGCATGGCGGTGGTCGTGGCCGTGATCGTGGTGATGGCCGTGATGTTGCCCGTGATCTTGCCCGTGATCGTGCAGATGATCGGCGCGTTCGACATCGCGGCCGCGCGAGAGTACGAAAGTGTGGCCGCCGGCGTGCACCACTTCGATATCGGTTCCGTAAAGCCGCGACAGCACCGGTGACGTGACGACCTCCTCCACGGTGCCGAGCACGGCCTGCCCGTTGCCGAGATACAGCACGCGATCGAGCGCGCCGACGAGCTGATTGAGTTCGTGAGCGCTGAACAACACCGTGATGTTGCGTTCGCGCGCGAAGGCGCGGACCAATTCGACCACGGTCTCCTGATACCGGTGATCGAGGCTGATCAGCGGTTCATCGAGCAAGAGCAGACGCGGTTCGCCAAGGAGCGCCTGGGCCAGAAGCAGCCGCTGGCGCTCGCCTCCCGACATTTCCGAAAGCGCACGCCCGGCGAGGTCGCGCGCGCCGACCGCAGCAAGCGTCTTGTCGATCATGGCGCGGTCGGCCTTGGTCAGCGCCGGCACGCCCCAACGTTCGCCATGCACGGAACTGGCGACGAAGTCGAAGCCGCGAATGCGCAAGTCCGGTAGCACCGTACGCACCTGCGGCAGATAGCCGATATCGGCATCGCCGCGCCGTGGAGCGCGACCGAACACGCGGAGGCTGCCTTCGCTTGGCGCGATGAGGCCGAGAATGGCGCGCATCAGCGTGGTTTTGCCGGCGCCATTGGGGCCCAGGACGCCGATGAATTCGCCGCGCGCGATGGCGAAGCTCGCGTCAGCGAGAATGCTGCGGCCGCCAAGCCTGAGCGTCACACGATCGAGTTCGATAACGCTCATGAATTCGACCCGGCCAGCCCCTTTTCGGTGGCGGTCAACTCATCCATCATCCAACCCTGGTACGACAGGCCGGGCGGGCAAGTTTCTGTCACGCCGACAACAGGAATTTCGGACGCATGCGCCAGTTGGACCAGGCGCTGTACCAAATTATTCGACGCCTGCTTGTTGTAAAAAAGCACCCGCACCTTGCGCATTTTCAGATCGTCCTCGAACCGGGCGAAGGCGCTGGCGGCAGGCTCGGCATCGTTCATGACGGCGGCCTGAAATGGTGCCTCCTGCATTTTCAGCTTCAGAGCGGCCGCCATGTAGCCGAAAACCGGCTCGCTTGCTGCAACGGGAGTGTCCGCGAACTTGTCGCGGATGGTGGCGATTTTTTCATTCAAAGGCGCGAGCGAAGCGAGGAAAGCCTTGAGCCGCGCCGCGTATTCTTCCTTGTGCGCGGCATCAGCCGCGCCGAGCGCGTCGGCAATCGCCGTGGCGACTGCCGGCATTGTCGGCGGATCGTACCAGAGATGCGGATTGTCGCCGGCCTTCTTACGCATGAGATCCGCGGCGACGATGACGATTCGCCCAGCTTTGGGCGTTACCTTGAGGACATTTTCCATCCATGGGTCATAAGCGGCGCCGTTGTAGACGATGACCTGTGCATCGGCGATTTTGCGGACGATCGCGGGCGTGATTTCGAACAGATGCGGGTCCTGATCGGGATTGCTCAAAATGCTGGTGACAGAGACCTGGTCGCCGCCGACCTGTTGCGCCACATCGCCGTAAAAGTTCTCCGCCGCCACGACCGTAATCTTGGGCTCGAAAGCGCGCGCGGGCGTGAGGGCAGCAAAGGCAATCGCCGCAGCCGCAGCTGCGAGGAGTGTCTTCATTGCAGGACCTCCTCGGCTCCCTCCGGAAAATGGCACCAACGAAATGTAATATTATAACATTACAGCCGCAAGGCTGGCTCTGCCGCACGAGCGCTATCCCAAATGCCCGGCGCTTAGCCTTCTCACTTCGGCTTGAGCATCGGCACCAGGCGCGTCTTCTCCGCCACGTCCCTTTCCAGATTGCGCGCGAAGCCCGCACTGGCGGCAAAATAGTCGGCCGGTTGCAGCGTGTTCTTGACGACGCGCTGGGCGGCATCGCTTTTCATGATGGCGATGCAGGCGCTCTCCAGCTTACGCGTCGCCTCGTCCGGCATCCCAGCCGGGCCTAACAGCCCGCCGAAGCTCAGCGGCGCGATGTCGTAGCCCTGCTCCTTGAAAGTCGGCACGTCAGGGAGCGCGGGGTTGCGCGCCTCGGCAAACAGTCCCGGCATAGCGAGGCCGCTGCCCGCGGCGGCGGTCAACGGCACGGCGGCAAAATCGATCTGGCTGGAGCGCGTCGCCTGCATTTCCTCGGCCGGCCCCTTGAACGGCACGTCGTTGAACTCGACTTTTGCCTGTTTGGCCAACGCGACCATGGCAAGATGCGGAATGGTCCCGACGCCCGGGATACCGACGTTGAGGGCGCCCGGTTTTGCCCTTGCCGCATCGACGATGTCGCGCGCTGTCTTCAAAGGAGAATTCGGCGGCAGCACAATCACCTGATCGTTCTTGAAGGTCTGACAAATGGGCGTGAACGACTTCACCGTATAGCCGGCCTCTTTGTCGGTCAGCGGCTGCAGGGTGATCGAATATGTGGCGCCGTGCATCAGCGTGTAGCCGTCCGGCTTGGCGCGGGCGACATCTGCGCTGCCAAGGACGCCGTTTGCACCGGCCTTGTCGACGACGATAAACGGCTTGCCGAGCTGCGCCGACATGCCGTCGGCAAGTACCCGCCCCAAAATGTCGGCGCTCGATCCCGCAGTCGACGGCACGATGATCTGGACCACACGGTCGGGGTAAGTCTGCGCCGTCGCGGTGTCAGCGGCGGCGACGCCGATCGCCACGCTGGCGGCGAGCATCGCCCCATTTCGCATCGTTTCCTCCGCCGAGTTAGCCTCGTTTCGGCTCAAGACGATAACGAACGGCCCCGGCCAATCAAGCAGCCCAGGCGGCCCCATCGCCGCGGCAGAGCAATGCTTTCCGCGGGGATGAAACGCAGTGCGGATGCCTATATAGGAAAGGCCAACGGAGGGCAGAAATGACTGACAAAATCCCGGTCACCGTGCTGACCGGCTACCTCGGCGCCGGCAAGACCACGTTGCTCAACCGCATTCTTTCGGAGCCGCATGGCAAGAAATACGCCGTGATCGTCAACGAATTCGGCGAGATCGGCATCGACAACGACCTCGTGGTCGGCGCCGACGAGGAAGTATTCGAAATGAACAACGGCTGCATCTGCTGCACCGTGCGCGGCGACCTTGTGCGCATCCTCGATGGACTGATGCGCCGCAAGGGCAAATTCGACGCCATCATCGTCGAGACCACGGGCCTCGCCGATCCGGCGCCCGTAGCCCAGACCTTTTTCATCGACGAAAACGTCGGGCGAAGGACGAAGCTTGATGCGGTGGTGACCGTCGCCGACGCGAAATGGCTCAACGAGCGGCTCAAAGATGCGCCCGAGGCCAAGAACCAGATCGCTTTCGCCGACGTCATCTTGATCAACAAGACCGATCTCGTTTCTCCCGACGAGTTGAGCGACGTCGAGGCACGCATTCGCGGCATCAATCCTTACGCCAAGCTGCACAAGACCCAACGCGCCAAGATTCCTCTCAACGAGGTGCTGGAACGCAATGCCTTCGATCTCGACCGCATCCTCGACATCGAACCGGCTTTTTTGGAGAGCGATGAGCACGATCACGACCATGATCATGATCATGGTCACGATCATCACCACGATCATGACCACAAGCACGCCCATTCGCACGGCTGGCTGAAGCACTATCACGACGAGGACATGCAATCGATCTCGCTCAAAAGCGACAAGCCGCTCGACCCGGACAAGTTCTTTCCGTGGGTGCAGGACCTGGTACAGAAGGAAGGCCCGAACATTCTGCGCTGCAAGGGCATTCTCTCATTCAAGAACGACGATCAGCGCTTCGTCTTTCAGGGCGTGCACATGATTCTCGACGGCGATCATCAGCGGCCCTGGAACAAAGACGAGAAGCGCGAGAGCCGCATCGTCTTCATCGGCCGCAACCTGCCGGGGAAGAAGATCACCGAAGGGTTTGAGAGCTGCATCGCTTGATTCATTTATTTCGTCATGCCCGGGCTCGACCCGGGCATCCATGCGGCGTTTCGGCTTCATGGATTGGCGGGTCAAGCCCGGCAATGACGATGGAGCTGGGCAGATGAGCGAGACACGCAGCGGCACTGTCTCCGTCGTCGAACGTACGCGCGCCGTGGCGGCGGGCGGTACGGTCGTGGGTGCCTATTTTCTCGGGCACACGGCGGTGTTTGTGCTGGGCGAAGAAGCGCTGGTATTTGCCGAGTCGAGCGGCGAGCTGCGCCGCATGGATGTACATGCCGGTGCCATCCTTACTGCGGCCAGCGACGGCGAGCGCGTCGTCAGCGGCGGCGACGACGGCAAGGTAGTCACGACCGACCTGGGATCGAGCCGCGTCCTCGCCACCGATGCAAAGCACCGCTGGATCGATCACGTGGCGCTCGGGCCGGACCGCGCCGTGGCATGGTCGGCCGGCAAGACCGCGTATGCGCGAGGCAAGACGCTGCGCGAATTCGAGGCGCCTTCCACAGTCGGCGGGATGGCCTTTTTGCCGAAGGGCTTCCGCCTCGCTGTCGCTCATTACAACGGCGCGACGCTCTGGTTCCCGAACGCACCGCAAAGCAAACCGGAGCAGTTCGAATGGAAAGGGTCGCATCTCGGCGTCACCGTGAGCCCGGATGGCCGCTTTCTCGTCACCACCATGCAGGAGCCGATGCTGCATGGTTGGCGGCTCGACGACCGCAAGCACATGCGCATGTCCGGCTACGCGGCCCGCGTCACCTCGCTCGGCTGGACCGTGGGCGGGCGCTGGCTGGCGACTTCAGGCTCGAACCAAATCATCCTCTGGCCGTTCCAGAGCAAAGACGGCCCCATGGGCAAGCAGCCGCGCCTGCTCGCGCCCGCCGAGCAGCGCATCAACGTGGTGGCTTGTCATCCGAAGCAGGACATCGTTGCAGCCGGTTACGAGGACGGCCTGGTGCTGCTGGTGCGCGTCGAGGACGGCGCCGAAATTTTGGCGAAAAAACCCGGCGAGGCTCCAGTCAGCGCGCTCGCCTGGAGCGCCGACGGCACGCTGCTCGCCTTCGGCAGCGAGAGCGGTGAGGCCGGCATCATCAATTTGGCCTGATGGGAGGAAGCCCTGTACCTGAAACTCTCAGCCTCAGGCGAACTCACGTTCGAAGACCGCGACAACTTTCGCGCTTTCAAATTCGTCGCCGTAGGCGACCGCAGCAATCTCGATCCGGTCCGCAAGGCCGTGGCTGGCACCGCCGAACTGCCGGACGCCGAGACCGCATGGGTCCTGGAAGATGCGCTGCGCCACTGGCCGGGCGTCGAAGACGATGAGACGTGGCAGGAGAATTTTTCGGCGATGATCGAGAAGGCGCGGCCGCACGGCTGGGTCGACGACGCGCGAAAGGCGATCAAGGCGCATGTAGAATGGGCGACGCCGTGAAATAAAAGGGGCGCCACCGGCACCTCTTTCGCATCGTCGTGTTCGCAGCTTAGATCACGTATTGCCGCAGCGGCGGATAGCCGTTGAAGCCGACCGACGAGTAGGTTGCGGTGTAGGCCCCGGCCGCTTCGATCAACACTTTGTCACCGATGGCGAGCGACACCGGCAGTGGGTACGGCGTCTTCTCGTAGAGCACGTCCACCGAGTCGCAGGTCGGCCCGGCAATGATGCACGGCGCGGTCTCGTCGCGATCGTGCGTGGTGCGGATCGGGTAGCGGATCGATTCATCGATGGTCTCGGCGAGACCGTGGAACTTGCCGATGTCGAGATAAACCCAGCGCACCTCGTCTTCGGGCGAACGCTTGGCGATCAGCACCACCTCAGCCTCGATAATGCCAGCGGTGCCGACAAGTCCGCGGCCGGGCTCCACGATCGTTTCCGGCACCGCATTGCCGAAATGCTTGCGCAGCGAGCGGAAGATCGCTTTGCCATAGGATTCGAGCTTCGGCGTCTTGCGCACGTAGCGGGCTGGAAAGCCGCCGCCGAGATTGACCATCGAGAGAATAATCCCGCGCTCCGCGCAAGTGCGGAACACCGCCGCGGTCGAGGCCAGCGCGCGGTCCCAAGCCTCGATGTTGTGCTGTTGCGAGCCGACATGGAAAGACACGCCATGCGCCACCAGGCCGCGCTTATGGGCGAGTTCGAGAATGTCGGCCGCATAGTCCGGCTCGCAGCCGAACTTGCGCGACAGCGGCCACTCGGAGCCCGATCCGTCACAATGGATGCGGCAAATCACCCGGCTGCCAGGCGCGGCGCGCGCCACCTTCTCGACTTCGGCCTCGCAGTCGACGGCAAAGAGCGTCACGCCGAGCGCGGAGGCTGCGGCGATCTCGGTCTCCTTCTTGATGGTGTTGCCGTAGGAGATGCGGTCGGGCGTCGCGCCGGCGGCGAGCGCCGCTTCAGTTTCGCTTATCGAGGCGACATCGAAGCAGCAGCCGAGCGCGGCAAGAAGCTTCAGGATCTCTGGCGCCGGATTCGCCTTGACGGCGTAGAACACTTTGCTGTCCGGCAACGCCTTGGCGAAGCTTTGATAGTTCTCGCGAACGACGTCGAGGTCGAGCACGAGGCACGGGCCGTCTTGAATGCGATGCTTGAGAAACTCGCGGATGCGTGCGGTCATTTCAACCGAACTCCCTATCCGGCCGACGGCGTAGCCGCCGAGGTGAACCTCCTGCGACGCGTGTGGTTCCGCACCATGCGGAATCAGTTGCGCCGCGGTGATTGCTGCCTTGGTCCGGATGAGGGAGATCCCGTTCCGCACTGCTGGCAAAGAAGGACGAAGCCCTTTCGGTGTCTTCCGGCATTGGCGCCGGCAGTAACCAAAAAAGCCCTTCCGTCGTTGCTTTAAGCCGCGTCGCCCGTTGAGAGCGGGCTATG
>Ga0070731_10004035_pt1 | contig 12859 bp, 10 predicted proteins | sample Coa_R1_2_FD_66448 | JGI IMG/M metagenome (GOLD analysis project Ga0070731, IMG submission 66448) | Surface soil microbial communities from Centralia Pennsylvania, which are recovering from an underground coalmine fire - Coalmine... | ecosystem: Environmental > Terrestrial > Soil > Unclassified ... | reverse complement strand
CTTGTGCGCATCGATCCCAATGATCACCATTCCCGGTACCTCCTTCGCTCGAGGGGGAGAGCTTCGGAACCGGCCGGCGGGCAGATCCCAGTTGGGGAGAGACCACGCTCCTCTCAAGCCACGTCGGCCGGTCCGCACGCCTTGCGAGCCGCACGACGGACGAAAGCCACGAAGGCACTTAACACTGTTGAGCGAGCCCGCAAGACCCGCTCAGCCTGACACTGGGATTTTCTGTGTAGGCGGTTCACTCGGGTAGTCGGTCGCCCTCCCACCTCCTGGGACTTGACTCCGAGGCCGACGCGCTTGCTTGTGCGAACGTTCAGGACTGTCGCCTGAGAGGCTGAGCGTCAGAGGTCCTTTAAGCCGGGTGGCTACGGTGACTGACAACTCGAGTCGTGGCGGTCACCTGTCAATCCCGATCCTGGCGGTTTGCTCGACCTGTGGTAATTCGGGTGCTCCGGGTGTCTAATTCTGAGGGGTGAGTACGGGGCCGCTGCCGACGGGGACGGTGACGATGTTGTTCACCGACGTCGAGGGGTCGACGCAGCTCCTGCGGCAGCTCGGGGAGCGCTACGGCGAGGTGCTGGCGGAGCAACGCCGGCTCCTTAGGGAGGCCGCGGAGGCGCGCGGCGGCCGCGAGGTGGATAGCCAGGGCGACTCGTTCTTCTTCGCGTTCGCTCGCGCCAACGCGGCGCTGGGGGCGGCGGTCGCGGCGCAGCGTGGACTCGCTGGGTTCGACTGGCCCGCCGACGCGCGTGTACGGGTGCGGATGGGGTTGCACACGGCGGAGCCGGCGGTCGGCGAGGAGCGTTACGTCGGTTTGGGCGTGCATCGGGCCGCGCGGATCGGCGCCGAGGCCCACGGCGGTCAGGTGCTGCTCTCGAGCGCCACCCGCGGACTCGTCGAGGACGAGGTTGGCGGCGTGTCGGTGCGCGAGCTCGGCTCCTACCGACTGAAGGATTTCGACACGCCCGAGCACCTCTACCAGCTCGACATCGAGGGGCTCCAGAGCGACTTCCCGCCGCTGAAGGCGGAGCAGGTCACCGAGCGGCGCCTGCGACGCGGGCGCGCGGTCCTGCTAGCCGGGCTGGCGGGGGCGATCCTAGTCGCCGTTGCGGCATCCGTGGTCCTCGTCACGGGCGGCGGCTTCGGCCCTTCCACCGCGAGGGCTGCGGCGGTCTCCGCGAACTCGGTCGGAGCGATCGACACGGGCAGCAACCGGCTCGTCGACCAGGTACGGGTCGGATCCGGACCCAGCCGGATCGCAAGCGGCGCCCACTCGCTCTGGGTCGCGAACGTCCTCGACAACACCGTCTCTCAGGTCGACCCGAAGACGGCCTTCGTTCGGCAGACGATCGCTGTCGACCTCGACCCGACCGCGCTCGCGTTCGGGCAGGGATCGCTCTGGGTCGCCTGCAGCGGGACGCGGCGTCTGCTCTGGATCAACGCCGAGACGTACGCGATCGTGAAGCGCATCCCGGTTGGCAACGGGCCGAGCGGGGTGACCCTTAGCCCGGGCAAGGTCTGGGTGACGAATCGTTTTGACGACACGGTGACCGAGATCGACTCGAGCACGGGCCGAGTCGAGCGTACGCTCGACGCTGGCCCCAACCCGAGCGACATCGCCTACGGTCTCGGCGCGCTTTGGATCGCGAACGAGTCCTCCTCAACGGTCACGAGGGTCGATCCGCGCACCGGGGACGCCCAGACCGTGCTCGTCGGCAATGGCCCAGCTGCGGTGGCCGTCGGTGCAGGGTCGGTCTGGGTGGCGAACAGTCTGGACGGAACCGTCTCGCGGATCGACCCGAGCAGCAACGTCGTCTTGTCGACCATCCCTGTCGGGCTCGGCCCGTCGTCGCTGCTCTTTGAGGGAGGGGCCGTCTGGGTCGCCGACAGCTATGCGGACGAGCTCTCGCGGATCGATCCGCGGATCAGCCGGGTCGTCAAGACGATCGCCGTCGGCAACGGACCGCAGAGCCTTGCGGCCGCCGGTGGACGAGTCTGGCTGAGCGCCCGGGCGGCGGCGGCCGTCCACCGCGGCGGCACGCTCCGGGTCGATCTGCCGGGCGACCTGATCGACTCCGTCGACCAAGCGATCGCCTTCGACCCCCATGCCTGGACAGTGCTGGCGATGACCGGCGACGGGCTGGTCGGAGTCGATCACGTCAGCGGCGCCGCCGGCGACACGCTCGTCCCCGACCTCGCGACGTCGCTGCCGGTACCGACCGACGATGGGCGCACGTACACGTTTCAGCTACGGCCCGGCATCAAGTATTCGAACGGCGAGCCCGTTCGCGCGAGCGACCTGCGCCGCGGGCTCGAGCGCGACTTCATGCTCAGCTCGCCCGGTGCGTACTTCTACACTGGGCTAGTCGGCGCGGGAGCGTGCTCGAAGTCGCACTGTGACCTCTCGAGAGGAGTGGTCGCGGACGACGAGGCCGGCACGGTCACCTTGCATCTCCGGGCCGCCGACCCGGAGTTCTTGTACAAGCTCACGCTGCCGTTCGCGCGTCCGGTGCCGCACGTGCCGGTGAAGCCGCTGCAGCGGCTGGGAGTTCCGGGGACGGGGCCGTACGAGATCGCGAGCCATCCGCCGTCGCAGATCGTGCTCGTCCGCAACCCGTATTTCCACGAGTGGTCGGAGGCAGCGCAACCCGACGGGTACCCGGATCGCATCGTCTTGAACTTCGCCGGCACGCCCACCAAGCACCCGACCGCACACGAGCTACGGAAGCAGCTGACGGCCGTCGAGCTCGGGAAGGCTGACTACACCGACTTGACGGAGCTCGGGTGGAGGAGTGAGCTCGCGACGCGCTACAGCGCGCAGGTTCGCGTCTTTCCGAGCCCGAGCACGGAGGTGCTCTTCCTGAACACGCGCGTGCCGCCGTTCAGCAGCCTGGCGGTCCGCCGAGCGCTCAACTACGCGATCGACCGGCGGAAGGCGCAGGCGGCATTCGGCGGGACCGAGGGCGCATCGGTGACGTGCCAGATCCTGCCGATCGGCATGCCCGGGTTCGAGCCCTACTGTCCGTACACGCGGAAGCCTGGCGACAGCTGGACGGCGCCCGACCTGCCGCTCGCACGCAAGCTCGTTGCGAACTCGGGGACGCAAGGCGAGAAGGTCGTCGTCTGGTCGATATCGCATCCGGCCCCCGAGGCGATTGCGAAGCTAGCCACCGAGGCGCTCGACGAGCTCGGATACCGGGCGTCGGAGAAGCTGCTTCCCGGCCCCAGCGAGTACTTCCCTGCTGTGCAGGACTCCCGCACCCGTGCGCAGGTCGGCTTCTACAACTGGACCGCGGACTACCCGGGCGCCTCGGACTTCCTGACCCTCTTCACATGTAGCGCTGCCGCGAACGGCAACGACAGCACGTCGCAGCTCTGCAATCGTCGGCTCGACCGTGCGATCGACCGCGCGCTCGTCGGGCAGAGCCTGGACCCACCCACCGCGGCCTCGAGCTGGGCAAGCGTCGACAAGGCGGTCACCGCTCTCGCACCGTGGGTACCGCTCGTCAATCCTCGCGAGGTCGTGGTCGTCTCGCGCCGCGTCGGCAACATCCAGTTCAATCCGGAGTGGGGCACCCTGATCGACCAGCTCTGGGTCGAGTAGGCGATCAGTTCAGATCTCTGACGCAGCGACGACGGCACGCGAATCAATCCCCGCTTACTCCACAGTCACCGCCAACAACACTCTCGACTGTGCCAGCGTCCGCGTATGGCCTGCGAGCAGCGCCGTTCCAAGAGGCTCTTCCTAGTCGCTTCGCGAGACCCATAGTGGCTTAGGAGATTCCGATTTACGATCTGCGTCGTGAGTTTCCGGCTCGAGACGGAACGGTTGATCATTCGCACTATGGAACGTGATGACGCGGAGGCGTGGATCGCTATGGTGACCGACCCGGAGTTCAGCCGGTTCCTTCCGCCAGGGCCAGCCCCGACGCCGGAGACATTCGAGCGCGCGCTTGATTCGCGGCACGCGATGGAGCGCGAGGTCGGCTACGCGATGTGGGCAGTCGATGATCGGTCGACCGGCACCTTTATCGGGCAGTGCGGCATTCGGCCGGCGAAGTCGATGGACGAGACCGCTGCTGGCTCAGAGATCGACCTCGCCTACCACTTCGCGAGAGCGGCCTGGAACAAGGGGTACGCGACCGAGGCGGCGACGGCCGTAGTCGGGCACAGTCTCGGGCCGCTCGGTCTTGACAGCATCATGGCGGTCACCATGCCAGCGAACGTCGGCTCGTGGCGGGTGATGGAAAAGATCGGGATGCGCTACGAAGGCCTCGCGGACTACTACGGGCTCAACGGCCTCAAGAAGTACGTCGCCGAGCGGGAATGGTGGATCCCGCCACGCTTGCCGGGAACTTAGTCGCCGATCAGGCGACAGCGCCGTTACCTGGGCGAGCGCTCGTTACGCCTGACTTGCGACCCGCATTACCGTGCAGTGAGCGCCACGCCGAAGACAACCGCGCAGCTTGCGAACACGAGCCGCAGCGGCAGCATGTGGCGGCGGACGAGGAACGTGCCGACGAGGAGCATCAGCGGCGTCGTCGCAACGAGGGTCTGAACCGCCGCCGGGCTGCCGCGCTGGACTGCGAGGATCACCAGCACGAAGTAGCCCGTTTGGAAGACCGAGCGCGTGAACAGCGTCGGTAGCGAGCGGAGCGGCAGGTCGCGCGGAGGCGCGAGCGCGATCCAGACCGCGGCGCCGATGCTCGTGCGAATGCAGTAGATCTCCGGCACGCCGAGGCCGCGGTCGGTCAGCATCTTCGTCAATACGACCAGCAGCCCGTTCCCGCACGCTGCTGTCGCGACGAGCGCGATCGCCTTCGCGGGCGGAAGGCGACCGAACGAGCCGCCGAGCACCGCGAGCACGGCGAGCGAGACGATCGCCGCCGCCAGCGTTTGTTCCCACGTGACCGGGATCCACAGGAGCACTGCGGTGAAGATCACCGCCGGGATCGGCGCCATCGCCTGCCCGACCGCGACCGCCGACGCGCTCCCGTGCACGAACAGCTCGAAGATGCACCAGCTCGAGACGACGAGCGCCGTCACCGACCCGGCGTGCAGGAGCGCGATCTGCCAGCTCCAGTGGAAGTGACGCACGAACGGCAGGGCTGGCACGACGAGCAGCGCGTTCAACCCGAGCAGCGGACCGATCAGCTGCCGGGCCGGGTAGTCGCCGACCATGCGCTTCGTGAACAGCGCCGAGATCGCCGCGCTCGCAGCCGCAAGCAGCGCGAGGACGGTCGGGCTCAGTGACGGACCTGCTCGAGCTGCCCGCTCGCCGCGCTGCGGTACGCGGCGTCCAGGATCTCGACGGTGCGCGCGCCGAGCTCGCCCGGCGAGCAGTTCTCGACTTCCTTGCCGAGCGCGAGGTCGACGAGCGTGTTCGGCGGCCCCTCGCAGTTGTAGAAGAACGCGCGCTCGGGCAGGTCGGGCTTCGCCTCGAAGCCGTCGTTGCGCCAGAGCCAGAGGTAGTCGCGGCCGAGGTCGACCGCGAACTCGCCCTCGGAGCCGACCGCGCGGATCTCGAGCTCGTGCCGGTTGTCGAGCGCGCCGGTGTGGTTCGACGCTCCCGCCATCGTCCCGATCGAGCCGTTGTCGTAGCGGATCACGACCGCGTCGTGATGTTCGACGGGCGCACCCAGCACCGACTTCATCAGCGCGAACGCGGCCTCGCCGCGCAGTCCGGTCAGCCAGAGCGCCGCGCCGAGGGCGTGCGTCAGCTGCGCCTGGCCGTAGCCGCCGCCGTTCCGGGGATCGGTCCACGTCGCCTGCTCGGGAATCGCCTCCGGCGCCGCGTCGGGGTAGGCGCCGAGATTCGCGAGCAGCTCGCGCGTGACCGACGCCATCTGGATTGCCGACTCTTCGATCTCGCCGATCCCGTGCTCGTCCATGAGCCGCTTTGCCTCGCGGGTCGACGGCAGGTAGTTCCAGCCGTAGCTCAGTACCAGGTGGCGCCCGTTGCGGTCGGCGAGCTCGACGAGCTCCCACGCGTGCACGGGCTCGACCGTGAACGGCTTCTCGCACAGCACGTGCGCGCCAGCCTCGAGCGCCGCCTTCGCGTGCTCGTAGTGCAGACCGTGTGGGCTCGCGACGAGGCAGATGTCCATGCCTGCGTCGATCACGTCGTGGTAGTCCTCGCTCGCCACCTCGAAGCCCCAGTCGTCCTTGATCTTCTGCAGCAGCTCGGGCCCCTTGCGGCAGACGCCGACGAACTCGACGTCGTCGCGGCGCTTCGCGAAGTTGGGTAGGTGCGAGGCGACCGTCCAGGAGCCGGCGCCGATCACCCCGAGTCGCAGCTTTGCCATGGTCGTCTCCTCCTAGCTTGTGGGCGGGCGTTGAAAGAGCTCGAGCGAGATGCCATCGTGGATGCGCACGTACGACGCACGCGCGCCTTGGTTCGGCCCGGCGTCGACGTCGATCGGACCTTCGGCGACGACCGGCCGCGCCCCGGCCGCGACTGCGCGCTCCCACGCGGTCCGCGCATCGTCGACTTCGAGGCAGAGGTGGACGTTGCCCGCGTTCGCCGTCCCGTCCGGGTTACGGGCCTTTCCCTCAACGCGATAGTCGAGGAGCTCGAGTACGATGCCGCCCGGCAGGTCGAGGAAGGCGGCGTCGATCGAGATCCCGGGGTAGCCGAGGTGGCGTCCAAGGTACGGGCGGTCGAGCACGGTTCGCCAGCGCGGCTCGACCCCCAGGAACCCCCGCCAGAATGCGAGCGCTTCGTCGAGGTCGGCAACCGACATGCCGATGTGGTGCACACGCCGTGCTGCGGTGCCGCCGTCCGACACGGTCGTCAGCCCTCCGTCAGGCGCCGGCGGGTGACGTCGAAACCGACCGCCGTGATCAGCAGCGCGCCGCTGATGACCTGCTGCCAAAAGGACTGCACGTTCAGGAGCGTGAGCCCGTTGTCGATGATGCCGAGGATCAACAGGCCGATCACGGTGCCGAAGATCGACCCACGACCACCGGCCAGGCTCGCTCCGCCGAGGATCACTGCAGTGACGACGGTCAGCTCGTAGCCCGTCCCCGTGGACCCCGACCCTTCGCCGGTCTGTGAGGCTGCGACAAGGCCGGCGACGCCGACTCCGAATCCCGACAAGACGAACGTCGTGAAGATCGTCCGGTTGACGCGAATGCCGGCGAGGCGGGCGGCCGCCCTGTTCGCGCCGATCGCGAACAGGGAGCGCCCGAACACAGACATGCGCAGGATGAAGATCGAAGCCGCGATGAAGCCGAAGAAGATGTAGACGCTCCAGGGGATGTCCAGGAAGGGCCGGGTGAGTGCAAGCTCGCCGAAGCCGTTGAACTCGATTGGCAGGCCGGACGTGACGATGAACGCCAGCCCGCTGTAGACCGCAAGCGTCCCGAGGGTGGTTATCAGTGCGTTGATGCCGATCACCGTTACGAGGAAGCCGTTGAGAACGCCTCCTCCGAGCCCGAGTCCGATCGAGACGATCACCGCGAGTCCCGTCGCCCACCCGTGCGTGATCAGGTAAGCGAAAACACACGAGACGAGGGCAATGCCCGAGCCCACCGACAAGTCGAACTGACCCGCGACGAGCAACATCGTCGCTGGGCAGGCGAGGATGCCGACGGTCGCGACCTCGATCAGAACGTTAATCAGGTTCGCCTGGGTGAGGAAGACGTGCGACTTGGCGGTGAAGAAGATCATGAGCGCCCCGAGTACCACGACCAGGGCCGCGCTCTCGGGGACGCGCAGCCGCCTCCGAACCACGCTGCGCATGGTCTGGAGTGCGATCGAATCCGACGCCGGGCCGGACTGGCCGTCGACGCCGGTCGTCGCGATCGGCAGCGAGGCGGATTGATCTGCGCGGGCGGGATCGTCTTGCACGGCTAGCTTCCGACCGCACGCAGCAGGCTGCTGGTTGTGATCTTGTCGCCCTCGAACGAGTCGGCGATCCTCCCTCGGGCAAGCACGAAGGCGCGATCCGAAACCTGGACGACTTCTTCGTAGTCCGATGTCGAAACGAGGATCGCGATTCCGTCGCGGGCGAGCTCGCGCATCGAGCGGTAGAGCTCGGCGCGCGCACCGACGTCGACGCCGCGCGTCGGCTCGACGAGCACGAGGACGGGTGTGCCGCACTCGAGCCAGCGCCCGAGGACGACCTTCTGCTGATTCCCGCCGGAAAGAGTGATAATCGGCTGCATCGGGTCGTCGCGCGAGCGGATCTGGAGCTCGGCGCGCCAACGCTCGTAGGCGCTGACCTCGGCCGACCGCCGGATCAGCAACCGGCCGGTCGCGAGGCGCGGCCAGGACGGGACCGAGATGTTCTCGCACACGGGCCGCACAGCGAACAGGGCCTCCCGCTTCCGGTCGGCCGGTACGAAGCCGATCCCGTGGCGAATTGCCTGCGCCGGCCCGCGATAGGTCACCGGACGCCCTCCCAGCAGAAGCTCGCCCCGGGTGAGCTTGCGTAAGCCGAAGACGCATTCCATGAGCTCGGCAGAGCCGGAGCCGAGCTGGCCGTACACGGCGACGATCTCGCCCGGGTAGGCGGAGAACGAGACGTCGTCGAACACTCCCTCGAGGCTCCCGTGACGGAATTCGACCGCCGGCTTCGCGCCGAGCTCCCAGTCCCGGGCTTCAGGCCGTCCGACTGCGGCGGCCGTCCGTCCGATCATCGCCGATACGAGCGCCGCCCTGTCGAACGTGGAGGTCTCACCGACCGCGGCGATGTTCCCGTCGCGAAGCACCTCGACACGGTCCGATAGCGCCGCTACCTCGTCCAGCCTGTGCGTGATGTAGATGATCGCCACGCCTCGATCGCGCAACCGCCTGAGGTAGAGAAAAAGTGCCTCGACCTCCTGGTGCGAGAGCGCTGCAGTCGGCTCGTCGAGGATTAAGACCCTGGCCTCGTTCGAGAGGGCGCGCGCGATCTCGACCACCTGGCGCTCTCCGATGCGCAGCGAGCCGACCGTCGCGTCGAGGTCGAGCTCCACGTTCATCTCAGCGAGGACCCGCTTCGCACGTTCACGCATGCGGCGCCGCGAGACGATACCGGAGCGCGTCGGCAGCCGACCAAGCGAGATGTTCTCGGCCACGCTCAGGGTCGGCGCATCCTGGAACTCCTGCGAGATCATGCGAATGCCGGCCGCATGCGCGCTGCGTGGGTTCATCTCCTCGTGAACCTCGCGGTTGATCTCGATGCGTGCGGAGTCAGGCGAGTACTCGCCTGCGAGGATCTTCACGAGCGTCGATTTGCCGGCCCCGTTCTCGCCCAGCAGGGCCAGGATCGAGCCGCCGGCGGCGTCGAGGTCGACTCCGTGGAGGACCTCGACGCCGCCAAACGACTTTCGAACCCCGCGAGCCGCGAGCGCTGTAGCACCCACGTCGTTCGCCGCGAGCGAGGCGCTACTTGCAGGCGTTGGGATAGATCGACCTGATGTTCTGCGGGGTCACCACGCGATGGTTCGTATAGATGACCTTCGGTTCCGGCTGGCCTTCGATCAGCGAGATCATGGCCGGCACGACGTGCGAGCCGTAGAGCTCGGGGAAGTACGCGGTGTCCGCGATCCAGTGCTTGAACGGGGTCTTTCCGCAGATGAAAGGCCACGACGTCGGGTCGGCACCCTGTCCGGCTACATAGATGTCATTGAGCCGGTTCGACGCCTGGGCGGCCTTGATCATCCCCTCATCCATGTCGTCGTTGAGGCTGACGACCATGATGTGGTGGTCGCCGGAAAGCCGCGTCAACTCATCGGTCGCCGGCTGGATCGCCGTGTCGAGCGTGCCCTGGCCGTTCACATACGTGATGTTCGGCGGCTTGCCACAGACGGACTCATAACCGTGGAGCTGCCCCTGCATACGCTCGGTGTCGACGATCCCGACCGCGGGATCGTCCATCAGTACGAACGCGTCGACCTTGCAGTTGAGGGTCGTCTTGGCCCATTGTCCGAGCGCCGCGCCGGCGAGCATCCCTGCCGCGGTATTGTCCGCCCCGAAGAAGAGGGTCTGGCACGGCTTCTGTTGGATATCGATCGCGACCACGGGCACTTTCGGCCCGGCGGCACACGCACGCGCTGCAGCGGCCGCGACCGGGTTGAAGCTGATGATCCCGTTGACCTTCTGCGCCTTGAACTGGGCCGCGCAGTCGACCGTCTTCTGCGCGTCGCCGTTCGGGTAGCAGACGATCACCTTGACTCCGTCCTGCTTGGCCTCGGCCTGGATGCTCTTCCGCACGAGCTGGACGAATGGGATCGAATCGATGTGGTCGATGTAGCCGATAACGATCTTGCCGGTCGGCGGCACTGCCGTGGTCGCGCCGAAGGCACCCGCACTGGCCGCCAACGCAGCTATCCCTGCCACCAGCGCGGCGAATGCCGCGATCTTCAGTGCTCTCATTGATCCTCCCTGATCGGCTGCCTGCGACTCGGATTCGATTCCAGCGAGCCTAACCCGCTCCAAACGGCTTCGCAACCCTTTCCGGAAAGGATTGCGACGACAGACAGACGGAATAGCATGCGGCCGTGAGCTCCCCGTTCGTAGGCACGCGGGTAGCTGTCACGGGAGCGGCAGGCGGAATCGGGCGAGCGACCGCGGAGCTGCTGCTCGAGCGCGGCGCCGAGGTCGTCGCGGCGGACGTGGCGGAGTTCTCGCTCGACGGCGCCGAGACCGTCGTCGCCGACCTGGCGACCGCCGACGGCCGCGTGGCGCTCGTCGCGGCGACCGGCGCCTGCCACCACCTCGTGATCGCGCACGGCATCGTGCGCCCGAAGCCAATAGCGGACACGGGCGATGAGGACTGGGACGCGATTCTCGCCGTGAACGCGAAGGCGCCGTACTTCCTCTGCAAGGACTTCGGCCCGTTGCTCGCCGACGGCGGCTCGATCGTGACGGTGTCGTCCGTCTCCGCGCGCAGCGCCGCCTCGCTCGAGCAGTCCGTCTACTGCGCGTCGAAAGCCGCGCTCAGCTCGATCACCCGGAGCTTCGCGTACGCGTACGCGCCGCGGGCGATCCGGGTCAACGCTGTCCTGCCGGGCATCGTCGACACGCCGATGCAGGAGCGCTTCCTCGACTCGGCGTCGCGCGCGCGAGGCACGACCCCGGAGGCGCTGCACGAAGCGCGACTGCGCATGGTCCCGCTCGGGCGGACCTCGCCCCCGCGCGAGTGTGCTGAGACCATTCTCTGGCTCTTGAGCCCGGCCGCCGGCTACCTGACGGGCCAGCAGGTCGCCGCCGACGGCGGCCTGACGATGTACTGACGTGGCCGGGCGGCGCGTCCTCGTCGGCGGCTTCTCGATGGAGGCGAACACGTTCGCCCGCGGCGAGACGACGCTCGACGACCTGCGCGCGCAGGTGTTCGGTGTCGGCCAAGAGGTGCACGCCGGCTTCATGGGCCCCGAGAGCGAGCTCGCCGGCGCGTGGTCGGCGCTCGAGGAGGCAGGCTTCGAGCTCGTTCCGTCGCTCGCAACCTGGGCGGGGCCGAGCCGGCCGCTCGCGGCCGGCGTCGTCGACGAGCTCGCGAAGCTGCTCCTGGCGCCGCTCGACGAGTCGATCGCGGGCGCGTATCTGATGCTGCACGGCGCGTGCGTCGCGCGCGACGACGAGGATCCGGAAGGCCGCGTGCTCGAGGAGCTCCGCGACCTGCTCGGCCCCGATCGGCCGATCGTCGCGAGCCTCGACTGTCACGCGCACTTGACTCCGCGGATGGTCGCGGCGGCCGACGCGTTCACCGCCTACCGCACCTGCCCGCACCTCGACACCCGCGCGACGGGCGAGCAGGCCGGGCGGCTGCTCGCGGCGACGCTTCGCGGCGATGTGCGCCTCGTGACCGCGACGGCGTCGCGGCCGATGATCACGCCGCCGCAGCTCCACGACTCGAGCCGGGACCCGTTCCGGCGGCTGATGCACCTGAACGACGAGCTCGAGAGCGAGGGCGCGCTCTCATCGTGCCTGCTGCCCGTGCAGCCGTGGATCGACGTCGAGGGCCTCTCGTGGAAGGCGATCGTGACCGCCGACGGTGACCCCGCGTTCGCGGAGCGCGCGGCCGAGCGCCTGATGGCGGACGCGTGGGCTGCGCGGCACGAGTTCCTGGCCGTCAGCCGGCCACCGGTCGACGAGGCGCTCGAGCAGGCCCTCGCCGGCCCGGCGCCGTTCGTCGTGGCCGACGCCGGCGACACGACGAACGGCGGCGCGATCGGCGATTCGACCGAGCTCTTGCGCGCAGCGCTCCGCCGCGGCGGCGCCGACGTGCTGCTCTCGGTGCGCGACGGCGACGCCGCGGCAGCCGCGGCCCGCGCCGGCGCCGGCGCGGCGATCGGGGTCGAGATCGGCAGCGGCAGTCCCGGCGAGTACAACGAGCGCACGCGCCTCGACGCGCGGGTCGAGCGGCTGTTCGACGGCGAGGTCGTCTACACGCACCCCGTCAACGCGGGCTACCGGGCCGCGTCCGGACCCGCGGCGCTACTACGCGGCCCGGGCGGCCTGCGCGTCGTCGTGCATGCACGCAGCGTCGGCGTGATCGACCCGGCGCTCTACCTCGCACTGGGGGCGGAACCGGCCGACTCGGCGGTGATCCAGGTCAAGTCGCACGTCAGCTTCAAGGCGGGCTTCGACCCGATCACGACGCGAAGCGTGGTCGCCGAGACGCCGGGCCCGACGACCGGCGATCTCCTTTCGCTGCAGTACGAACGCCGGCCGCGACCGCTCTACCCGTTCGAGGACGCGTAGCCGTGCGTGAGGTTTTCGCCTGCGGAAATCACGGCCGCAGTCGGACGCGTCGGCCGACGCCTGCGGCGCGGCCCTCGGCGCCGCACACGTCTACCGTGGCGCCGGAACTCGGGTCGGGCGCGCAAGGCGCGTATAGTCCCCGTACGATCGACTCAGGCGCCG
>Ga0070731_10004034_pt1 | contig 12860 bp, 9 predicted proteins | sample Coa_R1_2_FD_66448 | JGI IMG/M metagenome (GOLD analysis project Ga0070731, IMG submission 66448) | Surface soil microbial communities from Centralia Pennsylvania, which are recovering from an underground coalmine fire - Coalmine... | ecosystem: Environmental > Terrestrial > Soil > Unclassified ... | reverse complement strand
TCTGGTCTTCGGCCATACGTCGGCTGCCGCCGACATGAACGTGCCCTTCGCAAACTACATGGCATTTCGGCACAATCAGCTTCGCTTTGGCAAGCTGACGATGACGGACACCGACATGGTACTCATCGACATGGACCCGCATGATCCCTTCGACTTCTATCTGGATCATTACAAAGAGCAGTTGGTAGCGGGCTACACCAAGGAGACGCCAGCTTTCGGCCTGCGCGTTTTTATGCACGACTACAACAAGCTGTCGCGAGGCAAGCTCGTGCCAAGCCGGTAACTCCAACTGTCAACCGCATTCTGGTTGAAATCGTACCTCTTGTGATCGGGTTGGGACCGCGATGTTGGGAACCCTTCGTGGCTACTTGCGGTGGATGTTGTCGGCGAGCGCGGGTGGTTTAACGTCCGGCCGCCCCTTCTGCTCGAACAGCACGACCTCGCCGGGCTTGACGTATCCGAGCTGTTCACGGGCCTCTTTTTCTATCATGGCAGGGTCTCCGCTCTGCAGCCCGTCGACGCGGTGCTGCAGGGCGTCCTGCTCGGCTCGCATACGGTCGATCTCCTGCTGCAACCGCTGCGCCTCGGCCCGCTTTGCCTGCCATACCCTCATGCCATTTGCGCCGACGACAACTTTGTAGCCCAGGAATAACGCGAGCAGGGCGAGGCACACCGTCGCGGTCACGCGACGCATGCCATACAACCATCCTTTCGCCATTCGGACCCTGATATTCATCGTTGCCTGCTTCTCGTCTTTCGCAACTTGAAGCACCGCCAAAAAAGCTGGTTTACCCGCTTGAGGAAGCAGGGCCATTTTCCAGTGGACTTCGCGCGCTGAAATGCGTCAAGCGAAGCTCAGGCGAAAGACGCAGCAGAGTAACTATGCGAGACGGCCTGCAGCAAGCGATTTTTCGTCCCGCGATGGGCGCTGGTATAACTATCACTTGGCTGATGAGACCCGGAGGTCCGATTGCCGGAAGAGCGGCCCCTCTTTATCCCGGTGATACTGGGAACGACACGTCAGGGAAGGTCGAGTGACCCGGTGGCGCGCCTTATTACGGCCGAGATCGGCAAGCGTCCTGGGGTCGTGAGCGAATTAATCGACATCGCCACTCTACCTCTGCCCACCGATGACGCCGGCGAGGCGATCAAGGATGTTGGCTTCTCCTCGCGCATGGACCGCGCCGATGCGCTGGTCATTGTCTGCCCGGAATACAATCACGGATACCCAGGCCTGCTGAAGCATGTTCTAGACAGTTGCTTGAAGGAATACATCCATAAGGCAGTGGGCATTGCCGGCGTCTCGGCGGGCATTTTCGGAGGTGCGCGCGCCATTGAAAATCTGCTTCCCGTCATGCGCGAGTTGGGACTGGTGACGATCTTCTGGGACTTGAATTTCGGCAACGCCAGTCAGCTCTTCGATCCTGCAGGGAAGCTACTGGATGCCGCGTTCCTCCCGAGAATCGAGAAATTCTTGAACGAGCTCATCTGGATGGCGACGACACTGCGTTACGGACGGGAGCGCGTGCCGCTCGGTTAAGGCGAGCGAGCGCGCTTTCGGTTGCACCTTATCGACACTCTATGGCAAATGAGGCAATTCCGTGCTCCGTTTGTGGCTCACCGATGAACCATCACGCCGATAAATTGATCTACAAATGTGAAGCGACCGCGCAAGGACAACGCATCGATGAAGTGGTCGAGGAGTTTCATCGCTGTCCCAACTGCGGAGAAGGCATATCGAGGACGGCCGACTCCTGGAAGCACCGGCTTTGACCTTGCTGATCGACTTAGGCTAGAGTAGCTGCTCGACGAGCCTACAATGGCGACCTATCTCGCAGCCCGGTGCTCGCAGTGCGCCAAGTGGATACCTGTCCGCGAGTGCGAAGAAGACGATCCGACTTTCGACCCCTCACTTTTCATGGAACTGGTATGCCCTCATTGCGGCTCAAAAACCAAGCTTCACGCCCGGGCCTTCGAACTGGTTCCCGAGGCCAAGCTGCAGTCGTCCTGACCGGAGCCGTGTAGGGTCGACCTTTCCGATGTTTGCGGCTCCAGACTCCCTGTGTTTTCATGCGGCGTATAACAACGGTTGAAGCTCCCGCTTAGGGTGCGAGTCTCACTGGCCTTCGAATATCGTCCGGATCGCCGGCTTCATCACCTTGCCCATGGCGTTGCGCGGCAGCGCATTCAAAACCAGCAGCCGCGATGGAACCTTGTGCGTGGCCATCCGCTCCTTGGCCCAGGCGCGCAGGTCCTCCAGGCGGAGTGCGTAGCCGCTCCTTGTGACGACAGCTGTCGCGACACGCTCGCCCCATTCCGCATCGGCGACGCCGACCACAGCACACTCGACGATCGCGGGATGCTCGCGCAGCACCTCCTCAATCTCCAGCGCGGATACTTTGTGGCCGCCTGTCTTCAGAATATCGACATTGCTGCGCCCCAAAATGCGAAAAGCTCCGTTTTCGAGTACCGCCGTATCTCCGGTGCGAAACCAGCCATTACGAAATGCCTCGCACGTAGCCACCGGATTGCCCCAATACTCCAGAAACACGTTCGGACCCTGCACCTCGATCTCGCCCGCGTTGCCAGGCGAAACCTCGCAGCCACCCTCATCTGCCAGTCGCACGGCAACTCCAGGCAAGGGCCTACCCACGCTTCCGGGTATACGCTCCCCGCGATAGGAATTCGAGATCGCCATGCCAATCTCGGTCATACCGTAGCGCTCCAACAGCATGTGCCCGCTGATCTCGCGCCAGCGCTGCAGGGTGCTCATCGGCAATGCAGCCGATCCCGACACCATTAAGCGCAGTCTCGCCGCGCCCTCGCTCCACCGGGAACGGACGTCGCCCGGCGCCTTCTCCCAAGCCGAGATCAGCTTCACGTAAATCGTTGGTACCGCCATGGAGAGCGTCGGTTCGCAGCTACTAATACGCTCCCACACAGTTTCGGCATCGAAGCGCGGCAGCATTTCGCATGTTGCGCCCGACCATAGCGCGCACGAAACAACGTTGATGATGCCGTGAACGTGGTGCAGCGGGAGACAGAGCAGGATTCGGTCCTCGGCGGACCACTCCCATGCCTCCACCAGGCTGGTAATCTGCGCGGCGATATTGGCATGCGTTGTCACTACACCCTTGGGCCGGCTGGTAGTGCCGCTCGTATAGAGGATCATGGCGCGACGCGTGTTTGTCACCACCGGCACGACCCTGGGTTCGCCCGCGATCACCTGCTCATACCGAAGTACCCGCGGTTTCACCGCAGAGTTTGCCGACGCGAGCGTCGGCTCGTTTGCCGCATCGCAAATTACCGCCGAAGCCTGAGTGTCCGCTATGTAGTACTCGAGCTCCGTCCAGGGCGTACCTAGCGGCAGCGGAACGGCGACGCCGCCCGCGCGCCAGATTCCCCACTGCACCGCGACCCAGGGAAAGCCGGGCGTAATCAGAAACGCGATGCGTTGCTCCCGAAGGTCCCCGCGCCCGAGGCTGGCGGGACGGGATGAAAATGCCGCAAGTAAGGTGGCTGAGACGCGGGCCGACGCAGCCAGTAAGTCCTCGTAGGTATAGCTACCATTGCAATCGACGATGGCCGTACGCGGCCGGTACTGCTGAGCGCGAGCGATTACATCAGGGACGGTCGCGGGCGGCATGGCGCAGACTATACGGCCACTTCCATAATTTGTCACGCAGCCGAGTGGCGCGGTAGTGGGTCAGTTTGAAAATCTGAGCGGTGGAAGGGCACGGCTTCAGCCGTGCCGAAAGGACGAGGATGGAACTGGGCTTTAGCCCCGGTCGCCGCGGCTAAAGCCGCCCTCGATGGCCCGTGGTTTCGCCGGACTGAAGCCCGGCTCTTCCACCGCTACAAATTCCAAACTGATCCACTACCAGTGGCGCCTGCGTGAAGGCATGCTCATGCTGACGCATGCCCCGTCAACCTGTTTAGTGCCCATGCTAGACTTTGCGGGCAATTGGCGATCTGCAAGAAGGAGTTGCCATGGCAACGCAGGCACAATCACGGAACAATGCCGCAGAGGGTCGTCTGGCGCGTTTCGGATTGGCGCTGGCGACCTGGAGCGAGCGCTGGTTTCCCGATCCGCTGGTCTTCGCGCTCTTGGGCATCGTGTTCGTCTTCATCACGGGCCTGTGCCTGCACCAATCTCCCGCCAAGCTGGCCGTTCAGGGCGGCAAGAATTTCTGGACGCTCGTGCCGTTCACCATGCAGATGGTGATGGTCATCATCGGCGGCTACGTGGTCGCAACCACTCCCGTGGTCAGCCGGCTGATCCGCGCACTGGCGAAGGTGCCAAAGAGCGGGCGCAGCGCCATTGCATTCATCGCGCTGTTCTCGATGCTGACATCCTTGATCTCCTGGGGTCTGAGCCTGATCTTCAGCGGCCTGCTGGCGCGCCAAATGGCCAGTCAAGTGAAAGGAATGGATTATCGTGCGGCCGGCGCCGCGGCTTATCTTGGTCTGGGTGCGACCTGGGCGCTCGGTCTCTCGTCCTCGGCAGCTATGCTAATGGCGACCAAAAGCGCTATTCCCCCCGCGCTGCTCGCCGTCTCTGGGACTATCCCGCTGCGGCAGACGCTTTTCCTATGGCAGAGCATCACGATGGCGACCGTTCTTGTCGTGGTGTCCGTAATCATCGCGTACTTCTCCGCCCCCTCGCCGCAGAATGCGCGTACAGCCTCCGACTTCGGCATCGATGTCGAGACCGCCGAGTGCCCCAACGAGCCGCGCACTAAGCCGGGCGAGTGGCTTGAGTACAGCCCCCTGCTCTCGTTGTTCGTGGGCGCGCTGATGGTCTGGTACCTTGTAGATTTCTTTCGTGGCTCGCCGACGGGGGCACTTGCCGCCCTCGACCTCAATATCTACAACCTGATCTTCATCACCGTAGGCCTGCTGCTGCACTGGCGGCCGCGGCGCTTCGTACGCTCGGTCGCGAATTCGATTCCGGCCACAGGCGGCGTGCTCATCCAGTTTCCGTTCTATGCCGTGATCTTTGGCATGATCGTGGGAACGGGCATCTCCCCCTGGCTGGCAGATCTGTTCGCGCGCGTCACCACCCACGCGACTTATCCGCTGCTGGTCGCGCTGTACTCGGCTGTGCTCGGAACGTTTGTCCCTTCCGGCGGGAGCAAGTGGATCATCGAAGCGCCCTATGTGCTGCAGGCAGCGAATCTGCATCAGGTCCATCTGGGATGGGTGGTGCAGATCTATAACGCGGCCGAGGCTCTTCCTAACCTGGTAAATCCTTTCTGGATGCTTCCCTTGCTCGGCATTCTCCGACTGAAGGCGCGCGATCTGGTCGGCTACACCGTGCTACAGATGATGCTGCACGTTCCCATCGTGTTTTTCCTCTGCTGGTTCTTTGCGCGCCACATCGACTACGTGCCGCCGATGAGGTGAGTGGCGACGCACTCAAGCAGCTTTGGAATGGAAAGCTGCCGAAGACGTAGCGACCAGCAACGATAGCGCTCAATCGTCGAGCGGCTGTTCTTCAGCTGGACGTTTTCTCTGATGCTGTGCAGGCGGCAGAGCCGGCGGGAAATTGCACACAATGTAACCCTTGCTGTCCCGTGGCACGCTCTCTAGTCCAAACGCAGAGCTCCTGTGAGTTCGCTGATCTTCTCAACGCGGTGCTCCAGGCACCATTTCTCCAGCGAATCCACGAGCTTCTCGCAGGCGCACGGGTCCCAGAAGTTTACCGTGCCGACCTGCACCGCTGTCGCACCGGCCAGCATGAACTCAATGACGTCCTCGGCGGTGCTGATGCCTCCCAGACCGACCACGGGAATCTGCACCGTTCTCGCCGCCTCCCACACCATCCGAAGGGCAATGGGCTTAATGGCGGGACCGGACAGTCCGCCGGTGATGTTCGAGATGCGTGGCTTGCGGGTGGTCGCGTCAATGGCCATCGCAACGAAGGTATTGACGAGCGAGAGCGCATCGGCGCCGGCGTCCTCGGCGGCACGCGCCACCTCCGGAATGCTGGTGACATTGGGCGAGAGCTTCACAATTACGGGCCGCGCCGCAATCTTCTTGACCGCACTAACCATGTCAAACAGCATCTTCGGATCGTTACCGAAAGCAATGCCGCCGCATTTGGTGTTCGGGCAGGAGACATTCAGTTCGTAGCCGGCGATGCCGTCGCCGTCGTTAAGCATCCGCACGACGTCCAGGTATTCGTCCTGCGAGTGGCCAAAAACGTTGCAGAGAAATACGATGTCGCCGATCCGCCGTAGGACCGGAAGCTTCTCGTCGAGAAAGGCGCGTGCACCGATGTTCTGCAAACCGATTGCATTTAGCATCCCGGCTGCGGTTTCGAAAAGGCGCGGCGGAGGATTGCCGGCCATGGACTCGAGCGATAGGCCCTTTGTGACGAAGCCGCCCAGCCGGCTGAGGGTGACGATGTCCTCGAATTCCACCCCGTAGCCGAAACTGCCGGAGGCGGCAAGCACGGGGTTCTTGAAATCGATACCTGCGACCGAAACGCCCATGTCGAGCGTGGGACTTGGCAACGGGCCCCCAGTGCGCCCGTGGTTGGTGCGATGGGCTGGAGGGCTCACTGCGCCCGCCTCTCGCGCGGCAGGGCGATCGGTTGCTTCACACTAGCCGTGCGCTCCAGCTTGTCCCAGGCAAAGCCGCGCCCTTCCATGGCCCGCTTCAGCGTCTTGATCAGCACCAGCGAGAACAGCTGGCGATATGCGAAGCGCTGCAGCCAAACGTGCCCCAGCAGCAGGAAGTCGCGCTTACCGCCGGGCTGCTGCCGTTCCAAGGTGAAGGCGATTGTTGACGCGACAAAGTCGATCACCATGAACAGCAGGAAGTAGACCACGAGTTTATGGAAGTCGGCGGGGTTGGCGGATTCAGGATGACGGTACTTGTCTACAAAATAGCTCAGCGCGCCGACAACGAACATGATGTCGATGAAGGGCGAAACCAGCGGCAGCAGGATCTGGAAGATGATCATGTTGGGTATGGCAACCCAGCCCAGCGCACCCTTCTGCTTCACCGCGGCAATGTGCTTCCAGACCGACTGCATAATGCCGAACGACCAGCGGAAGCGTTGCCGCATGAGACCGTTCGCGGTGGTCGGCGCTTCGGTATAGGCCAGCGCACGGTCCTCGTAATTCACATAGTAGCCGGCCTGCAGCAGCGCCATCGTGAGGTCAGCGTCCTCGGCGACGGTGTCGTGCTGATAGCCGCCGACCTGGCGAACCGCAGCGGTACGCCAGGCGCCGATCGCGCCGGGCACCACGCTTACTGCATTCAGCGTATTCAGCGCGCGGCGTTCGAAGTTCTGGCTGGTGATGTATTCCAGCGCTTGCCAGCGCGTCCATAAATTTTCACGGTTCCCGACCTTCGCATTGCCGGCAATAGCGGCAACCTTGGGATTGCTGAAATGCGGCACCAGCTTCGAAATCGCATCGGGGGCGATGATCGTGTCGGCGTCGATGCCGACAAACAGCTCTTCACTCACTTGCTCCAGGCCGTAGTCCAGTGCGTCAGCTTTTCCAGAGTTAGGCTTGGTGAGCACCGTCACGCGCCCCTCTTTAATCTCCTTTGCAAATGCTGCGCACGTCACCTCGAGCGTGGCGTCTTTCGAACCATCATCGATCACGATCACACGCAGGTAGGGATAATCGGAGTCGAGCACAGAGCGCACCGTTCGCTCGATAACTTTATCTTCGTTGTAAGCCGGTATCAGGACGGCGACGGCGGGACGGTGGTTCGGGTCGAAGCTCGGGTCGCGCCGGCGCACACGATCGTAAACGGCGAGGGCGCCCACTAATACGAGGCGTCCGCTCATCAGTAAGTCGCCGACAAAAAAGACGAAAATGATGAACGATTGCAGCAACCCGAACAGCGAGAAATTAAGGCTGTCGACCCAGGCAGCCCAGCGCTCGTTGGTAGTGATCGGCGGCATTACGTCAGCGCGCGTCTTGCCCATCAACTCGGAGACCGGCACTACCTGGTAGCCGCGCTGCTGAAGTCCGCTGAGAATCATGTCCAGCGCGAGCACCGTCTGGCTGCGATCGCCCCCGCCGTCGTGCAGCAGGATGATGTTGCCGCAGCGCAAATTTCCAGGCGTACACGGAGGCAGGTTCACCAGGACATCGTCAGCTATGTCCTTGGCGGGACGCCGCGGATTGTCGCGCCAATCGTTGGGATCGATCTTTTCTCCTACCGCCACGTATCCCAGGTCCTGCGCAACCTCGAGCGGTCGGACCTGGTCCGCCGTGTCCGGCGCCTCGTCAATCGCGTAAGGCGGGCGCATCAGCACCGGTTTCACCCCAAACTTGCTCTCGAAGAGCCTTTCCGTCAAGTTCAGCTCAACTTGAAAATAACGTTTCGAGATGTTGCTGATGTCGGGATGGGTGAATGTGTGATTGCCGATTTCATGGCCTTCCGCGTAAACGCGTTTGGCGACTCTGGGAAACTTCTCTACTTCGGCACCGATCTGGAAGAAAGTCGCCTTCGCGCCGTATTTTTTCAGCACGTCGAGTATCTGCGGCGTCCATTCCGGATCGGGGCCGTCATCGAAGGTGATGGCGACTTTCTTCTCCTGTGTCCCGCCGTACATGTCAACCACATAGGGCGAGGGCAGGTTCTGAAAAATTTCGTCCGTGATGAAGTGGCTGTCGGGATCGACCGTGATCTTGCGTTCGCCGGCAACCGGTCGCGACTGAATGCGCAGGATCTCTCCGTTACCTTCGACATCCACGTCCTGGCCGGGAGGCACGGCATTTAGGCGATCGGTGGCGCCGGCCTCGAATGGCTTGTCCCATACCGCCCAGAGCGATCGATCTTCCGAGCCCAGCCGCCAAAGGGCGAAGGTATCGATACCCAGTGTGTGCGCCGCGCGCATGTGATTCAATGCGGTGACGCCATCCAGAAACCAGACGTCGTGGCGGACGTTGCCGTCGAGATAGGCGAAGTGTGGGTTCATCGCGTCGTCGTCGAAGTTGACGTCCGTGTCCGAATCGGCGGCTTCCAGCCAGGCCTCCTGCGCCGAGACGCTGTGCACGTCTTCGGGCGGTGAGCCCTTCTTCTGCCCTGGCTTCATTGCCCAGTCGTAACCCGTGTTAGCGATGGCGCAGATGATTTTTTCTTTCGGGATGACCTTCAGCGCTTCCTGCAGGTTCTTCACGAACCAATCCTGCCCGGCGACCGGACCGGAGTCCCCTCCCGGATAGTGCTGGTCATAATTCATCAGGATCATCCCGTCGGAGACCTGCGCAATCTGAGGGTAGTTGGCGATTTCGTTGATGGGAACAACGACATACAGCTTTAGTCCCTTGGCCTGCAGATCGTCGTGGAGTTCTTCCACCAGCACGTGATAGTCGCCGCGCGAAGCGTCTGGGAAGCCCTCGATATCGAGGGTAATTCCCTTAAACTGGTCGGTTGCCAGAAACGTCAGCAGCTCTTCGCGGAAGCGTTTGCGGGCCGCTGGATCGGCCAAAAACCGCGCCGTCAGATCGGGATTCCACTGATTAACGATGGGGTCGAAATTGTTGACTAGCGGGAAGACCTCTGTCGTCGCCTTCTCATTCTTAAGGAATGCCATCAGCTTGTCGTCGACGGGCCGCGGCTTGCCCTTGCTGTCGATGATGTCGTACAGCGTGTTCATCTCGGTGACGGCCTGCAAACGTCCATCGGCCGTCAGCACATGCATCCACTCGGGAAACAGCAGGTCGAGCTGCGGATAGTATTCCTTCAGTGAGGCGAAGCTGGCCGCATCCCACTGCACATAGAACGCGCCTCGAATCCCTTCGTCGGAGTTCAAGGCGACTTGCGAGGCAGGGGTCTTGCTCTTGCGGTGCGTGTTCAGTCGCCGCGGAGGCTTGCGCTTCTGGTCCGCCTTGAGCGCGTGGTAAGGCCGCTTCACCTCCGGCAGCGCGACTCCCGGTACAGTCGATGGCCGGACAACCGTCAGGGCGAAGCAAACAATCAGCAGGGTAACGAGAATTACACTTGCGTCCAACAGCAGACGCAGACGTCGCCAGCGCTTGCTTTCGGGATCGAAAAAGATTTGTTTGGAATACGGCATTCTTGCGAATTCAGCTTAATCGTACTTGCCGGGAGTGGGGAGAGCAAACTGGCAAGCCGTAGCGGATCAGGTGTTTCCTCGTTCCTTCTGTTAATCCTTGAGTGTAGAAACACGACTACGGCCAAGAAGACTCGCAACCTCCTTTAGGGCGGGCCGCGCTTTCCACCGCTGCAGTGTCGTCTCCGCGGACGGCGAGCGGACCGATACCGAAACGGACTCTCTACCGCCTGCTATATTCCCCACGTGAGAGCGCCGCGGAACCAAGCGTCAACCCGAGTCACGCCTCCGTTGTTCTGGCGCCTGGTTCACGACCATGCACCGTTCTTCCTCCTGATTACGCTGGCTGCCGTCGCACTGCGGCTGTTCTTTTTCTTCAAATTCCCGCATGTCACCGGCGATACGCTCGTCTACGGCGACATCGCCAAGAACTGGATCGAGCAGGGCATCTTCGGTTTGACCCACTCTGAGGGTGTTCGGCCAACACTGATTCGCCTTCCGGGCTATCCCGCGTTTCTCGCGACCTGTTTCGTGCTTTTTGGGAAAGAACACTACAACGCCGTGCTGCTCGTCCAGATCGTCATCGACGTGGCCACATGCTTTTTTATCGCCGATATGACGCGCAGGACGGTATCAGCCCACGCCGCTCGCACCGCATTTCTGCTGGCGGCGCTGTGCCCCTTCACCGCCAACTACACAGCTGCTCCGCTGGCGGAGACGTTAAGTATCTTCTTTGTCGCCGTCGCCCTCGATGCAGCCGCAGCCGGGTGGAATGCCATTGAACAATGCAGTCCTGCGTGGCCGGCCTGGGTGTGGTGCGGAGTGGCTATGGCATGCGGAATTCTGCTGCGCCCCGACGGAGGCATCCTGCTGGCGTCGCTCGGGCTGTACCTGGCATGGAGGATGTGGCACTTCCCGTCTGAGCGTGCGCATTTACTCTGGGCGGGAGTGTTGGTGCTCGCAATCTCGCTGGCCCCGCTCCTCCCTTGGACCCTGCGTAACTGGCGCGACTTCCGTCGTTTTCAGCCGCTGGTACCGCAATCCGCGAGTGACCCGGATGAGTTCGTGCCGGACGGCTTCGATAATTGGGTTCGCACCTGGGCGGCCGACTATGTGTCCAACGAAGAGGTGTACTGGCAAGTTCCCGGCGACAAAATTAAGCTGAGTACGCTTCCGGCGCGGGCATGCGATGATCCCGAGCAATGCCAGCAGACAGCGAATCTCATCGATCGCTATAACAAGCTGCTGGTCGTTAATCCCGAGCTCAACACGCGCTTCCAGCAATTGGCCAATGCTCGAATTCGCGAAGGGCGGCTGCGTTACTACCTGTGGCTGCCGATCCTGCGGATCGCGGACATGTGGCTACGCCCGAGGACGGAGATGCTGCCTCTTAACTCCCGTTGGTGGGAGTTCGCCAACGATACGGAGAGTTCCACCGTCGCGACCCTCTGGGGAATGTTGAATCTGCTGTTCATTGCGGCCGCGATTCTCGGCGCGGTTCGCGGCCCGCGGCCGAAATATCTCGGGCTGATGTTGTTGTTCGCCGCGATGCGCTCGGCTTTTCTGGGAACCCTGCCGAATCCTGAGCCGCGTTACACGCTGGAGTGTTATCCCGTGGTCTTGTTGCTTGCGGGCGCCTGGCTGTCCAGGTTTCCCGTCAGAACGCCAGCCAGCTCCGCCGGCGTATCCACCAGCACATCCGGCACCGCTATTTCCAGCGACTTCGGCGCGAAGCCATAGGTCACGCCCACACTCCACATTCCGGAATTGCGTGCAGTAAGAACATCCACCTGCGAATCGCCCACCATAACGGATTCCTCCGCCACCACACCGACCTCGCGCAGCAGGATGCTCGCCCCCAGCGGATCCGGCTTCTTCGTCTCGAAGCTGTTGCCACCGTAGACCCGGAAGAAGCTTTCTCCCAGCCCAAGTCCCGCAAGAATGTCGCGCGACGCCTTCACCGGCTTGTTGGTGAGCACCGCAAGCTTGCGGCCCCCCTTCGCATTTGCGTGCAGCAACTGCTGCAGCATGGGCTCTATTCCCGGGTACGGCCGCGTGGTGTCCAGCTTATGCTCGCGATAATGAGCCAGAAAGAAGTTCAGCGCCTCCTGCAGAAACTCGCGGTCGGCGGGGTCGCCCAAGGCGCGACGGATCAGCATCGGCGCGCCGTCGCCGATGTAAGTCCCGATCACCTCGAGCGGCAGCTCCCTGCGGCCGTAGCGCATCAGCATGGCATTTACCGACGCCGCGAGGTCTCGCTCGGAATCGATCAGCGTGCCATCAAGATCGAAAATAACAAGACGGATCCTGTCGTGTGGAATAGCGCGGGCGATTCGTATCATCGGCTTCCAGTATAGCCAGCGGCTGAGGCTGCCTATCCCGGTTCGAAAGGCGAAGAGGCTTGGACTGAAGCACAGTGTGGATCGCCTGGGGTAAACCGATCCAGCTTAGGAGTCTGCTTTCGCCGAGGAGCGCCGGCCCAGCGCTGGGCGTTACAATAAGTTACGTTTCCCTGACTGCATGTCGAGTCTCATCTTCACTTGAGGTATTGGATGGCAACCACAAAAACACCGCCCAAGGCTGTCGCCGCACCGGCCGAACGCTCCGAGAAATACGAAGGTCTCACCTCACAGCAGTTGGTCGACATTTACCGCTGGATGTATCTCTCGCGCAAGCTTGACGACCGCGAAATCCTGCTCAAGCGGCAACAGAAGATCTTCTTCCAGATTTCGGGCGCCGGGCACGAAGCGTTTCTGGTTGCCGCCGGGTTGGCCTTGCGGCCCAGCTATGACTGGTTCTATCCGTATTATCG
>Ga0070731_10004033_pt1 | contig 12863 bp, 8 predicted proteins | sample Coa_R1_2_FD_66448 | JGI IMG/M metagenome (GOLD analysis project Ga0070731, IMG submission 66448) | Surface soil microbial communities from Centralia Pennsylvania, which are recovering from an underground coalmine fire - Coalmine... | ecosystem: Environmental > Terrestrial > Soil > Unclassified ... | reverse complement strand
TGCGGCGATCCATGGTGTTTGAGTGAAGGCTTTTTCTCTCTGTGTGCTCTGTGCCTCTGTGGCAATTTTAGAAGGGGATTTGCAGGCCGACGCGGGTGAGGAAGCCGGATTGGTCGCTGCGCGGGCCGGCGATTTCGAAGCGGGTGTCGAGGAACAATCGCAGGTGCGTCTGGTATTGATAAATCAGGCCGGGGCCGAACGCGGCTTCGGGCCGGTGTTGATTGAATCCGTAGCCGCCATCGAGCAGCAGGTAGCCGGCGATGTTGCCGAGGTCTTTGCGCAGGGTGAAGGCGACGTTCAGTGTGTCGACGGCGTTATTGCCGAAGCCGTTGCCGAGCGAAATCAACTCGCCGCCCACTGCAATGTTGGGTGTGAGGAAATAGTCGGCTTCGGTGGAGTTGTAGGGCGTGGTGCCGGCGGCGGCCACGGATTTCCAGAGCGGTGCGGATTCGAGGGTGAATTCGTGCGCTTGAAAGGCGTTGGTTTGTGTGGGGTCCCAGGCGGGCAGGAGGGCGAGGGCGGCGTTGAAGATGGCGAGGGACGCGGTTTGGTTGGTGGCCTGTTGGAAGGGAGCGGGGAGGTTTGTCTGCGCCGAACAAGGCAGAATGAAGAAGGCAGAATGCAGAATCAGGAGAAGGATAAACGCGCATCCGCCGGCGATGCGGTTACGCGCGGTCGGACGAGAGATGTGCGGAATTTTAGATGTGGATTTGGTTTTCATGTTTTTCTTTTGTTGTGGTTTTGTTTTTCAGTGGGAAATGGAAGCACCGCCGGCGACCTGAATTGGTGGGTATGAGATAGGGTCCAGGAACTTGATTGCCTGTCCGGCGAGGGCAGGCAGCGAGCTGGCGGGATTCTCCCCGGCGGCGGTGGTGAGATCAGAGAATTTGCGATATACGATATGCGATTTACGAGGGACGCTGCGTCGGCGCGACGGCGTATTGTGGAAATCGCGGTGTTGCGGATTCGAACCAGCTCCCGGAGGGACCATTGAGCCGGGCCAAACTCTTCAGCCGTCCCTTCGGGACTTAGTAAGAACGGCACGCATACCCGGCGTTGAAACGCCGGGCTATTGTCAGAGGTTCCTTCGGAACCAGGGGCGCCGCGTTTCGCGGCGATTCTGTCATCGCCCTGAGCCTCAGGGCTCCGAACATATTTTATATTCTTTTCTATGTTCATCGTTGCGCAGGGTTTTACGCGCCTGAGGGAAAGGTCTGAAGCGTTGTTGGCGTTGTGTGCGTTGTGTGCGTTGTGTGCGTTGATGGCGTTGTTGGCGTTGTTGGCGTTGTTGGCGTTGTTGGCGTTGTTGGCGTTGTTGGCGTTGTTGGCGTTGTGTGCGTTCCGCGAAATCCGAAGGCCGAGATCAGAAATCCGAAAGAAAACCGAAGTTCGAAAACCGAATTACGAATTCCGCCATGGGGCTGCGATCCTGTTCAGGCGCGACCAATTATATTGACAAGGGCGGGACAAAGGTCGGAGGCTGGCGCGCGTCATATGATTCTTCGTTGCAGTCATCCCGTTTTGGTTCTTAACGAAAATTTCCTGTGATCCACACGCGCCGCCGAAGAGTGCTGCTGGTGCTGGGCTGGTATGATTACCGGCTGCATCGCGGCATTGAAAAATATGCGCAGGAAAATGGCTGGCTGCTGACGGAGGACCTGGCGCGGGAGAAGGTGATTCCGTGGGGTTGGGATGGTGACGGAATTTTAGCCTGGCTGGGCGCGGGCGATGATCTGGCGGATTTCGTGATGGCGGCGGAGAAGCCGACGGTGGATTTCAGTTTTCGGCGGCCGCAATTGAAGTTTGCGCGCGTATTGGAGGACACGGTCGAGACGGCGCGCGTGGTGGCCGATCATTTTCTTTCGCGCGGCTTCAGCAATTTTTTGTTTTACGCGGATGCGCCGAATTGGATTTACGAGGAGCGCGGCAATGCTTTTCTGAAAGCGCTGGAACAAGCGGGCCGCAACGCGCAAACGTTGCTCTGGCATAAATCGCGGCAGCATCGCACCGATCGCAAGGCGTGGAAACGGAAGCGGCAGTGGCTGCAAAGTGAAATCAAACGAGCGCCGAAGCCGGTGGGAGTTTTCGCGGCGAGCGACGGGCTGGCGCTGGAGATTCTGGAGTCGTGCGAGGCGGAGGGCATCGCGGTGCCGGAGGAGGTGGCGATTGTGGGCGCGGGAAATAATCTGCTGGCGGTGGATGCGATGCATACGCCGATTTCGAGCGTGGACGTGAATCTGGAGGCGACGGGTTATCGCGGCGCGAAGTTGCTGGATGATTTGATGAAGGGAAAAAATACACCGCCGGTACCGGTGCGCGTGCCGCCGTTCCGGTTGATCGTGCGGAAGAGCAGCGACCTGGTGGCGATCGATCATCCCGGGTTGGCGCGCAGCCTGCGTTTCATGTGGGAGCATTGCCAGGAACCGATCGGCGTGGAGGACCTGGCGCGGACGGCGTCGATGTCATTGCGCAGTTTTCATGAGGCATTCGTGAAGCATCTGGGGCGCACGCCGGGGAATGAGTTGCATCGCATCCGGATTGAGCGCGCGAAAAAGCTGCTGTCGGATTCGAGCCTGAAGCTGGATGTAGTGGCGGAGATGTGCGGATATCAGAGCGGGAATAGTTTTTGGGTGGCGTTCAAGCAGACGACGGGGATGTCGCCGAAGCAATACCAGAAGCGAGTGGTGAACGGGACGGCTAATAATCCGGTTAAATAAGTTGAATCGGTAGATCGGTTGAAAGCACCAAGCACCAGAGAAATTCGAAGGACCAAATTTCAAACAAGCGAGCAGGGAAATTTTTTTCGTAGTAGGGCGAGATTCGAACTCGTCGTCGTTGGATACCGCACAAAGCGCCGGAGGGCCGGCGCACTCCAAGACCTGGCGGAGTCATTGTGCTCGTGCGCGATAGCGGTCTGAATTTTTCCCTCCGCCGAAAATTCAATCTTTTTCGCCGAAAGTCGAGAGGCGTTTCCAGCCGTGGCTTTGCTAGTGTTTAACTCGAGCCGCACAAACTTTCGACATGCAAGTTATCCGTCACAACGAAAGAATCCATCTCGCAAACAACGGTTCGGACAAGAGTCGCTCCGCGTTCACTTTGATAGAACTGCTGGTGGTGATCGCCATCATCGCGATTCTCGCGGCGATGCTGTTGCCGGTGTTGACCAAGGCGAAGATTCGGGCGCAGGGCATTTCGTGCCTGAGCAATATCCGGCAATTGCAGACGGCCTGGATACTTTACACCGGAGATTTTCAGGACTACCTCCCGCTCAACCCGAGCAGTGACAGTGGCAACGGAAATATCGTGGGAGAAAACACCACGGCTCCTGCATGGGTGGCCGGCCGATTGAGCACGGGCGCGACTCCCGACAACACGAACATCGACAAAATGGTCGGCTCGGCTTACGAACCGTTCGGTTCGTTGGGGCGTTACTCGAAAAACGCGGGCGTCTACCACTGTCCCGCTGACAAGACGCCGAGCAATGAAGCGGGCCCAATTGATTTGCGGGTGCGATCGTGCTCGATGAACGGATATGTGGGGATCACGGCGGCGGGCAGTGTCAGCGCCGGCGTGATGGCGGGCACAACGGAGAAGTACCACAAGACCGTTGACTTCATAAAGCTGAAGCCGGTGGATGCGATTGTGTTCCTGGACGAGCGGTCGGATTCTTTGAATGACGGCTGGTTCTGGAGTCCTGGTTCGGCGACGAACATTCGGGATTTGCCGGCGATCTTTCACGGCAACTCGACTTCATTTTCTTTCGCGGATGGACATTCCGAGCTTCATAAGTGGACGGACGGGCGGTTTATCGCGCTGACTTCCGGGAACAGCGTGCCGGGCGGCAGTCCGGATGAGTCGTGGCTTTTTGCGCATACGACGTCGCCGTGATCCTGGAGCCCGGAAAACATCGAACATCGAACATCGAACATCGAATCAGAATCCTCGCGGATAAATCCCAACTTCATCACACCCATGACAACTAAAAGACTGAATCAACTGTTAGGTGCGGCGGTCGTCACATCTGTATTCGCGTTGGGAATTCAGCGGAGCCAGGCTGTGGATGGCACGTGGACCAGCACGGCGGGCGGCAACTGGAGCACGACCGGCAATTGGTCGGGAGGAGTGGTGGCCGATGGCGCAGACGGCTCGGCCAATACCGCTTTTTTCAACACCCTTGACCTCAGCGCGGATGTCACGGTCACGCTCGACACGCCGCGAACGAACGCCAACATGGTCTTTGCCGACGTGAACACCAACACGCCGGCCAACTGGATTCTTGCAGGCACCGTTCCGCTGACGCTGGGCGGCGCGACTCCAACGATCACCGCGACCAATATCGCGCCGGGTGACAGCGTGACGATCAGTTGTCCGTTGATCGGGACGAACGGACATGCGCCGAGCGGCTTGACAGTGGCGGGCAACGGCGACGGCAGCCTGGTCAAGCTGACAGCGGCCAATGTTTTTACGAACCTGCTGGTGAATGGAGGAACGGTCGGACAGAGCGTGGTGCAATCGCTGGGCGTGAACGCGACCAATGACGTGGTTACACTGACGAACGGCGGCACGCTGGTCCGCACTGGAAATATCACGGTCAACCAGGGTTTGAATGTTGTAGGTCCCGGGACAAACACCTATCTGCACGTCACGGGAGCAGGTGGAAACTGGAACGGAATGTTCACCGGCAACGGCACGCTGGTCATGAACCTGGACAACATTCAGTTGACGACCGGCGGCAACAACGCGTGGAATTCCAACGTGTGGGCGGGCTTCACCGGCACGATCATTTTGACGGGCGGGGGCAATCTGCGTTTTGATATTAATAACGGCGCAACCACCACCTTCGGCAGCAGGTTCGCGACCTTTAATCTTGGCACGACGAATAACACACTGAACGAACGCGGCGCGACGGGCATTGCGACGCACACGACTTATATCGGGGCGTTGCTGGGCGGCCCGAGCACGGCGATGTCATGCAACGGCACGGGAGGAACAACGAACACGTTTCAAATCGGCGACGCCAATTTGAGCACGACTTTCAGCGGCAAGATCAACAACGCCAGCAGCACCACGATCACGGCCGTTACCAAGAGCGGGAGCGGCACGTTGACGCTCGACAATACGAACTCTTACTCGGGCGTGACGCTGATTCAGCAGGGCACGCTGGCGTTGACGCCGAACGGTATCATCCAGAACACGCCGAGCATCACGATCGTCGGCAACGCGACGTTCGATGTTTCACAGGGGCAAACCACGGGCACGGCGACGAATGATTGGGCGCCGCAAGCGTCGCAAATCCTGGCGGGCAGCGGCACGGTGGCGGGGAACATCACGATGAGCGCGGGCACGATCAGCCCGGGTGCGGGAGCCAACAACGGTGTTTTGACCGTGACCAGCAATCTGACGCTAAACGCCGGTTCGACCAACGTGTTCAAGGCGGGTGGCGGCACGAACGATGAAATCAAAGTCCTGGGAAATCTGACATTGGCCGGGAGCACTGTTTTCGTCACGCCGCCGAGCGGGCAATCGGTCATCGCGAACGGCACTTATCCGTTGTACGCCTGGGGCGGCACGCTGACGGGAGACACGAACAACATCAACTTTACCTTCAACGCCCAGCCGGGATCGCTCACGTTGAAGACCAACCTGGTGACGAAGCAAATTGCACTGGTGGTCACGGGCGCTTCGGTGAACAACCTGGTGTGGAGCGGGGACAGCGCGGCAAACAGCTGGGATCATTCGACACCGAACTGGCTCAGCGGCGCGACGCATGTGGCGTTCACCGAATTGGATAATGTGACCTTCAATGATTCCGGCTCCGTCAATCCTCCGGTCAACCTGGTGGACACAGTGAATCCTTCGACGGTTGTCTTCGCCACGACGAACGCGAATTACACATTGATTTCCTCCGGCGGCCAGATTTCCGGCCTGACCGGCCTGACCAAGAATGGCCCTGGCGTTGTGATTCTGGACGAGAACAACAGCTATTCTGGCGCGACGACGATTAATGGCGGCACGCTGCAGGTGGGGAATAACGACACCTTCGGTTCACTGGGGTCCGGGGGTGTCGTTAACAACGGAACGCTGATTTATGATCGCACGGACACGATCACGCTCGGCAGTCCGCTCAACGGCAGCGGCGCGCTTGTGCAAAATGGGACGAACGGCACTTTGGTCCTGACCGGCAACAGCGTCAATTCCGGGAGCATCGTGGTCAATGCCGGCACGCTGCAGCTTGGCGACGGCACGAGCATTAACGGCTCGACCACCAGCGTCATCACCAACAACGCCAGCGGCACGGTGCATTACGATTATAATAATGACGCGACGATCGCGAACACTTTGAGCGGAACGGGCACGGTGCTTTATGACCTCTCGACCGGCAATCACACGTACACGATTCCGGTGAGTACGGTGAATTCGAATTTCGCGGGCACGAACATTATCAATTCGGGTATCCGGCTGCATGCGTCGGATAACAACAACGGTTATCTTCTCGGCAACGGCAGCGTGGTGAATGCCACGGCGAGCGGGAGCCAGGTGTGGTTGGACCGCTCGGCAACGAATTATAATTCAGCGTTTATTCTGTCCGGTATCGGCTGGACGGGAGACACGACGGCCATGGGCGCGATGCGCATATTCGGTTGCACTGTTTCCGGACCGGTTACGCTGGCGGGTGACACGCGGATTGGCGGTTCGATCAACGGCGGCGTTATCAGCGGACAAATTACCGGAGGCACATCGCAACTGGAGGTTCTCGGCAACACGAATTCGTTCATCCTGAGCCTGAGCAACAGCGCGAATGGCTGGGGCAACAGCCTCATCACCTCCGGCGCGTTGCGAGCGCTGGTCCCGGGCGCCATCAGCACCAACGGCATGACCATCGATGTGGGCGGCGAGCTGGATACTTTTGGCAACACGGTCGCGGTGGCCAACCTGAACGACGGTGTGTCGGGCGCGGGCGTGGTGTTTAACTTGAGCACGGTGACCAACGGCACGCTGGTGGTAGGTGGCGATGGTTCGAGCAGCAGCTTCGACGGGACGTTCGGCGATGGGGCATCGAAGCCGCTGAACGTGACCAAAGCGGGCGCGGGAACATTGACGCTTTCCCAGGCGCACACCAACACCGGTGTGGTGGCCGTCAATGGCGGCACGCTGGCGCTCTCAGGTTCCGGGTCGTTCAACAACGCCGCGGTGATCGCCGCAGGCAGTGGCGGGATTTATGATGTCACGGGCACGGGCGCTCCGCTTACCTTGAACAGCGGCCAGACGTTGAAAGGCAGCGGGAGTGTCAATGGCAGCGTCATTGCCAGCGCGGGTTCCACGATTAATCCCGGCGATACCGTCGGCGCGCTGACAATCAACGGCGATGCCACGTTGTCGGGGACGCTGGTGATGGAATTGAACCGCACCAACTCGCCGGCCACGAATGATTCGCTGATTGTTACGGGCACGCTCACGGCCGGCGGAACGTTGACGGTCACGAATGTCGGCCCGACGCTGCATGTGGGTGATACGTTCAAGTTATTTCCGGGCGGTGTGAGTGGTTTCTCGGTGAATCTGGAAACGGTGGACACGATTAACAATGTCACCTACACGTGGAACAACGCGATTGGCTCCAGCGGAAGCGTCTCGGTCGCTTCCGTCACGGGCGCGGTGAACCCGAATCCGGCGCCGATTACGTTCACGAACAGTGCGGGCAACCTGACGTTGTCCTGGCCGGCCGATCACATCGGGTGGTATTTGCAATCGCAGACGAATAATAATCCGCCGGGCATCAGCACGAACTGGGTGACGATTCCGAGCAGCGCGACGACGAACCTGGTGGTGATCCCGATTGCGAGCAGCAACCGGTCGGTGTTCTTCAGGATGGTGTTTACGAATACTCCCTAACGGGGAAAAAGCTCCAAGCTCCAAGCGTCCAAGCTCCAGAGAAGCTCCAAATCTCAAGTTCAAAATTCAAATTGGAGCCGGGAGCGGACGCGGAGGGATGTGGATGTTCGTGTTCGGTTGTCCCTTCAGAACTGTGCGGCGCCTGGTTACTCCGGCTGGCCGGAGGACATATCGTAGACCATGCCCCAGAGGCGGTCGATTTCGCCGAGTTCGATCACTTGCAACGGCGTGAGACGATCAAAGGCGGGGTTCGGTTGATGAAGCCACCTGGGAATGCTCTCAAGCTTCACGATCTCAGCGAGCGCATCCAGCAGGCGGCGGACCTCCTGCAGGCGCCGTCTGGCCGGCAGGCTGGGGAGTTTGCCGGCGTGCCATTCTGCCAATGCGCGCAGTGAGAACCCAGTCAGCCGCCCGAGTTCCTCACGCTTAAGCTGATATTTATCACACAGCGTCTTCACATCCGTGGTGTCGCCAGCCACTTCCCTGACCAGACTATCAGCCAGGATGGCTTCATTTGCCGATCCTCCGGCGGTTTGACTCTCAGAGAAAGTATCGCTGATGGGTTCGACGACGCGAACCTCCGGCGATTCTTCGAGGGTTTGGCTCGTGGCCTCGTTGACCGGCTCGATGCGAACCTTTAGCATCGCGGTCACTTCCGGGTGCAGCTGCAATTCCACATCGTGATCGCCGAACGTGCGAATCGGGTGTGGGGTGTGAATCTTCCGCTTGTCGATGGAAATATCGAGCTCAACCTTGAGCGCGTCCGCGATCACGGCAGGTGTGACGGCGCCGAACATCCTGCCACCCTCACCGGTCTTGACCTTGACGACGCAAACCAGCTTGCTCAGGGCCTTCGCGAGTTCAGACATGGTGTTGAACTCATGCGCTTCGCGCATGGCGCGCCGTTGCTTGAGCGCTTCCAGGCGGCGCTTGTCCGCTGGTGTTAGTTGAGGGCTGCCGGATGCTTTGTTCGCGGCCCGCAATTGCATGGCCCGGCGCGAGTATCTTTTCGCCTGTGACAAGGCAGGCTTCATGGCCAACGTTTTATCTCGTCCACTCCAAAGCTTATACGGATGGCACCGAAAAGGTCAAGCACATATGCATGCAAATCTGCATGCTCTTATGCATCCAGGCCGTGCATGTCTTGCGGAAGCGTCTCACGGTCAAGCGTTTCTATAATGGTGCCTTCGCGGCGGTGGGCCGGATAATATACCACATTGACGCCGCCCGGACGGCGGGCTGAGGGCACGACCAGTCCTTCGGCGAGCTTTTCAAACGCCGCTCTTCCTATCGCCTGAGTGATGGCTTCGCGGCCATTGAGTTGCTCCTGTTCCCAATCGCAGCCCACGATATCAGTTTGTTGGATTCCGAGGACATCCAATACTTCAGGGGACGTCAGGTCGAGCACATGCTGCAATTGCCATTGCATGCTCAAAGTCAGTTTCGGTTTGAAATCGTCGTCGGTCCAGCCGAAGCGTCTTGCTTTGTAAACTCCTTCTTCGTGCAGTGTGTCCGGGTCGGTGCTGCCATAAACGGCCGGCATCAGACCTTTGACATTCCATCTGGCGCCTTTGAGGAGCGCGCCCGCGCCCGTGATCCGGTAGGGAGTGGAGAGCCAGCGGGGAAGTGTTTGCCGCAACACGCGCCCACTCCATGGGGTGTAAAGCGCCGGGTCGGACAAGAAACGGAAAAAACGGCTGAAGTCCGGATGTGCTTTCATCAATGCATGAAGTGATTCCTTTAAAGCCTTGCCGCTCAGTTAAACAGATCCCGCCAGTTCGACAGGCGAAGGATAACGGCTGCGCGTGGGAACGGAAGGAAAAAGGGGAAAGGGCGGGCGCATCCGATACTGCTCCGCGATGATCGGAACGCGGCGTTTATAAACGAGCCCTGAGTATTGATACAAATTTGCGAACTTCTTTCGATGGGCTTGTGTTCGGCCGTCCCTTCGGGACTTATGCAAATCGGGATCGTTACCCAGCGTTGAAACGCTGGGCTATTGTCGGTTGTCCCTACGGGACTAAGGAACGGGAGCGGGTGACTGGGAAATAGTTTCAAACGCAATCGGAAGTGTGGCGAGCATGCGGAAACGATCATGTGGTATCCAGGTCAACTCGCCGGGATTGCACGCGAGGCGCAGACCGGGAAGGCGCTGGACCACGGCAGACAGGATACTGTGCGCTTCGAGGCGCGTCAGCATCGCGCCAAGGCAATAGTGAGCGCCGGCGCTGAAAGCGAGATGGCGGTTGGGTGTGCGCCCGACATCGAAACGGTCGGGTTCAGGAAAGACTTCCGGGTCGCGGTTGGCCGAAGCGAGAATGGCTGTCAAAGCCTCGCCCTTGTGAATGGTTTTGCCGCGAATCGAGATATCTTCCAGCGCTGCGAGCGGATTGGGCGCCTGGGTGGGGGAGTTGTAACGAAGCCCTTCCTCAATAGCCAAAGGAAGCAGCGACAAATCCGCACGCAGCCGTGCCAGTTGATCGGGAAACTCCAATAGCGCCAGCAAGGTTCCAGCTAACAAGGCGATGCCGGGAGTGTGTCCGGCGGCAAACACGGCCGCAAAGAGCGCGAATAGATCATCATCGGACATCAACGAAGGCGCCTGCGCTTGTGTGGCCAACAGGGCCGAGATGAGGTCGCCTTTGGGCGCTGCGCGCCGCTGCCGGATCAGAGCGTTAAAATAAGCGCGTAATTGTTTTGCCGCCGCGCTGGCTGCGGCGGTGGTTTGTGGGTCGCGCGTTACGCCGCGTCCGCTGACGAGTGGAAAAATCCAGGAAGTGATTTGCTCACGCTCCTCCTCCGGCACACCCAGCCAGGCCGCGGCGATAGCGGTTGGCAGCGTCAGGAGAAAATCTCCAATGGCATCGAAATGTCCGCGGGACAACAGCGGTGCGAGCTTTTGCTCCACCAGCGTATCAATCTCAGACCGCAAGTCGCGAACCGCCTGGGCGTTGATGGCATCGCCAATGAGTTGGCGTAACTGGCCATGGTGCGGGTTATCCATGAAGACGAGTTCATGGCGCTGCATTTCAATGATTGGCTGCCGGCCGGTGCGCGTTTCGAGGGAGTCGAGATAAGCCTGGCGGCTCAGTCTGGAGTCCTTGAGGACGGTCTGCGCGTCATCATAGCGCATGACCGCCCAGAGATGCGCCCCTGCGCACCAATGAACGGGATCGGTCTCGCGAACCGCGCGGTAAACAGGCCACGGGTCAGACACGCCCGGCAGAGTGGGATTTTCGTCGAAGCGTGGATCGATGGTGTCTACGGCCAGCATAGGTTAATTTAAAGAGCGGGGAGGGAGTGTCAATGGACACGGAGGTTTGACACGAATTAACACGAATTAACGCGAATTTTTATAGAAGGACGCGAAAAGACAAAGAAGGTTTAACCACGGATCCGCCTTTACAAGTTACGGTGCGCCAGGTGAACGCGGATGAACACGGATTTTTAACAGGAGGAAACTGAGAGAACAGAGGGGGAAAATGAACCGTTGCTTCGGGACTTATGCAAATCGGAATCGTTACCCAGCGTTGAAACGCTGAGCTATTGTCGGTCGTCCTTACGGGACTAAGGAGCGGTTGATCCTCCGCCAAGACTTCGGAGGATAGGAGGGTTAAAGAGTAGAAGCGCGGCAGCGGCGGCGAAGCAGGAAGGCGGCGGAACTTAGGGTCAGAAGCGCGAAAGTGGAAGGTTCAGGCACAGCGAAGGTGAGGGCGTAAGGATTGTTGAGGCCGGAGGCGAAGAGATTTTGAGTTCCGTTCGGAGTGTAATCAAAGATTTTGCCGCTGGCGGTATCCGCCACAAACAGAGTGCCTGCATTGTTGAAGGCCAGGCCGGCGACGTTTTCCGATAATCCAGAGGCAAAGAGGCTTTGCACTCCGCCGGTCGTGTATTGGTAGATGACGCCGAAGCTGCCGCCGTTGGCCGAAAAAAACAGATTGCCTGCGCTGTTGAAGGCAAGACCGTGTGCGAACACTCCGGATAGAAAAGTGCTCTCGACCCCGCTCGCGGTGAATGCGTCAATATTCCCGGTCTCGATGTCCGACATGAGCAAACTGCCCGTGCTGTTGAAGATCAAAGTTCCCTCCGGGTTCAGTCCGGAAGCAAAGGTGCTTGCGGCGCCGCCGGGAGTTATTTTGGTGATCAGGCCGGTGTTTACCGGGCCGGTGCCCAACTGTGAAACGTACAAGTCGCCGGAGCTGTCAAAGGCCAGCCCGTTGGGTTGAGCCAGGCCGGAGGCAAAAGTGGTGCGCGTTCCGCCGGGTGTGAACTCATAAATGTTTCCGCTTCCCTGGTCCGCTTCAAACAGGTCACCGGCGTTGTTAAATGCCAGTCCCGAAGGAAGGCTGAGACCGGAAGCGACGGTGCCGGGCGTGCCACCAGGTGTGAAGGAAAAGATGTTGCCGCTGTGAGAAGTGGCGTAGAGGTTCTGACTCCGCGCGGCGGGGGGTATCAATAGCGCAGCGCCAAGGCAGATGGCCAGGGTGAATGGGCTCTTAGGCCATGGAGTCAGGGTTTTCATAGTTTCGGATCTCTCTCCTGATTCAACCTTTCGTTTAGCTCGAGCTGTGCGCCAACATAGGAATTACCGGAATGAAGATTTACCTCAGTCGTCATTTTTTGGGAATGTGCCTTTCAGCGCACACCGTTTTGCGGTGTTACGATTTATAAGAGCAACTTCCAAACACGGACCAAGCGAGACTTAAGGGTGGCGCGGCTTCGGCTCAGTCACATTGCGCCCGCATCTGTTTCTTCGCCGAAGCCGCGCCTAAACTCGACCCGCATGAGCCATCGATTCTCATTCCGAACGGCCGCAAAATCTTCAAACACGCTGATTGGAATGGCTCTGGCACGTTAGCAGAGGTCGTGCCGGGATTGATTTGTTGCGCAAATCGTGGAATTGCGAGGGGCACAAAGACAAAGAGGCGTGAGGTTCACGCATTTTGCGTGAAATTTTCGCGCAGGCTGGCGCA
>Ga0070731_10004032_pt1 | contig 12865 bp, 12 predicted proteins | sample Coa_R1_2_FD_66448 | JGI IMG/M metagenome (GOLD analysis project Ga0070731, IMG submission 66448) | Surface soil microbial communities from Centralia Pennsylvania, which are recovering from an underground coalmine fire - Coalmine... | ecosystem: Environmental > Terrestrial > Soil > Unclassified ... | reverse complement strand
GGCCTTCCACATCACCCTGCGCTTCATCGGCGAGGTCAGCGAATCCGTCGCCGACGACCTCGACGCCGAGCTGAACGTCGTTTCCGGCGCCGCGCTGACTTTGCAGCTCGACGGCGTCGGTTCGTTCCAGGACGGCGACGACATCCACGCCATCTGGGCCGGCGTCGCCGAGAACCCCGCGCTGCAGCAACTCGCCCGGCGCTGCGAGACGGCGGCTCGCAAGGCCGGCCTGAAGCTGGACAAGCGCACCTGGAAGCCGCACGTCACCCTGGCCTATCTGCGCCACGCCGAGCCAGCCCGCGTCGCCGCCTGGGTGCAGGCCCACAGCCTGCTGCAATCGCCGCCGTTCCGCGCTGCCAGCTTCGGCCTCTACTCCAGCCACCTCGGCCACGACGGCGCGACCTACCGGCTGGAGCGGAAGTACCCGCTGGGGTGAATCTACGCCCCCAAAGATTTGCCATCCCGGACAAGCCGCATAGCGGCGCCGATCCGGGATCTCCTGCCGAGCTAGTCCTGCCAGAGGTCCCGGATGAGTCCGCTACGCGGCTCTCCGGGATGACACCCATTTTGGGCGGGTGCGCTACGCCTCGACCGCGTAGTCCTTCAGCACGCCCAGCGGCGCGATCGCCAGCGTCTCTTCATGCGTCGCCTCCAGCACCACCTGCGGGGCGCAGCCGGCGTCCAGCGCCTCCTTCCAGCGCGGCGCGCAGAGGCACCAGCGGTCGCCAGGCTTCAGCCCCGGGAAGCCGTAGTCGGGCATCGGCGTCGTCAGGTCGTTGCCGACCGATTGGGAGTAGGCCAGGAACTCCGCCGTCATCACCGCGCAGACCGTGTGCAGGCCCAGGTCCTCCGGCCCGGTCTCGCAGCAGCCGTTGCGGAAGAAGCCGGTCTGCGGCGCGTTGGAACAGGGGACGAGTTCGCCGCCCAACACATTGCGGGCCTCGGGGTCGAAACGTTCGGTCATGCCGGCATTTTAGGGCTTGTCGAACCCGGTTCGCCAGGGGAAGCGTCGCACCGACATGGAACCGACCGTTCGCCCCCGCCGCAGCGCCCTCTACATGCCCGCGTCCAACGCCCGCGCGGTCGAGAAGGCGCGATCGCTGCCCTGCGACGTGGTGATCCTCGACCTGGAGGACGCCGTAGCGCCGGAGGCCAAGCCGGACGCCCGCGCCGCGGCGCTCGCGGCCGTGAAAGCCGGCGGGTTCGGCCGGCGCGAGGTGGTGATCCGGGTCAATGGGCTCTCGACGCCGTGGGGCGCCGACGACCTGGCCGCCGCGGCCGAGGCGGGGCCGGATGCGGTGCTCGTCCCGAAAATCAACGCGGCGGCCGACGTCGAGGCCTACGACTGCGCGCTGGCCGCCGCGCCACCGGCGACGCGGCTCTGGGCCATGATCGAGACCTGCCCGGCGATGTTCGACCTGCTCGGCATCGCCGCCGCCTCGGCGCGCACCCGGCTGGCGGCGTTCACGATGGGCATCAACGACCTGGCCAAGGAGATGAAGGCGCGCCAGACGCCGGGGCGCGAGGCGTTCGTCCCCTTCCTGTCGATGGCGGTGGCGGCGGCCCGGGCCCACGGTCTCGCGGCGCTCGACGGCGTGCACAACGAGATCGACGACCTCGCCCTGCTGGAGGCCACCTGCCGGCAGGGCGCCGAGTTCGGCTTCGACGGCCGCAGCGTGATCCACCCGACCCACCTGGAAACCTGCAACCGCGTCTACGCCCCGCCGCCGGAGGAGGTCGCGTGGGCAGCGGCGGTGGTGGCGGCGTTCGCCAATCCGCAGAACGAGGGCCGCGGCGCGCTGCGGGTCGAGGGCCGGCTGGCCGAGCGGCTGCACCTGTCCGAAGCGCGGAGGCTGCTGGACCTCGCCGCCGCCATCGACGCGGCGAACGTCGCTTGATGGCGGTGCGCCCCGTCCTGCTGGCCTTGCTGCTGGCGCCTGGCGTGGCGCTGGCCCAGGACCCCGGCAACCCGGTCGACACTCGAGTCGGCGAGTCGTTCAACGCAGCCGAGAGCTACCAGGGCCCGCTCGACGGCAGCTGGACCCTGGTCTCCGCCTCGGGCCAAACCATCCTGGCTTTCCAGCTAGTCGACCGGCCCGGCGGCCAAAGCGCGCTGGAAGGCGTCTGGCGCGACCTGCGCCACCCGATGGTGCCGGGCGACATCGGGTTTATCGATGGCATCGTGCGCGGTCCCGCCACGCTGGCCATCACGCTGAACGCCACGCCGAGCTCGCCCGCGGTGACCATCACCTTGCACACCGACCCGACCGGCGCCTGGTCGGGAACAATGCACGAGAACGGTGCTGATGCGCCGGTGAGGCTACGGCGGAACTAGGTTCCGCCCTTGGCGAGTCTTCCCGCCTTCCGACCCATGTCATCCCGGACAAGCCGCGCAGCGGCGCCGATCCGGGATCTACTCGTCGCTAGACGTTGAAGCAGATCCCGGATGAGTCCGCTGCGCGGCTCCCCGGGATGACAAGTGTCTCTAACCCAGCAATGCAGCTGCCGCCGCCGCCAACGCCGCCTCCAGCGCGTCCGGGTCGTAGGTTGCCGCTGTTCCCCGACCCCAGACCGGCCCGGGCCAGCAGGGGTCGTCGGCGCGGCGGCCGACGACGTGGACGTGCAGCTGGCGGGTGACGTTGCCGAGCTGGCCGACGTTCAGCTTCTCCACCGGGCGGCCGAGCGCGGCGCCCATGGCGCGCACCGCTTCGCCGGCCGCCACGATCTCGGCCATCAGCATCGCTCGCTCTTCCACCGTGAGCTCCTCGAGCTCGAAGGCGCGGTCGATCCGTGGGATCAGCACGATCCAGGGAAACCGGGCGTCGAGCTGCAGCCGCGCCTCGCACAGCGCCAGCCCCGGCAGCGCCGCCGAGGTCGGCAGGAAGGCGGGATCGAGCTCGAACATGCCCGAGTCTCGGGCCGAGCCGGCGGCCTAGGCGAGCAGCTCTTTCACGGTGTCGCGCTCGCCGACCAATTCGTCGTTGGTGAGGGCGATCTTCGACTTGGCGAAGTCGTCCATGACGTAGTTGGCGATGACTTCGTAGCTGCCGGGCGTGGTGGTCTTCACCGGCATACCGGCCCAGACGCCGTCGGCGAAGCCGTAGCGGCCCTGGCTCTCGACCGCCACGGAGTGGATGGCGCCGGGCGTCACCAGGTCGCGCACGTGGTCGACGAGGGCGTTGGCGGCCGAGGCGGCGGAGCTGAGGCCCCGCGCCTCGATGATCGCCGCACCGCGCTTGCCGACGGTCGGCAGGAACTCGGTCTTCAGCCAGCTCTCGTCGCCGATCACCTCGGCGGCGGCCTTGCCGCCGATCTTGGCGTGGGTGAAGTCGGCGAACATCGTCGGCGAGTGGTTGCCATAGATGAAGGTGTCGGTGACCGCGGAAATGTCGACTCCGGCCTTCTTGGCCAGCTGGGCGCGGGCGCGATTCTCGTCCAGGCGGACCATCGCGGTGAAGCGGTCCTTCGGCAGGCGCTTGGCCTGGTTGGCGGCGATCATGACGTTGGTGTTGCAGGGGTTGCCGACCACCGCGATGCGGCAGTCGTCAGCGGCGACTTTGTCGATCGACTGGCCCTGGGCGATGAAGATCTTGCCGTTGTCTTTCAACAGGTCGGCGCGCTCCATGCCCGGGCCGCGCGGCTTGGAACCGACCAGGAGGGCCCAGTTCGCGTCCTTGAAGGCCACGTCGGCCTCGCCGGTCAGCACCATGTCCCGGACCAGCGGGAAGGCGCAGTCGTCGATCTCCATGGCCACGCCCTTCAGCGCCTTCTGCGGGCCTTCGACCGGGATTTCGAGCAGCTGCAGGATCAGCGGCTGGTCGGGGCCAAACATCTGGCCTGAGGCGATGCGGAACAGGAGCGCGTAGCCGATGTTGCCCGCGGCCCCGGTGACGGTCACGCGGATGGGCGACTTAGCCATGTGTTTCTCCTGCTCGTGCTGTTGCGGCGGGTCGTTAGACCACGCAGCGCAGCGGGGCAATGCCGGCGCTGGCGCGGCCCCTGGCGCTTCTCGGCGCCGCAGGATTACAACGCTTTATGATGCCTCGCTGGCGTATCAACGGTACGTTGGCCGAATGAAGCTCGACCGCATCTGGCTCTGGACCGCGACCGTGCTCGCCGCGGCGATCGCGCTCAGCTCCTACCGCTATCTGCTGCCCGGCATGCCGGGTGGGGCGCCGAGCATCGTCGCCAACCACTTCACCCGCACCGGCGCGCTCCTGCTGCACGCCGGCGTCAGCGCCACGGCCCTGATCCTGGGCGCGCTGCAGTTCTACCCCGGGCTCCGGGCTCGCTGGCCGGCCTGGCATCGACGCGCCGGCACGCTCTACGTGATCTTCTGCCTGCTCGGGGGTTGCGCGGCGCTGCTGCTGGCGGCCGGCACGACCGCCGGGCTGCCCGCCACCGCCGGCTTCGGGCTGCTTGGACTGAGCTGGCTGGGCTGCACCGCCCAGGCCTGGCGCTTCGCCAGAGCGCGCGATTTCGTGCGGCACCGTCGCTGGATGACCCGCAGCTACGCCCTGACGTTCGCGGCGGTGACACTGCGGCTCTACCTGCCCGTCGCCTACATGACGCATCTCGATATTACACCGAGCTACCAGGCGATCTCGTTCCTGTGCTGGATCCCGAACTTGATCGTCGCGGAGCTCTGGCTGCGCGTCAGCGCCGGCGTCAGAACCAGCCCGCCGCTCGCAACTGCCGCGCAAAACCCCGGCTGACCGGGACCTCGGCGCCGTCCTTCAGGGTCAAGGTCGCGCGACCGTCGCCGCGCTCCACCTCGGCGATGGCCGCCCTGGCGACCCACCACGAACGATGGGTCTGGGCGCCCTCCAGCCCATCCAGTTCAGCGATGGCGTCGGCCAGCCGCAGCAGGATCAGGTCCTGTCCGAGGCTGGTGTGCAGGCGCAGATAGTGGTCCTCGGCCTCCACGGCGAAGATCTCCGCGCCGCGCAGCTTTTCCGGCAGCCGGGCGAGGAACTTCGGCGGCGGCGCGCTCGACCCATCGGCATTTGGCGGCGCGGCGTGGGTCTGGGTCGATCCTCGCCGCACCAGGAACGACAGCGCCGTCATCACCAGGGCGGTGCCGAACACCGAAGGCAAGACGCCGACCACGAGGTCGAGCGTCAGCGACTTGTGGCGCAGCAGCACGAGCCAGCCGATCACCGCGACGCCGACGGGCAGGGTCACCGAGAACGCGATCGCCAGCGCCGCCGCCCACGGCTTTTCGTTGAACCAATGGCGCGGCACCCAGCGGCGCGCCACCACCAGGCCGACGCTCGCGCCGACCACGGAATCGAAGATCCACTGCACCACGTCGAGGGCGTCGTGTGCGCCGCTGTAGAGCCCGATCACCAAGGCCACCGCGACGCAGGCGAGCAGCGCCCGAATCGCCGAGACTCGGAACGAGCGCCGGCCTTCTTCGTCGTAAGCGTCGCGGGTCGCGGCCAATCGGCGCTCCGAATCTTGGCGCTCAAGGGTCGATGTCGAGGCCCAGACAGAGCGGCGGCCCGGCCGCGGTGTCAATCCAGGGCGGCGTCCCCGTAGGCAAAGGCGCGGCCAAACCGCCATGCCCCTTGCATCGCGTCGCCCTTCAGCCATGTTCCCCGGCGATCAAGCCGGCCGAAGTTTCTGAGAGCGTCGGGCCTCGATGGCCAACTACATCTTCCATGATCCGACCGGGCGCAGGGACCGCCGCGCGCGGCTGGGCGTCGGCCTGCTGGTCTCGCTTGCGGCGCTGATCGTCGCGGGCTTCTTCGCCACGCTGGCCTTCGCCCCGCTGCTGCCGCAGCTGTCGCTGAAGGACCCGCGGGTGCTGCAGGCGCTGCACGTCGAGACCGCGCACCGGCTCAGAGGCCGTCCCGGCTGGACCCACGTGCCCCGCCGCCCCAACGCCGGCGCCCCGGGCGGCGCCACGCGGCCGTTGTCGGTCGGCTTCTACGTCTCCTGGGACGAAAGCTCGCTCCCGTCGCTGGCCGCCCATATCGACCAGCTCGACGTGGTCTCGCCTCAGTGGATCTTCCTGAACGGCTCGCTGGGCCCGGTGACGGTGACCTCCGACCCGCGGGCCGAGGCCGTCATCGCCAGCGCCAAGACCGCGCCTTCGGTGCTGCCGTCGATCACCAACGCCCACGACGGCCTGTTCGACGGCCAGCTGGCCGACAACCTGCTGGTGAATCCCGCCGCCCGCACCGCCCTCGTCACCAATCTGGTCAACGTCGCCAAGAACCGCGGCTACGGCGGCTACATCTTCGACCTGGAGAACCTCTCACCGCAGGCGCTGGCGCAGTACCCGGGCCTGGTCGCACAGGCCCGGGCGGCGCTGAAGCCGCTCGGTCGCGAAGTCTGGGTGACGGCCCCGTTCGCCAATCCGGACTGGAACCTGAAGACGTTCCAGTCGGTGTCCGACACCATCGTGCTGATGGCCTACGACGAGCACTGGGGCGGCGATGCCGGTCAGGGCGGCGGCCAGCCCGGGCCGCCGGCGAGCCAGGACTGGTACGAGGCGAACCTGGAGAAGGACGTCGACCAGCTCGACCCCGCCCGCATGGTCGTCGCGCTGGGCGACTACGGCTACGACTGGACGCTGGACAAGACCGGCAAGGCGACCGGCGGCGAGACCGAAGTGTTCTACGACGCCACCCAGAACGCCAAGGACTCTGAGGCCAGCGTAAGCTTCGACGACGACGCGCTGAACCCGACCTACGGCTACATCAACGACGACGGCTCCAAGCACGTCGTCTGGTTCCTCGACGCCGCGACGGTGTTCAACGAGATCAAGATCGGCGACGTCTACCGCCCGCGCGGCTATGCGCTGTGGCGGATGGGCGCCGAGGACCCGTCGGTGTGGAAGTACTTCCACCAGCCCTACGGCTCGGCCAAGCCGACCGGCCTGGAGACCATCTCGCCCGGCACCGACGTCAAGTTCGACGGCAAGGGCGAGGTGCTGCACGTCAGCGCCACCCCCACCCCGGGCCAGCGCCACATCGAGCTCGACCCCGACAACGGCCTGATCTCCACCGAGGATTACAAGGTGATGCCCACCTCCTACGTGGTGCAGCGCTACGGCTGGCATCCGGGCTGGGTGGCGCTGACCTTCGACGACGGGCCGGACGGCCGCTGGACGCCGAAGATCCTCGACATCCTTCGGCAGAAACACGCGACGGCCACCTTCTTCACCATCGGCGACAACGTGCAGGTGCGCCCCGACCTGGTGCAGCGCGAGGTGCGCGAGGGCGACATCGTCGGCAACCACACCTGGACCCATCCCAACATCGGCGAAACGCCGGTGGCGCAGACCGATCTGGAGCTGAACACCACCCAGCGCTTGTTCGAGGTGCTGACCGGCAAGTCGATGCGCCTGTTCCGCCCGCCCTACTTCGGCGACGCCGAGCCATCGACGCCGAACGAGGTGGCGCCCCTGCTGCTGGCCCAGAAGCTCGGCTACCTGATCGTCGGTCTGCGCATCGACCCGGACGACTGGCAGCGCGAGCCCAACGGCCGGATGCCGGCGCCGGACGTCATCATCCAGCGGGTGATGGACCGCCTGGACGACACCGGCCCGCGGCAGGGCCAGGTGGTGTTGCTGCACGACGCCGGCGGCGATCGCAGCCAGACCGTCGCCGCCTTGCCCAAGCTGATCGACGCGATCCGGGCCCGCGGCCTGAAGCTGGTCACGGTCGATGAGTTGGCCGGCATGACCCCGGCCCAGGCCATGCCGCCCACGTCGCGCAGCTCGGTGGAGCTGTGGATCGACCGCCTCGGCTTCGGCTTCTTCCGCTACGTCGACGTGCTGCTGCGGACGCTGTTCATCACCGCGATCATCCTCGGCGTCGCGCGGCTGTTCTTCCTGGCGGTGCTGGCCCTGCGCCACCGCTTCACCGCGCCGGGCCGCGCGCCGCCGATGCTGGATCCGGCGACCGGACCGATGGTCTCGGTGCTGATCCCCTGCTTCAACGAGGAGAAGGTGATCGTCGCCTCGGTGGCGCGCATCCTCCACTCCAACTGGAGCCGGCTCGAGGTGTTGGTTCTGGACGACGGCTCCAGCGACGCCACGGCCGCCCGGGTGCGCGAAGCCTTCGCCGACGAGCCGCGCGTCACCCTGCTGACCTTCCCCAACGGCGGCAAGGCCCGGGCGCTGAACCGCGGCCTGGCGGTGGCGCAAGGCGAGATCGTCGTCGCCCTCGACGCCGACACGCTGTTCCCACCTGACACGGTGGCTCAGCTGGCGCGCTGGTTCGCCGATCCCCGGGTGGGGGCGGTGGCCGGCAACGCGGTGGTGGGCAACCGGCTCAACCTGGTCACCCGCTGGCAGGCTTTGGAGTACGTCACCGCCCAGAACCTGGAGCGGCGCGCGCTGGCGGCTCTGGGGGCGGTCACCGTGGTGCCAGGCGCGGTCGGGGCCTGGCGCAAGTCGGCGCTGGAAGCCCTCGGCGGCTATCCGCACGACACGCTGGCCGAGGACCAGGACCTGACCATCGCGTGCCAGCGCGCCGGCTGGCGGGTGGAGTTCGACTCCGACGCCCGCGCCTACACCGAGGCGCCCGACAGCGTGGCCGGGCTATTGAAGCAGCGCTTCCGCTGGAGCTTCGGCACCCTGCAGTGCCTGTGGAAACACCGCGCCGGCCTGTTCGACCGACGCTATCCCGTGCTGGGCTTCGTCGCCTTGCCGCAGATCTGGCTGTTCCAGATCTGTCTCACCGCGGTCTCGCCGCTGGTCGACCTGGCGATCATCTGGAGCCTCGTGTGGGCGCTCTACGCCCGCGCCTATCATCCCGTGGAATGGTCGCCGGACGACTTCCTGCGCTCGGTGTTCTACTGGGCCGCGTTCATCTTCCTCGACCTCTCGGCCGGCGCGCTGGGCATGGCGCTGGAGCGGCGCGCGCCCTGGAAAGACCTGGTCTGGCTGCCGGTGCAGCGCTTCGGCTACCGCCAGCTGATGTACTACGTGGTGGTCAAGTCGATCAGCACCGCGATCCGCGGCGGCCAGGTCGGCTGGGGCAAGCTGGAGCGCCGCGGCTCGGCGGCGATGGAAGCCGAGCGCCGGCCCCGCGCGCCGATCCTCGGCGGCCTGCGCCGCATGCTGCCCTGGCGTTGGGGCTCGCGGCACGCGGGCTAGGAGGACCTGGTCATGGCGTTCATACGCAACATGCCCGAAGGCGTCGGCATCCGCTGGATCTTCGACCTGTCCTTTGCGGTTGGGCCCAACTGCCGCAATCACCGGGCCGACGTGCAGCTGATCCAGCAGGCCATCAACAGGCTGCTCGCGCCGCTGAAGATCACCCGGGATGATGGCTCGCAGATCATGGACTACCTGAAGCGCGACGGCCTTTACGGCCCGCGCACAGCCGAGGCGCTGAGGGGCTTCCAGCGCGCGATGAAGCAGGACGGTCGATTCATCAAGGCCGACGGCCGCGCCGATCCGTCGAGCTCCAGCGGCTGGACCGGCGATGGCCAGGCCCAGTACACCATCGTCTACCTCAATCGCAGCCAGGTCGACGTTTACGGCAAGATGATGGACGAGGCCGACTTTCCCGAGCCGCTCAAGAGCGACGTGAAGACCAACCGCCAGGTCGGCTAAGCCGCGCGGCGCGTGTGCCCAGCCTCGATTGCTAAGCCCAGGCGCCCTTCCTATAAGGCCCGCGTCCCCGACAGCTGAGGCGTCCATGAACATCCACGAGCACCAGGCCAAGACCCTTCTCGCCGAGTTCGGCGTGCCTGTGCCGCGCGGATATCCCGCCTTCAGCGTCGACGAGGCGGTGGCCGCCGCTGAGAAGCTCGGCGGCCCGGTCTGGGTGGTGAAGGCGCAGATTCACGCCGGCGGCCGCGGCAAGGGCGGCGGCGTCAAGCTGGCCCGTTCGATCGACGAGGTCCGCGCCGAGGCGACCAAGATGCTCGGCATGACGCTGGTGACCCACCAGACCGGCCCCAAGGGCCGGGTCGTGCGCCGGCTGTACATCGAGGAAGGCGCGGCGATCGCCAAGGAGTACTACCTCTCTCTGCTGGTCGACCGCGAAACCAGCCGCGTCGCGGTGGTCGCGTCCACCGAAGGCGGCATGGACATCGAGGAGGTGGCCCACTCGACGCCGGAGCGGATCACCACCTTCACCATCGACCCGGCCACGGGCGTGTGGCCGCACCACGGCCTGCAGTTGGCCGAGGCGCTGGGCCTCAAGGGCGACACCGCCAAGCAGGCCCGCGCCCTGTTGCCGCAACTCTACAAGGCGTTCGTCGAGAAGGACATGAGTCTCCTGGAGATCAATCCGCTGATCGCCACCGCGGACGGCTCGGTCAAGGTGCTCGACGCCAAGGTCGGCTTCGACGACAACGCCCTGTTCCGCCACCCCGACGTGGTCGCCCTGCGCGACGAGACCGAGGAGGACGCCAAGGAGATCGAGGCGTCCAAGTACGAGCTCTCCTACATCGCCCTCGACGGTGACATCGGCTGCATGGTCAACGGCGCGGGCCTGGCCATGGCGACCATGGACATCATCAAGCTCTACGGCGCCGAGCCGGCCAACTTCCTCGATGTCGGCGGCGGCGCCACGCGCGAGAAGGTGACCGCGGCGTTCAAGATCATCATGGCCGACCCCAACGTGAAGGGCATCCTGGTCAACATCTTCGGCGGCATCGCGCGCTGCGACATCCTGGCCGAGGGCGTGGTGGCGGCGGTGAAGGAGGTCGGTCTGCAGGTGCCGCTGGTGGTTCGCCTGGAAGGCACCAACGCCGAACTGGGCAAGCAGATATTGCGCGACTCGGGTCTCAACGTGACCCCCGCCAACGATCTGGCGGACGGCGCGCAGAAGATCGTGGCCGCGGTCAAGGCGGCCGCCTGAAACGCCACTGCAACGAGGTTCGCCTTGCCATCATCGCGCCAGCCCGCGATGGTGAATGCTTGAAAAATCACGCTCAACGACATTAGGGCCAGTCATGATCCGCACTCTCGCCGTCGCCGCCGCTGTCTCCGCCCTCGCCATACCGGCGACGGCCGCGGCCGCCTCCGATCAAGCGCTGGATGCGTTCCAATCGATCTGCTGGGGGACGTCGGGCGACTATCTGGCGGTGCTGAAGGCGGCGAGCAGCGCGGGTTGGACCGACACCGCGGTCACCGGCGGCGACGATGAAGGCGTCTCGATCACCGACAAGACGGCCAAGGAAAAGGCGGCGGATGGGGGTGGCAGCCTGACGCTGCTGGTGTCGCGCGGCCTCCGCCGCCTCACCAACCCGACGACCAAGGCCCTTACCGAGGTGAAGGTCACGACCTGCAAGGTCAGCTACAGCAAGCCCGACAGCGGCTTGATCGCCGCCGCACAGTCGTGGATCGGCGCCCCGCCCGATGGCGGCGAGCCGACGCTGGCGGTCTACTACGTCGCCCTGGGCGCCGGGAAGCCCAGCGACGTCGGCAAGGCGGGCGTGAACACGGCGGTGTTCGGAGGCGGCCTGAGCATCCTGAAGTTCCAGCAGGACTCCGACTCGACCATCCTGGTCGACCAGAGCTACTCGAAATAGGCTGACGCCTGCCGGGGGGCTGGAGATCAGCTTGCCGCGTCGCGCCCTCTTCATCGGCCTTTTGTCCATCGCCGCCGCGTCCCCGGCGCTGGCGGCGGACGACGATCCGTTGCTGGCCTGGAGCAAGACCGCGGCACGCGGCCTGTTCGACCTTTGCCTGCAGGACGCGCCCGACGCCGCCGTCGTCGCCGAACACGGCGAGGTCTGGGGCTGGCCCCGCTTCATGGGCTACCTGGAGCACCCGGAAGGCTACAAGCGCGAGGCGGGCGGGGAGAGCCGCCGCAGCTTCGACGACGGCGGCAAGTCCACCTTCCTCGAGGCCACCATCCAGAGCGGTATCGTGACCTCCGCGGCGCCGGCCAACGTGCGCTACTTCCGCTGCAACGCCGCTTCGGACCAGCCGGTCGACGCCGATCTGGAGGCCTACTTCACCGAGCGGTACGGCCAGCCCGCCGCGAAGAACGGGCAGGCGACCGTCTGGCTGGCCGGCGCGGCCAAGGGCGGCGACCCCGGCGACGACGATGCGGCGCTGAAGGCGGTGTCGGCCGCTGGCGCGGGCGCCGAGGCGACGCGGATCGAGCTGACCCGCGAGCACGGCCTCGACCGGGCCAAGCTGACGCTGTTCCGCAATACGCCGGCCAGCTGAACGGCTGAAATAGGAAAGCCCGGCGAGTGGCCCCGCCGGGCTTGGGCCGCCCGCCGCTTCCTTGGGGAGGTTGACGGCGGGCAATAGGCTTACCGCGCCTAGCCCGAAATCGACCCTTGATCGTGACGGGCGGCTAGGCAACGGGCAATTGTGTCGCAGGCTTGGCCATGGGACGGCCGCACGGCGCAAATGTCGCACCTCTCGCGCGGCGCCGTCGGGTCGGGCTTTGCTTGGGCCGGCGCATCGCCTATGGGATGGCCGCCGCCAGCGCCTCCTCGGATGGCGCGGCGCCCCACGCAACAGCAGCGAGCCGCCCAGAGCCTCATGTCCATACTCGTCGGCACGCAGACCCGGGTGATCTGTCAGGGATTCACCGGCGCCCAAGGCACCTTCCACTCCGAGCAGGCGATCGCCTACGGCACCAAGATGGTCGGCGGCGTCTCGCCGGGGAAGGGCGGCACGACCCATCTCGACCTGCCGGTCTACAACACCGTCGCCGAGGCGGTGGCCAAGACCGGCGCCACGGCCAGCGCGATCTACGTGCCGCCCGCCTTTGCCGCCGACGCCATCCTGGAGGCGATCGACGCCGAGGTGGAGCTGATCGTCACCATCACCGAGGGCATCCCGGTGGAGGACATGATCAAGGTGAAGCGCTCGCTGTCGGGCTCGAAGTCGCGCCTGATCGGGCCGAACTGCCCCGGCGTGATCACGCCGGGC
>Ga0070731_10004031_pt1 | contig 12871 bp, 12 predicted proteins | sample Coa_R1_2_FD_66448 | JGI IMG/M metagenome (GOLD analysis project Ga0070731, IMG submission 66448) | Surface soil microbial communities from Centralia Pennsylvania, which are recovering from an underground coalmine fire - Coalmine... | ecosystem: Environmental > Terrestrial > Soil > Unclassified ... | reverse complement strand
TTTCGAAACGCCGCAGAACGTTGGATGCAAAATATGCTCCCTGCGGATATGAATCATCCAGCGTTTCGATCTGCGCGTCCTGCTGTTGAAAACTTTGCAGATACTGGCTTTATGCTCACGGGATGCCTTGGGTTGGCGAAAGGAATACTGTCTGCTGGGCGTCTGGGATATACTACAACCAGGACTCTCTTAAGTTCAAAACAGAGTCAGCAGTCACTAAGGCTTTATTCTAGGGAATTGAAAAGAATAGAAAAGTCAGGCGGCTCTGTTCGTAATTCAGCCTCGTCTTTTAAAGGATCAGCATGGAAATTTCCAAAAAATCCCGCTGAATTGCTAAAAGATCTTCCAAGAGATCGTAGAGGAATCATATATACAAGCGACAATTTACGAATACGAGCAGAAAAACATCCTTTAAAAATGGGTGAAGTTTTTAATGCAAGACATCATGGTCTACATTACCATGTAGAGATGCGTCGGGATCCAAGTAAATCGTGGAGCAATAAAAATATAGATATTATAAAACCGAATAATTATACACCTGGTGACGGAACGGGATTCTTACCGGAAGAATATTTTCCTGGAGTTGAAAGATAATGAAAGAAGCTTTACCAAATATTGATTTTGCAGATTCCTCTTTCAAATATTTTAAATCAAATGAAAAAAATGATCTAATTGTTTATTTTGAATCTTGGGATTGCAAAGAAATTGAAATAAAATTTTCAAATATAATCAGATTAAAATACGAAATTGGCGATTTTATTTCTAATGTGTATGAATTAAGCGACGATGATTGTCGCAAATATTTAATTAATGAAAGCGAGCGTTTAGGTTCGGAAACCAGTTCTTATAAATTGTTTCAAATACTGGATATTTATGATTTCCCAGTTTTTGAAGTAATTGCCGAAAAAATAAATGCATCAATAAAAAATCTTGAATCGCATTGATAAACGCACACAAGATATATTCCATAATGGAATGCCTATAGTGAATCTTTTTGTTCATGACATTTTGAGATCAAGTACAATTCGACGAAAATTGAAAAGTATAAAAATATGGATCCTAAGATGAGTGAAAAAATTAGAAAAAAGGCAATTCCTTTAGAAAAATATGGAATGAATGATTTTGCATGGGAGAAGGTAGATGCTTTAGAACTTATTAAATCACTAATGAACGATAAAATAGGAATTCTTGGGGGCGATCTTTATAAAATCACAGAAAATCATTTAACCCCTTTATATGACAATTGGTCATGCGATCCTTTCGAAAATGAAACCGAAGAAAAATATTTTTTCAGAAGTAAAATTTTATCTCAACAATATATAGAAAATTATCCAGTACAGTTTGGGGAAAGAATTATATTTTCAATAACTTTTACTGAACAAATATCGTAAGATTATTTAATTTAAAACGAATAGAAAAATAATATGTATGAAAAATCAGACAAAAAAATTGTATACCAGATTATGGATTTGTATTTATCTGGAACAATTGATGAATCAACTTTTTGTGATGAATTTTATTTATCATTCGATTTAGAAATAGATTTCAATACATTAACAAAAAATGAATATGAAGCATTTTCTGAACTAGGAAAAATGTCGAGTAGATTTTCTCCGTTTCCAGAAGATCATCAAAAATATCCAGGAGTATACAGCACCGAAGAAGAGTTGAAAGAGAAAATTATTGAAACAAAAATCAAACTATCAAAAAAATGAAATGAAGAATTGAGAGGATTTATGGCATTGAAACGTTTTTCTGGAAGAAAGAATCTGGTGATGGATTTGAGTATCAGCATTTTTTTAAGCTTAATTTTTACATTTATAATATCAATATATACGAATGATAGATCAGTTGGAGCGTTCCTTGGAAGTGTTGTTGCAGGAGTAATTTGCTTTTTTTTCTTATTTTTTTTCTGGTCGTGGAAACCCGAACACGTTAAATCAGACCGACTAGTAAGGAATTTTATACATTGTTTACATGGTTTTTTTATCTTCATGATAGGCATCACTGTTTTACCGCATCTATTCATTGATTCATCTATAAGTGTTTTGATGAATTACATAATTCTTGCAGTTCTTGCAATAGGAGTGGTCATTAAATACAAGAAATTATTTTGGTCAAAAAAAGCATTTTAGAGAAATGATCGATAATAATTTCCCATGTTCAATTCGAATCAAAAAGAGCAAGTTGGTTGCATAATGCACTTTAAACATTTTTTGTTGGCCCTTTTCGTTGTCACAGCATGGGGAGTGAATTTAACTGTGATAGAGGTTGGCCTAGGGAACACTCCTCCTATTTTTCTTACATTTTCTAGATTTTTTCTGACTTGTATTCCCTTGATTTTTTTTGTTAAGAAGCCACAAATTTCTTGGAAAGCGATAATAACTTATGGGTTAATTATGTTTGCCATCCAGCAATTTGCTTTAATTTCAGGTATTCATGCGGGAGTAACACCTGCCTTAGCCGGCATCTTAGTCCAAGCTCAAGTTTTCTTCACAGGACTTATTGCATGGCTATTTTTTAAGGAAAAGATTCGTTCTTGGCAGATCATTGGAGGGCTATTTGCATTTAGCGGAATCGCTATGATCGGAATCAAAATGCAAGGGAGTGCGACCGTATTGGGTTTTTTGCTTGTGGTCGGATCCTCGTTTGCGTGGAGTATTGGAAATGCACTGACAAGACAGATGCGCATCGCGAATCCTTTGGGACTTGTTGTCTATGGAAGTTTAATCGCTTGGCCGCCTTTGCTTTTGCTTTCTTATTTTTTGGAAGGGCCTGATAAGATATTCCATGTATTGCAAAATTTAAACATGGCTGCTGTTGCAACATTTCTTTTTCTCTCTTATGTTACCATTCTCCTTACATGGATGGGATGGAGTTTCCTCATCGAAAAATATTCACTTATCAGCGTGGCTCCATTTTCATTGTTGATGCCGATTATCTCCATGATAACGGCTTTTCTTTTTCTTCATGAGCCGTTACCTTCTTGGAAGCTCATCGCTGGCGCTTTAGTGTTATTCGGATTGATTATTGAGCTAACGGGAAAGAAATTATTTCCCTAAGAGCCTATTCATAATCTAAGGCTTCGTCGATTTTTCTTCTCGTTAATATCAAAGTTACTGGTTCGCCAATTTCATTCGTTGTTGGCAATCCTTTCACCCTGAGTTCTTTTTTTTGGGGGAGAGAGGAGATGTCATAGGTTTTGACTATAGCAGAAGGCAAGGATTGTAATTCTCTGATGGCAAGAGCCTGCCCGGGGCAGGAATGCACTCCTTGGCTAAAGGGTTTCCATCGATGGAAATGCTCGAAGGGTTCCCATTCCTCTTCTTTCATACTTTTAGGTAAAAATCGTTCAGGGCGGAATCGATCCGGATCGGGAAAATTATGCGGATCTCTTCCTATCAGATGAGGAGAGCATAAAATCCCTTCATCTTTGGGAATACGATATACGTAATTTGGCTTGCCCTTGGTCTCAAAAATGAAATCCAGATCTATTCTTGCAAAACGGCTAGATCTTTCTCCGGGATTTAACAAACGAAGAGCCTCAGCGATGCAAGCATGTATGTAGGGATGCCCTTGCCAAGTTGTAGACGATTCGTTCTCTCTTAATTCTTTCAAAATTTTTTCCTGAACTTCTTTGTGTTGACCCAATTGCCATAACATATATTGCAATACAGAAGAAGGAGGTTCTGAGCCTCCAATGTATAAAAGCAAAATGAGCCCTTTGGCTTGCACATCCGAAAGTTCTGTTTTTTTCAAAATATGATCAAATGGCCCTTTGCTTTTATCAATAGTCAATCGGATTTTTGTTAAAGCAGCGTGATAATTTTTTCTCTGTTCTGCAGAAGCTCCGCAGGGTTTTTGACGGAGTAGCTGATATTTAACTAATGTTCCTATATCATGCTCGATTTTCTGATACTCTTTATCACTGCAAACATAACCGAAAAGCATTCTAGAAAGGACTTCGACTGTAAACGTTTCTGTGATATCTGCAGCATTAATCTTCACAACACCATTTATTTCCATTTTTTGCAAATTAGACATCGTTTTAGAAACTATTTCTTCTAATTGAGACTCAACCCACTTTGCATTTTCAGCTCCGATCAAATCTAAGATGGGTTTGCGATAGGATTCTGTTTTCTCTTTAAAACAGGTCAACAAAAAATCATTGTCTTCTATTTTTTCATTAAAGAGATCTTCTAAAAGAGGGGTTAAGACTTCTGATGCACGTTTGCCCTGGAAAGGCCCAGCAGGATCGTTGCGAGGATACTTTACAATGGCTTGAATAACGGGACAGGAGGAAACAACATGAAATTTCGCTTTTCCAAGAATGGGCATGGAATGGATCTTATTGCGAGAATAAATATTCAAAGAGGTCGGTTTGTGAAATTCTCTGTAAATACTAAGAAGACCTATATTATATAGGCCATGGGCCAATGTAAATGGATAGGTAACCCCCCATTTAAACCAGTCTGTAATCGCTTCGCAACGCGTTTTCGGAAGGCTAGGCTCTATTCTCACAAATTGCGGATCTGGCTGTCCTTTTCCACATGTGTAAACATAATTAAAAAAAGACATAAATCTCCTCAATAATTTCTTGTTAGAAGATTTTTAATTATAATATATATTTAGAATAAAAATTATATTGCATTCTCAATTTTCCACTTTAAAATGAATGGGCGGCTTTCCATTCTTAGTCAGTGTCACAGTGGTCTGCTCCTTGATGTCTCCTTGAAGGAAGGAGAAGAGCAGATGATTTTCGTTCACTTCTGCATGCTGGTTTTCCTGTGCAGTATGAAAAGCTCTTTCTAGAGCGTCGCGCACAGATTCTGTAAATTGAGGATGCATAAATCACCTCCAGATGGACAAGAACTGTCGCCAAAAATTATAGCCAAAGATCCTTGGTCTGTCAATTCTAGGGATGCACTTAAAAAAGTATCGGATTTCTAGAATATTCATTACCAATTGAGATCTTTTTCATAGCCGAGACGAATGAGTTCCTCTCCCATGGATTCTTTGAACATGCGCATGTGATCCTCATTGAAAGCAGTGCGCCATGAACCGATTTGTCCATTGCGAAAGGTCGCAGTTCCTCCGAAGAGAATATTTGCAATTTGGAATATCTCTTGATCCGTCAAGGGGGTATTTAGATGCTTGGACAAATCTCGGATTGTCCGTTCTTGCAGGAGACGATTGCCTCCTCCTTCAGGACCGATAATATCTTCGAAACGACAGATAAATGCACTTTCATCATCCATCCATTTCAAGACTTGTTTTACAAAGAATCTAACACTGAAATGTTTATCGGGAAAATGAATCGCGTATTTCAAGCATTCGTTAAAAGACAGCATAATGCAATGCTGAAGGATTTCCTGAGGGGTCCACCAGACCCAATCCATTCCATTTTTTATCCAATAAATCTGAGAAATCAGGATATCTCTGGGATCCCTGATGAGAACGACCTTGATATACTTGCCCGATTGATCTTTACAGATCGCATCAAAGGGCGGCAGCAAATGCTGTAGATAAATGTTAGTATCGTTGGGGTTTAGATCGGTCGCTGGATTAAAATCTGAAAGATGGTTTGGTTCGATCCAAACTACAGGACGCTTGGTTATTAAATTTACTACTTTTTGAAGCAAATACGTACCCGCTTTGGGCATTGTTAAAAGTAGGATCGCCTTTGGCTTTTCCTGAGGTTCGTATAAAGGATCTGCGCTCAAGGGACAATATACTGATATAATCAGGGAAAGAAAAAAAAACAGAGTACTTTTCACCTTTAATTAGGGCGTTTGTGGAGGGGGCTTTGGTTGGGGCGCGGGTTTTGGTTTAGAACCAGGAGGAGGCGTCCCCATGGGTTGAGGAGCTTGAGAGGGTGGTACAGTTGGAGAAGGTGTCACTGTGGATTTGGGAGCTGGAGGCATGGGTACTGATCCAGTCGGCCCTGTTTTAGGCGGAGGCGTCTTTGGCGCAGTTGCAGGTTTTGGTCCAGCAGGGTGAGGAGGTGCTGGATTAGGCGTAGCTGGAGTAATTGTGGCGGGTCCGGGTGTAGGAGGTGGTGTCATGGGCGTCGGTTTGGGTGCTACCCCTTTTCTCACTCTGATGCTGACCCCAGTAATTTTATTGACTAAGAGAAAGGGATATTCCGGATCGTCGCTCGGACTGATCTTGATCGGAAAAGAAGTGAGCCAGGCTTCAGAAATTGCATAATCTCTCGGATCTACTTCCCATATGGAATTATCGCTTAATTGGATTTCCTTTCCATTGTCTATGTTGATAGACATATATAAACCTTGATTCTTTTCTTCAGAAACAGGTTTTTTGGAGGGACAATTACAGTTTTTATTCGCCCACTCTTCTAAGGCTATCCTTTGGTTGGGAGTCAAATAGGCCACGCCAGTCTTCTTTTGATCCTCAGTGCTCATGATATCGTCTAAGAGCAACTGCTGTGAAAATGCAGTGGAGAGAAGAAATAAAGCAGGAAAAATGAAGATATGCCTCATAAAAGATTCCGAGTTTGTTAAATTTCTATATAACTAGAGAAAGTTTAAATCGCCAATTAATTAAAGCGGCTCAGGACAGCTGCGCCGGAGATGCGTGCGCAGGGATTCGAGAGCTTTAGGATAATGTGAACGGCCGTAGACGAGCTTCTCGGTCTTTTTGAGATAGCCCCAGGCTCGATTGTAATCGAGTCGCTCCAGACAGAGGATGCAGAGATAGTATTCCACAGTAGCATTATGCGGATCGATTTTGTGGTACCGCTCAAGGATGTCCCGAGCCTCATTGCCTCGCCCGAGCTGCAGCCATGTTGTGGCCAGATGTAATAAACCGGCGCGGTAATGCGGGTAGCGTTTGACGATTTCGCGTAATTCCTGCTGCTTTTTCTGAATCGATTCTCGTGTTTCATCGACAGGGAGAAATACCGCTTTAATGCCATCCGCATCGATTTTGCCATTTAAATAATCTTCGGGGATGCTTTCCGGAGAGACAGCTTCATCAAAAATGCTATTCTTGATTTCTTTTAATAATTTCTCACCCTCTTTTGTGCGCCCGACAAAGAGACAATTGAATCCGAGCAGCATTTTAAGAAGGTTGTCGTGCGGGAGAAAAAGACGCGCTTTTTCATAGAGGTCTACAGTTGTCTGATACTCTTCTTTTGACCAAAATACGGAGGCTGCGTTCATGAAGCTCAGGCCGATGACTTCTTTAATATCCCGCTGTGGTAAACGGCGGGTATTGATGCCCAGATAAATTTCGGAAGGAGGATTGATCCCCCTTGCGGTGGTTTCGATATTAATCAGTTTGTTTCCTTGTGCATAGCGGACATAAATATGGCCCGGAGGAGTGATAATCTCTAAAGGAAGAGCGAGGCGCTGCGCGATGCACAGATAGAGTATCGAAACTCCCAAACAGACACCCTGGCGGCTGTCGAGGACGGATGGGAGAAAGGTATAGAGATCGATATCTTTTGCATAAAGCGAATGCGGAGGAAAGCGGAAACGCATTTCATGGAAGATGAAATGATTGATCGCTTGAATTTTGTCTTCGTGGCTGGGATCCGCCGGCAAACGCGCAGCGATTTGCAAGGCCATGATATCTAAGATAGCCTCATATTGTGCGATCTCTTCTCGAAGATGCTCTTGATTGTCAAATTGAAAAAGCAGGATCCCGCGGGACAGATCGATTTCTTCGGGTGCAAGAGCGAGCACTTCTTCTTTCGTCCAGACTGCATGGCCTTTCAAGGATCGGTTCGCAAGGCGGCGAGAAATTTTCTCGATGAGAGCGAGCTGATCAGGAAGGAGCTGGATTTTTGCTTCAAAAGGCTGGCGGGTGATTAAAGAAATGATCGCCTGAATGTCGAATGCAGGAAGAGAGGGATTTTTTCCATCCAACGAGATGGGGTCGGGGCTGAGCAACTGCCAGGCTGCTTGAAGGGCATCTTTTCCTTCTTTGGAATCGGGATAGAGTTCATAGAATGCCAAATGTTCTGAAACGGAAAGAGGGTCGAGAGTGTTGTAGAGCGATTTAAGAGGGGAGGCGATCTGTTGTGTGGGTATAGCAAAAGCGCTGGATCCACTTATTGCGGCAAGTAAAATAAAAAATCTAAATAACAAGCCCATATGGAGTATCATATCAAAGCTGAGGCTCTGGAGAAAAGAGGATTTTTTGCATCTCTTGCAATAGTCCTTCATGCGAGGCGATTTCTTCTACAGAGGGGCGGTAGCGATAGGTCCAATTGCTCGGTTGGACCGTTCCGGGAATATTGATGCGCTCTTGGTCAGGATCAGGCCAGACGAGCTCCGGGAAAAGAGCAAGATACTCTTGAAGCAAATTAATATGAAAAAGGCTGGGCGTATGATGGCTGTCCGATAGGATCTCCTGCCGTTTTTCAAAAGAGAGCTCAGGGTTGTAATCCCATTGTTTGAAAAGACAAAAACTCTTCGCTTCTTCAGGAAAATCTCTCCACCATTGAGTCAGCGTCGGGGAGTCGTGCGTGGAAACGCTTGTCAAACTAATACGAGGATATTGTGAATAGGGGATAAAAGGCTGTCCTTCTAATTTCCAATATCTTTCCCATCTCAGGATTTTTGTGCCGCAAATGCACATCTCTTTAAGACAGATGGGAAGAATATCTGGAATGGTTCCTAAATCTTCTGCAATCGGCATCATGCCTTCCGAACAAGAAAGGATCATATGGAGCAGCTCTCTTCCTTGCTGTTCCCATTTATTTTCTGATTTTGGGACATAATGCCCTTCTTTGGCCGGAGCATGGAGCGGTATGGCCCAGATCCGAAAAAAACCGATAATGTGATCGATGCGGAATAGATCAAAAAAATGCGACGCGTATTTTAAGCGCTGTCTCCACCATGTAAAATGATCCTTGCGCATTGCATCCCAGTTAAAAAGCGGAAATCCCCAATATTGTCCTTCGGAGTAGTACATGTCCGGAGGAGCTCCTGCAGCCATATGCGTATTGAAAAACGTTTGGTGATGCCACACTTCTGCACTTTCACATCCTACCAAGATCGGAATATCTCCTTTAAGAAGCACTTTTTTGCTCATCGCATAGGCTTTGACTTCTTTCAGTTGCAAATAACAGAGGAACTGCATAGTGGAATAGAAGGCGACCTTGGATGTATTCGTGATCAAAAGCTGTTTATATGTATCTGAGGTGGGAGTTTTAAGATCATCCGGCCAACTGAGCCAAGGCGCGTTGCATAAATGGTCTTTAATGGACCGAAACAGAGCATAGGGCTCCAGCCAATAAACATTCTCTCTAACAAAATCTTGGAATGCTGTGGATTCACTAATTTTTTTTCCTACAGCATCGTAATAGGCTTGTAGCCAGCTCGTTTTGTGCACGATGACATCTGCATAAGCGATACGAGGCGTCTTATTGAGCTCAGAGAGCGCGTTCAGGTTTTGTTTCAAAGAAGGAAGCGCATCGATATCCGGGAGGGCATGCAACGAAAGGAGAATAAAATGGATCGCACAGGACGACATGGGATTATAGGGACTGGGATCATGGTCTGCATTATTCAAAGGGAGCAATTGCACGACATCCATTTTTAAGCGGTGGCACCAGTCAATAAGAGGGATGAGATCGAAAAATTCTCCGATGCCGCAGCTCTTTTCGCTGCGCAGTGCAGGTAAAAATACATCGATGCCGTGATGCGGATAAATGCCGACGCGTTTCCATAAGGATCCCGTTGGAGATGCGAGCAGCTGTTCTTTGAATGCAGTCATATTCCTCATTTAGGGGATAGGTTTATTTTTTGGTAGAGGGAATTGCAAAAACTCCTTCTGATAGAAATAGCAGATGCCAGGATAGATGGTTAAAAAATGCCATGAAAAAAAATAATCAACGTATGCTATATCCTTCGCTGCATTACCAAATGAAGGAGTTTAAAATGGCATCGTATACAAACTAACTATCACAGATTTGTACTTATGGATCTTCCCTTTCTGGAAGACCTGACCCTTATCGTTGCGGAAAAGATGTGTTGGATGAAACACTGAGCAAGGGTTTTAGCAACGATCTACAAACAATGAAAAAACATGCAAAAAAGTTTGTCGTCTTGGTTTCTGGTGAACAAATCACAGTATCCGATAGACAATTGCTGGATGATTTGGAAAAGGCCCGGGGCAGCTTGTGCCGTATTGCTCGTAAAAGCGATGAACGTATTCGTACGCTCAGTTTTGCTTTAACAAATGTGGATTTGTGTAAGAAAAAAATTTTTCCGGAATTAGTAAAGCCTGTTATAGACAAAACCAAGGATGGACCTGCGTGGATAACACAGACTTTAGAAAGGGCTGAATTAAAACAAAAGTGTCGCAGAGTTTTTAGTCAACTTCCTGATACGATTAAAGATCCTGGCAGTGCAGCCAAGTGGATGCAGGAAGAGCTCGAAAAGGTCGACTTAGCAAGATGTAAACAAATCTTGGCAGAATATACCTGTTCTTCTGTAGAAATTACAATTTTATCTAAACAGATCGGAAATCTTTGCAACGAGGTCGAATTAAGAGTATATCCACAACTCAAAAAAGGGTAGTCCGTAACTTGTCTTTTAATGCGACCATATCCCCCATTTAGGGGATATGGTTATTTCTGATAATTGGTATAACATGATTCTAAAAGGAATACCCGATTTTCCCGTAGAATTGAGAGGAACTATAACCGCTTCCGAATTCGCCATTATAGCTGATGGATCCGTAACCATTCCATTTTGTTTGCCAAAAAAGTTCCACACTAGGAGAAATAAGACTTTGATCGGTGGTAAAGGTTTCGACAAAAAAAGATGCTGGGGCGTTGACAATCGCTGCATGAAGATGTCCTACATGATGAGGCTTTTTGTAGACATAGCTTAACTTCGCTTGCGCGATAAAAACTCCCCAATTGTATTGGGTTGTTTTATATCCATTAAGACCTGTTTCGAATCGCAACATCCATGAAGTTCTAGAAGAGATCTTCATATTGTAGGGATCTGCTCCTTTTTCTGAATAGCTCGGATCCCATTCAGAGACCCAGTCAAGTAAACCAAAAGGTTCAATAGTTACGGTACGCATATTGAAATCATATCCCGTTCCAAAATGCAGATCGAGCTGCTTTGCGTGGTAAGAACTTTTTGCAGTCTCTTTAAATCCTAGGTAAGAAATGGTGCGCTTTTGATCGACACCCATATATTCACCCCAAATGGCAGCATCAAGGAAGAAATCAGAAAAAAATCGCATTGCATAGATGCTAAGATAGCCCGCATTTAGATGACTATTTCCCATGGACTGATGTTCATGAATCGATGAATAAGCGTACCCCGCGAGCGCGCCAATGCATCCTTGATCGGTGTTGCCGTAATCATAGGCCGCAAAAAAGCCGCCGCTATCGAAATCAAAGGCGGGGGTTTGATCTTGAGCATCCTGACTGCTGAATTGACCAAAACCCATTCCCCAAATTTGAGAATGGGTGTTTTTAGGAGGAGCATAGATTGTTTTACGAGGGGATTGATAGGGATTAACTAATAACGGACTGACTGCTAAAAAATCATTGTCCGCTACAAAGGCCGTTTCATTTACGTAATGATTTTGACTTTGATTGCGAGCAAAACGTCTTTTGGTAAAATTAGAATAAAGCGATTCGGCAAACAGGAACATAATGTTTTGGGCAACAAATGTAGAAATGGAGTTTCTCGAAGGACTAATGCTTTCAAGGGCTTCTAGGTACTGGGAAAAAGAAAGATCGTTTAAAAGATCCAATTGATCTGTCAATCCCAAAGCATCCGCATCAAGAGCTAGAATATTGAGATAATTGGCAACTCTTAAATCATTTCCTCGGAGGCCTTGTGTGGAAAGGGTAAGAATATTATTAAAGCCAAAAAAATCGAATTGTACGAACGTAGGATTTCCGATCGGTAGATAAGAGAGCAAATAACTCGGAGTTGTTCCCGTAAATGCAACCGAATCAAATGTACCTGTAATGCCTGACGAAGTAAGGACAGTATACGTTCCAGATGTAACACTTGGATCGATAGCGAACTCCAAAATACCCGCTAAGGTTGCAGGCCCGGTAACGGAAACCGAAGATGCTCCGCTGGAATCGATTGCGATATGGACAAGGCTGCCGAGAAAGTTATTTATCGGGTCTACTGAATTGAGGACTAAACTACCTAGGGTCAGCGGGGTTCCTCCGCTATCTGGAGAGATCACTCCGGAATTGACAAAGATATTGCCCGTTAAGGTCCCCATCCCGCTCAAAGTGCCTCTTTGCGCACTAAAGTCCCTATCTCTACAAACCAAAATGGATGCATCATTGATCTGTCCATTCACTTTGAAGTTTGCATTGGTGATTGTGATGGTTCCTGGATACTCTGTTGTTCCGTTGTAAACAACAGTTCCGTTTCCTTTGACATAGACATTTGTTCCTCTTCCTCCGAAAAGGGTATCATCTGTAAATGAAACTTGATCGCCGAGTGTCAAAAGATCATCGGTATCGGGTGCCATAAATGTAAGAGAAGAATTCGTGCGCAGAAAAATACTATTTCCCCATGCAGATCCATCAAAGCCATCTGAAGCTCCAGGCCCGCCATTTCCATGAGTTCCTGCTTGTGTCGTAGTGTTTGATGTGTTGAAGAAGGTGGGAATCCCCGAGAGTGCCTGTATAGTGAGATTCAAATAGCTATCTACAAAGATAGCACCTCCCAGGCCGCTTCCTCCTCCACCGCCCCCACCTCCCGTGTTGAATACAGCGCTATTGGCCCCAATCCCTCCCGATCCTCCGCCCAGATTTCCTTCATCTGATCCGCCAATGGCATTGAGACCATTAGAGGGTCCTCCGCCTCCACCCCCTCCTCCGCCTAGGGAGTTACCGCCGTCCGCA
>Ga0070731_10004030_pt1 | contig 12871 bp, 12 predicted proteins | sample Coa_R1_2_FD_66448 | JGI IMG/M metagenome (GOLD analysis project Ga0070731, IMG submission 66448) | Surface soil microbial communities from Centralia Pennsylvania, which are recovering from an underground coalmine fire - Coalmine... | ecosystem: Environmental > Terrestrial > Soil > Unclassified ... | reverse complement strand
TAACGCGTTTCGAGCTGCACCAGGTTAGATGAATTGGAATTCATCGGCGGCCCGGTTAGCGTTTGCGGCGCACGCCAGAAATCCATGTACGCCGTGTAATGCGCGCAAGCCACGGTGCACATGGGCGCGCAGCTTTTCACCGTCACAAATTCACGGCGGATATCTTCGACCGTATAATCTTCCAGCGGCTTAGCCGGATAGCCGCGCTGCTGCGAACAATAGTGGACCAGGCCGTCCTCGCAAATGTAGAGGTAACGCGCGCCCGCCCGGCAGCGCCACTTATTCTCCCGGCCATAGGCGATATTGTCCTGGAAGAAATTCATCGCTGCATAGCTGTGCTTGCCCTTGGTCTTCATCTGCAGGTAGACTTCGCGCTCTTCATCCTTGAGCGGGCGAAGCTGCCCATCGCCATCGTGGATAATGCCCACCGTCGAGCTGAATCCCAGAGCGACGGCGCGCTCGCCCACGACTAGGGCATCTTTCGGATTGTGAATGCCGCCGCCCACCACCGAATTGATGTTCACGTGAAATTCGGCGTGCTCTGCCAGCAATTGCAGCTTCTTGTCCAGGACCTTCAGACTCTTCTTGGAAACGTCGTCCGGAGTTACGTTGTCCACGCTGATCTGCATGTGCTCGAGACCGGCGCGATTCAGAGCCTTGATGCGGTCGGCCGTCAACAGGTACCCGTTGGTGATCATGCCGGCGATTGCGCCGCCGCGGCGGACGTGGGTGATGATCTCCTCGACATCCGGATGCAGCATGGGCTCGCCGCCGCTCAGGGTGACGATGGTCGTGCCCAGTTCCGCCAAGCGATCCAGGCGGCGCCGCATTGTCGCGATCGGCACGGGCGGGGAGAAATCGTCATACTCGTTGCAATAGGTGCAGGAGAGATTGCACTTCCGGATCGGAATGATGTGCGCCAGCACAGGGTGGTCAGTGGAAACCACGCCCTTTACGACCATCTGCGCTTCGCGTAGGCGCCGATGGTTGGCTTTCCACCAGCGTCTGAAACGAAAGGCCAAGTCTGGCATAGTGAATGAGATCCCTTATTAAACCATAGGATGCAGCGGGATCGCGATACGGATGCCTCGAATACCCATTGTGGCGGATTAAATGGCGATTCTGTCCATCGAATGAGCGGGATAAGAGTCGCAATCGACGCCTCACCGCTGCTTTTCCGCAGCGCGGGCGTGAAGACCTACGTCCACCATTGGACCCAAAGCCTGCGGGACCAGGCCGGCGCAAATCACGTCACGCTTTTTCCCATGCTGGATTTCGGCGGGCGATTCGATCATGAAAGATCCGTGGCCGGCGCCGTCGGCACGATATCGCGGCTGGCGCTGCTGTATGGCGCTGGCCTCGCCCCCATTCCCTTGTTGGACTGGTTTACTTCCGGCTGCGACATCTTCCACGCAAGTCATCTGATCCAAACCGCACCGCGCAAGGCTCGCTTGACTACCACGCTTTACGACATGACTTGCTGGCTGATGCCGGAGAATCATTCGCCGGCAAATGTCAAAAGTTCCCTGCGCGTCGCCGACACGCTCTACCGGCCCGCCGCCGCGATCATTGCCATTTCGGAAAGCGCACGAACCGATGCGCTGCGCCTGCTCAATCTGGCGCCGGAAAAAATTCATGTGATTTATCCCGGAGTGGCCGCGGAATATTTTCGGGCGACACACGAGAACGGAAAGCAGGCGGCCCTGCGATACGGAATCAGCAAGCCGTATGCCCTTTACGTAGGCACGGTTGAGCCGCGCAAGAATTTGAAAACTCTCCTGGATGCCTGGGAGGGGCTGCCTGCCGACGCGCGGGGGGCGTACGACCTGGTTGTTGCCGGTGCCTGGGGATGGGGCGACGACGCTATCCTGCGCCGCCTGAAAGCGGGCGATGGCGGCGTGCGCTACCTGGGCTATGTGGCGGAAGCCGATCTGCCGGCGCTCACTGCTGGCGCCGAAGTGTTCGTCTATCCTTCCCTGTACGAGGGTTTTGGACTTCCGCTCGCGCAGGCCATGGCGGCCGGCGTCGCCAGCATCACCGCAAACGTTTCTTCCATGCCGGAAGTAGCGGGCGAAGCGGCGCTGCTCGTTGATCCCCGGAGCCCTGCTGAATTGCAGGCAGCGCTGCGGCAATTGCTGGAATCGGAATCGCTGCGGTGCGACCTCGGCGAGCGCGGCCGTAAGCGCGCCCAGCGATTCACCTGGGAAGATTGCGCGCGCCAGTCGTGGGGCGTGTTCGAGCAAGTGGCGGGCTAAAACACATTTCTCGGAGAAGAAATTTCTTGGTAGTTCTCTGCGAGCTCTGCGTCTCTGCGAGAAATTTTTTCTATGCTACCTCAACCCAAAATTTACATCGATGAGCGTCACCACTTCCACGGGTTCCCCATTGAGCAGCGTCGGACGATACACCCACTGGCGGACAGCATCCAGCGCAGCCTGCACCAACAACGGATGGCCGCTCAGCACTTGCAGATTTTCGATCCTGCCGTTCTTGGCGATGATCGCTTCCAGCCGAACCTGGCCGGAAATGCGCGCCTGGCGCGCCAGCGCTGGATATACCGGCGCCACTTCGTGCAGGATTCTCCCCGCCTGCACGGCACCGCCAACCCGGACTCGCGGCGGCGCAGGTGCCGCTGGCCTCGGGGGCGGAGCCGCAACTTGCGGCGCCTCGAACAGGCTCACGCCGCTGTCGGACACGATGCCGCCCGGCACGCCCGGTCCAGCCGAATCGGCGATGAAAGCCGGCTGCGGCGCCCCGTCGTCAATCAGGATGCGATCCGGAATGCGGCCGGGCTGGCGCAATACTGCGATGAATATGCGCGGCACTGTCGTCTTTGATCGATTGACCTCCGCCGCCGGCTGAGTTTCAACCGCGCGCGGTGGCGGCCCAGGCGGATGCGCAATCAGAATGCCCGCCAGCCGCGCCGGAACAATTACGCCGGTTTGCAGCAGCGGCACCAACATCATCACACCCACGAAAAGTGTTTGCCCTGCCAACGAAGCCGCCACCGTCCATGGCCGTTTGGTTCCTGCCTGGCACTCGACGAACGCCTGCTCGAACATAGTTCCACCTTTCCGTTTTGATTTGCGAATTTTCCGGATTAGGCGATCGCGTGTTGCTTCTACAGATTTGACTCCAGGACGGAGCCGGTTGTTCCCTACAGAACCACGACGGGATGATACATGTGTGGCAGCGCGCGCTCGCCGATGGCGATCAATTCGCCGCTGTCGCCGATGGCTTTGACATAACGCGCGTCGGGCGCGGCGCGAAATGGCGAAGCCGAAAAATCGCGCCCCTGCCGGACGTGCGCGGCACTTACGGTGTCCAACGTCACCGCGGGAAATTCCGGCAGCAAATCGGCAGCGGGAATCAACGCATCCGCCAACTGCCCTGCGGTTGCCAGTTCCTCGAGCTGGGGAATCGTGCGCGCCTGCTCAATGGTGAAATCGCCGGAACGCAGCCGCCGCAGTTCGCTTAGGTGCGCGCCGCAGCCCATCGCCTGCCCCAGATCGTGCGCGATGGAACGCAGATAAGTTCCGCCCGAGCAGCGCGCCAGCAATTCCGCTTCATTGCCGGAAACGACGCCCAGGGTCAGCTCATAAATCTTGACGGGCACCGGCGTCAATTGGCGGGCCGCTTCTTCACGCGGCATTTTGTAGGCGCGCTCACCGTGAATTTTCTTAGCCGACACTGGCGGCGGCGCTTGCAGGCTCTCGCCGAGAAACGCCGCCAATTGCCGTTCGAGCGCGGCGCGATCGAGAACCACTTCCACTGGAATCGAAGTCGCGACGCCCGCACGATCGTAGCTATCCGTCGAGAAACCAAAACGAATGCGCGCCTGGTAAACCTTTTCATTGCGCGTGTAGAACTGGGCGAGGCGAGTGGCGCGCCCGATCACTAGCGGCAGCACGCCGGTCGCAATCGGGTCTAGTGTGCCCAGATGCCCCACCTTGCGGGTACCGGCGATGCGCCGCATGCGGCTCACCACGTCGTGGGAGGTCCACCCTCCCGGTTTATCAACGACGAGGATCCCGTCCATCCATCGCCTCGAGAACCTGCAGCAAAACTTTTCCCACTATGCTCAGGCTGTCGGCGCTGAGCTTGTCCATCGTGTCCTTGTCGGTATGCCAGTACGAATTGCCGGGACCGTAATCGAAATCGATCAGGTCCAGCGCGTTCACGCCGCGGCGCAGAAACGGCAGATGATCATCGGAAACCGAAGAGTATTCACTCAAAAAATACCGGCCGTATCCTAACTGCTTGGCGGTATCCCAAACCAGGATGCGCAAATTGTCCGACGATTCCTGCTCGCGCAGAATGCCCAGATTCTTATCGCCGATCATGTCCACATTGATCAGCAGCTTGATGCGATCGAGCATTCCCTCCGCCGCCCAGCGCTCGGCCAGGTGGCGGCTGCCATACAAGCTATCGGTGTCCGTCCACTGCGCGACCGCCTCTTCACCATCCAGCCAAACCAGGTAGACATCGTTCATGTGCGTATTGCGTTGCAGCGCGCGCGCCATTTCCAGCAGCAGGCCGGTGGATGAGCCGCCGTCATTGGCGCCAACGAAATTTCTGCCGGGCATGGATTTGGTGTCGTAATGCCCGGTGAACACGATGGCCGTAGCGCCCTTCGCCGCCCCGGGAAAGCGGGCGATGATGTTCTTCATCGGCGTCGGCTTAAGCGGCGTGGTCGCGGTGAAATCATCCTGAATCACCTCGCAGTGGCAGAGTTTCAACTGGGCCAGGATGTAGGTTTGGAGCTTGCGGATGGCGGGCGAGCCGGAAGGGCGCGGTCCGAACGCTACCGCCGCGCGCGTAAATTCCAGCGCCTGCGCTCCGCTAAACTCGGCCGCGGCCGCGGACCCGGCGAGTAGCGCGATCAGGAGGATTTTCTTGCCGTGCATACATACCCCAAGGTGAAATTACGCTCGTGATCCAGTCCATCGAGAATCGGCAGCAGCAGCGCCGGCGGCGCCAACAGAATCGCGGCGGGCAGAAACAGCACCCAACGCCATCCGCCCGTGAAAAACTGTAGCCCGTTCAACAGCCGACGCGAGAGCAAACGGAAGTACCCGCCCACCGGCTCGATTTGGATATCCGTCATCCCCGCCCTTTCCAGCAAGTAATGCAGGCCATGGCGCGTGTAGCGAAAGTAGTCATGCGGCGCTTGGTGCACTTCCCATTCATGCGGCGCGATCAGCAGCAGCAAGCCTCCGGGTGCGAGCGTTCGCGCCATCTCCTGCAAAGCACGCGCGGGTTCCCGCACATGCTCCAGAGTAACGATATTCAGACACGCCGCGAAACAGCCGTCGCGAAAAGGCAGCACCGTCAAATCGGCAATCGCATCCAGGCGGCGATAGTTCCACGCCGCATCGCCGACGCCCAGATCGACTCCGCAATACCGGTGCGCATGGAACACATGGGCGTATTGCCCTTCGCCCGCGCCGGCGTCCAAAACGCGCGCGCCGCGAGGAAGCTCGGCTGCAAATTGCGCTACCGCGGGTTCGATCGCGCCCTCGAAGTGCAGCACGTGACGGCGAAGAAAGCCCGGCAATCGCCTGGCCAGCGCGCTATAGCTCATGTGGCTTTTTGCGCCTCGATCATGATGGTGGAACCAGCTCGCGCCATGGCTTCAGCGGCAGCGAAGGGCAACGACGCCATCACCAATGCGAAATACAGCAAGTCCTTGACGAGCCGTGCACCTGAAGCTTCGGCTTCCCCGCGCACACGCCGCGCCATGGGGTCGAGTGACGGCGCGATGCTGGTGGCCAGGCCGGCCGGGTTGTCGCGCAGCGAGAAATATTTCTTGCGCACCGGCGTGAACCCGCTCTTCACCAGCAGCTTTTCCAAATCGGAATCGCGGAACAAATGATAATGGCGTGGTGTGTCGACACCGTTCCAGGCTGCGCCCAGCAGCGCAAACTGCCAGGATGCCGCGTTGGGCACTTGCACGATCAGCCGTCCGCCGGGACGCAACAAATCATGCGCCTGGCGAAGATAACACTCCGGATGGTCCAAATGCTCGAGCACATGAAACATGGTAACGGCGGCGCAGGTGTTAGCGGCAATCGGGGAGCGGCTTAGCTCACCCGCCACCGCCGGCACGCCATGCCGCTTCCAGGCCAACGCCGCGGCATCCGGAGAAAGATCCAAGCCGATCGCGCGATACCCGCGCTCGCGCAGCATTCCGGGAAACAATCCGCCGCCGCAGCCGATATCCAGAATCACGCCGCCCTCTTCGACATCCTGCAATGCGTGCGTGACAAAACTCACGTGGTCGCGCAGCACCCAGCGGCGATAGAGTTCTTCCAGGCGCCCCGCAGCGGTCTCGGCCGGATCGAACCAATAGTTGCCGGGATAGTAGGTTGCGGCTTCCGCGGCAGTGGGCCGCGGCGAAAGTCGGATCAATCCGCAGCCGCCACACTCCACCAGATCGAAGGTTTTGGCGGTCGTGTGGTAGAGACGGTCAGTTGCACGGAACAGTGTCTTGCCGGCGCTCGATCCGCACAGGCGGCAGTCTTCGTTCATCGCGCCAACTCGCTCAGCGAAATCCGATGATTCTGCAACAGCGCGCGCACCTGCGAAGGCGTCAACTTGCTGAGCTTGCGCATTTCGCGGCGCTTGCGCAGGATGCGTGGAGCCAGGCGCAGGGCCTGCAGATCGCCACGCAGCAGAGCGCCGGCCAAACGCAGTTTGCCGTGCATTCCTTTAAAATGTGCCGTTTCACCCGAGCCCTGCGTGCTTGACCATGCGCCATGCGCCAAGCGCGCCGCGTAGTAAAAGCCATTCAGCCACAACAGGCTCCAGGGAAAATGTTTGAGCGCCAGCAGCACGCGGTTGCGCTCGATCAGCACCACGCGCCGCGACGAAGCTAACCCCAGCGTCGAGCCGCGATGATGGCGCACCACCGCGTCGGGCATATAAAGGCACCGCCATCCGGCGATGCGCGCGCGCAGCCCCAGTTCCGCGTCGTCGCCGTATGCGAAGAAATCTTCGTCGAAGCCACCGATCTGGTCCAGCATTTGTTTGCGATACATGGCGGCGCAGCCATCCGGCCACAGCACTTCTTCGGATCGATCGTAACGGCCATCGTCCGGCTCGCCGGTGCCGCGCCCGCGATTCTGGCCGTCCGGATAAATCAGATGTCCGGCTTTGTCGATGCGGCCCGGATCTTCGTATGTCACGATCTTGGACGCCGCCATGCCGATGTCCGGGGCAGCGTCGAAGGCCCGCATCAGCGCGCTCAGCCAACCCGGTTCGGCTTCGGCATCGTTGTTCAACAACGCGACGAAGGCGCCGCGCGCTGTGTGGATACCCTGATTGTTGGCGGCGCAAAACCCGCGGTTGTCGGCGTTGCGGATGAGGCGCGTGAATCCGCTGAATTCGCGCGCAACCATATCCGCCGAGCCATCCTCCGAGCCATTATCCACGACGATGACTTCCAGCCTGACGCCCACCTGCCGTTCGAGCGATTGCAAGCACGCGCGCAACAAGGCGCTCCGGTTCCAGTTCACCACGATGACGGAGATGAGCGGGGATTCGCCGGCGCTCACATCGCGCCGCGCACTCTGGCCGCGTCACCGGAAGCACTGGCATCCTGCCGTGCCGTGGCGCGCGCTTCGCGCAGCGCCGCCAGTTTGCGCCGGCGCTCCATGCGCAGCAACTCCTGGCGCCGCCGCTTCTTGATGCGCACGTCCACCTTGCGCCAGAATTTGCGGAAGTAGCCCACCGCGGACAGGATCGCGAACGCCACCACCAGCCACATCATCCAGTACGCGCCCGCTTGCAGCACCGGATGGCGCGTGCTCAGCAGCGCAACCGAAATCGCGCCCACTTGCGCCACCATTTTCGTTTTTCCGAGATCGCTCGCGCGGATGGTGTAGCCTTCGGCTGCTGCGATGCTGCGCAGACCGGAAATCGCAAACTCGCGGCCCACGATAAGAATCACCATCCACGCCGGAACCGCGCGCACCTGCACCAATGCAATCAGCGCCGCCGAGATCAGCAGTTTGTCGGCGATTGGATCGAGCAGCGTGCCGATGGTAGTGACCTGCCCCCAGCGCCGCGCCAGATAGCCATCCAGCATGTCGGTCGCTGCCGCGGAAAGAAATATCGCGAGCGCTAGCCACTCGTTGGTGATCACCGCGCCCCGGAAGCGCAGCACAATGCTCTCCTGCACCAGCGCTGCTACCAGCAGCGGCGCAAAGAAGATGCGCGCAATGGTCAGAATATTGGGAAGATTCATCCGCCACCCCAACTATAATTCGTCCAGCCAGCTCAGAACAACTGTGGAAATCGGCTTTGTTACGGCTCTGAGACACCCGCCTGAGCGATGCTACTCACCAAATACCGAAATGAAACGTATGCTCCTGAATCAAAAAGCCTTAATTATGTTTGCTGCATTCTGGTTCAGGATATTGATAAGTGCCTCACTTGCCATCGGTTACGCTGCTAAGCCGGTTTCCCACAAAGTTTTCCACAGGCCTCCTTGACATCAAAAACTTAGAGAGCGTCTTACACAACGATTCCGGCACTTCCGCCTCGATCTCGCAGCCTGTTTCGACATAGCGGGCCTCGATCACCCGCCCTAACTGATGAAGCACCGAAATGTTCGCTCCTTCGTCGAGCGGAAACCGGAAGCGCGCGTGCACCAACAGGTCAAACGGCAATACCGCGTCGATGGCTTCTATCAGAGCTTCCATTCCCTGCCCGGTTAGCCCGGAGACTGCGACCGACCGCGCGTCGATTTTGAGCCCGGCTTCGCCAACCAAGCGCCGCCCGATCGCATCGGCATCGATGCCGTCCGTGGCGAGCTTGTCAACTTTGTTCAACACCAGCAATTGCGGGATCGCGGCCGCGCCAATTTCGGCCAGCACACCCTGCACGTGCGCCGTTTGATGCGATGCGTGCGCGGAGGCGATGTCGATAATATGCAGGATTAGCGCGGCTTCCGTTACTTCTTCCAGCGTCGCCCGAAAAGCCTTCACCAGCGTGGTGGGCAGGCGGCGGATGAAACCTACGGTATCGCTTACCAGCACGCGGCGGCGGGATGGCAGCGTCACCGCGCGCACAGTAGGGTCGAGGGTGGCGAACATGCGCGCATCCGCCATCACCCCGGCATTGGTCAGACGGTTGAACAGCGTGGATTTGCCGGCGTTGGTGTAGCCAACTAATGCCAGTGTGCCGAGCGGAACCGAATCGCGCTGACGGCGGTGCAAGGCGCGTCCGCTGCGCACGCCTTCCAGATCGTCACGCAGCATTTTGATTCTTCGCCCGATGCGGCGGCGGTCGGTTTCGAGTTTGGTTTCGCCAGGGCCGCGCGTGCCGATTCCGCCGCCGAGGCGCGACATCTCTTTACCGTGGCCCGTCAGACGCGGCTGCAGATACATCAGTTGGGCCAGCTCAACTTGGAGCCGGCCTTCCCGCGTGCGGGCACGGTGGGCAAAGATATCGAGGATGAGCTGGGTGCGATCCAGCACCCGAACCTCTAGCGCGTCTTCGAGGTTGCGCTGCTGGGTGGGTGTGAGGTCGTGATCGAACACCACCAGGTCGGCGCGTAGGGAACTCGCCAGAGCAGCCAGTTCGCGGACTTTGCCCTGGCCCAGCAGGGTGGCCGCTTCCGGCGCCTGGCGCGCCTGAGTGACGCGCTCCAGCACCTGCGCGCCAGCGCTAGCCGCCAGTTCCGCCAATTCGTCGAGGGATTCTTCGGGGCTGCTTTCGGCCAACGCTCCGGACTTGTTTTTCAGGCCTTTCGAGCCCGGCGCGCGGCCCTTCCACTCGATACCGACCAGAATCGCGCGCTCGTGCAAAACAGCCAAAGCCCGGCTCTAACTTCCCGCCGGTTCCGCCTGCCCCGGAGCTCCGGGTACCCCGGCAACCGCAACACCGTGCACCGCCGCTCCCGCCCCGGCGGCTGCGTGCCCAGCCCGGGTTACGACCACCGTCGATATGGCGTGCTTGAAAATCAATTGTTCCTGATTGTTGGTTTCGAGAATGAGCGAGTACTTGTCAAAGCTCTTGATGCGGCCTGAAAGCTTCACGCCGCTGAGCAAGTAAATCGTAATGACAACCTTGTCTTTGCGCGCATTGTTTAGAAAGCTGTCTTGAATGTTTTGCGCTGGTTTATCCATAAAAAAGTCTCCCATACCACCCGGGAAAGTCGCCCGTAAGCACTACATTTCGGTAACAATTGTACACCTAAACTTTTGCTGGTGAAGTACAAAGAGGGGATTTAGGAGAGCGGCGGCGAGCCTACTCGTCGTCGGAGGGTACTGTGCCGGCGCCGATGGCTTCCTGGCAGCGCACGCAGAACTTGGCCCATGGCACCGCGTCGAGACGCTTGGCCGAGATGGGCTCGGAACACTCCGCGCACACCCCGTAGCTCGAGCCATGGATGCGCCGCAGGGCTTCTTCCACTTCGCGCAGCAGCTTGAGATCGAGGGTATTGCGGTTGAGGAAAATCCACTCTTCGTGGCTCTGCTGGCTGAGATCGCCTTCGTCGGAGGGGACGTCCAGGCGAGCCACAATCTGAGCGGCGTTTTGCGCGCTCATACTGCGCCGCAGGTCCTCAGCTTTCTTCTTGAGAGCCTTTCGGTAGTGGTCGAGCTTGGTCTTGGCTCCGGTCTTATTCATATCTTTGGATATCGATTTAGCCATTACGAGCCCCGCTTTGGCGTGCAGTCCGCAGTGCGAGTCAATCGAACCAATAAGACGCTTGCAATGCAGGGAATGTTACTTACGGGAACCACCGCGCCAGAACGGTAGGTCAGTGTACCGCGCTCCGGCATTCATGTCAAATTTCCTGTATTGTTGGGGATGCGTGATTCCCCTCCGCCTGGCTAGCCCTGATCAATTCCTTCTTTTGCGCGAATTTTTGGAGGCCGCCGGCTACCGGCAGGACCCCGTCTGCGCGCGCCTGGGGCTGAAAAGCACGCAAGGGTACCTGCACATCAAAGCCTACGCAGGCGGCCCTCCGGAGGACTTGCTCGCTCTTCTCATCAGGCTATTTCTGGCCGGGGAAACCTTGGCGTGGACGGCCGTCAAAACCGATATCGGCGAGCCGATTTTGGAAGCTTTTCTGCAGACTGGGCTGTTGGTACGGGTCGCTGAAACCTGCTACGCGCCCGTGGCCCTCTATCCGGCGCGATCGCTCTACATTGTGTCCGATCGCTGGACGCCGCCGGCCGGCGTTCCTGTTGCAAAATTTGCCGACATCGTCTATCCGGCTGTCACCGTACACACCGATCACCTGCTCGACATGCTGCCGTCCGAGCCCTGCGAGGCATTTCTCGATCTGTGCTCCGGGACCGGAATTTCGGGGCTCGTGGCGGCCCGCCACGCCCGCCACGTCTGGGCCTTCGATGTGACGGAACGGGCCACGCTGTTCGCCGAATTCAACCGCCAGCTCAACGGGATCGCGAACCTGACCGCCGCCTGTGGCGATCTTTACCAACCGGCCGGCGATCAAACTTTCGACCGAATCGCTGCCAATCCGCCGTACATGCCTTCGCGTACTCCGGCCGAAATTTACGCCGACGGCGGCGCCCTGGGCGAACGCATCACCCGGCGGGTGGTCGAAGAGCTGCCCCGCTATTTGCGGCCCGGCGGCTGCCTGTACCTGATTACCGGAGGCGCCGAGCGCGACGAGCAGCCGTTTGAGCAGCGCGTGCGTCTGTGGCTGGGCGCGCCGCATTCCGAATTCGACGTCTTCGTGATCGTGCGTCAGACGTTCGATCCCGCCGATATGGCGTATCAGTCGGCGGCACGGGTTCACGGCGGACAGGAAGAAGTGGCGGAGTTGAAGGAGCTGTACCAGCGCAGCGGCGTCGACCGTTTCGTCTATGCCTCGGTGCTGGTTCAACGCCATCGCGCGTCGACCGCGCCAGTAACCGTGCGCCGCCAGGCTGGCCGGCATTTTGCCGCGCCAGAACTGGAATGGCTGCGCGCGTGGGAAACTGCAGCCGCCGATCCCGCCATGCTCAGCCGCCTGCTGGACTCGCGCCCCATCGCGTCATCCGAAGCTGAACTGCGCGTCACGCATCGCATGCGCAACGGGGAACTAACGCCGGTCGATTTCAATTTGCTGATTGGCCAGCCCTTCGATGCCGAGTGCCATATTCAGCCGTGGACCGCGCATCTCCTGGCCCGCTGCGATGGCCGCACTACGGCGCGCGAACATTTGGCACATCTCAAAGAGCAGCAGCTTATTCACCCTGAGACGCCGCCTGAAGAGTTTGCCGGCCAGCTTCGTATCTTTATTTCGGGCGGCTTTCTGGAGATCGAAGGTTTCCGGCCGCCCCGCTCACCAGATACACCGCCACCTCCGCCGTCAGGTTCGGAAATAGCGTAACGCGCCGCCGCCCGGCGAGATAGAAACAGCGCTCGACACTCCAGCCTTCTTTGCGCGCGAGCTCATCGAAATCCTGAATGGTGAGGAAATGAATGTTGGGCGAATCGTACCAATCGTAGGGGAACAGCCGCGTCTTGGGAGCCTGCCCGCTGGCCAGCATCGAGAGCCGCACCGACCAATGTCCGAAATTCGGAAACGCCACCACCGCGTAGCGCCCCACGCGCAGCATGCCGCGCAGCACTTCGAGCGGCTGGCGCGTTTCCTGCAGCGTTTGGCTAAGCAGCACGTAATCGAAGGCATGGTCGGGATAATCGGTGAGGCATTCGTCGATATCGCCTTGATAGACCGAAACGCCGCGCGCAATGGCTCGCTGCTCTTTGGCGGGAGACAACTCGACGCCCCGGCCTTCCACGCCTTTGTTTTCCGCGAGCCAAGCCAGCAACTCGCCTTCTCCGCATCCGAGATCGAGAACTTTGCTCTTAGGTTCGACGATCTCGCTGATGATGGCAAAGTCGCTGC
>Ga0070731_10004029_pt1 | contig 12873 bp, 13 predicted proteins | sample Coa_R1_2_FD_66448 | JGI IMG/M metagenome (GOLD analysis project Ga0070731, IMG submission 66448) | Surface soil microbial communities from Centralia Pennsylvania, which are recovering from an underground coalmine fire - Coalmine... | ecosystem: Environmental > Terrestrial > Soil > Unclassified ... | reverse complement strand
GAATTCGTTTGCGTTCGTTGAAAGTGTGAAGAGCCGAAACAGCTCTGCAGCGTTCTGGCGCGGGCGAGACTTCAGATGCGAAGAACGGTGCCTCGCACGAAGAAGGGCGGAGCGAATGCGAAGGGGGAGGGTTCAGTGGCATCGCCGACGGGGAGGATCTGATTTCGCTTACCGGTGGAGGCGACTGTTCTTTCTGTTCCAGGACGGTGCACCCGGGATGAGGCGGGCAGAGAAGGCGGATTTTCATGTCCGCGCTTGACGCAGCAGGGGTGCTGGTCACCGCAAGGCATAGGAACGGGCGCGGATTCGACGAGCGGGGGCGTCATGCTCTGCCCGTGCATACTTTGGCCGTGGATGCGCGGACAGCAAGAGTGGTTCATTGAGGCTCGCGACTGCTCCGATGTTTGCGATTTCGAAGATGAGGAAGTCGAGGCAAACGTGCCGGGCAGGCTCCACAACGAGAGAAATAGTAAAAGCAGGCCGGCTGTGGTTTTCTTCCCCATCTCTAGCGAGATTGGCAGAGTAAAATCCGGCTGACTGTGACGTAAATCACAGGCTGGCGTGATTAAGTGCGGAGGATGTTTTCGAGGGATGCCCGTAAGGACTTGAATCGAAACGGGTAACCGCTGGCAATCAGCTGAGTGGGCTCGACCCGCTGACTTCCGAGAAGGACGGTTTCCCCCATCTCGCCGAAGGCCACCTTCACTGCGAACTCTGGGACGGGAAAAATCGCGGGGCGATGGAGGACACTGGCGAGGGTTTTGGTGAATTCCTGGTTAGTCACGGGCCGAGGGCCGACCATGTTGACAGGGCCGTGAAGCAGGTCGCTTTTGAGGATGTGATGGATGGCGCCGACCATATCGTCGACATCGATCCAACTCATCCACTGGTGGCCGTTGCCGATCTTGCCGCCAACCCCGAGTTTAAATGGGGTAAGCATTTTCCCCAGCGCGCCGCCTTCCGGGCTGAGGACAACTCCCGTGCGCATGTGAACGGTCTGAATGCCCGCGGCCTTGGCTTCGAAGGCAGCTGCCTCCCACTCGCGGCAAACATCGGGAAGAAATCCGCTACCGGCGGCGCTTTCTTCGGTCAGAAGTTCGTCGCCGCGGTTGCCGTAGTATCCGATGGCCGAACTGCAGAGGAAGATCTGCGGCTTCTCTTTTGTCTGCGCCAGAGCTTTTGCCAGATTGCGTGTGCCTTCGACGCGGCTTTCGCGGATCTTCTTCTTTTTCTCCGGAGTCCAGCGGCCAACAATGGATTCGCCCGCCAGATGGATGACTGCGTCAAATCCCGAAAGGGCATTGGCAGGGAGAGGTTGGGCCGGATTCCAAGGGATGGTCTCTTCGTCGGCGGGGCAAGCGGGAGAACCGCTGCGGGCCAGGCGCGTGATGTGGGCGCCGCTGGCCTTGAGCGTGGGCAGCAGCGCTGCGCCGATCGGTCCGGAAATGCCGCTGACGAGGACTCGCGCCATACGAAGAGTGACCATATTGCTCATCACTCTAGCAGACGGGAAGAAAGCGGATCTTCCTTCGGGAAAATAGTATCGTCTGAATTTCCTGGAGAGAAAACCGCCGGCGAAGATTTTGAAGCGATTGATAGATCCGAATTCTGCGCGGTCCTGACGGATGAAGGAAAGAGCGAGCGTGGGCAATGGTCCAGGCACCGAGGCTATAATCAAGGGAAGCCCTGCATTCCTTCCTGCGTCCCCGAGATTTTCGCGGGCTGTTGACGGGCTATAATCCTGCATGGCGAGCTTGCGCCAACAGATCGCTACCACAGCACTGACGCTCACCAAATTCCGCGATCTGATGAAGCGGATGCAGGAGAACCGTCCGCAAGACGATCTGACGATCGTCAAGAAAGCCTACGACTATTCCCTGAAATATCACGATGGACAGACACGGGCGTCGGGGGAGCCGTATCTGATTCATCCGCTGGAAGTTGCGCTGGTTCTTGCGGAGATGAAGATGGACCCGGTGGCGGTCGCCGCCGGACTGTTACATGATTCGGTCGAAGACACTTCGGTCACGATCGGCGACATCGAAAAGGAATTTGGCGAGCAGGTGGCGCACATCGTGGAAGGCGTCACCAAAATCAGCAAAATCGACTTCGCTACGCGGGAGGAGCAGCAGGCGGAAAATCTCCGCAAGATGATGCTGGCGATGGTCGACGATATTCGAGTTGTGCTGATCAAACTGGCCGACCGACTGCACAACATGCGCACGCTCGAACATCTGCAGCCTGAGCGCCAGCGGAAGATCGCGGAAGAGACGCTAGAGATTTATGCCCCGATCGCGCACCGGCTGGGCATGGGAAAAATCCGCGGCGAACTGGAAGATCTCGGGTTCCGTTTTTTGGATCCTGTCGGCTACGAGCAAGTTGAGAAATCGGTCAATGCCCGGCGCAAGCAGGGCGAGACTTTCCTGGGCAAGATGGAGCAGATCATCACCGGAAAGCTGAAAGAGGCCGGGATCCAGGCGCGCGTGGAAAGCCGCATCAAGCGGCTGTTCAGCATTCACAAGAAGTTGCAGAAGCAGAGGATTTCGGTTGATCAGGTCTACGATCTGTACGCGATGCGGGTGATTACTCGATCGCTGCAGGACTGCTACGCGGTGCTTGGCATTATTCACAATTTGTGGCGGCCGGTGCCGGGGCGCATCAAGGACTTCATTGCGATGCCGCGGCCGAATTTTTACCAGTCGCTGCACACGTCGGTGATCACCGAAGACGGCACGCCGTTTGAAATCCAGATTCGCACCGAAGAGATGCACAAGATGGCCGAAGAGGGCATCGCGGCGCACTGGAAGTACAAAGACGGTGCGGTTTCGGCGCAGGACGAGCAAAGGCTGGCATGGCTGCGGCAAGTGGTGGAGTGGCAGCGCGATGTGAGCGATCCGAATGAATTTTTATCGACACTGAAGGTCGATCTGTATCCGGAAGAGGTGTACACGTTCACGCCGAAAGGGAAGGTCGTAGTGTTGCCGCGAGACGCGACACCGATCGACTTCGCGTACACGATTCATACCGAAGTCGGGCATACCTGCGTAGGCGCCAAGGTCAACGGGCGGATGGTGCCGTTGCGCCACAAGCTGCACTCGGGGGACATCGTCGAGATCCTGACGCAACCGGGACACAAGCCAAGCCGCGATTGGCTGGGATTGGTGAAGTCTTCGCGGTCGCGCAACAAGATCAAGCACTGGCTCAATGTTCACCAACGCGAGCGGGCAATCGAAATCGGCAGGAAACTGATCGAGAAAGAAGCGCGGAAGTATCGCATCGCGCTGAAAGAGATCAAAGACGAAGATCTGGCGAGAGTGGCCTCCGGCTATGGGTTGGGCCGGGGCGAAGATTTGATGGCCGGGATTGGATATGGGAAATATTCGGCCCGTCAAATTCTGGCCCGTTTGCTTCCCGCGGGCGCGACCCACAACATTGCCGGAGACATTGAATCGGAGGGCTTGAATACCGAGCCGGGAACGATTGCGAGCGTGGTGCGGAGGGTATTTGGAGATCACAACGCGATCACGGTTCGCGGCCAGGGAGACATGCTGGTGTACCGCGCGCGGTGTTGCAATCCGATCCGCGGCGAGAGCATCGTGGGCTACATCACGCGCGGAAAAGGCGTGGCCGTGCACTCGATCCATTGTCCGAATGTGACGAATCTTTTGTATGAACCGGAGCGAAAAATCGACGTGGAGTGGGCGCGGGACGAAAACGCGCCGACGCTATATCCGGTGAAGTTGACGGTTTTCTGCGACGACCGTTTTGGCATGCTAAAGAGCATCACCGGAGTGATTGGCGATGCCAAGAGCAACATCCGCAATATCTCCGCGCGCACGGCGAATAGCCAGGCCAGCGTCGAAGTGGTGCTGGACATTGCTGACCTTAAGCATCTCGAGGCGATTATCGTGGGATTGCGGAAGATCCCCGGCGTGCACGACGTGCAAAGGCTGCAGAAGATCTGAGAAACCAGTGTTCGTCATCAGTGCTCCTTTGTCAGTATAGAAAACAAATTTGCACTGCGATCCGGCGCAGCGTTTTCGGTCGCCTGAACGCTCGCCGCACGGCACCAAAGGAACGTGCCGAGGAAAGATTTAGATATCCGATTCTGTGTTACGCTGTGCCCTCTGTGGTGTAGTCTTTTCCTGAGAATTGATCATGCGCGAAGTTATCTCCACCAAAGACGCTCCTCAAGCCATCGGGCCGTATTCGCAGGCCATCAAGGCGAATGGACTCATATTCACATCAGGGCAGATTGCGATTGACCCGGCGACGCAGCAGGTGATTGAAGGCGGCGTTGCGGCGCAGACCGACCGCGTGCTGCGGAATCTGTCGGAGATCCTGGAAGCCGCGGGCAGCGGCTTGGGCAAGGTGGTGCGGGCGACCGTGTTTTTGAAGAACATGTCGGAGTTCGCGGCGATGAACGAGGTTTACGGGAAGTATTTCAGCACGGCGCCTCCAGCCCGGTCGACGGTGGAAGTGGCGCGGCTGCCGAAAGATGTTCTGGTAGAAATTGACGTCATCGCGCTCGAATAAGGAACGAGTGCCAAATTTCAGGGGGAGTGTCTATTTATGCGCTGGCTCATCATTGCAGCATTTGTATTTTTAACGACTGTTTTCATCCTTGCTCAGACAACTTCCCACAAAACCGCGCGGCCTGCGGCGAGCGGGCCTACCAAGGTGACCGGAGAGGGAACGAAGACGGCGTCCGGCCTTCAGTATTGGGACATCAAAGTCGGAACGGGGACGGAAGCGAAAACCGGGGGTAAGGTGAAAGTCCACTACACCGGATGGCTCACAACGGGAAAGAAATTCGACAGCTCGGTCGGATCTTCTCCATTTGAATTCCGGCTGGGCGGCGGGGAAGTCATCAAGGGATGGGATGAAGGCGTCGTCGGGATGAAGGTAGGCGGCAAGCGGCAGCTACGGATCCCGCCCGACCTCGCCTATGGCGAAGACGGGTACCCGCCGGCGATTCCGCATAACGCGACGCTGATCTTCGACGTGCAGTTGATGGCGGTAGAGTAGCCGCGTAGTGCCGGCAGGGGAAAGCCCGGCATGGCAGCGCCAAGTAAGGTGGCCGATGGCCGCGCGAGTTCCGTCAGGGACGGCACCCGCATCGCACAAAAAGGGAAAGAACGATGGAAGCTCTAAGATTTCAATTGCCGTGACTACGCCTTTACGACTTTGCCGCTGCGCAGGCAGGAGGTGCAGACGCGGATGCGCTTGCCCTGACCCGCGACCTTGGCGTGCACCGGACGCAAGTTGATGTTCCAACGCCGCTTGGTGACGTTGTGGGCGTGGCTGATGCGGTTTCCCGCTTGCGGCTTCTTGCCGCAGATATCACATTGTTGTGCCATGGACTGCTGCTCCCGAATAATTCAGATCTTGTAGGGCAAGCATCGATTTTACAGGAGTTTCTCAGGTTTCGGCAATGGCGGGTTGTCCGATATCAGCCGCGCCATCTTGTTCCCGAATCGACACCAGATCTCAAGTTTTGCGGGATCTATCACTGACTTCCCTCCCACCTTGCAGTGAAGCTATGAAGTCCGACGATTGCCCGTGGTGTCTACGGGGGTGGTGCAGATGCATCACCAAGAGCAGAGGCACACAATATGAAAACCCGGCACCGCAGTGCTGAGTTGGTTAAGCGCCCGCGTTGAGTCGTGAGAGGACGGCACGGTAATGGCCCATACCTATCCGAATATTTTGGTTCATTGTGTTTTCAGTACAAAGAATCGGTCGAATTCCATTCCCGAAAATTTGCGCCAGAAACTCGCAATGTATTTCGTGGGGATTGGTAAAGGCCACAATATTCCGGTATTTTGCGCCGGCGGGACGGCCAATCACGCGCATGTGCTCATGGCGCTGCCTCCTACAGTTCCACTTGCGAAAGCGGTACAGGTGCTTAAAGCAAATTCTTCACGCTGGTTAGGAGAACATGGGTTTGATTTCGCGTGGCAGGAGGGATATGGGGCCTTCAGCGTAAGCGCCTCCAACGCCGCCGTTGTAAGGCAATATATAGAGCATCAAGCGGAGCATCACGCGAAGTATTCGTTTGAAGATGAGTTCGTGTCGTTGTTGCGCAAGTCGAGCGTCGCCTACGATTTCCAATCGGTTTTTGGATGATTCGGGTGCCGTCCCTGACGGGACTCGCGAGGGTCTTGGCCGGCTTACCCGGCACTGCCGTGCCGGGCTTTCACATGCCGCCGCCTGCGCGGCTAGAGATGCATACTGCCGATTGCGTGGCCCGCACCGTATCCCCGAAGCCAGGACCAAAATCTGGCAACTATTCCCGGCTGGACAAGGTACCACCGCTTGCGTGCCGATCTCTGACGGACTCGCGAGGGTCTCGGCCCAGCTTACCCGGCACTGCCGTGCCGGGCTTTCACCTGCCGCCGCTTGCGCGGCTAATTTCAAAGAGGACGAAAATTCCCGCGTTTCCGAAGTTGGCCTCCTCGCTATGTCGTCGCTTGCACGGCTGCGTTGATATTGCAGGCCGCGCCGGAACCCTCCGAGCGCTTTGACCCTATGCGATACTGATTCCATGCAGTCCCCGCTTCAATCGCCAACAGCCGCTACCGATCCCAAGTCCGTGAAGGTGAACCTCACCTCAGGGGCCGGAATGGACATCGAGTGGAACGATGGCCACGCCTCGCACTACAGTTTTGTGTTCCTGCGCGATGCCTGCCCTTGCGCCATGTGCGAGGAGGAACGGGGAAAAACGGGACGCCATCCGGGCGACCCGGCCGCGACGCCCGCCGGGCAGTTGGTGATCTTCAAGCCCACGGCCAAGCCGCTGTCCGCGGAAGGCGTGGGGAAGTACGCCATCAAGTTCTCCTGGAACGATAATCACGACCTCGGCATCTATTCATGGAAGTTCCTGCGCGAGGTTTGCCCGTGTGGCGAGTGCAAGGCCTCGCGAGCGGGTTCGCATTAGCCGGAAGATTGCGTCAATCGCGCCATGAGTTCGACGAAGCCCATCTCCGCCGCTGTGCAGTCGGTAGTGAACGAACTGCTGGACGAACTGCACGCCAAGGCGTCGTGCGACAAGATCGGCGTGACGCGCGATAGGCTGGCGGAGATCCTTTGTGAAGTTGGCGGCAGGCAGGGTGAATCCACGTCGGAGGGGGAGCTTCGAACATTTTTTCTTAGCCTCCGCGTTGACGAACTTGCGCTCGCCCGGGCCTGTGCCGCGGGCGACAATCCCGCCTGGGAAATCTTCCTGACGCGATACCGGGAGAAGCTCTATCTTTCGGCTTTACGCATTGCCCGGGAGGACTCCGCCGCGCGTGACCTTGCCGATACGCTCTACGCCGATCTTTACGGCACGCAGACACGCGAGGGACAGCGCGTCTCGAAGCTGGCGTCGTATACGGGCCGAGGATCGCTCGAAGGCTGGCTGCGGACGGTGCTGGCCCAGGAATACGTAAACCGCTACCGGAAAACAAAGCGCCTGGTGAGCCTGGAAGAGGAATCGGAGGAAGGGGTGCAGTTTCGAGCCCCGGAACCTGAACCGACCGCGCCGAGCGACACCCGGCTGGCCGAGGCGACCGACGAGGCCTTGGCATCGCTTACCGCTGAAGATCGGATGGTCTTAAGCGCGTATTATCTCGACGAGCGGACGCTGGCCGAGATTGCCCGCATGATGGGTGTACACGAGTCAACCATCAGCCGCAAGCTCGATAAGCTGGCCAAGTCATTGCGGAGGCAGATCCTAGGGGGTCTGGGACGGCGAGGGATGTCGCGGCGGCAGGCCGAAGAAGCCCTGGACGTGGATGTGCGTGATCTGCAAGTCGATATTCGCCGGAGTCTAGCGCAAGAATCGCCTCCGGCGGCGTTCTCAGAGAAGACAGCGGAAGCGCGAGTTCGCGAGGGTGAGGGATAACGATCCTGAGCCGGAGAGGTCCGGCTGGAAGCAGTGGTAGAAAACGCGATGCAGAATGTTCCCAAAATCGTCCAAGATCGGCTGAGGCTAGCCGTGCCGGTCGATCATCCTGACGCGAACGTGCTTGCTGCTTTCGCCGAACATTCGCTACCAGAGCGCGAGCGGGCCGGGGTGATGCAACATCTGGCAAGCTGCGGTGATTGTCGCGAGGTTGTCGCGCTGGCGCTGCCGGAGATGGAATCGGGCCAGACTACGGCGCGTGTTGTGCCATCGCTGGCATGGCCGGTCTGGCGATGGGGATTCGCAATTGCGGGCATTGTTGTTATCGCTTCCTTCGGGATGCTGCAATACCAGCGTCGCACACAGAAGCCCAGCGTGGCGGTGTATTTGGCGCCTCACGCGGAGGGCGAGAAGACGACCGCACAAACTCAGCCGCTGCCCACTGTTTCGGAGCCTGCTAAACCAGTAGACAAGATCGAGTCTTCAAAGGTTCCCATGAAACCGGCGGCCGCTCCGGCTGCTCGCTTGCGAGATGAGTATGCTGTGGCAAAAGAAAAAGCAGCCGGTGCGGAAGTCCAAAGGCAACTTCCGCACGGACCGCTGCAATTCGATCGATCGCAGCAATTCAGCAAATTGGACAACCCGACTGCGGCTCCCTCTTCGGGTTTGAAGCCCCAGACTTCCCCTCCGGTAGGCGGCCCCACGATCACGACGGAACAGGTGCGGGTGGACGGGCAGTCGCCAGCGGTCGACATCGAGGCACAGAATTCGCCTACATTGACACTGCAGAGCCAGCCAATGGGCATCCAGCCCACTGCGGGTCACGATGAAACCAAAGTGGACAAAGCTAAGCCGGCGCAAACCTTAATCGGCAACTACAAAAAGCTGGGTGGTCCTGCTCCCGAGCCACCGCAGAGTCAGGCGGTTGGGAGTGCGGCGCTCGCGCGCTGGAACATCAATGCGACCGGGGGCCTGCAGCGGTCATTCGACCAGGGAGCCACCTGGGAGGATGTCGCAGTCAACGGAGGTTCTGCGGTTGGCGCGGCCGGGGCGATGGCAGCAAATCTTGCGAACTCCAACAGCATCACAATGGAGCGGGCGAAGATGAAGGATGCCGCAGTACAGAAGACGGTCTCTGCCACGCCGGTATTCCGCGCGGTGGTCGCCAATGGAGCCGATGTATGGGCAGGCGGAGCTAGCGCCGCTCTGTATCACTCGATCGATGCAGGCAGCCATTGGGCTCGCGTGGTGGTGTCATCGGCGGGTTCAAGTCCCACTGGAGACATTGTGTCGCTCGACTTCCCCGACGCGTTGCATGGGAAGCTTTCGACCTCCACCTCGGAGGTTTGGGGAACGTCGGATGGCGGCCAGACATGGCTGAAACAGTAGGTTTGACGGGCGTTTCCGCGTTACCAAAGTGACGTTTACAGTAGACTAAGCAGATTCTAATATCCAGTTGTGGTTTGGCAGTTCTGGGGGAGGGCTGCCGAGGCGTCCTGAGCCGAAAGGTTCTTGGGCGCTTTTTTTATTTTGGGAGAAGGGTTGCCGGAGCCACAGCGATGGCAGCTGGTGAGTTACATCAAGTCGTTGCGGGCGGTGGACAGACCATCGGAACCGGCCCCGAACGCGCCTCGCTGACCGGCAGGGGCTGCCGGAACTGTGCCGGATTCCCTAACCTGCGTATTGGCGCGAGGATAGCAACCGCTTGTCCTTTGCGACCTTCTTCTGGCGACCAGCATCAAATCGGAGTGCTAAGATAGAAGGTTGGATTCCCTTACGGGATGCAATCATACCGATCGCCAAACAACGGCAACGCAGCCCGATGGAGCGTCCGCCGAAAGCGCGACGTTACAACGAGGAGAACGAAACAATGGCAGGCAACGGAATCGTCGAAGTCACCGATGCAAACTTCGACCAGGATGTGTTGAAGTCGGATAAACCGGTTCTGGTGGACTTCTGGGCGACGTGGTGCGGCCCGTGCCGCGCGATCGCTCCGATCGTCGAGGAGCTGGCAGCCGAGTTCCAGGGAAAAGTGAAAATCGGCAAGATGGATGTTGACTCGAACATGGCCACGCCGCAACGCTATCGCGTGACCGGCATCCCAACGCTGCTGGTCTTCAAAGGTGGACAGGTCGTCGAGCAAATCGTCGGATACAAGCCAAAGGAAGTCATCAGCCAGGCGTTGAATAAACACGTCGGGTAAGCGGCTAAGAGTAATTTTGGAGCGAGAGCGCCCGGGAGAGATCCCGGGCGTTTTTATTTGTCGAGGGCGGCGGGAATGCAATGTCCGCGAGAGTTGTCAGGTATCAGGGGAGGGTAACACTCGGACTAATAGTCGACAAAGATGGACTTCCGCAGCAAGTTCACATTCTCAGCCCCCTGGGCGTCGGACTCGATGCGCAGGCAGTCCACACAGTCGAGGGATGGAGATTTAAACCCGCTGAAAGGGACGGGCAGCCGGTGAATGTTGAGATAGCCGTGGAGGTGGATTTCCACCTGGATGATCGAACTGCTCGGAAGCAATCTCACAAAATGCTGGGCACCTCAGCGGCTAAAGCCCCCAAATGTTCAGCCACCAGAGCGGCGCGGCTGAAGCCGCGCCCTTTCAGTCCCTATTTTTAGGGAACGCTGACAATTCCCTAATATTTCCGCAGCACCCCGATCACTCTTCCCTGCACATCGACCGAAGCCGCCGGCACAATGATCGGCTTCATGGTTGCGTTCGAGGGCTGCAGCCGGATGTTTTCCCCTTCGCGGTAAAAGCGCTTCAGCGTCGCGTCGTTGGAATCGACCAGAGCCACTACGATATCGCCGTTGTGCGCGGTGCGGGCTTTCTCCACCAGCACATAATCTCCGTCGAGAATGGCTTCTTCTTGCATCGAGTTGCCGCGAACTTCGAGCACGAAAACTTCCTTGGAGCGAACGAAATCCGCAAGGGAGATAGTCTCGGGATTTTCCACCGCCTCGATGGGCTGGCCGGCGGCAATACGCCCGAGTAAAGGCAAGACGACGCCCGTGTTGACGTTCATCGACTGCTTCAGCTTGCCTTTGGGCGGCAGCAGGTCGATCGAGCGACTGCGGTTGTAGTCGCGCGTCAGCAGCCCTTTTTTCTCCAGGTTGGAGATGTGCTTGTGCACGGTCGCCAGCGAGTTCAGCTGCAGCCCTTGCCCGATCTCTTCAAACGAAGGCGAGTAGCCGTTTTCGGTGACGAAGCGGGATATGAAGTCATACACTTCGCGTTGCCTGCGGGTGATGGCCATGGCGACATTGTAGGCGAATATAAGGCGAAGTCAAGTCGCAACTTCGAATACCGCTGACAGGAAGCATGACCAATCGGCGGTCCGCGCCGACCTTCCTTTGAAACTTCTGTCCCAGTTGCGACTCCAATCTGGCAGGCCAGGTTCTGTGTTGTGGAGTTTGTAGAAGGGGAAACCAGAATGCCATTTTCCATGCGTACCGCATTGCTTCTGTTTGGATCGTTGCTCGGCACAACCGCATGCACTGCGAAAGCCAATCCGGCGGCCCCGGTACCAGCTCCCGAGGTCGATGCCCCACGCGCCTCAGCGCCCGCCAAGGAAGCGGCAGTATTCTCCGGCGGCTGCTTTTGGGGAGTCCAGGCCGTGTTTCAGCATGTGAAGGGTGTGATCAGTGCGACCTCCGGCTATGCAGGTGGATCGGCCAAGACTGCCGAGTACGAGACTGTCAGCACGGGCGAGACTGGGCACGCCGAATCGGTCAAGGTTGTCTACGATCCGTCACAGATTACTTATGGCGAGTTGCTTCGCGTGTTCTTTTCGGTCGCTCACGACCCAACGCAGCTGAACCGGCAGGGGCCAGACGAGGGCTCGCAGTATCGTTCATCGATTTTCTACAGCAGCGACGCGCAGCAGAAAATTGCAGTCGCCTATATCGCGCAGCTGGACCACGCGAAGGCGTTTTCGCGTCCGATCGTAACCAAAGTCGTTCCCCTCGACGCCTTCTATCCGGCAGAGGCTTATCACCAAGACTATGTCGCCCAGCATCCAAATCAGCCGTATATCTTTTACAACGATGCTCCGAAAGTCGAGCATTTGAAACAGGAATTCCCCGCGATCTACAGCGAACATCGCGCGCCAACAAAGTAGGCAAGAGTTCACTGTGGGAGTTCGAGTGGGAGAGGCAGTTTTAGTCTGCGAGGAGCATCGATGGACCGCGCCTACCGCTATTCTTTTCGGTCGTGGTCAACCTCGCCGGCGCTGCGCAGCGTAACTTGATCATGCGATAGCTGGCCGCTTTTTGGAGCCTGCACCGGAGTTTCCGGCTTTCGCGATGGCGGCGGGGAAGTTTCGTGGGATTGGACGGGATGCACGCCGCTGACTGGAGCGATCATAATAGAATCCTCCTGAGTGACTTGATCGGCAGAAATTGCCCAAGACCTTAGCGTGGCTCCCGCGCTGATTCTTAGAGGTTGCTCACACGCGCTGCACGCCACCGAGCGCCGAGAGCGCGGCCGTGATCTTTTCTGACCATTGGGCCAATTCGTCCTCGCGCAGAGTTCGCTCGGTGGACTGAAGACGGATTCGCAACAGAATGGAATACTTGCCCTTCGGGATCGATCCACCGCGGAAAATCTCGACGGGGCGGAAATCACGCAACTCCGCAATCCCTGCGGTCTCAACCGCGTGCCGCATTTCGGCAAATGTGACGCGATCTTCAAAAACAAATGAGAAGTCGCGTTCGACGGCCGGAAATTTTCCCAAGGGGCTGAACCGAACCGGACGCAGACCGAGCTTATAGATCCGTTCGAGATCGAATGCCGCCAGGAAAACGTCCTGACGGAGCTTGCGCCGAGAGGCGACGTCGGGGTGCACTTGCCCGAACTGTGCCACAACTTCTCCGTTGACGAGGGCGAGGGCGGAGCGTCCCGGGTGCAGATATTCGGCATTCCCGCACTGGTAAGTCACCTCACCGGAAAATAGCGACAGCAGATTCTCTACGTCTCCCTT
>Ga0070731_10004028_pt1 | contig 12874 bp, 12 predicted proteins | sample Coa_R1_2_FD_66448 | JGI IMG/M metagenome (GOLD analysis project Ga0070731, IMG submission 66448) | Surface soil microbial communities from Centralia Pennsylvania, which are recovering from an underground coalmine fire - Coalmine... | ecosystem: Environmental > Terrestrial > Soil > Unclassified ... | reverse complement strand
CGGCTACTCTCGATGCAGCAGAAGAAAGTCACGTTTAAGGACGTGGCTGGAGTCGAGGAAGCCAAAGAAGAGCTGCGCGAGATTATCGAATTTCTGCGCGAGGCGCAGAAGTTTCAAAAGCTGGGCGGACGTATTCCCAAAGGAGTGCTGCTGGTTGGGCCTCCGGGAACCGGAAAGACTTTGCTGGCTCGCGCTGTCGCGGGCGAAGCCAACGTTCCTTTCTTTTCGATCTCGGGATCCGATTTTGTGGAGATGTTTGTCGGCGTCGGCGCCAGCCGCGTGCGCGATCTCTTCGAGCAGGGCAAGAAAAACGCCCCCTGCATTATCTTCATCGACGAAATTGACGCTGTGGGACGCCACCGTGGAGCTGGCTTGGGCGGCGGGCACGATGAGCGTGAGCAGACCCTGAATCAGCTGCTGGTCGAGATGGACGGCTTCGAGTCGAATGAAGGCGTCATTCTTATGGCCGCGACGAACCGGCCCGACGTGCTCGATCCCGCATTGCTTCGGCCCGGACGATTTGACCGCCGCGTTGTGGTGAGCCGCCCCGATGTGCGCGGGCGCGAAGAAATTCTGCGGGTTCATACCCGTAAGATTCCTTTGGCGGAGGATGTCGATCTGTCCGTGTTGGCGCGTGGGACACCGGGATTCTCCGGCGCTGACCTTGCCAATATGGTGAATGAAGCGGCGCTCGCTGCGGCGCGGCAGAACCGCAAAGCCGTGCTGATGTTCGACTTCGAAGTTGCTAAAGACAAAGTTCTGATGGGCGTGGAGCGCAAGTCACTAATTCTTTCCGATGAGGAAAAGAAGGTAACGGCGTATCACGAAGCTGGGCATGCTTTAGTTGCAGCGAAGTTGCCAGGCTCCGACCCGGTGCATAAGGTAACGATTATTCCGCGTGGCATGGCGCTGGGCGTGACCATGCAGTTGCCGATCGACGATCGCCACAACTATACCAAGGAATATTTGAAAACCGACCTGGCTATTTTGATGGGTGGCCGTCTGGCGGAGGAGATTTTCCTTAACCAGATGAGTACCGGCGCCGGCAACGACATCGAGCGCGCTACAGAAATGGCTCGCAAGATGGTCTGCGAGTGGGGCATGAGCGATCTGGGCCCACTTACCTTCGGCAAGAAGGAAGAGCAGATTTTCCTCGGCCGCGAGATCAGCCAGCATCGCGATTACAGCGAAGACACTGCGATCAAGATCGACGCTGAAGTTCGCAAATTGGTGAATCAGGGATATGAGACCGCGAAGCGCATCCTCGAAGAGGGCCGCGACACGCTGCAGAAGATTGCGCTGGCGCTGCTTGAACGCGAGGTGCTTGACGCGTCGGAGGTAATGCTGCTGGTCGATGGCAAGGAACTCCCTCCGATGAAGTTGCCTTCCAAGCCGGATGACGGCGTACAGCAAGTTTTGAAGCCGGAACCGGGACGGCCTGGGATCGCCAAGGGCGGAGAGAGTCCGGCCCGGGCGTAACGAAAGGATCCACATATACTCTGGGCGGCTTAGAGCCGCCCTTAATTTTTGCAGGCTGTCAGCGAAAGTTTTTTTGAATCGCCGACGCTGCAATCGAGGATGGAATTGTGAGTCCGGTGCCCTTGTGGTTCGAACGCAAGTTTGAGTTTTCCTTTCCAGTGGAATTGCACCCGAACCTGTGTGCGCGCCTCCGCGGTACACCGCCGCGCCTGGAAGAAACTCTGCGTGGCAGGGATCGCAAAGCCCTCGTAACGAAGTCGCAGGGAAAGTGGTCAGCGCAGGAACATGCTGGGCACCTGCTTGACCTTGAAGGGCTGTGGCTGGCGCGCGTCGAAGATTATGTGACCGACAGCAGTGAACTCACGGTGACTGATTTGCAGAACCGGAAGACTGACGAGGCCAACCACAACTCGCAGCCGCTGAAGAACATTTTGAAAGAGTTTCGCGCGTCGCGTGCGAGATTGCTGGAGCGGGTCGATGAACTCGACACTTCGTTATTTTCGCGGGCGATTCCGCATCCGCGGTTGAAGACTCCGATGCGGCTGGTCGACCATTTGTATTTTGTCGCGGAACATGACGATCATCATTTGGCGCGGATTTGGGAACTCGTCGGCTGAGGTCGATAAGTTTCTGGTTTCATCAGCCGGTGACCGTGATCAGCGGTTTCGTTTGCCGAATAACTTCACCGATCTTGACCGCGGGAACTCCTGCCGATTTCAGTGAGTTTACAAGTTGCCCGGAATGTTCTGCGGCGGCGGAGATCAGCAATCCGCCGGCGGTTTGAGGATCGAAGAGCAGAGCTTTCATCTCTTCGCTGATCTTCCCTTCATAGCCGACCATGCATTCGGCGAAATCACGATTGTTGTTGAGACCGCCCGGAATAAAACCGGCGCGTACACATTCGAGTGCGCCGGGGAGGAGCGGGATATTCCCTGAAATCAGGCGGAAGGACACCTTTGATGCCAGCGCCAATTCGCGCGCATGGCCAATCAGGCCGAATCCGGTCACATCGGTCATAGCGTGGACGGCGAAGCCTGCGGCTTTTTTATCTTGTTCGTGGACAGGCGGGACATCCGGCCGCACACGGCCGTCGGCGATAATTTCCGCCGCGCTCTTGTTCAATGTGGTCATAGACTCGACTGCGGCATCAATCCACCCCGGCTCGGCTTTTCCTTTTTTGATCGCAGTTGAGATCACGCCCGTGCCCAGGGATTTTGTAAAGATTAGAACATCGCCCGGCCGGGCGCCCTCGTTCTTCAAAACTTTTGCGGGGTTGACCATTCCCGTGACGGCATAACCAAACTTTGTTTCTTCATCGCGGATGCTGTGGCCGCCGATCACGGTGCATCCTGCCTCGATCATCTTCGAGAGGCCGCCGGCAAGAATGCGCTCGAGAATTTCGAGATCGGTTTTATCTGGAAAGCAAACGAGAGCCAGCGAGGTAAGCGGCTTTCCGCCCATGGCGTACACATCGCTAAGCGCATTGGTCGCCGCAATCTGGCCAAACATGTACGGATCGTCGACGATCGGGGTGAAGAAATCGACAGTCTGCACCAGCGCCTGGTCAGGTGCGATCTGATACACTCCCGCGTCGTCGGCGTGATCGAAGCCGACCAGAACGTTCGGATCATGTTGCCGGGCTAATTTCCCAAGCACCTTGTCCAGCGCCGCCGGACTCAGCTTGGAAGCTCAACCCGCAGCTTTTACCGACTCCGTCAGGCGGAATGGTTTGGTTTTCGACATGACAGCATTGTACCGATTGCCGGGCGGCGATTTCCCACTGTGGATTGAACGCGATACTCAGAGCGGACTACTTCGTTGTGAGATCGGTGATCCGAACGTCCGGGTACTGCCGGTTCCACTGTGCCGATATTCCCTCGAACGTCAATCGAAAGGGTTTACTTTGACCTGGTCCGAGTTGCGACACGCTAAGGTCGACTGCTTCGGGATACGGACCGTCAGTCTTGAGCACCTGCAGCGGGACCTCTTCGCGCTGCGCAAGTTGCCCCATGTCGTCTTTGAAGGTGACTTCGACCGTGGCATGCGTGACCGTTTTGTCGCCCACGTTCGTCACAGTGCCATCGACGTAGCTGACCGTGGCGCCGACGAAGTTTTGTGCCGCGCTCATTTTTAGATCGGAGAGCTTTAGATTCGCAGCATAGGCCGGTGGCCCCCCGGCTTTTTTGGGTTCGCTGTGAAGGAGCAGGGCCGCCACAATCGCCACCACGATCACCACTCCCACCGTGATCGCGATGATTCTTCCGCGTGAATCTGGTTCTTCAGACGCCGAAGTTGGCTGCAACAATCCGCCCATGCAAGTTGATTGTACTATCGGTCTGACTTTTCAATAGCGTTCCTGGCTCGGCACGAGCCTCGTTGCCGCGGTACGCGCACCTCATTCTGCTGTGTTACACTTTTCTTTCGCAGACAAAGCAGCCTCTCGCAAAGAGATTTAATCCGCACATGCTTCTTTCCAAGGAATATGTGGGCTACCTGGCCCGCGAAGTTACCAAGAAATTAATTGCTGCCAAGGCCATCGAAACCTCGGCTGTCCCGAAGGTTACGGAGCGCGTCCACGCGGCTTTGCTCGATGAACTTACGCTGGAAGACCGCATCAATGACGAGGTGCGCGTCATCCTCGAAGCCTACTCGGAAGAGATGAACAAGACCGGCGCCAACTATCAGGAGATGTTTCGCAAGGTGAAGAGCGAACTGGTACGCAAGTATAAGGCGGTGTTGTGAGACTGAGCCGCGACAAAGTGAATGTTCTGGCGCGGGCCATAGCCGACACGCTCAAACAGATGGATGAAGTAGAGTTCATCGAAGATCCGAATACGATTCGCCAGGAAACCCGCAAGATTCTCGAAGACCTTCTCAACAACGAAGAGAGGATCGACCAGAGCGCTCGCCAGAAAATTGAAAGCCAGAAACGAACCATCCTCGAAGGCTCGCAGGAGTGGGACATTCTCTACCGGAAATATTACAACGAGGAAGTGAAGAAGCTGGGTGTGTGAATCGGTCACCGCACAAACTCAAAGTCTGAGGCCAGGCTTGCTTCGCGGCACTTGGCTCTAATTGCTGTTTTGAGAGCCCCGGCTTGCGCCGGGGCTCTCCATTTCTGCCTCTTCTATTTCTTGCGCGGCCCCCTGCTCAGGTTGTGGGTCGCCCGCTCCCTGGCCGCGGGCTTGCCCGCTTCCTCTCGCACGGCATAAAAACACCCCGTGCCAGGACTCGATCCGGCAACCGGGTAGCCCATGATACCGTCCAACGCATTGCGGGTCACGTCGGCCGTATAGATCAAACTTGCTTGCGCGAGAGGTTCGTCCTTGTCTGCGCTGAAATTCCACGCGACCAGGCCCTCAACTTGAATCCAGCGGCCTCCGCCGAACTCGTAGGTCCAGGTTCCATCGGCGTTAAACGTCCATACTGTAGAGGAATCGCTCACTGGAGGACCAGAACAGCCCCAAGCCACAAAACCGTTCCAAGTCCCGACGATGCTGGTTGCACTTGACATTGTCGTTTCTCACTTTCTGATCAATTTCAACGGTCACCAGGAAAGGTTCCGGATCGTCTTCCTAGTCGTTCCGAACTCACTTTGATAGTGACGGCTGGCGCGACATCGTTACATGTCGGGCGCCGATTTTTGCCAAGGTCGGGCTAATGGTGAAGGCATCAAGCCTCGCAATCATTTGGGAATGGTGCCGGGGAAACAGCCACAGGATTTTGAAACGCGGGAAAAGTCAGGGCCGGCCGCGGACTGACTGAATAAGCAAAACCGCTCCAATAGCAATTAAGGCGGTGTAAATATACTTCAGAAAAACTCCCCCGCGCAGGCGATGATTGATCGCTCTACCGAGAAATACTCCGATCAAAGTCGCTGGCAGCGAGAGCAGGTAATAGTGCGTCACCGCACGCGTCCACAGCCCGGCGGCGAAATAGCCGCTCATGCCAATGACGCTGGCAGGCAGAAAATATCCTTGCAGCGTGGCACGAAAATGTTGCGCCGACCAGCCTCGCATCGTTCCATAAATCGCCAGCGGAGGTCCGTTCATGCCGTACGCTCCGCCCAGAACTCCTGCAACGAATCCGCAAGCCAAGAGCCAAGGGCGGCTATCTCGCCTCAATTCCAGTGGCATTCGGCCGATTAGGGAATAGACCGCGAACCCAACAATCAAGACGCCGAGCGTGGCTTTGACCGCTCGCTGGTGAGTGCTGGTGAGAAGCAGAAGTCCAAGAGGAATGCCGAAGATGGTCGAGAGCACCAGCCAGCCGGCGCTGTGCAAATGAATCTTCTTCCAGTCCTGCACCACAATGATGGCGGCGATGGTGATCGATACCAGAACGGCGAGCGGAGTGGCTAGTTCGAGTGGAATAAAGAAGGCGAGCAGCGGAACCGCGATGAGAGCTTCGCCGAAACCGAACGCCGAGCGAATCAGCGTCGCGGCGAACAGGATGATGATTACTAGCAACGTGGTTGAAGCGATTGCGATCTCTCCTCGAAATCGAACTTCGATTCGATTTTCTCATGACAGGTCGCTGCGACTGTCACAGAGGGCGATGAGTCGACCCCCAGACTACTTGGAGCCAAAACAGGTTCCTCACCGGACCTAAGCTCCGCTGAGGAATGACATCGCCTAGATCCGCCAAGGCGAGATGAAAAAAGCCCCGCGCTTTGCACGCGGGGCGTAGTGGTTGGCCCAGAGGAAAGACTAAGCTGCTTCGCGCCGCTGCTGGAGCGTCTCCAGCTGCTGGCGGTATTTTTGAGCGTTGCTCACGATTTTGCGCTGAGGCAGGCTGTTGATCCACTGATCGCGAGCGATCGCCCGCCGCTCGCGGCGTGTGCCGACGGTTCCGCGATGGAGCAAGGTTGACGGCCGCTGGTCGGTCTTTTGCGTCCATCCGCCGCCCGAGGTCACATTGAACATCCCGATATACCCACCGGCCAGTAATTCGAAAGGATTGTGGAGGCGATTCATGCGGTCAAATTGCGTCGAGCCTTCGGTGCGAAAGCTTTCGAACCAGGCGGGATAGACAAAATCCGACAGCAGAACATTTTCGATCTTGTAGCCAAGGCTGTCGTCTTCGCACGGGTCGCAGACTTCGTAGGCATAGAGGAGTCCAGTCGTGTTGGTGTTCTGCACGAAGACTGTGAGGTTGATGTTGGGATCGCCCAGCATTTCTAGCAATTCGTGGCTGGCGGTGACCGTCCACGATGAGCCGGCTTTGAGGTCGCTGGCGGCGAAGACCTTACCCAAGGGCAATCCCTCGGTGGTGAGGTCGTGATAGCCGAGGGCATTGGCCTGGTCGGAGTCGTCGAGGAGCACCAGCCACCAGCTCCCGGCCGGCGGTTGCACGCCTTTGGCGACGATCTTCAGATCAGCGTTCGATCCCCAGACGGGATAAAAGTCTTCCGTCACCTGCTTTTGCAGCGCCGTTATGACGGGCGCAACGTCGGCGTCGGGCAGCACAGTGCTTTCATTAATCACAGAAATGTTGATGGTGGGAGTAGTGGCACGGGCAATTGGAGGCATAGCTTCTCTCCTAAGGAGAATTCGGAGAACGCGCAGGTACGTTGCGTGACTCTGTGGAAGAAAGCTTATAGGCTGGTCAAGAGAAGAAAATGTTCATGCCGCCGAAAATTGCTGTTGATTTCCAATTTGGAACATGGTGTGAATATTCAGCCCCGCAGTAACCCTGCGCTGAAATTCGTTGTCGATGCTGAACTTTTCTGAAATCTCGGAGTTAGTTTCGAAAGCAGCGAGGGATGCCGGGTTTGAATTGGCGGGGATCGCTCCAGCGGAAGATGCTCCGGAGCTTAAATGCTTTCCACAGTGGATTGCCGAGGGGCGCGCCGGCGAGATGAAGTATCTTGAGGCGCGCGATGATCAGGGTAGGCTGAAGCGGGCTTCATTAGCTCATGCTGCGCCATGGGCGCGAAGCGTGATCGTTTGCGCCATCAACTACAACAGCTCGCAGCCATATTCCACGCAGGGGCAGGACAAGAGCCGCGGCTGGATTTCGCGTTATGCCTGGAGTCACGAGGACTATCACGCATCGGTGATGCGGCGGTTGCGGCAGGTTGAGGCGGCCCTGAGAAACGCTTGCCAGGAGCACCTCGTGACTCGATGCTACGTCGATACGGGGCCGATTGTTGAACGTGTAGTGGCGAAGTATGCGGGCATCGGCTGGATCGGCAAGAATACTTGCCTCATTAATCAGAAGTTGGGATCGTGGCTGTTTCTCGGCGTGATTCTGTCTTCGCTCGATCTCGCTGCTTCGATGGCGAGTTTGCCAGCCCCCGACCGCTGCGGGCTCTGCACACGCTGCATTGATGCTTGCCCGACCGAGGCGTTCATTGCGCCTTATCAGCTCGATTCCAACAGATGTATTTCTTATCTCACGATCGAAAAGCGGGGCGGGATTCCGGAGGAACTTCGCGGGGGGATGGGGCGGCATGTGTTTGGCTGTGACATTTGCCAGGACGTTTGTCCGTGGAACCGGAAGGCTCCCGTCACGAAGGCCGCTGAATTTGAGCCGCGGCCGGATTTGGTGAATCCGGTATTGGAGTCGCTGGCAGATATTGGCGAGGAAGAATTTCGTCAAAGATTTCGTCGGTCGCCGGTGCGGAGGGGAAAACGGTCCGGCCTACGAAGGAATGCGGTCATTGCCATGGGAAATTCCGGAAACCAAAAATTTGTTCCCTTGCTGCAAAAGCTATCGAAAGATGAAGACGAAGTGCTACGGGAGAGCGCGGCTTGGGCTATTGAGAAGCTGCAGCGGTGTTAACTACAAAAAGTCAAATCCACGTCCCAGCCAAAAGAAGGGACGGATGGGATACGCGCTTTATTCCTTCAAGCTTCCCAACACTAACTTGCCGCCACCGATATTACCTGGCCAGTACTGCGATGTTCTGCGGGTTGGCGATCGTGTAGGGCGAACCGGGGGCAGGCGTCGCTCCGGTCGCGCTCATGGTGAAGACCATCAGCTTTCCTGCCGATGTGCTGATCGCATACAGGTGGCTTGAGTTGTCCCAGAAGATGTGATCGACTTGCCCGGCCGCGAGCAGGCCGGTGAAGTGCGTGGCGGGGTTCGCGCCATTGAAGTGGAAAACCTGCAGGCCGGATGTTCCCGCGACTGCAATGAGCTTGCCAGAGGGCGAGATGCGAATGTCGGTGACAGTGCTCACTCCGGATTTCGGCATGTTGGCCGACGTGCTGGTTGTGGTGAGATTTCCCGAACTGTCAGCCGTGTAGACCGCAATCTGCACTGGACCCGACGGTTGCCAGGTGGAATCGCTCATCGGCATCAGCGGAATCGCCACGTGATTGGCTGAATCTGCCGCAGATAAATAAGGACAATAATAATTTCCCGCGGATGCGGCAGGAATTGGTGCGGCCGTTCCACTCGTCTGTGTCAAGGTTCCCTCGCCGCTACGGGCGTAGCTGAAAATGCCGGGCATGAAGTGATAGCAGTCGGAGCTGTATCCAAAGAGGTTATCGCCGACAAAGCTGAGAGCCGAGTTGAATGCGGGACTGGCGACAGCCGAGCCAAGATAATTGAGCGCGCCGGTTGCGTTGTCGATCGAGAATGCCTGGTAGGCGTTGTTGGCGCAGATATTGCCGAGATAATCGGGATCGTACAAAGTCGCGCCGGTACGGTCGAGGAAGAGATTCTCCGGGCCTCCGCAACTGTTCTGGTTATAGTTTTGCGCGTTAAGCGATGCAACCTGAGTAAGCGCTCCATCGGACGCGATGGAGAAGGAATAGATGTCGACTCCGTTGCTGCCGAAGAGATATTTTCCGTTCAGAGCCATGTAGTTTGCATTCGCGGCAAAGGGAGAACCAGAAACTGACGTTAGCCTTCCGTTCGCAGCCGAGCTATAGGCGTTGATTTCATAGTTCGTTCCTTCTTGCGTGGAGACATAAACGAACGTTCCCGCAGCACCCGCAGCTGGAATATTCAGGGTTGCGTCCGTTGCTGAATACGCCACCTGTGAGAAAGCCAGAACTGAGCAGGAAAAACTCGCGAGCACAACGACGAAGAGCGAAGAGATACTGCGGCGCATAGACGAAGCCTCATGTGGTTCGGGTAACGAGCGATTGCCATATTAACGAGCTACCGCAAACGGCGAAATACAGCGGATACCCGCGAATGGCGGCGAGAGTTCCTGAGATGGACGCCCACCTGTCATAAAGTCCTTCAGTGAAACGCTGAATCACCCGAGGCGGATGTTACCCTCGTGATGCATCTGCGGCAGATTTTAACCGTCGATTCATGCAACTGTGTTTTTGTCTTTGTATCTAATTGATATCAGGGGGTATGCGAACTTCCGAGCTAGAAGGCTCAGTTGACTTCGGTAACTCGCATTTATGATTGAGGGCAACTATTCTTTCGATTGCGGGTTCAAATTTCGGAGTTCATTCTAGGGATAGGCATGTCTTCCGGCGGGAAAATTCGGCGCGCGCTGCGCACGTTGTCTGTGTTGATGCTCCTCTCCGCAATGGCGAGCGCGTCGGCGACTCTGCTGCTGGAAGAGCCTTACGGCAAGCTGGGATTCTTTACGGCGACCGGGCACGCCGCGGTTTATTTGTCTGACGTATGCGCAGAGACGCCGCTGAAATTGCGCGCATGCGAACCCGGCGAACTGGGGGCGGTAATCAGCCGTTATGACGGAATTGGCGGCTACGACTGGGTGGCGATTCCGCTGATTCCGTATTTGTATGCGGTCGAAAACGCCGACAACGTGCCGTTGTATGCCGATCCCAAGCTGGTGAACTTTCTACGCGATCAGTACCGCCGCAAGCATCTCGAAGAGGTTGCGCCCGATGGGGCAAATGGAGCGACCCCGGGCGGCAACTGGTATGAGCTGATCGGATCCTCTTACGACCGCGCAACCTATGCGTTTGAAATTCAGACCACGAGCGCGCAGGATGCGGCCTTTATCGAGCGCTACAATTCGTCGATCAACCGCTCGCACTTTCGAACCGTGTCGCGCAACTGCGCCGATTTCGCCAAGGACGTAATCAATTTTTATTATCCGAAAGCGCTGCACCGCAGTGTAGTCGCCGATGTTGGCATCACGACCCCCAAGCAGATGGCGAAGACTCTGATCAAGTACAGCTCGAGGCATTCTGAGCTGAGCTTTTCACGATACGTAATTCCCCAGGTGCCAGGAATTGAGGCGCGCAGCTCGCCCGTGCATGGCGTCGTAGAGTCATTTCTGAAGTCGAAGAAGTATATCGTTCCGAGTGCGGTGGCCAGTCCAATATTCGCGGGATGCGTGGTGGCGGTCTACGTGGGTACGGGCGCGGGACGATTTGATCCGTCGCGCCAGGCGCTGGTTTATAGCGCGCAGCGCGTGCTGGAAGAGCCGATTGGGCCGGAAGACCGGCGATCGTATCAACTGGAGTTGAACCATCTGTGGGCTACCTCTTCATCGAATGAAGCCAGCCTCGCGCGGGTTGAGAAGCTAAAACGTTTGCTGCGTAATGCGGTGCCGGATTTCGATGGCGATGGGCGTCCGCTGCTGCGCGTACGTCAGGGCGACGAAATGGTGAGCGTGGGTATTTCCGAAAGCAACGTTTTTGAAAACGGCGGGAGGAAACCCTTCACACAGGAGCTGCTCGAAGCTCGCCTGCGGGCGGAACTGAAGAGAGGTGTTCCCAAGGCCTCGGAAAGCGATGTCACGCGCGACTGGGATCTGCTGCAGAAATCGCTCAACCATTCCGATAATGAGGTCGCCTCTCAGAGAGGTAAACTCCTGTCGGCTTCCCAAACGCGTGCGGAGCGTAGCGGCGGGAATCGACCCTAGGCCGGTAAATCATCTGCAATCAAGCTGGAAAAGCGCGGCCCTCAGGCCGCGCTTTTGCATGCACACCGTCTTCGGGAAGCGCCCTATTGCTGCTGAGGCACCTGCGGTTGGATGGGAGGCCGCTGCGGCATTGCGATGCCGCCCGGCGGAGGATATGAGGGTGTTGTCTGTCCATTCTGCTGCTGCTGTTGCTGCATCTGCAATTGGCGCTGCTGCATTTCTTGCAACATTTCCTGCGGAGTCTTTACTCCTGGCTGGTCGGGCGGTGTCTGATCGGCTTCAGTGGCGGCCTGATCGGCAGACTCGTCGACGGTTTCTTCCGCAGCGTCAGCGGCGTCTGCACTGTCGCCGGCATTTGCCGATGGAGTCGCCGGAGACGCATTATTCGCCGTCTGCGTGGGCGCTTCGGGAGTGTCAGGGCCTGTCTTTGCTACCAGCACAACACGTACCAGACCGTTCACGTTGTCCGGTGAACCGAGCAGGATGTAATTGAAATGCGACCCATTGAGCAGGTCGGCCATCACATCCCGCGGCGGCGCTGGCCCAAGGCTCGTGGCTACGCGTTCGTTCGCGTTGCTGGGAACATCGATATCGGCTGAGGTTTGCTTGCGCACAGCGCGAAGAATGTCGCCCAATGTGGAGTTCGGGGCGACGATGGTCAGCATTCCATCCTGAAACTTGACGTCAGGTGCGACTGCGGGCAATGCATCGAGTGGAACTTGAGGCACGGGCCCGCGCGGACCAGAGGGCAGGGGCGGCGGAAGGGTCTTCTTGACCGCTCTGTGCGCGTGATGTGTTGTCGACCGGGTCGTAACTGGCTTCGCAGACTGCGTATCCGCGAATCCGGCAACGGGCAGACAAAGGATACCCGCCGCAAGAAAACGCACCAGCCTCAATCTTGAGCACATAACAACCACCGTCAGTTTCCTATTCTACGGATCATCATGGCGTCGGGAACAAATTCGCGGTAAAAACCCATTTTACCACTCCAGCCGAACCTACATTCAGTGCACAACCGTGCCATTACCAGCCTACTCGATAGAACGGAATGGCATCATAAATCTTGCGAACGGAAGTTCGATTTGTACCGATGCGTGTACAAGGGCTTCGGTTGGTGGTATATACGGCAAAGACAAGTTTTGGGGGTTAAAAGTGCTTGCCCAAACTGAGTGGAACCGCTGCTTCGCCGCGAATGAACGAGCCGGCTTATTCGCCAAAAAAGGCCTTATCGCGCGCCGTTGCAGAATTTTGTCAAAACCGGCCTTCATGATTGCGCTGCTCGTATTAGCCCCGTCGATGGCTTTGGCGCAGGAAGATTGCCAGAGCTCGAACGATATGGACCCCGCAACGCGCGCGGCTTTGACCAGTACAGCCCTTCGCTACTACGGCCTGATCGTCAAGGGCGACACCGCCTCACTTCGCCAAAGTTCAATTCCGAGCCTCACGGCCGATTTCTCGGGGGTCGAGGGGACGATCAAGGCGAACCAGGCTGCGCTCGCCGGAGCAACTCCGGCGGCGCGTCCGCCGTTCTTGTTGACGGAACAGGGAACTGCGGCAAATCCCCATGCGGAATTTTTTTGCGGC
>Ga0070731_10004027_pt1 | contig 12874 bp, 12 predicted proteins | sample Coa_R1_2_FD_66448 | JGI IMG/M metagenome (GOLD analysis project Ga0070731, IMG submission 66448) | Surface soil microbial communities from Centralia Pennsylvania, which are recovering from an underground coalmine fire - Coalmine... | ecosystem: Environmental > Terrestrial > Soil > Unclassified ... | reverse complement strand
TGTAAAGCAGAGAAAGCTCGATGACGGGATGCTGCAGTTCGTAAATAAGGGCGGAGAGCAGTGCATCATCAGACCAAAAATCAGCGTTGCGCAGCATCGCATTATTTGCCCAATGGGAGATGATGGGGCAGCCATGCCAAAATAGAATCACTCCCCCATTGTAGCGCACATCTTCGTTCAGATAAGGGAGATGTTCTGTCTTATATTCGCGCACAAGGGCAAGAGGCGCATCAGAGTTGCAATGGACAAATAAATCACCGATTGGCCTCAAAATCTCGCAGTCTAAATCCATCCAGAGCGTTTTTTGATAGGGCGAATGCAGGCAAACAAAGGGCTTTTTGAACCAATGAGGGCGCGCTGTCCATAACGTGGGGCCATAAAACCCTTCCCATTGTTGAGCAAGCTCCAGCGATATATCCTCTTTGGGTTTCACAAAAGAAGCATCGAGAGAGGGAGATATCCTCTCACCATGCGTAGAGCACCATTGCTGGGCAGCCTCTGTCATCCCTAAATCAACGAAGGTCACAGGAAAAAAATTTTCGGCGCAATAACGTTCCCACCACCATTCCAGCAGCCACTCTTGCTCTTGATCGCAGGCGACTAAAATCCCCTTTTCTTTTTCCGGCGCTCTTTGCCATACGTACATTAAACGTCCCTCTCTCCTAGAAAGAGTGCCTGCAGAGCGGGTTTTATTCCACCTTGGTTTTTAATATAGGCTTTTCCAGCGGGTCCACACCAATGAAGGATGATTGCATTGATATTTAATCCCCATCGCAAAACCCAATTGTAAATCTCTGGAAGCTCTTGAACAGGAAATGCGCATTCATAAATGAGAGCGGAGAGAAGAACGTCATCTGAGGGGAAGCACTGATTACGCGTCACTGCCGCATCAGCCCATTTTTGTAGGATTTCTGAACCATGAGCAAAGACGATCACTCCCCCATTATAGCGCACGTCTGGATGTATGCGAGGAAGGTGCGAGGATGCATATTCGCGCACAAGTGCAAGCTCGAAGGATGCATCCTGCGAAAATAACGCGTGGATAGATCCTAAAACCTCACAGTCGAGATCTAGCCAGACACTGCGTTTAAAAGGAGAATGCAGTAAAGCAAACGGCTTTTTAAACCACTTACTTCTAGATTCCCATATGTCCGGCGATACATCCGGCGAATGATCCCATTTGTGCATGAGTTCCGGTTCGATCTCTTCTCTCCCTTTAATAAAGCTCCTATCCAGATTTAATGCGATGAGCTCCCCTCTTTTTCGACACCATTGCTGTGCAGAAGGGGTCATGCCCATATCCACAAAGCTCACAGGAAATGCATTTTCCGCGCTATAGCGCTCCCACCACCATGCGAGCAGCCATTCCTGAGCGCTATCGCAGCCGACAATGACGCCGCATTCTTTTTCCGGCTTCCTTTTCCAGGCGCACATCTCCATTTTTATTCGGCTCGGTAAAAATGGACTAGAGAGGGTTTTATTCCTCCGCATTCTTTAATATAATTTTTTGCGCCTACCCAATGTACGATTACCGCGTTTAAATTCACTCCCTTGACAATGCGCCAATTGTAAATCTCGGGCAATTCCACAATTTCCATTCTCTCTTCCCTTATGAGAGCGGAAAGGAGAAAATCATCGCCAAAGAAACAATGATTGCGCGTCACTGCCGCGTCAGCCCATTTCTGAATGATCTCAGAGCCATGCAAAAATGCAATCACTCCGCCATTATAGACAAGTTTGGGATGAAAATGCGGAAGATCATCCATTTTGCGTTCTCGAGCCATTGCGATCTGCGATCCAGCGTTGCACTCTGCAAAAAGAGCGTCTATAGGGCCTAACACCTCGCAATCCAAGTCCAGCCAGATTCCTTTTCGATAGGGAGAATGGAGCAGGGCAAAGGGTTTTTTAAACCATGCCTTTCTCGAGTCCCATCTATCGACCCAGCTGTCCCACAAATCGGCTAACTGCGGATCGATCTCCTCTTTGGACTTGACAAAGCTCATATCCAAATCGATGACAATGAGCTCTCCTCTTTCTCGACACCAAGCCTGTGCTTTCTCGGACATGCCAAAATCGATAAAGGTCACGGGGAATGTATTTTCTGCGCTATAACGCTCCCACCACCATTCCAGCAGCCATTCCTGAGCGCAATCGCACCCGGCGATCACTCCGCATTCTTTTTCTGGCGCTCTTTTCCATTGAGTAGTAGGCATAATTAACTAGACCTCTTGTGTAATTAAGGGTTCGTCGATTTTATGGATTATTTTAGCCGCTTTTTGATTCTTTTTCCGGGGGTCATATACGAAGTTGATATTACCCCCGGAAAAAGAATCAAAAATCGGCTCAAAAGAACCATAAAATCGACAGAACCTTAATTACGCAAGAGGTCTATTAATGCGACTGGATGTAGGAAATAAATTCAGCAATACTGCCTTTTGTCGAGTCGGGAACATTTTGCTCTGCTTTCTTAGCAAATTCCAGCGCGCTGTCTTTGATGTGCAGGGAAAACAGATAGTGGGCGATTGCCATTTGGGCCTTCCAGGCATTTTCTTTGTCTTTGTCTTCAAAACGCTGAAGATAACGCAAAAGGGGGCGTAAGATTTTTTGAGGGTGTTTTGTGGATTTAGCAGATAATTTGTGAAAATCCGCCATGGCGATCTTAAACTGTGTGCCAAAACGATTATCGGGATCTTTTTGGATGAGCTTTTCTCGGCAGGAACGCACAGTGCGGTCTTTTAATTTATTCTTGTCGAGAAGAAAAATATATTTTTCGAGTAATAAATCTGTGCCGGTATCTTCTTGCACCCCTCTTTCTAAAACTAACTTCTTAAAATCTATATTGGAAAATTGTTTTGTTTTGGCATAGAATTCCTGCCATTTATTTGCGTCGTATTTGTGAGCAGGCTCCTGCAATGCGATGCATATCTCTTTAAAATCCACGATGGTCTCTATAAGCTGCTCCGCAAATGAGAGCGCATCCAACGGCAAGTATCCAAACCGTGCAAATTCTCTACCTTGAGGATCTAAAAGAAGAAGTGTGGGGCATTCTTCGATTTTATACTTATGTCGCATCTGATCTTCTTTGGCATTCCCGTCCGCATGAAGAGAGCATTGCCATAAAATAGCCTCGGGGCACATCTTGTTCACAAAAGCGGAGCTTCCTAATATCTCGTCGATCATTTTTTGCGACCAAGGACAAAAATCTGCGCCGATAAAGGCCAGGACGATAGGCTTATTCTCACCACGTGCCAGATGGAGGACCCGCGCCTCTTCTGTACCCCATTGAAACATTTCATTTGCTGCAAGGGGACAAAGAAAGGATAAAAACAAAGTTGAGAAAATCGCTAAAAGCATGATAAAATCTCACTGTTCATTAGATCTTCTATAAAAAATGTTTTTATTTCCGCCTACATTTATTTTGCGCCATCGCAAAGAAAATTTGAAAAAGTGCAGTTTGAAAGGTATGGAACAGAGAACCGACATGCGTTTTTTCACTTACCCCAAGGACGCACTGCCCGACCTCTCTTCGTATCTTGTTTTGACAATAGACGCACCCCCTCTGACTGCAAACGACAGCATGTATGGTCTTTTTTTAATCGACGGCACATGGAAGCATGCCGAGACAATGTTTCAGCAAGTGACGAAACAACAGCACGTTCAAATGCGCAGCCTACCGAATCACTTTCTAACAGCGTATCCCCGGCGCCAAGACGATTGTTCGGATCCCCTGCGAGGGCTCGCTTCAGTGGAGGCGCTTTTTATCGCTTACAGGATTTTGGATCGTGAAAGTGAAGGGCTGCTCGATAATTATTATTGGAAAGAGGCATTTTTAAAAAAAAATGAAAATGGTCTGTCTTCCTCGGGATAGGGTCTTGACTTCTTAACCCCTATCCAATAAATTGAGTGGTTTCACAGGTGGGAAAATAATCAAATCCTCCCTCAAAAAAATTTTCATCGATTCCGCGGATTTTACAATAGCCTGGACAGCGCATGGAACAAAAAACCTACCCCTTCGAACAACACGGTCTCTCCATTAAACAGATCGATCTCGATGCCCTTTATGTCATGGAAAAGTTGCGCACTGCGGGCTTTACTGCTTATCTTGTCGGGGGCAGTGTACGCGATCTTCTTTTAAATCGAAGACCCAAAGATTTCGATATCTCCACCTCTGCAGAACCTGAGGAGATAAAAAAGATTTTCAGAAACTGCATCCTCATTGGAAGACGTTTTAGGCTCGCCCATATCCGGTTCGGTAAAAAAACACTGGAAGTTTCTACTTTTCGATCAGGCAGAACGGAAAGCGATGAACTCATCTTACGCGATAATGTGTGGGGATCTCCAGAAGAAGATGCGTTAAGGCGCGATTTTACGATCAATGGTCTTTTTTATGATCCCGCATCGCAAACCATCATCGATTATGTCGATGGTTATCCCGATCTACAAAAAAAATTGCTGCGTTCTATTGGACAGCCTTATTTTCGCTTTAAGCAAGATCCCGTTCGCATGCTGCGTCTTTTAAAATTTCAGGCCCGCTTTGGTTTTGAGGTCGATTCCCCTTCTCAGGTCGCACTGCTCGAATGCCGCTCGGAGATTGTAAAAAGCGCCCCTGCCCGGATTCTAGAAGAGCTGCTCCGCATGCTCGAATCCGGAGCCTCTGAACAGTTTTTCCGCTTAATGACCGATCACGGACTCCTGCATCTTTTGACCCCTGCGTTTGGCGAATTCATGGAATCCTCCGATAGGGAAGATGTTTTATCTTACCTCAAAGAAATCGACACGACATTCCATGATGCCTCGCGTCCTAAACTCGATCGCTCCGTACTTCTCGCTTGTCTGATTTTCCCTTTGCTGGAAAAACGCATCCAAACACGTTTTGTAAGCCGTGAAAAATTCCCGCATCTCGGCGAGATCTATTCTGAGGTGCAAGCACAGATCGACGAAGCATTCGGTCCTTTCCTCAATCTCCCACGCCGCATGCGCATCCATCTCGCATCCATTTTGACCTCTCAGTATCGGTTGACGCCTCTCGATAAGAAAAAAAAGACGCGTATCCGCATCCCCAACGATCCCGATTTTCACAATGCGTTGAAATTTTTTGAGGTCCGTACCTGCTTAGAGCCCGCTTTGCAAAAGACATGGGAAGAGTGGAACCAAGCCTATTCTCCCCCAGAAACCCCTAGAGAGGAACACCCTAGAAGGAGAAGACGTCCTCGCTCCTCTTTCAAAGAAAAACATGCATGACCCTCAGCACATTAAAACCCTCGATCTGTATCCAGGCATTCCGATTAGCTTTATCGGACCGTCCCTAAACGAAGGTCCCCTTCCGGCTCTATTTTATTTCGCTTTAGCCGCCCAGGAGAGTTTAGGCGTAGACCCCTATAATCAGCCCGCCGTCTATCTCTCTTCTCTTCCCTTACGCATTTTTTCCATCGATATTCCCGGACACGGTAAAGAGTTATCTTCCCAAGATGCCTTAGGGAGATGGACCGATACATTCAAACAAGGGACTAATCTCATCGCCGAAAGCGCAGAACGCGTGTCCACTTGCATCGCTGATCTCATTGTAAAAAATATCATCATACGTGAAAAATGCGCGGTCGCAGGACTCTCTCGCGGCGCTTTTCTCGCAACCTATGTCGCAGCACGCTGTGCCGATGTGCGCTGGATCTTAGGATTTGCGCCATTGACCAAACTCACCTTTGCGAAAGAATTCGACGAGATCAAAGATAGTCCCGCAGTTAGAGACGCTAATCTGGAAAATGTAACGCCACTGCTGTTAGAGCGCACCTTACGTTTCTACATTGGCAATTGCGATCAGCGCGTAGGGACGCGGAACTGTTTTGATTTTATCGAAAAGCTCTCGCAAGAAATGTACGCAGCGCGCATCCGATCGCCGACCGTAGAACTTTTTATCAATCCATCCATCGGATTTCAAGGCCATGGTACGGCCAAACACATTTTTCATCATGGCGCGCAATGGCTTGCCTCCCAGTTAGGTATCATCGATGTCCACTGATCTTTTCATTTTTGCCGGAGAAAAAAGTGCGGATATCCACGGAGAACGGTTGCTGCTCGCGCTTAAAAAAAAATTTCCCCACCTGCAAATCAGCGGTGTGGGCGGTCCAAAAATGCGCAGCGTCGGTATGCAGTCCATTTTGCAAATGGAAGATTTTCAAGTGATAGGCTTTATCGATGTCTTTTTTTCTTTACCTTCCCTCATCCGTCATTTTTACACTGTTTCCAGAGCCATTGCGAAATTGCAACCCAAAGTGGTTCTCACAATCGACTATCCCGGGTTCAATTTAAGATTGCACCGCCATTTACGAAAAAAAGGGTATACGGGTAAAATCTGCCATTATATCTGTCCCTCTGTATGGGCCTGGGGAAAGAACCGCATTCCGCTGATGGTCCATCATCTCGACTTGCTACTCACTATTTTGCCATTTGAAAAGAAGCTGTTCGAAGGGACCTCTCTAAAGGTCGCTTATGTCGGAAATCCTCTTGTAGAAAAAATCAGCTCTTATGTCTATAAACCTTTTTCCTTGTCAAAGGATAAAAAGAGCGTCGCTGTTTTTCCTGGAAGCCGAAAAAAAGAGATCGAGCGCAATTTACCTCTGCAACTGCAAGCATGCAAAAAGCTCGAGGGATTTACTATCGCGATTTCTCTTTCCGATGAACGCTTCGCGCCCCTCATTCAATCCATCCTGGATCAAGAAGGGTTCTCGAAAGATACCGTGAGTATCATTTCTGCGGATTATACCTACGAACTCATGCGCGAGGCATATTTTGCCATCGCTAAATCCGGAACCGTGACGCTCGAGCTCGCCTTGCATCGCGTTCCCACTGTTGTAGTTTATGCCATCAGCGCATGGGATTTATTCATCGCAAAAGATCTTTTGCGCATCCGCCTTCCCTATTACTGCCTCGTCAACATCATTGCAGGAAAAGAAATTTTTGCAGAACTGATCGGCCCCCACTTCACTCGAGAATCCTTGCTCGCACACGCACATGCTTTGTTAGACCCTTCTAACTATTCGCAATGCCAAAAAGATTGCGAAGAAGTTATCTCCATTCTCGGCCAAATAAATGCTGCTGAAGAAGCAACAAAACAATTAACCCCATTATTATAAGAGGTTTAATATGACTCATGCCTTAGCTAGTATTCCCTTTTCAAAACCCTTCTCTTTTTCGAGTAATTGGACAAAAGAGCATCCAAAAATCGCTCTGATTACCGCAATCGCCTGTGCGGCCCTTGGCATTGCAGCAACCGCAGCCGTTACGACCATGACACTTATTCCTACTTCTGTGTTTACTCTTGTTGCCTCTGCCCTCGCGGCTTTTTCCCTTTCGATCGGTTTATTTGTCTCCTATGCGAAACACTCCTCGTCCCAGATGCACCTTACCCCGCAGTATTTGACCCAAGTGATGCAGCAAACCCTGCAAGATCTGAAAAAGGGTTATTATACATCTCCCAATGGCCAAACACATACCTTATCTATGCAGCCTGCTGTGAATGGCACGGTGTTTTTCACATCGGCAGGACATGCAGGCAGACGTCCAGGAAACTATCAGACAGTATTTTCTGTGATATCGAAAGATTGCCTCGAGGTTGCTCGAGAACTGCATGCTCGAGGATCTAATCCGCTCATTCTAGATAATGCAAATGCCGATGATGTGGGAGGAGGCTATTTGCGGGGAGCAAAAGCGCAGGAAGAGGATTGCTGCCGCCGCAGCGGGCTAAGCGTCGCGATCGATACACGCCATGGCATGCAGCCTTATAATCACTACCCTTTAAATCAGTCTCATGTAGGCGCAGGACTTTATGTTCCCCATGTCCCTGTCTTTAGAGCGGGGGCAGATCAACGCTATCAATATCTCAATGCACCTTTTTCTGTCGCCTTTGCTGTTATGGCAGCCGTTTGCCGTCCCCAACTGCAAACAGTTTCAGGACAATTGCGATTAAATGACGGAGATGCCCATATCACACGGGAAAGAGTGCGGACAATATTGGAAATGGCTTATCGCAATGGACATCGCTCCCTTGTGCTAGGGGCATTCGGATGCGGCGCATTTTGGAATCCGCCCAATCACATAGCAGAAATTTTTTCCGAGGTCATCCACAACGAATATCCTGGCTGTTTTGAAGAGATCGCCTTTGCTATTTTAGACGATCATAATGCGGGAAAAACGCACAATCCTGAAGGAAACTACAGGCCATTTGTACGCGCGCTATTAGAGCCTGTTTAAAAACTAAGGTTCTGTCGATTTTTGGGTTCTTTTGAGCCGATTTTCGATTCTTTTTGCGGGGGTTGTATCAATTTTCGTATACTACCCCCGCAAAAAGAATCGAAAATCGGCCAAAATAATCCCGAAAATCGACGAACCCTTAGATTTTAAACAGGCTCTTAGGAGCGTAAATTAGATTGCTCAAGGCCTTTTCTGTAATCGGCCCTAACGCACATAAGGTCTTGTCCTTGGGCAGTGCACCAAAAATCTGCATAAACCCCCTCACTGTCGAGGGGCTGGTAAAGATGATCTCATCGACGAGATGGAGATCCGGAATAGGTTTAAGTTTTTGAAGCACCGTATCATAGATATTAAATACCCTATGTCTTACTTTCTCCCCTTCAAGAAAAGCGGATAATAAAGGACGCGATAGGGAAGAACGGGGTAATAAAATATAAGCCGATTCTAAGCAGCATTGCTCCAATAAGGCGATCAAGCCCTCTTGCGTTTCGTGCTGCGCTGTGAGATCAGGCGAGCGCAGATGGTTTTTTAAAGCATGAGCCGTAGCACTACCAATGGCGATGCATGTTTTACGATGCAGCTGCTGTGTATCATATCTCAAGAAAAAGAGATGTTCAAAAAATACATGCACTGCATTTTTGCTAGTGAAGAGAATATGGGTGTAGTCGGGAAGATCTCTGTAAGCTTGCTCTACTTCTTCCTCTATCTTTCGAGGGACAATGCGTATGACGGGATAATGAATAAGATTACAATCTTTGTTATTTTCCAAAAAATGCTCAGGATCGGTTCCAAGATAAAGAATCGTCTTCATCGATCATCTATACAGGAAAATAGCTGTTTCATCTCTTCGTCATCCGCACGTGCGAGCACGGCGAGCCTGCCTTGTAGGGGAGCCGTCTTTCCCAAGAGTTTTATGCGATTGCGGTTTGTGAGTTGCAACCGGATCAATGCGGCCTCTGCGACGACAAGGCCATCGACGCAGCCTGTATCCAATAGCGAGAGACGGTGAACAATTGAACCTCGGATATCGACACAGCGAAGATCGCTGCGCAGAGCCTGGATGGTCTGTTCTCGGCGAAAGCTCGATGTTCCGATGCGAGCGGCAAGGGGAAGATCTTGGATCGATTCTCCTTCGCGCAATACAAGTGCATCGGAAGCATCGATCCCTCGCGTCAAAGCGGCAATATGTAATCCTAATGTAAGCGGTTCCGGAAGATCTTTTGCCGAATGAATGCTGATGCGACAGCCTCTTATCAATTGGAAAGCGTCGATCTCTTTAGTGAAAAAATCGGTTTTGTCTAGCATGCGTAAAGATGTCGTGAGATCGCGATCTCCCGTTGTTTCGATATAGAAGGGGTGAAATCGAACGGCAGGATGATGCTGGCTTATTTCTCGGTGCACTTCTTCGACTTGGGTTTTGGACAGCGCAGAGTTTCGGGCTCCCACCGTAATTATCAATTGATTAAACGATGAGTCCACGGATGGCATCCTCCACCACATCGACGCCGACGAGCGCGATTTTACTTGTCAGCTCGCTAGATAAGCCCTTGAGATTGCGTTTGGGAAGAAAGCAGCGTTTAAAGCCCATATGAATGGCTTCGCGGATACGATTTTCAATGCGGGGAACACCGCGTACCTCGCCTCCTAATCCTACTTCGCCGATGACGCATGTTTCTGGATCGATGGGCTTGCTACAGAAAGAAGAACCGATCGCAATGATCACTCCTAGATCGATGGCAGGCTCGGAAATTTTCAATCCTCCTGCAACAGAGACAAAGACATCGCAATGGTGCAGCTGATAGCCCATGCGTTTTTCGAGTACGGCGAGCAAAAGGGTAAGGCGATTTTGATCCAGGCCGGTGGATTTACGCGTGGAAGTTGAAAAAGCCGATGAAGCGACCAAAGCCTGTATCTCGACGAGCAAGGCGCGCGTGCCCTCAATGGTCGGAATGATGACGGAACCGGCGACCTCTTTAGTCCTTTCCTCTAAAAAAAGCATAGAGGGATTGCTAATCTCTGAGAGGCCTTGCGCTCCCATTTGAAATAAGGCGATATCGTCCGTGGGGCCGAATCGATTTTTTACAGAACGCATCAGCCGATATCCATGCTGTCTATCTCCTTCAAAATCGAGAACAGTATCAACGATGTGTTCGAGTACTCGGGGACCTGCGATCTCTCCAGATTTTGTCACATGGCCGATCAGAAAAGTAGCGATGCCCAGCCCTTTGGACAGATGCATGAATTCTGTGGCGAGCTCGCGCACTTGGCTGACAGAGCCTGGTGAGGAAGAGATCTCTCCTTTGTAGAGAATTTGAATGGAATCGACGATCATGACAGTAGGCTTAAGGCGGTCGATGTGCAGCTTGATATTAGAAAAAAGGGTTTCGCTCAGCAAATACAGCCCATCGTGTCCGACCGACAAACGCTGTGCGCGCAAAGTGGTCTGTTCTACCGACTCTTCTCCACAGACATAAAGGACAATATGCCCTTGCTCTGCCAGTAGATGCGCCAATTGGAGCATTAAGGTCGATTTGCCAATTCCTGGATCTCCTCCGATTAAAGTGAGAGACCCCGAGACGATTCCTCCTCCCAGAAGGCGGTCGAATTCGGGCATTTTCGTGGACATGCGCGGGAAGGCATGGATGTTTACTTCTTTGATCCGCATCGGTTGCGCGGTTGCGCGCAAAGTAGGCTTAAACCGTTCGAGCTTGTCGACGATTTCCACTTCTTGTTCAAAAGTATTCCATTTTTGACACACGGAACAATTCCCGGTCCATCTCGACTGTTTATGACCGCAATCCGAACAACACCATAGCGTTTTTTGCTTACTCATCCACAACGCCCCCGAGCTTGTACAATGCATCTTCTGCTGCTTTCTGGGCAGCCTCCTTTTTTGAAGAGCCTATCCCCTCTCCCATTTCTTTTTCATCGATAAGGGCAAGTACATGAAAGATTTTACTGTGGTCAGGGCCTGACTCTTTAATGACCTTATAAGTGGGCGGTTTTTGATATTTTTTCTGAGAATAATCCTGTAATTCTGCCTTCCAGTTACGCGTGGGCATTTTTAAATGCTCTATCAAATGCAGTTCAAAATGGCGGAAGAAAAATATTTTCACCTCTTCTATGCCCCCGTCCAAATAAATAGCGCCGATCACCGCTTCAAACAGGTCAGCTAAAATCGTCTCTCTTCCTCGGCCATCGTTCATGCTCTCTCCGCGGCCGAGCAAAATAAATTCTGCCACATCGAGTTTCTGGATCATCTGCACACAGCTTCCCGCCTCTACGATCTGGGAGCGCAAATGCGAAAGATGTCCCTCCGTCTCGATAGGCAATTTGGAGTAGAGGTAATCGGACACGATCAGACCGAAAACGGAATCGCCTAAAAATTCCAAGCGTTCATTATGCTGTTCTACAATATCGCGGTGCTCATTAAAAAAAGAACGATGGACAAAAGCGAGTTTTAAAAGATTTTTATCAAGGAAAGTGTATTGTATCCGTTCCTCGATAAGTGGGGCTTGAGCTAAGAGTTTCTCGACAGGATTCATAACTTTGCTTATTATCCTTAAGATCCGATTGTTAATCAATAATCATCATTATAATGGCCAAACTCAATCCCTGCTTTTCCCGACTCAAAAACGCATATATTTTTGCCATCATCGATAAAAAGCTCATCGAGCTAAAAAAAAATTTACCTAGCGCTGATCTGATCAATTTAAGCATCGGCGATATTACTTTACCTCTCGCTCCCAGCATTGTCAAAGCCATACAAGAGGCGACGCAAGAAATGGGCACAATGGAAGGAATCAAAGGATATTCTCCAACTTACGGCTATGATTTTTTACGCTCCGCCATTGCAAAACAGGAATATGCTAACTATGCTATTCTCCCGGAGGAAATTTACATTTCAGACGGAACGAATAGCGACGCTGTCCACATACAGGAATTACTGCACCCTTTAAGCACCATTGCAATTCCCGATCCCACGTATCCCGCCTATTTTAATTCTAGCGTGATCGGAGGAAAGAAGAAGATCGTTTCGCTTCCCTGCCTTCCAGAAAATCATTTTTTACCGCTTCCTCCTCAAGAACATTGCGATGTGATCTACATATGCTCTCCAAATAATCCGACCGGCACCGCGATGACGCGACAGGATCTCACAAATTGGATCGCCTACGCTCTTGACCACGAAGCGATCTTGTTGATAGACAGCGCCTATGCCGCCTTTATTACCTCCGAGAATGTGCCAAAAAGCATCTATGAAATCCCTGGATCCAAAGAATGCGCAATCGAATTTAAAAGCTTTTCTAAATCAGCCGGCTTTACGGGCCTTCGCTGTGCTTACTCTGTGATCCCTCACACAGTAATGGGAAACTTAAAGAGGAAGAGATATCCCCTTTATAAATTGTGGGAAAAACGTCAGGATATCAAATTCAATGGGGTTGCTTATCCTATCCAGCGCGGCGCGGCGGCTTCCCTCAGCCCCAGCGGCCTCCAAGAAACTCAAAAACAAGTTCATTTTTATCTTTCTTTAGCCAAACGCCTCAAAGAAGGTCTCGAAAAATTAGGGCAAACCTGCTGGGGCGCGAAGGACTCTCCTTATATTTGGTGGAAAACGCCCAACGGAACC
>Ga0070731_10004025_pt1 | contig 12879 bp, 15 predicted proteins | sample Coa_R1_2_FD_66448 | JGI IMG/M metagenome (GOLD analysis project Ga0070731, IMG submission 66448) | Surface soil microbial communities from Centralia Pennsylvania, which are recovering from an underground coalmine fire - Coalmine... | ecosystem: Environmental > Terrestrial > Soil > Unclassified ... | reverse complement strand
ACCACTTCGACCAACGCACCAAGGAAACCCAAAAGAGGCGCCTCGTCGAACGTCTCCAGCTACTCGGCTTCTCCGTCACCCTTCAGCCAGCGGCCTGAGACCCTGGCAGTTTCTTGTTAGACGGGGGCGGGGAGTGCCGCCGGTGTCCGACGTCCCATCGCGGGTGACGGCAACGCCGGCGGCACTTGAACTCATCGCGGAGCTGCAGGCGACGCATGGGAAGCTGCTCTTCCACCAGTCGGGCGGGTGCTGCGACGGCTCTTCCCCGATGTGCTATCGGCAGGACGAGTTCGCCATCGGCGACGCCGACGTGCTTCTCGGGGAGATCGGCGGCGCGCCGTTCCATATCGGCCGGCTGCAGTTCGAGTATTGGCAGCACACGCAGCTGATCATCGACGTGGTGTCCGGCCGCGGCGGCATGTTCTCGCTGGAGAACGGGACCGAGCGGCGGTTCATCACCCGCTCCCGCCTGTTTGCCGACGAGGAGCTGGCCGCGCTCGAGCCCGTCGGATAGGTCTGAAACTCGGCGTCAGGCGCCGGGTACCAGGACCGCCTCGGCGAGGACAGTGTGATTGTCCACGCCGACCACGCCCGGCACACTTTCCGCGGCGACACGGAGCGCGTCGAACTCCGTCGGCGTGTTCACCATGCCCCAGAAATGGACGACGCCCCCGCGGACCAGCACGTTGTTGCCGTGGTGACGGTTCCACGGGAGATGAGACAGCTCCTTCACGAGCCGCCTCCGGATTTCGGTGTCGCTATGCGTGGCCCCGTCCGAAGCCGGCGGAAGCGAGGCCAAGGTGCGTACGAAGTCGGTCCGGCTGACGATGCCGACCAGACGGCCGTCATCGACGATGGGAACGCGTTTGATCCCGTGCTTCTCCATCAGATCCACGATCGCCGTGAGCGGCGCGGCGGAATTGGCGGTGACGACGTCGCGGCGCATCACGTCGGACGCGGTCCCGGCATGCGAACGGATGTAGTCCCGCTCCAGCACAAGATCGGAGGTGAAGAACCGTGCGAATGGACGGCGCTGGCGCTCGGTGCCGAGCTCCTTGCGGCGCAGCAGATCGGTTTCGGTCACGATCCCGACCACGGCGCCGGCGGCATCGACCACGGGCACCGCGCCGATGTCGCGATCGATGAGCAGCTTTGCGATCGCCTGGACTGTGGTCGCCGGCGTTACCGTCACAACCGTCTGCGTCATGATATCGGCGGCAATCATGCGGGATCCTCCATTTTCATGATCGGAGGAGATCATGCCCCGTCATTCCCCGCCTTGATCCAGATCAGCCGATGAGGGCCGTCAGATCCGAGCTTCCCCGCGGCGGGCGAGCGAATTGACCGTCTCGACGAGGGCGAGCGCATCGAACGGCTTTTCGATATAGGCGGAGGCGCCCCGCGCCAGGAGTTGCTCCTTCAGACCGCGGTCGGTCTGGCCGGTGATCATGACCACCGGCAGCTCGTCGCCGAACTTGCTGCGGAGCCGGATCAGCGTTTCCAGCCCCGAGACGCCAGGCAGGTGCACGTCGAGCACGACGCAACCCGACCCGCCGGCCTCGACATGCGCGAGGAAATCGGCCCCCGACTCGAATTCCTTCACGGTCAGCCCGAAGGTCTCCAGCAGCGCGCGCAGGGATTCGCGGACGCTGTCGTCATCGTCGACGACATAGACCGTGGGGCTTGCAGTCGCCAAAGGAGCCTCTCGATCGGTTCCAGGGCCAGCGGGACACCGCACTTCCGCGGTGCTGCTGCCGCCGACCGACAGGCATCGTATCGGTTCCGTCAGGGGCCGGATTGACGGAAATCAATGCCTCTTCCTTTCAGCCCGCCCGCGTCACCCGGGTGCGATCCCGGCCGCGAGCGCGAGCCGCACCAGCTCCGACAGGCTCCTGGCCTGCATCTTCTCCATCACGCGGGCGCGGTGGACCTCCACCGTGCGCGGGCTGATCCCGAGATCATAGGCGATCGTCTTGTTCGGCAGTCCGGCGACGAGCCCGACCAGCACCTCGTGCTCGCGCGCCGTCAGCGCACTCAGCCGCCCGTGGTCCGCCGCGGGCGGACGCGGCGGCGCCGGCCGATCGAGCGCGCGTTCGATCGTGGCGATCATCGTCGCCTCGTCGAACGGCTTCTCGATGAAGTCGACCGCGCCGGCCTTCATCGCCCGCACCGCGATCGGCACGTCGCCGTGCCCCGTCATCATGACGACCGCGAGGCGCGGGAACCGCCGGGCCGCCTGCTCCTGCAGATCGAGCCCATCCATCTCGGGCATGCGGACATCGGCGATCAGGCAGGCCTCGGCCTCCGGCGGGCAGCGTTCGAGAAAGTCGCGCCCCGAACCGAAGACCGTCACGCCGAAACCATGCGAGATCAGCAGCGCCGCCAGGGATTCCCGCACCGCCTCGTCGTCGTCGACGATGAAGACCCGGCGGTCACTTTGCATCGTCGATGCCCGGAAGGGTGAAGCTGAAAACGACGCCGCCGCCGGGATTGGCGCGAGGCGAAAGCCGGCCGCCGTGGCCGTCGATGATCGTGCGGCTGATCGACAGGCCCAACCCCATGCCATGCGCCTTGCTGGTGACGAAGGGCTGGAAGAGCTGCGCCTCGACATCGGGGCGCAGTCCTGGCCCGGTATCCGACACCGCGACCTCGACCATGCCGTCCGTCGCGGCGCGCGTGGCGATGCCGAGTTCGCGGCGCGGCATCCCTTCCATCGCCTCGACCGCGTTCCGCACGAGATTGATCACCACCTGCTGCACCTGCACCTTGTCGATCAGCACCATCGGCAAATCATCGGCCAGCGCGAAGCTGACATGGACGCCGCTGTGCTTGGCGCCGACCAGCGCCAGCGCAGCGGCCTCCTCGGTCACCTTGTTGATCTCCTCGATCCGGCGCTCGGTTTCGCCCTTTTCGAGGAAGCCGCGCAGACGCCGGATGATCTGGCCGGCGCGATCCGCCTCGTCAACCACCTTGCCGATGAACTCCATAACCTTCGGCGGCGGCGGCGGGTCCGACATCTGGGCCACGCGTCGCGCCGCCTGGGCCCAGTTGATCGCCGCGGTCAGCGGCTGGTTGAGCTCGTGCGCCAGCGCCGAAGCCAGCTGACCCATCGCCGAGATGCGGGAAACATGCATCAGCTCGCTCTGCAGCTCCTGCAGGCGCATCTCCCGGGTCTGACGCTCGGTCAGGTCGCGTACGAACCCGGTGAAGTAGCGGCCCTCCTTGAGCCGCATCTCGCCGACCGCCAGCTCCATCGGAAAGGTCGAGCCGTCCTTGCGCAGCCCGACCACGACGCGGCCGACGCCGATGATCCGTCGCTCGCGGGTCCGCCGATACCGGTCCAGATAGGAATCGTGCTGCTCTCGATAGGGCGACGGCATCAGCATGCTTACGTTCTGTCCGCGTACCTCCTCCGCTTGCCAGCCGAACAGCCGCTCTGCCGCCGTGCTGAATCCGTCGATCCGGCCGCGCTCGTCGATCGTCACGATGGCGTCCGGCACGGTGTCGAGGATCGAGCGCAGCCGCTCGGCCCGGTCCAGCAGCGCCTGTTCTGCCGCGGCCTCGAGCGACATGTCGCGGATGATGCCGACGAACAGGCGCTCCTCGCCGGCCTCGACGATCTCGCCGACGGAAAGATGCATGGGAAAGACCGATCCGTCGGCGCGCCGTCCGGCCACCCGGCGACCCACCCCGATGATCCGCCGCTCGCCGCTCTGCCGATATCGCGCAAGATAGGAATCATGCTCGTCGGCATAGGGGGGCGGCATCAGCATCTTGACGTTCCGCCCGAGCACCGACGCCACGGCATAGCCGAAGAGCGTCTCGCAGGCCCGGTTGAACAGCCTGACCGTCCCGTGCTCGTCGATGACGACGATGCCGTCCACAGCCGTGTCGATGAGTGCTCGCAGCCAGGGGTCAAGCCGGGCATCGCTCATGGGAACGGTCACGCCTACCTCGCGGACCGTATCTAGCAGGATCGCCGGGACCGATCGACCCTCTGCATCCCTATCCGCCAACCACGTCCGAAGATCGGGCTGCGAGCGTCCCTCGACCGCCGCCCCGTACCGCGGGCTAATCCTGGACGTTCAGCCCCGGTCCGTCGGTCGCGGGAAGGAATTTCGCGAGGTTTCGCATCGGTGGCTTCAGCGCCTCCTCGGGCACTGTCACCAGGTGATCCTCCACGGCGGAAAGCCCGACGACATTCTCCGCAAGGGCCTTGAGCGCGTGACGATAGCGCTCGTCGGGGACAGCTCCTCTCAGGTCGATGCGGCCGTCGCGGATGACAATGCTGACGGTCGCGGGCAGAGTCCACGGTTGCTTGCTCAGGTCCTGCCACAATTTCTCCTGGATCGCCGCATCGCCGGCCGGCGGCGGCGGGGCGGCCGCAGTCGCGTGGGCGAACGCGCGCAGCAGGTCGGCGCGGCTGACGATGCCGACCAGATTCTCTCCCTGGAGCACCGGCACGCGATTGACCTGCCGCTTCTCCATCGCGTCGACGATTTCCGACAGCGAGGCCTCGGGATCGGCCGTCACGACCGGCGAGGTCATCACGTCGGAGACCTTGCGGCCGTGCGCCCGGGTGAAAGCTTCGGCGAGCGCCGGCATGCGGAACGCCTCGATCCACCGCGGGCTGTAACGCTCGGTCCCGATCTCGTGACGGCGCAGCAGGTCGCCCTCGGTGACGATCCCGACCAGCCGGCCGTTGGCGTCGACCACGGGAAGGCCGCTGATCTCATCCTGCAGCATCAGCCGGACCGCCTCGATCAGCGGCGTATCCGGCCCGACCGTGACCACGCCGGTCGACATGACGTCATTGGCTCTCATCGTGCTTCTCCTGTCTCGATCGGTCAGCTGCCGACGGGCGGCGAAGGTGCCGCGACCGGATCGATGATCGCGATTCCGGTCATCGGCTCGACCCAGATCATGCGGTCCTCCACCTTCGTCACGCCGGGCACGTTCTCGGCCAGCACCCGAAGCGCTCCCCGGCACCGATCGTCGAACAGGACGCCCTGCAAATCGACCACGCCGCCGCGGACCTTGAAGGTCACCGACTTGGGCACCCAGTTCTGTGCCGCCAGCTCGCTCCGCAGCCGGGCACGGATGGCGGCGTCGGTCGCCGGAGCGGGCGACGCGCCGGGCGACAGGCTGGCGAGCGCGCGGACCAGATCGGAGCGGCTTACGATGCCGATCACCCGGCCGCCGGCCAGAACCGGCAGGCGCTTGATATGCCGCTTGTCCATCAGCGATACCGCATCTGTCAGAGACGCATCCTCGCCGATCGTGACGACCTCGGAGGTCATGATCTCGCCGGCCTTCCGGCCATGGGTCAGCACGTATTCCTCGGCGTGCCTGCCGGTCGACCCGAAGAACTCGACCCACCGCGGCCGGTGCGGCTCGGTTCCCAGCTCGACACGCCGGATCAGGTCGCCTTCGGTCAGGATCCCGACGAGCGCCCCCTCGGCATTGACGACCGGCAGACCGCTCACGTGCCGGTCGAGCATCAGCCGCGCAGCCTCGGCGATCGAGGTCTCGGGACGTATCGTCACCACGGGAGACGTCATCAATTCGGCTATCTTCATCGCCCCATTCCTTGTCATGCAGGGCAACATCGCAAGGCACGCGTCTCCCGATGTTGACGTGGATCAACGGTCCCGCTTCAAGCTGCCGAGCCGCCTAGCCTAGCGCAGCGAGGCGAAGAACGCCGAAACCTGGTCGATCTCCTGCGGTGTCAGGTTCTTCGAGTTATCGTGCATGATCTCGTTGGCCCGCGACTGCGTCTGGAAGGCCGACAATTGGCGCACGAGGTATGCCGGATGCTGCGAGGCCAGCCGCGGCACCGCGCCGGCGCCTTGCGCCTGGTCGCCGTGGCAAGCCGAGCAGGCCGGGACGCTGCGCGCGTCGATCCCGTTCTCGAAGATCTTGCGGCCGGCATCGATCGCGATCGCATCGCCCGTCGTCGGGCTGGCAGGAGTCTGCTTGGAGTAGAAGTCCGCGAGCCCGTCGATCACCGCATCGTCGAGCCCCGCAGCCATGCCGAACATGTAGGTGCGGGCATGGGGATCGGCCCGCGACTTGTCCCGGAAGGCCTTGAGCTGGTTCACCAGGTATTCCTTCTGCTGGCCCGCCAGGTTCGGGAAGGTCGGCGAGGTGCTGCGGCCCTCGCGGCCGTGGCAGGATGAGCAGATATGGGCGGTGCCGGTGACCCGCTCGGCGAGGTCCTCCGGGGTCTCCCCCCAGGCGGCGGCGAGCGGCGCCGCGACGAGGGTTGCGAGGACCGCGGCGGCCACAGCGCGAGATGACGTAGGCGACATGGTTCCTCCTCGCCGGCTCAGAAGGCCAGCCAGCAGAACGCGTAGAGCGTGTTGTTCGCCGAGGCGTTCGTGCCGGCCCCGTCGTAGTTCACGGAGCCGCCGTTGAACGTGTCGTAGTGCACGTATTGCAGGCCGAGCTTCAGGTTGAGCCAGGGCCAGAAGGCCGGGCCGCCATAGGCGAAGGGCTGGTAGTCGACCTCGCCGATCCACCCGGCGGAGTTCGGCGAGTTCAGCGCCGAGGTCGGTCCCCAGAGATTGATGTCGGGGGAGCCGTCGATGCGGAAGTACCCGACCGTGGCGCCGTAGGTCTGCTCGTACCAGTAGCTCGACTTGATGTGGAAGCTGCGCAGGTGGTCGTGCGAGTTGGTCGTGATGGCCTGCGCCTGGCTCGCGGTGAAGCTGTCCTCCTCGTTGATCCAGCTGGCCTGGACCGAGACGCTGTTGACGTCGGCGAGATACTGGTACTGGGCATCGAAGCCGACATCGACCGTGTGGTCGGTGCCGAAGCCGGTGACTCGGCCGGGAATCATCGAGGCCGCCAGGCCGAACGTTCCGATTTCGAAGCTGTTCGGCCCCCATTTCGGCTCGACGGCGAAGCGCCAATAGGGTGCCACGCCCTGAGTCGAGCTGCTGCCGGTGGGATCGACGCCCAGCATCGTCAGCGTCCGGTCGGCGAGCGTGCGATAGGCGCCGAACTCGCCGTAGACGAGCCGGTCCCAGTAGGCATAGCCGCTGGCGCCCAGCACGTTCCCGGCAAGCCCGCCCTCGATCAGCGTGGCGGCGGCCGGCCCCGGCGCGAGGCCGGAGGACTGCCACGGGAAGCCGAAGGCCGGCGTGGTGTTCCACACGTCGCTCAAGGTCGGGTTGTTGTTGACGCTGACTCCAAGAAGCAGCTCCGAGCCGTCGACATCGAGCGGCTTGGCGTAGCGGATGTCGGTGTTGTCCCAGCTCAGCCGCTTGCCGATATTGTCGAATGTGACCTGGCCGAACATGCCGATGTTCTCGGTGATGCGGCCGCCGTAGAACAGGCTGGCGAACTCGAGCGCCGGATTGTCGTTCGGCGCGAAATGCGGCGCCGCGCCGCCCGGCTGGTCGGCCTGGGTGTGGGTGAAAGACAACACCGTCATCGCTGCCAGCGGCGGCAGGTCGGTCTCGCCGCCCTTGAACGTGTAGCCGTTGAGCTTGAACAGCCGGCCGTAGGGCGTCAGCTCAGGAAACCCGTTATGGCAGGCGGCGCATTGCTGGCCGGTCTGTCTCGCGTAGAGAGGCACCGCGCCGGCCGGCATCGCTCCGGCCAGGGCGAGCAGCAGCCCCGTGCCCGATAGTGCAAGGGGTCTCAGCCCGAACTTCGCGATTCCCATGGCCCACCTCGCTCGAGACCGGATCGACTTCTGCGGCGCGATCGCGCGGCCTCATCGAACTTGCGGGTCGAGATTGCATCGGACTTCCTCCCGGAGCCTTGAGGTGGATCAACGATCGACCGAGTATCCCGGAAGTGTCTCAGACCGCCGGCGCGTGCCGTCGCAGGCCGTCGCCGAGATAGGCATCGAACGCGGCGCAGGCGAGACGGACCAGCGGACGGTTCTCCTCCGGCACGGTGATCCGAGACCCGTCCCGCTCGCACACGCCGAGCGCCGCGAGTGCGTCCACACCGCCGAGATCGATGTCGGTCAATGCCGCTCCGTGGCTACGGGCGACCAGGTCGACATCGACGCCAAGGGTGCACATCAGCCGTTCGATGATCTCGCGGCGGACACGGTCTTCGGCGCCAAGTGCACGCCCGCGCGCAATCGGCAGGCGGCCGCCGAGGACGGCGTCGCGGTAGGCCACCGGATCGGCGTGGTTCTGCACGTAGCCCTGGGCCAACGAGCCGATCGCCGAGGGTCCCAGCCCGATGAGGGTACGGCAGGTATCGGTCGTGTAGCCTTGAAAGTTCCGCCTTATCGTGCTGGCTCTGTGACGGGCGGCGAGCGGGTCGCCGGGCTTGGCGAAATGATCGAGCCCCACGCGCTCGAACCCCAGCGTCACCAGTGTCGTCGCCGCAGCCGCCTCCTGCTTGCACCTTCCGGCCGCATCGGGCAGCGCACGTGCGTCGAGCTGCATCTGGTGCCGCTTCATCCACGGCACATGCGCATAGCCGAACAGCGAGATCCGGTCCGGCGAAAGGCCGGCTGCCAGCGTGGCAGTCCGCGTCACCGTCTCGACGGTCTGGTGCGGCAACCCATACATCAGATCGAACCCGACCGAAGCGATACCGGCCTCGCGCAGTTCCTCGACCGCCCGCGCCACCAGCTCGAAGGGCTGGATACGGTTGATCGCCTGTTGGACCCGCCGCTCGAAGTCCTGCACGCCGAGGCTCGCTCGGGTGACGCCGAGCGCAGCCAGCGCCGCCGCCTGCGCGCCGGTCAGGCGGCGGGGATCGAGCTCGACGGAGAACTCCGCATCCGTGGCGATGTCGAAGACGCTATCCAGGATGCCGCGGAGTTGCTCGAGCCGCTGGACGTCGAGCTGGTTCGGCGTGCCGCCGCCCAGATGCAGATGGCCGACCGTCACGCGGCCGGGCAGCGCGGCGCCGATCAGCTCAGCCTCGCGCGACAACTGGTCGAGATACTCGTCGATCGGGCGGCGGCCGCGAACGACGCGGGTATTGCAGCCGCAGTACCAGCACAAGGCGGCGCAGAACGGCACGTGCACGTAGACCGAGACGGGCTCCCCCGTCGGGGCGGCGGCCAGCCATTGCCGATAGGGCGCTTCGCCGATCTCGGCGGTGAAATGCGGCGCGGTCGGATAGCTCGTGTAGCGCGGCACGCGCCGGTCGAGAAGGGGAAGCAATTCGCGTCTCATTGCGCAGTCTTGCGCCCATGACCGCAAGCCGCGATTGACGCAGATCAACCCCGCGCCCACCGCCGCAGCGGTTTGATCCGCCGCAAAGCCTGCCGACGCCGTCCGTGTCACGAGTTGCCGCCGGAAGCAGCCGAATGCAGGACCTTATCGTGCGCCTTTCCCATGCCTTGCGGGCTGCCGCCCTCGTCGCCGCGATGACTCTCGATCGGCCGGGTGCCGGCTGGGCCGACCCCATGCCCCAGGTTGCGGGCACGATCGAGCTGCGGCTGCGCGGCGTCGTCGTCAATCCCGAGGTGGACTCGACAATCTCCCTGATCGGCGGACGTGCCGAGGCGTCGACCAGCTTCATCCCGGAGATCGACGGTACCTATTTCTTCACGCCGAACCTGGCGGCCGAGCTGATCGCGGGTGTGACTCAGCACGACGTCAAGGCGCGAGGGACGGCCATCGGCGACGTCTCTCTCGGCAGCGTCTGGCTGCTGCCGCCGACCCTGACGCTCCAGTATCACTACAGGGCGATGCCGACGCTCGACCTCTATGCCGGCGCGGGGATCAACTACACCTTCTTCCTCGGCCCCAGCCTGCCGTCCGGCGGCCCCGTGACCAGCATCGCCTACGACAACAATATCGGCGGGGCAATCCAGGCAGGTCTCGACTACGCGATTTCCGACCGCTGGGTGCTGAACCTCGACGTGAAGCAGCTCCTTCTCAACACGACGGTCCACGTGAACGGCGCCATCAAGGCGGATGTCGACCTCAACCCGGCCCTGGTCGGCGTCGGCGTCGGCTACCGGTTCTGACCGCGATGGCGGAGCTTATCGATCTGGCGGCGCTGGCGGCCGTCCCCCTGGCCCGCGACCCGTTCGAGCACATCGTGGTGCCACGGCTGATCGCCGCCGACGCCCTGTCGGACCTGGTGCGGCAATTCCCGGACCTGCCGGCTGCCGGGCTGATCCCCGCCGCCACGGTTCGGCTGCCGGCCGGCCTCGCCCGGCTGGCAGAGGAGATCGCCGGCCCCGAGCTCGGCGCCAGGTTCGGGCTCGATCTTCGGCGCTTCCCGACCATGGTGACCCTGCGCAGCCGCTGCCGTGCCGAGGACGGCCGCATCCATACCGACAGCGACAGCAAGATCGTCTCCGCCCTCCTCTATCTCAACCCGAACTGGAAAGAGCCCGCCGGACGGCTTCGCCTGTTGCGATCGGGCACGGATATCGAAGATCACGCGGTCGAAGTGGCGCCCGAGGCCGGGACGTTCGTAGCCTTCCGACGGTCTGGACGCTCCTGGCACGGGCACACGCGGTTCGTCGGCGAGCGCCGATACATCATGATCAACTGGATGCGCGACGCCCGCGCTGTGCGGTTCGAGACGGCACGCCACACGCTCACCGCGGTGGCCAAGGGCGCCTTCCGATGAGCGGCACCGGAGCCGTCACGATCGCGCGATCCGTTGCATCGGCATTCGCGGTGGCGCCACGGATCCGACCATTCCGGCACTGGCTTCTTTCGAACGTCCTTCCGGAGCCCGTGGTCCGGTCGCTTGCCGGGCTGCGATTGCCCGGCGATCCTCCCGGCGCCATCGGCGGCCGTCGGGAGACGCGCAACGAATGGCGGCGTTTCATCACCGGCGACTCCCCCCTCGATGCTGCGGGCGCCGCGGTCGCGGAGGCATTCCAGGCCCGAGGCCTCGCCGCCGTGCTGGCCGCCCGATGCGGTGCAGACCTCGAAGGGGCCTACCTGCGCATCGAATACTGCCGGGACACGGCAGGGTTCTGGCTCGAACCACACACCGACATCGCCGCCAAGCGCTTTACTTTGATCGTCTATCTCAACGATCCGCCGTCGGCGGAGGACTGGGGGACCGACCTCTATGATGCAGCCGGGCGCCGGGTCGGCGGCGCGCCTTCCCGTTCGAATGCAGGCTTGGCGTTTGTGCCGGCCACCGACACTTGGCACGGCTTCGCGCCGCGGCCGATCACCGGCGAGCGGCGGTCGCTGATCGTGAACTACGTCGAGCCGGCGTGGCGGTCCCGGCACGAGTTGGCGTTTCCGGCACGGCCCATCCGCCTTTAGTGCCGCCCGCAACGGCTCGGGGATTGATTCAGATCAAAGAGGGCGACCACCGGCGGGCGCAGAAAGCGCGGCATGGATCCCGTGCTCTTCCGGCGATTGCAGCGTCTTCGCGTAGACGGAAGCGGCCCGATGATGGCCCGCCCCCTCGAAGCACGCGGCCATCGCATCCTCGGGCCCGTGCAGGACGGAATGGATCGCATCGCAGCCGAGGTCGCGAGCGAGCCGGTCGAGCCCTTTCACGAGCGCTGCGGTGATCGGCGAAGCCTCGCGCAGCTCCAGCGCCACGAAGTGATGTGCCATCAGGACGCGGCCTTGCGCCAGATCGCGCTCGACTCGGTAGCAGAACAACCCCACCGGAAACGGGCGGGCGCCCCGCACCACCATGATCCCGTTGGTGGAGGAGCGCTGCGCGCGCCGCGCGTAGGCGATCCAACGGGCCGGGGACAGGTCGGGCAAGGCGCTCCGGATCAGCGGATAGGCCGGCCTGATGTCTGTCGCCCGGAGGGGCTCCGTTGCAAGCGTCGTCATCGGCTTCTGGTACGCGGTCCGGCGCCGGCCGGCCTTGATCCACCGCAATCCGGCATTCCCGGGAGACAGGCGGCCGTGGGATGACGCTCGCCTCCCGCATGCCGGCCCGGAGTGCCGCACCCGATCCCTGCGCCCGCTGCGATGCGCGGGGCCGCAGCGTGTGCAACGCCATCGACGACCCCGACCTGCACCGTCTCGCCGCTATGGCGGTGGTCACCTTCGCCGATCCCGGATCGACCTTCATCGGCGAGGGCGAGCCGGCCGATCACTTCTTCAACATCACGCGCGGCACCGTGAAGCTCTTCAAGCTGCTGCCTGACGGGCGGCGGCAGATCACCGGTTTCTGCCGCGCCGGCGATTTCCTGGGACTCGCCGTCTCCAGGACATACGCCTTCAGCGCCGAGGCCGTCGACCGCGTTCGTTTCTGCCGCTTCTCGCGGCGGCGGCTGGAGGGGCTGCTCGACGATTTTCCCGCCTTCGAGCGCCGCCTGCTCGACTTCGCCTCTAACGAGCTGGTCGCGGCGCAGGAGCAGATGCTGCTGCTCGGCCGCAAGACAGCGCGCGAGCGGGTGGCGAGCTTCCTCCTGTCGCAGGAGGATCCGCACACGGCCGGCGAGGCCGGCATGGCCTGCTTGCCGATGACCCGGACTGACATCGCCGACTATCTCGGGCTGACGATCGAGACGGTCAGCCGGACGCTGTCGCAGCTGAAGCGCGACCGGGTGATCCGCGCCGCGTCGCTGAGCGAGATCGAGTTCGCCGACCGCGCCCGGCTCGAGGCGATTGCCGCCGGCGACGCGGATGGCCGATAAGCCCGGCGGCTAAACTGACGGCTTACAGTCCCGCCGAAGATATATCTTTGTTATAAAAGGTTTTTGGACCCGCCGCGTCGAACGGTCGGTACAGGTAGAGCCCGAGCGGCGGTCGTCGCAGGTCCGCAATCCCGCGAGGTTCCGGCAGGCCGGGACGCAACACATTACTGCCCCTAGTGTTGTGACTCCAACGATTGTCGCCTCTTTGTCGTCATGGCCGGACTTGTTCCGGCCATCCACGTCGGGCCGCTCGCCTGTTGCACGACGTGGATGTCCGGGACGAGCCCCATAGGCGTTAAGATAAGCTCGGATAC
>Ga0070731_10004024_pt1 | contig 12879 bp, 15 predicted proteins | sample Coa_R1_2_FD_66448 | JGI IMG/M metagenome (GOLD analysis project Ga0070731, IMG submission 66448) | Surface soil microbial communities from Centralia Pennsylvania, which are recovering from an underground coalmine fire - Coalmine... | ecosystem: Environmental > Terrestrial > Soil > Unclassified ... | reverse complement strand
CGGCAGGAATCTCATTGCTCCAGCCTTCCGAAAGCATGCCGGGCAAATGAGGAAGGTGTTCTCGGAGCTGAGCTCGGAGGAACTTCGCAGCCTCGAAGTGGCGCTCAAGAAAATCGGTAAGCGCGCTGCGGCGGTGATGGAGCAGAGGGGCTGAGTTTTGTACGTGCGAGCCAATGCGCTTGCATATACAGCGGCGTCCGCCGATGAATTATTTTGCGTAGGCCTGGGCGATCTGACCAACGAGCTTGGCCCAACCCATGTCCATGGCGCCGTAAACCTCGCCGGCCTCCGGTCGCGCATTGTCCCTGAGGATTTCCACGATCAAGGTCGCGTAGTCCGACAGAATGACGCCCGCCTGCAGCATGCGCAGAAGCCCTACCTGGCGCTTGGTCTCACTGAACGTTCCAGAGGCGTCGACCGCCACATACTGTGCCTATCGTAAATTCCGAAGTCTCTGAGATCATGAGTGTTGGTATCCTTCTTCGACTCTCACGTCCATTCTTCGGCACGGTCCCAGCGTTTATAGCCATGCTGTCTTCGCTGTTCAAGACCCGCGCCGCCCTCCAGGTGGAGAATCTGGCGCTCCGGCACCAGATCGGTGTACTCAAGCGCTCAGCCCGAAAATGCCCGAAACTGACGGCTGTGGACCGAATCCTTTGGGTATGGCTGTCACGGGTCTGGGCGGATTGGCGTTCGGTTCTGATAATCGTCAAACCGGAGGCGGTCGTCGCTTGGCATCGCAAGGGCTTCCGACTGTTCTGGACCTGGAAGGTCCGACACGGCCAAGCGGGAAGACCGGCGGTTCCTCGTGAAGTGCGAAAGCTGATCCGTGAAATGAGTCAGAAAAACCCGCTTTGGGGCGCTCCACGCATCCACGGAGAATTACTTAAGCTCGGTATCGACATCGGGGAGACGAGCGTGGGCAAGTATATGGTGCGTCACCGCAAGCCGCCGTCGCAGACATGGCGCACGTTTCTTGACAATCACGTCAAGAGCCTAGTGTCCGTCGATTTCTTCACTGTGTCGACGATTCGATTCCAGGTCTTGTACGTCTTCCTCGTTCTGGCGCACGATCGCAGGCGAATTCTCCATTTCAATGTTACGGCCCACCCCACTGCGGAATGGACTGCTCAGCAGCTCCGCGAAGCCTTCGCCTGGGATCGGGCGCCGCGCTATCTTCTACGCGATCGTGATCGAATCTTCGGTGACGATTTCACCAAGCAGGTCCAGAATCTTGGCATCCAGGAAGTGCTATCGGCACCGCGGGCACCCTGGCAACGCGCGTACGTGGAACGCGTGATCGGGACCATTCGACGCGAGTGTCTGGACCACGTGATCGTCTTCAGCGAGGCCGCGCTGTACCAGCATGTGAAGTCTTTCTTGGCGTATTATCACGAATCGAGGACGCACCTCTCATTGGCAAAAGATTCGCCGGAGTTACGGCCCGTGCAGTCACCCGAGCTCGGACGCATTGTTGCGATCTCGCAAGTCGGCGGGCACCATCACCGGTACGACCGGCGTGCAGCCTGAATCATGCGAGAACCACCACCTCCGTCACGGTGACGAGCGAGTCGGTGTCCAACTGCGTCCGCGCGCCAGCTTGCAAGCGGCGTCGACGCGTTCTCTTGCTGCGCATCACTTGCGCTCACCTGCCGGCCAGTTCCTCAGTCTGTTTACAGGTGCAAGTAGCGATCACCAGGGAGCAGATCGAGTTTTCGAGAAGGACAGTTCAGCTTCGCCGGAATCCCCAACCGGCTTTACCCCAAACAGCATACGGAGCCGGTCCCGTGATCAGATTTCGGGAGAGACTCAAGCGCGTGCAGTTGGAATTGGAGTCGTCCCTTCCGTCATGCAATTGACGATCTCGATGGCCTTCGCCATCTGCCGATCCATGCCAGCATTCAAAACGTGAGGGTCAATCTCCACTGGCACGTCTGGTGAAACTCCATTTCCCTCAAGACAATTGCCCTGTGACGTGTGCCAGCCGAAAACTGGCAGACGAAGCCAGTAACCACTACCAACAGCGAAATTTGCGGCTCCGAGAACGTTGCCGGCTGTTTTGGTCCCGACGATCGTCGCCAGATGGTTCTCGGCGGCAAAACTCGCAACCATCTCCGCGGCGCTGTTTGTCCATTCGTTCACGAGCATAGCGACTTTGCCGTGGAATGGCTGTGCTCCCAAACCCTGCGTGAGCAAGAATACGGACTTGTCGCGGAACGCGAACCGCGCGAGTGTGAAAAAGAGCTCTAAGTTGCTGCGCGGCATCGGCACGCGCGGAAAGGTCTTCGGATCGTACCCTGCGCGCAGCTGTTGCGGGGTCAAGCTGTAACCAATTGAGAGTTCTCCCGGACACAGGTAGCTGGCAAGCCTGGCGAGCCCCAAGCTTCCCCCGATGTTGCCGCGCAGGTCAATGACTAGGCGATCGCATCCTTGCGCTTTGAGATCCGCCACTGCGGCATCCAATGCTCTCGCGAACCGCATCCCAAAAGCGCCCGGGAAATAGAGGATTCTCAGAAGTCCAACATTGGGCGCGATGATGGCGTGGACGAGACTTTTCGGCGCAACGATAGGTGGGCGTGCCTTCGTTCCCTTTCTGAATGGGACTTCCACTGCGATGTCCCGGCGGTGCTCACCTTGGATGTTCGAGATGCTCAGCCTGTGCGTACACCCAATCTTGAATCGTGGCATCACCGGGGGGACGTAGGGGGTCCCATCCACGGCGAGTAGCTTGTCGCCCGGCTTGATACCGGCAAGATGCGCGGGCCCATCCTCGAAGACATCCAAAAGGATCCAATGCTCGTCACCGTTCGGCGATTTGAAGCTGCGTAGAGTCGCGTTGATCGAGTGTTGTGGTAGAACCTGGATGGTGCGTTCGTGATAGAAGACCGTGTGGCTGCTCCGCAGTTCGACCAGAACCTGCCGCACGCCGACCTCGAACTCATCCGTGGTGGCGGATAGCAGTTCTGGCACACGCTGGTCGAACACCCGTGACCAATCCTCGTAGTTCACACCGGCGGTGCTGACATGATGTTTGAGGATTTGCTTTCTTATTGCGGAGAGAATTTCAGACCGCTGTTTTTCATTGAGTGCCATGGGTAGCATTCCTGCCTTCGTGTGAGGTAGTGTGATCAGCGGCGCCTTCGAACGTGAAGCCTGCCCAATAATACGGGAGCGCTTCGTGACCAAACTGTCGCAGCATGTCGCGTTTGGCCGCGGCGAGCGCATAGGCCGCTGGTTCATGGGCGGCGAGGTGCCGGTAAAACTGCTTCATCAAGAAAAGCGAGAAAGCATCGTCGATCGCCCATAGCGTCGAAACAACCGCTTTGGCGCCTGCCAGGCGAAAGGCTCGCGAAAGGGTCGCGATGCCTTCTTCGCCCTCAACCGGCCCGACCGCCGTGTCGCACGCCGAGAGAATTACTAGGTCGGCGTTGAGTCTCAGTTGAACTACCTCTGAAGCCTGCAGAAAACCGTCCTCGCCTGCAGATGGATCGCTCAGCAATACCAACGCTGAGCTATTGGGGTCCCTTTTGCTGGCAAACCCGTGAACGGCCAGGTGCACAATGCGATAGTCCGGCAAGTTAGCACGTTTGAAAGCAGACTCGGTTCCGCTTGATCCCAACAAGACGGTGTTACCGCGGTCCTGAACGGCTGCGTTAGCTGCAAGTACTTCATCTCTTGACGCAGGCAGGTCAGACAGGTCACTACCTTCGTAACCACGGGTCAGACTGATCTGTTTCAATTCCGACGGGCTGTAGGGTAGGCCGCCCACAGCCAACAATGTACGCGGGAACGGACGCGCCAGACGCTTTTGCGTTGTGAGCCAGTAGAACGCAGTGGAGGAAGGAGCATATGTCACATTGCGAGTTTCGGCAACGTAGTGTCCGGCGGGATCTATGAATCCGTCGAACGGCACGAAGTGCAACTGGCCATCTCGTATCACCACGAGATCTTGTTTTCGCAATACCTCAGGGACGGGCTGAAGAAGAGCATCGTACAGGTGACGAGCCTCAGCGAAAGCCGGCTGCTTGGCCCTTGCAGCTTTCAGATATGCCGCGATGAGCACCTCGATCTGCTGCTTGCCGGCTAGTGTGACGATCCGCACATTCGAGCGCGAAATCACTAAACAATAGGAATGCGGATCGGCAACGACGTATTCGAGAATCACTTCAGAACCCCTGAGACCGTGCTGCAGCAGATCGATCCCAACCGTGCCGTGTGATCGCGCCTTCAAGATACTGATCTCGGGAGTTACCCACCGGGACTGTTCCACCGTGAAAATCTGGTCGCCAATCCGGCGCACTTCGGAGGCAGACCGCACGTCCCTCAATTTGAGCCTGAGCTGCGCGATGCGGCGTTCGGTCCTCCTCGCTTCGTCTGACGTGACAGAACCGGCCATCAATAGGTCAGTAGTCACCCGCCCGCGAACTTGCTCAACGATGGAATAGGCTTTTTTCGGATCGTGGAGACGTTCCGCAACCAGTGAAACATGTTGCGAGTAAATCTCGCTCGATGCCCTGATAAGCGCGGTCTTATCGATAACACTTGGGAAAGTGCCTATCATGGAATCGACGAAGGCGCCCGCTCGATCATATGTAGCCTCTGCGTCGGCATATTTGCCTTGGCTGATCTGGAGTTCCGCCAGTGTCTGTAGCCTCTGCGGAATCGACCACGTCCGTCCGCTGGTCTGCGTCGACTCAACCACAAGCTTGGCGAACTGTTCTGCCTTGGTGATCTCCCCGCGCTCTCGATACAAGTTCCCCAGTTGGGATTGGGCATCGGTTAGCTCCCGCACGAAACCACCCGCCTCAGCTAGCGAAACTGCCTGTTCCAGCGCCGACAGAGCCGTTTCGTCATCGGACCGAGCGCGCGCGATACGCGCCTTCACATTTAAAGCGATTGCCTGATGTTCGGCACCGTGGCTCTGTTGTGCGTGAATGAAGAGGTCATCGACGAGACGCTGCGCACTGTCGTGCTGTCCTAGTCTTAAGAGCATGTCTAATCGACCCTCCATGGTCAAGAACGGATATCCGGCACCCGGCGTCGCGCCGGCAATCTTGAGGGCCTTGTCGAAGTATGGGGGCGCCTGTTCGGACATGCCGGAAGCGACCAGTCCACATCCAACGACGGTCAGATATCGAATCTGAGCGCCGATGTCACCGCTCGCCGTGGCGGCCATCAAAGCGGTTGCAACATTGGTCCGAGCTGTCGCGAGATCGCCATCGTAAAAGGCTGCCAAGCCGAGTTGAGCGAGGGCGCGGTTCTGCCATTTCAAATCGCCCAACTCACGAGCAAGTGCCTGTACTTGCTCCCAATCCTCACGCATTGCCCGGGAGTCGATTTCTCCATCGACGTCCCCTTTCACAATCAGGCAAAACATTCGTAGGGGTTTGTCGGTTTGGAGCAGTGGGTTGGTGTCCAACTCTCCTGCGAGCTGTACTGACAACACCGGCAATGCGCGCTGCTCTGCAGTGGCTCGGATCTTCCCCAGCCTGGCATAGAGAGCATTGCGTTGATCGCCTGCGGCAAGAAACAGCTTTTCGGCTTCGCCGAAGTCCTCCTCTGCATCGGACCAATTGTAAAGATCCGCGAGATGAAGGGCGCGCTGTAGAGCCTCATGGGCAGATCGTTGCGGGCCCTGAGCACGCAACGGCCGTAGGGCAGGTCCCAGAAAAAGTACCGCGGCAAGCGAGATTATTGGTGCGCCCGACAGCATTTGCATGATCCACGCCTCCTTTGCTTTCATCATCTGTTAACCTTGCGCCTCTCATTCCAATCGCACAGGATATCTGCGCCAGGACGAGCTGTTGTTGCCAATGGCGAGTACGTATTCGCCAGCGCGGAGACCACGCAGGTTGACAGTAGCGGTCAATACTTCGGCGCTTCCGTCCCATTTAGCGTTGCCGGCCGCTTCGACTACTGTTTGATCCAGCCGGTCTCGAACTTGCACCGAGTAAGCGCCGTCTTCCGTGCCAATTGGGAGTTTTATTGCCATGGCCGTCAGCGCACGCCGAAGATGCGGAATTTCAACACCTGCCGGCACATGTGACCGTCCAGATCGTTCAGCCGTCCACTTGCGAAAATCCAGCATGGCCGTGAGAGTAGGTTCAGCGAATGTCGCGGCGGGAGTTTTTCGCACGGAGACCAGCTCTGGATCGACTCTCCGCCAGACGGCGATCGTCAGCACCAAGCTGGCAGCGCAAACCAATGCCACTCGGCTGACCACACGAAACCGATGCCGCCGTCGGCTGCTGGCGTATTCGTCGAAGCAGGGTGCACATGTAGCGACGTGATCGATGACATCCTCTGCGTCGGGAAATGACTGGCGCCGCCGCGCCATCGCTTCAAGAACGCCCCGTCCGGGGCATCCCAGCCGCTCGGGGTTAGGGAAATCCGACTTAGCGGCCTGAATTGCCAGCCGCAAGAGGCGCCTCTCGTCCCGACATGCAAGGTGGGGAGCCTGCTGTCTCTGTTCCATCATTCGCACTCCTCTTGATTGGCACGCGTCGGCTGGATGTCGAGAAGCGTCTGGTATGCTTTTTGCACACCGTAGTAGAACCTGGACTTCGCCTGTTTTGCTGAAATGCCCATGCCTTTGCTGATCATCTTCCAAGAAAAACCGAGGATACGGTAGTGGAGCATATGCCTAATTTCGTGTGGGAGGCGAGAAAGAAGAGTCTTCATCACCAACTCCGTTTCCACGGCCGTCACCCAATCGGCCGCGGCGAGTCGATGATTTTCCTCGAGTTCCTTCAGGAGGCCCTGATAAACGAGGCGGTTGTTTCTCAGCAGTTGCGAGCGAACATCATGATGGAACGCTGTGATCAAATACCCATTGAGATTCCGGGCGACTTCGGGCGCAATTTGCAGGCGAGCCGAGACTTCGATGGCAACCTGTTCGAGAAGCTCGGCTGCGCGTGCGCCGTCTTGCAATTCCCGTTCGATGTAGCGATACGCCCAAGGCCAAAGACGCTGCGCCGCCTCAACAACGCGGGAATCGATTGGATGGCCATGGTGGTCTTCCGGCCGAATCCAAAACGGCGGTATGCGCCCCGCGCTTTTTGGCTTCTGCTTCTGAGCTTCCCACATTGCATTCCGTCGAATGACGACGCGGTCGTTTAGAGGGCAGTTGTCGGCAAGCCAGCGCGACCCCCCCATACCAAATAAGAATCCGCAGAGCGGAGAAGTCCGAAAAACTTCTCGGGAATATTTTCTAAGTAAGCCTGACATTCTGCCGCCTTTTGGCGGCTCTGGGGGCCCGGCGTTAAGGATTTAATCTTAATCCAAATGGGCCTACCGGGCATTACCGTCTCTGAAAGCCGTGGGAATAGGTACTGGCGAGCCTTTTATAGTTTGAAACGCTTATTTGAAAAAGGAGAGATTTCACAGGCCTGGGCTGTACATCACACCGGACCGGGGAAAGGCGTCCGGAATTGACCTGACTAGATGCCGTTCAAGCTACCCGCCTGCCATCGTAAGCACGCGGCTTTCCCGCGGGAACGAGAAGAGGTATGAGATCGGATGCAGTACGCAGGTTGATCGCCGTTACTGCGGGAGCGCTACGGGTCTGGCTGCGCGCGTTTCGGCACCGTTCGAGGAAGGCTTTGGACGACCTTGACCGAGAAATTCAAAAAGTTCATCGGAGAGTTTCCGCGGACTGTTCGCGGGCAGAGGACGACCGCCTGGATGTCGATGCTTTGCGCTCAACGAGAGAACTCCGCATCCTTATTGACCTCTACCTCCGTGGGTGGACCTTGCAGGAGATCGAGGACAAGCTGGACAGTACCATAATGAGTGGCAGCCGCATCGATTTCTAATCTAACGCCGTTTGCCTTTCAGTCGATCACGCGCCAGAGAGCGACCTGGGTGTTGCTGTGGATCGAGAGTCTGAGTGAGATCGGGTTGCTGCGTGAGCTCCGCAGCCGCCTTTCGAAGAGCCACTTCATAACGGCCCAGCCAGCCGCCCCAAGATTCTTCGACTGGGGGCATTCCACGTCGCAGGAGGTCCCCTCCCACTTCTTCGAGGTAACGTTGATCGCGCAATATCTTTTCCGAGTGCCCGAGTTCGTCGATCTCGAGCAACGGCCGTCCGTTCCGGAATCGCTTGCGCAGGCGCACGAACCTATTTGCTCGCAATCCGCCGCGGCCGCGCGCCTCTGCCATCTGCGGCGTGTGATAGATGCAGTGCACCTTGGCGTCGGTACCCTCCAGCATCGTGAAGCTGCGGCCAGTCCCTTCATCTTCGCCGTGCACCAGTATCCTGCCCTCGATGGTCGTACAGTCGCGAATATCGAACATGACCAGCGGCAGCCGCGTGTCGGATACAGGCATGCCGTGAGCAGCCAGGATCTTTTGCCGGTCCCCGAGGCGCTGCATGGCTCGCAATGCAGTCTCGAAGTCCTGGCGCACCCGCCACTGGTCCGGCCCGGACCCTTCCGCCAGTCCCATGCTCTCCAACGTTCTCAGCCGGGCGACGACATGCTGGTTTTTCGGCTGCATCGGGTTCCTGCCAACCGTAAAATGCGAGGATTCGCCACCGGTCGGCCTGTCCCGGGCAATGGCCCGGTCTAGCGACGTGAACCTGTGCTGCGATACTTCGCGGCGCTGGGCTTCGGCGATATCCCGTTGTGAACAATACCCGAGCTGCCGGGTACACAGATCCTCGGCGATGCTCCGTATGCCATGCTTCACGTAGTCGCGTTCGAGACGGAGTGATTTTCCATCCTCGCGGACGCCACGCAGAGCGATGTGAACGTGCGGGTTATCGGTATTGAAGTGCGCGACCGCAACCCATTCGAGATGGGTATCGAGATCCCGGGTCATGCGCTGCATCAACTGGCGGGTCAGCTGCACAAGGTCTACCTTGTCTCCGAACTCCGGCGACAGGATGAGCTTCCACAGGCGTTCATCGCCGGCGGACTGCCACTCATCGAGACGAGTAGCGATATTGATCCCTCGCTCAGTCGCATCAAACCCGGCCTCAACGGCGCGCCCTTGGCTGGCGCTCTCGCGGGCGATGTACCGCCCGTGCGCCTTCCATTGCCCGCGGGTGGCATTCTTCGCGTACAGCACCCTTACGGCACATCGCTGATTGTAGGGGCGAGATGGGACCCGGCGCGGTGCCCGCGGCTGGTAACGCTGCGTCCGTAGTTGTCGGGCATAGCGAAGAAGGAGGACATAGGTGGAGCACCAAGTTCGGTGCGAACTGGCTTGCCGGGCTCGCGGCCTGCGGGGATAGAGCCGGAACTCCTTCGGTTTCCTATCGCCCACGACTTGGCTCTAGCAGACTGGCACCGGCCTTGCGGATCGTGCGTTCGACGTAATCCTGCTGCCGATGCTCAGGACCTTTCTTGGAGAGGTCCCGTGTGCGGATGGCGGCCGCGATTTCTTCTTCTGTGGCTCCGTGGGAAAGAGCGTAGACCGCATAGGCCAGGTCAATTCGGTTTCCGTCGCTCGCATAGCGGGGATCGGACCGGAAGGCGTCGATGCTCTTCCGTTTTGGTGCAATGGGAAGTGTAGTCGTCTGCAGCCGTAAGCGTTCGCGGGCTCGGAGGCGCTCTTCGACGCTGCGCCGTAGCCCGCCGAGAAAACGATCGGCCTGTGGATAGACCTTGCCTTCCGCGTCGATCAGCCGTACCAACGGATAGAAACCCGTCGTGACGTCTTGGTATTTAGGCTTTCTATTCTGGAAACCGCTAAGGCGCCCAAAGTGCCTCCAGTCAGCCGCCCCGGTATCACCACCGAATCTCTCCGCCAAAGCTCTGGCGGTTGCCGTACTGAGCTGCTTATCAAGCTGTTCGGGATGTTTAAGCCACGCTTGAAAATTGCAGGGAGACGTTTCCACTACGAGGGCTGGATCGAATCCCTCACGATGCATCGTTGCAACGGCGTCGGCAGTCAGATCGTCGACGAGACTCAAGTTGTGCTCGCCATTTGGCCGAACGTAGATGTGCCGACCGTTATGATTCTGGAGTTGCAACCAAGGCACCGAGCGCAGCAAGGTGTTCGAATCCCACACCCGGAGCAACATGCTCGCCTCAGTTCCCGATGTCTCAGCACGGAAAACACCGACTTCGAACAGTTCACAGCCCATAACCGTGATCTGCTGACGCACCACAGTGGTGGCCGCTCCGGAGGTCATCGGTCCGCCCCATCTTCTATCAATGTGTGCGAACCGTTGAGCATGGTAGCCGCCGCACTCTTCAAGAAGCGCTCGTAACGCTCCAGCCCTCTGGCTACCGATGCAGACGTTTGCTCAGGTAAGCCGGTCATCAATGCCTTAGCAAGGGTATCGACGAATGCGAACAGAGTTTGCTGTACACGGTGCATTCCCGACAAATCGGTACGGATCTGCTCGAGGGTTGCGGCGATGCGCCGCTCACGCTCGGCACCGTCCTCACTGCCGGTCAGAGCTTGGTCAACGGCTTGCCTGACAATCGCAGTTGAAGTAAGTCCCTTTTTCCTGGCGTCTTGGCGAATCTTTTTGATCGTCGTCTCCGAGAACCGGATAGTGCGTTGTGGCATGAAATACTCCCTTCAATTACTAAGGAATGGGAGAGGGTGATTTGTGACATCCGAAGTGAAAAAAGGAGAGCATCCCAACGGGATGCACTCCGACAAAAGTGCATCCCGAGTTAACCATGTGACGCAGTGAGACTTAAGATGGAAAAATAGGCCCAATGAATCCCAATCCTTTATGTTCCCCTCCGCGTTTTGTCGTCTACTACTATGTGAAAAATTGCGTTCTCGAAACTGGCAATGTCTGGCAACGAATGGCACTTTTGTCTACTTCTGTCGCCTGCTTGGCAAATCGTGGCAAACCTCCCTGAAAACACCGACTTCGCGATCACCCGGACCACTGCTGCCTCCACCCTGCAAACCGCGCGCAAGCGACCCGCACGAGAGTCGCCTTCGCAGAAGTGTCTCCACAAGGTGCCCTCATCATCATCGAAAGAAAAAAAGTTCGTTTCGCTGTCACATTTCACTTATTCCCATTCCTTAGTAAGTAGAAGGATTCGAATGGCAAAAGAAGACTCGCATTCAAACGGACATGACCGAGGTGGCGCGCGTACGGATATCCACCTCGTCCTGAATGGGAAAGGCGGCGTCGGAAAATCTGTCGTGGCCACATGGCTAGCTGAATTCCTGATCAGTCGCGGCCGGCACGTACATTGCATCGACGGCGACCCGGTCAACCGCTCGCTCAGTCAATACAAAGCCCTCGCGGCTGAGAAACTCGAACTGGTAAACGAAGCCGGTTTAATCCAGCGAGCGCGGTACGATTCGCTGATCGAACGCTTTGCGACCGCCAGTGGCGTCTTTGTGGTCGATAGCGGTGCAACGGCCTTTCTGCCGTTCTGGGGTTATCTAGTGGAATGCGAGGTAATCCGCGTCCTCCGGGAAGCGGGGCGGAGTATCTACCTGCACGTTCCGATTGCCGGCGGAGAGACCCTCAGCGACACGCTCCTTGGATTTTCAGCCGTTGCAGGTGCTTCTAGCGAGAAGAACGTTGTCGTCTGGCTCAACGAGTACTTCGGCCCAGTTGCGTGTGATGGCAAGCAGCTGAACGAGATGCGGGTTTACACGGAGAATCAGGAAAAAGTCTTAGCCTCGATCGGCATTCCAGAGCGCAGCCCCGATACTTATGGACAGACGATACGCGCTATGCGCGAGAAAAAGATGACGTTCGAGGAGGCAATCGGCTCGCCGGAGTTCATGCTCATTCAGAGGTCACGCCTTCACCTCGTGCGCAGCCATCTATTCCGACAATTGGAACTGATGCCCTTCGCTTGACGCAGTTGCCATGCGTAAGCGCTTCGCACTCGCCCTCAATACCCGTAACCATGGGCCGATATTCCTTCCCATAGTAAGAGTTTCTGGCAAGTTATTTGCCGGTGCGCTCAGTTTCGTCGCCTGCTTGGCAAATTGTGGCAAGCATGCCTGAGAACACGAAGTTCGAATCTACACCGCGGTCCCGTCTCCAGGCGCTGCTGACCGAGCGCCCAAACAAGCCAATAGCCAAAGTCCGCTGGGCATGGACAGACATCGACTCGGCGCTGAACGTTGGCCACAGCCTGAAGGTGATTCACCAGAGGCTTTGTGAAGACGGCCTCGAGATCTCTTACCGAACTCTCGCTCGCTATGTGAATCGGTTTCGCCTGGAACAACTCAAAAGGGTCCCTCGTGCCGCCCCAAATGTCAACCATTCAGTTAGCCGCAGGCTTGGAGGCCAAACTGCCGCGACAGGAGAGAAAGTTGACCCGCTGGCGACAGCCATCGAGGCCCTTTCCAAGGGGAGGTACAGTGTCCGTGAAGCAATGTGCGACGGCGATCCCACGAAAAAGAAGTTGATCTGAATGACGCATTTTCCCCGATGCGATTTTTGTAGGTCGGGAGTGTAATTAGTCGGCGATGTTGTTATGGGACGGTCTGCGCGATGCCAGAGAAGAATTTGACCTTTGACGAGCTCGTCAGCCGTCTTAACTTAATCTCGTTTAAAAAGGCACCTCCCCGGCGTGCTGGAGACTTGCGCGAACAGACTTGAACGCCGTTCGCCTGAGTGCCGTTATATGACCGAGCTCGACAAAGGAAAACTGATCGCCGAACTTGCTCGGAGATATGCGATTCAAATCAATGAAAACGACCCGGCCGTCGCCATAGTGGCATTGAACAGGATCGTCCTTGAGGATGCCATGAATGACCTCGGGGAAGCGGTAGGGCGACGCATCGCGGAATTCGAGACATCCGTCCTCAGAGTAGAGCACCGGGCGGGTAAAGTGCTGGCTCTGGAGTTTTCCGAAGCGGCGGCTCGAATCCGGGCCGAGTTGCAGACCGATATAGATACGGCGGGGATCAAAGCCGCACATCTTGTGTATCTGGTAG
>Ga0070731_10004023_pt1 | contig 12886 bp, 8 predicted proteins | sample Coa_R1_2_FD_66448 | JGI IMG/M metagenome (GOLD analysis project Ga0070731, IMG submission 66448) | Surface soil microbial communities from Centralia Pennsylvania, which are recovering from an underground coalmine fire - Coalmine... | ecosystem: Environmental > Terrestrial > Soil > Unclassified ... | reverse complement strand
TCGACCACCGTGCTCTCGCGGCTTTGCGGGCCATCTCTTTCCGTTTCTTGGCGGATATTTTCTTCATCCGCGCTTTCGCCGATTTCCTGCCGAGTTGTGAAAAATATTCTGATAACCTTTTGTCGATCACAATTAAATTGTACATGCCGAGCCGTTACGCATAGAAGTGTCATTATTACTGGACCAGTGACGCAACTATTTCCAAGGAAACTAATCCGAAACTCTCCTTCAGACAGCCGTAAAAAGCACCGTCGCATTTCGACAGCATTGACTTGTAGCGGGTTCGCGGACCCCGGATGACCTTCCGGGTAGGTAAATCTCAGGAATGGTTCTAGCGTAGTTGTGGGGTTGTTGTGAACCTCACTCCGCACGAATTTCTGTCGTCCCTGATCTAACTTACTGTTTGCTTCGTATCCCAGTTGTGGTCGATCCCCTTTTCGGGGACAAAATGGGAGAATCAGCATGTTGCCTGCAGGACCAGTGATTCCACAGCACAGTTTGGCCCGCCTTCGCTAGGACTTCTGGATTCCGGAGAAGTACGCTCGTATCGAGCAAGAATCTTGTCATGACACTTCAAACAACCCCGGATTCACCACATTCTTATTGCCATGCAATTTTATGCCTGCCCTTGGTCAATTGGAGGCATAAAATGTCCTCCGATGAAAACCGAAAGATCGGATGTTGAATTTCCAGTTTGGCGGAAGAAGGTTGATAAATCGCTATTTCATTGGGGTGGAACGGTCGTTCCTGAGTGGGCCTGCAAGATGTGGAACTTGCAGAATATTTTTGGTGATGTGAATAGCAAGGACGACCCACGCTCATCCACTTGGGTTAAATATAGCGGGAACAAATACCAAGCTTGGGTGACAGTTGTAAAGTACAGCGCTGCCACGCTCGCAAAATACGGACGCAAGGTCCCGACATTCAGGTTGTGGTATGACGCCGCACTAGTACTGGAATTGAAGCGAACATTCTTGATGAGCTATATGCGAGCCTTAGAAGGCGATCTCGAAAAAGGTGGAGATGTTGAAAAGACAATCCCATTTTGGGAATTCTTAGATATCGAGTTCGATGAGACGACGCGCTTATTTAGATTCGTTAGCTATTACATCCAGCACCCAAGCTTTCCTCATTTATTTTCCCGCCTAATTGAATCTCCTGCGATACACAAGGTCGATGACGAAATCGAAGGCAAAGCAGGACGCAAGATATATAAGCAAGATTGGAAAGATCGCGGTGAAGTTGAATTCGAGATCGGTGCGAAGAACGTTATCTACACACTTATCGATACGAAATCAAAGCTGATTTATATAGGCGAAGCAGCTGATTTGGTTAAGCGATTAATGCAGCCTCATTCTTCAATTCCGAATTGGGATCGCTTTCGCTACGACGTCCTGCCAGATGCACTCGCAACATTTCGAGTCGAAGTGGAACGCATGATAATCCGCGATTTCGCAGGTCTGTTCCGGAACAAAAAAGGATGCAATTGGCACGACTGTTCCGGATTTAACCTTGCGAATGACAAGGTAGATAAATAGCTTGAAGGAAGTGGGGAACTAACAAGCTGCTTCAAGGGATGGTGATTTGCGTCACGGTCCTAAGCGACGGCCTGTCCCGCACTGGGTAGCTGCAGACGCAATTTGTGACGCCGGTGTGACAGAAATTCTCGCGATGCTGACGAGAATGACAAAATTGACACTTCGGGCTACTTTCGATTCAGTAAGTTGCGTGGTTGCAACGTGACCCGGAGAATTCGGTTTACAGGTCTAGACTGCTAGATTTTGGGCTTCTAAGATTGCCCCGCCCCGAGTGTGATCCCGGTGAGACTCGCCTACAGTGATTCCAGAAATCATTTCGTGATTTCAGAAATCAATCTGTTGTTTTGCTTTTACTTAGGAGAACTGAGTTTTGCCAGCCGTGCTTGCTAAGTTCTTTGTTTAACGTTTGTTCTCAGGTTCGAGTCCTACCTGAGGAGCCATTCCTTTCAGTTACTTACCTCTGACGGAATCATTTTGGAATCACTTTGCAAAGCTAGTGCAGCGATTTTAGACCCTGCTTGCTTCATCTCGTCAGTCACGACATCTCCATAGATGTTGAACGTGGGTTTGGGTATCGCCGTGTCGCATTAGTTTTTGCTGCACGGTGATTCCAGCACCCCCAGCCTCCACGCATGAACTGAATGTGTGTCTGAAAGGGTGTATGCCAATCTTACCTTCGTTTTGAAGACCCGCGAACATGGACCAACTAGTTCCAACCGGCATGATGCCAGCACACATCGCGTAATTGACGAGGCGATGTTGTAATCCCCGTACGTGTCGACGGCTTTGGGGGCGAGCAGCAGCGATTCCAACCACAACTCCACCCGGTATGAGATTTGTCGCAAATCGAGCGGATCGTGTCGCGGAGAATTGGGAGGAGGCCAAAAGGCACGAGGACTCCTCCCGCAAGAAGGGCTATGAGGTCGCAGACACTCTTAGCTCGGAGTCTGGCCGAGCAGTTCCTCATGTTGTTCGCCGGCTTCCTGAACCTTTAAGAAAAAGGAAGCCAGTCCGCTTCTGCTGAACAAATCTTTGACGCGGGTTTTTGGATTTGCCAATTCCAATTCGCACTTGGTTCGTGTTGCATGCATGTACACGGCCACCAACGCACCCAGCCCTGAACTGTCGATGTAATCGACGTTGGTCAGATCCAATACCACGCGCTTGTCATTAGAAACGAGATCGCGAAGCGTATTCTCAAACGTTGCGGATGTAGACGAGGTGATGCGGCCTGTCGCACGGACATAGGTTTCAGTTGCTTTTTGTTCGTGTTCGATCCTTAGTTGTTCGGGACGAGAAATTGGGTTTGCAGCCATGATGAATCTCCTTTTTTTATCCGAGGTCGGCTCTTTTCCAGCGAACCGAGTAGCCGAATCTCGGTAGTAGTCGACAGCCTCACTTTTGAACCTAAGACAATGCCCTAAGGTACGGTGAAGGTCCCGGCGCTAGTAGCAACGCCGCCAGGAGTGGTTACTGTGATTTTTCCAGTCTTCGCGCCGCTAGGAACCGTGACCGTGATCTCCGTGTACGAGTCCACCTTGAAGCTTGTCGCATGGACCCCGCCAAAGGTGACGCTCGTTGCTCCGGTGAAGGTCTCGCCATCAATCTTGACGACCGTATCGGCGGGACCGCTTTCCGGTGAGAAACTGGTGATCTGCGGGATGACGTGAAATGTATTGTTACTTTTCAGCGTGCCGCCAGAAGTACTCGCCGTCACATCCCCGGTGGTTGCTTGGTCCGGAACTGTGGCCGTCAGGTAATGGCCGGATACGACGTTTACCGTGGAGCTCTTAGTTCCATTGAAGGAGACAGTGGTTGAGGATGTAAAGCCTTGCCCCAGAAACCCTATAGTGTTCCCAAGCTTGCCGCGGTAGGTAAAGGCTTCTATTACAGGACTCAGCCCCACAGAAATCCTGAATACTGTGCCCAAACTGTCCGCGCCACCCTCGCTGGTTGTTCCATAAAAATCTCCGTTCACCGCCTGTATCATTGCAGCCGCAGCATACGAACCGTCTGTCTCATCGAAGCTATGCAAAGTGGTGAGCGTACCCGACGGCGTGACGCGAAATACTGTGCCATAGGCGTGGCCTCCGCCATCTTCCGTTGTGCCGTAGAGGTTGCCATCGGAGCCTTCTGCCAGTGCGGCGAAGGGATTCTGGCCATCGCTGCAATCGTTGTTATCGCAGAAGCTGTAAACGGTACTCAGCTTCCCAGACGGCGTGATTTTGAAAACTTCGCCCTCGCCGTTGTGGGCCCCGCCCCCTCCGGTTGTCCCATAGAAGTTGCCATCCGCGCCCTGCACCAGCCCGTCCCAGACACTTTCGCCATCGCTGCAATTCGTTTCGGAGCAGAAGTTATGCAGCGTGGTGGTCACTCCTGAAGGCGTCATTTTGAAGACGATACCTTCGCCATCGCTCCCGCCATCTTCAGTTGTGCCATAGAAGTTGCCATCGGCCCCCTGCACCAACCCGGCCTCCGGGTACGCGCCGCTAGAAGCAGTGCAACCGCTTTGGGGACAGAAACCGGACAGTGTAGTCATCAGACCCGACGGAGTGATTTTGAATATCGTTCCCGATCCGGCGGGACCACCGCTTACTGTTGTCCCGTAGAAGTTGCCGTCACTGCCCAGAACCAAGCCGCTTACGGGATTCTTTCCATCCACACAACCACTTTCAGAGCAAAACGTGTAAAGGGTAGTTAGCGTGCCCGAAGGAGTGATCTTAAAAATCGTGCCGCAACCGGAGTTGCACTCTGCGTAATAGTCTTCCCCTCCGGCATTCGTAGTTCCGTAGAAATTGCCATCGGTGCCCAGCGCCAACTCACCAAAAGGCGCGATACCATCACGGCAATCCGTTTCAAAGCAAAAACTGTAAATGGTCGTGACGGTACCTGCTGGGGTCATCTTGAAAACAGTGCCATCGTTGCTGGTTCCACCGTCTTCCGTCGTCCCGTAGAAGTTGCCATCTGTTCCCTGAGCGAGGGGACCATACGGATACGATCCATTCGAGCCGTTGAAATCCGCCAACTTCTTGAAGGTCTGGGCCGATGAGACCGTCGCCGTAGCAGAAGAAAAAAGAAGAAGCGCAACACAGAACGGTTGCCATCCCCGCAGCTCCGGCAAGCGAATGATTCTTTGCAAGGCTGCGAAACTCACTCGCACCGAGAAGCTCGGTTTCATATGCATCTCCTTGGCGTGCGTTCTATTCGCTCGTTAATTGTTCAATTGCGATAACGAATTCATATTGTGGGGGAGTGCCAATCCCTGCAGTAATACCCACGTTATAGCTGACAGGCTGCCCGGCCACGAACCTTGCCGGCTGTTGGGCAGAGGCTTCTTCGCCAAGAGTGTCGCCCGCACTAACTTGGAATCGCTGGCTTCCTTGCAGATCGTTCCAAGTCAAATCGAGGGAGTATTCCGAGAGAGTAGTGGCGGTTTCACGGATGTAGAGCGTGATGCGGTACAAACCAGTTGTGCTTGGAGTAAAAAGTGTGGTTGAGTTAATGGCAAGCGTCTGATTGAACAATGCGAAGGTTTCCACAACATTGGGAGCAGGAATGGTGACATAGCCGGATGTTGACGCAGTGTCACATGTGAGCCCGACTCGGTAAGACCCCGCAGAAGGGACGGCGCTGAGCGTCCCGACAATTTTGGTGGATGAACTGCTGGCAATGGAAACTGCTTTGCCGTTGAGGGTGAGCGATAGTGGAGTTGAGGAAAATCCGCTGCCTCCAATGGTGAGTTTGGCTCCCGAAACACCGATGCTGTTCATGGTGCAGGCTGAAGCCGCGATCGCAGTAATGGCAAACAGAATGATTGAAAAACAACTTGTTCTCATGGTTTTGCTTCCTCGCGAACTTTGGCTTGCATCCTGCGCCTGTCGTTGCCGTTCGGTTTAGTTTTCTACGCACCAGACGCCGAGATTGTTTCCGTTACTGTTGTCACAGGCTTGGTCGTAGAAGTCGACCGCAGGTGAAAAGGTTTGAGACGGGGTAAGGTAGGGAGGAAGGAAGCCTCCGGCCAAGCCATAATCGGCTGTCGCTCCACTCGTCCATAAATTGCAATTGGTCACAATGGTGCCGAGTGCGGAGTTGGAAGACCAGCCCGTGCGTACCCAACCCCATGCAACAGGCGGGCCTGCTCCGTCATCGGGGTTTGATCGACCGAGAGTCTTGTTGTAGGTGAGGACAGTGGGGTCGAGAAGCTCGGTGAATGAGGCGAAGTGATAGCCGGACGCACACGCGGTTAACGCTTGATTGCCGTTCAAGGTCGCCTTCGTCAAGTAATAATGTCGCGCCGGGGCAGTTGAGGTGGTTGTCGCCGCACCGCTGAAGTTGTGTGCGAGCAGAGAAATCGCGGCGAGGCCGACCAAAGAAATTACTGCGTTGCGGATCGCGTTGTTTATCCTGGCAAATTGCATTAGGCATGCTCCTCTTTATTCATGTTTATCTAGAAAATTTTGGGTTTGGTCTTTAAGGCCAGCCACCTCAGCTCCCGCTTTCCCGCTCTACCTCCTATAACGAGAACCGCGGGCAAAAACTGCAATGGCTCTGAGAAATTCTTTTTTGGGGCGAAGCGAAGGCGAATATCAACGCGTAGAAAGGGCTACAGAGCTGTGCTACTCTTTATGACCAATTAGGGCAGCCTTCGGCAGGGGTTATGGGGACACCCTCCGTTCACGAAGTAACTCAACTATTACGAGCCTGGAGTGGCGGGGATGAGGATGCGTTAGATCAACTCACGCCCCTGGTGTACCGGGAGTTGCACCGGGCGGCCAAGCGTCACATGGCCCGGCAACAGCCCGACCATACTCTGCAAACCACCGCGTTAGTCAACGAAGTTTACCTCCGGCTGGTGGCTTTCAAGGAAGCCAAGTGGGAGGACCGGGCTCACTTTTTCGCGGTCTGTGCGCAGCTTATGCGCCGCATTTTGACCGACTGGGCTCGCGCTCAACAGTATTTGAAACGGGGAAAGCAGGCTCCGCATGTGGCCTTCGACGAGGCGTTGGTGATATCGCCGGAACGCGGTCGCGACCTGGTTGCGCTGGACGAGGCGCTGAAGTCCCTCTCAGAAGTCAACCATAGAAGAAGTCAGGTGATCGAGCTGCGTTTCTACGGCGGATTGAGTGTGGATGAAACCGCCGCGGTGCTGAAGGTTTCTCCCGAGACGGTGATGCGCGACTGGAGATTGGCCAAGCTGTGGTTGCTGCGCGAAATGAGCGGAGGCAAACCGGTTGGAGCCTGAACAACAATCCCTGGTCGACCGGCTGGTCCAGCAAGCGCTGGATTTGGAGGAAAAAGATCGCGCCGATTTCCTGGAACGACATTGCGGCGGAGACCAGAATCTGCGCGCGGAGGTGAAGTCTCTGCTGGGTTTTGAGAAGGCGGCAAGGAGTTTTCTGGAGTCTCCTGCGATTGAACTAGCGGGCGCGGCGTTGGCTGGGGCGCACGACACATTTGAATTTCCCAAGAATGCGACTGAGATCCGTTTGGAAGGCCAAACTCTCTCTCACTATCGGATCGTCGAAAAACTCGGCGGCGGTGGCATGGGAGTTGTGTACAAAGCCGAAGACCTCGAGCTTCGTCGCTTCGTCGCATTAAAGTTTTTACCCGAGAATCTAGCCTGCGACCCGCAGTCGCTGGAACGCTTCCGGCGCGAAGCTCGTGCTGCATCCGCTCTGAATCATCCCAATATCTGCACGATTTACGAAATCGGCAAACATGACGAGCACACCTTTATTGTCATGGAATTTCTGGACGGTGTGACGCTGAAGCATCGGATTGGCCATCATCCGATGGACCCGGACGCGATCGTGCCCCTGGCGATTGAAATTGCCGATGCGCTTGATGCTGCCCATGGCGCGGGCATCATTCATCGCGATATAAAACCCGCAAATATCTTCGTGACCAAACGTGAACACGCCAAGATTGTCGATTTCGGATTGGCAAAATTCAATGTTCAAGGTGACTCTTCTAGCAGGGCAACTGAAAACATTGAGGACACTTCCGAGCATCTGACTAGCCCCGGCTCGATGCTCGGGACCGTCGCCTACATGTCGCCGGAGCAGGTCAAGGCGAAGCCGCTCGATGCCCGCACGGACCTGTTTTCCTTCGGCGCCGTGCTTTATGAGATGGCGACCGGGAAGTTGCCGTTTGAAGGATCCAGCGCGGGGGACATGTGTGGGCTCATCGTTCATCAGCAACCTCCGCGCCCGGTTGTGATAAATCCGAACGTTCCCGCGGGACTGGAAGCTGTCATCCACAAGGCGCTGGAAAAGGACAAAGAGCTCCGTTATCAATCTGCCGCGGAAATGCGCATGGACCTCCAGCGGCTCAAGCGAGACACCGAGTCCGGCCGCATTGCACAGCCACTCTTGTCTCTGCCCGAAACCGTGCAGGCAAAAACGCCCAAAGCCACGTGGCTCCTCTGGGCCGCAGTTACTATCGCAGCCCTGATTCTCGGTGCGTTCCTCGTGCGTGGCTGGTTGCATTACACCTACGGCTCACAAGCCCTCAGTACTAAAGACACGATTGTGCTCGCCGATTTTTCAAATACCACGGGTGACCCGGTGTTCGACGACACGCTCAAGATGGGGCTCCGTGTTTCTTTGAACCAGTCGCCGTTTCTGAATGTGCTCTCCGAAAACAGAGTCGCGGATACCTTAAAACTGATGATTCGCCCACCCGGCACCAAGCTCACGCCCGACCTGGCACGAGAGCTTTGTCAGAGGACAGACAGCAGAGCCTACATTGCCGGAAGCATTGGCAGTCTAGGCAGCCAATACGTGCTGGGTTTAAAGGCGGTAAATTGCCAGAGCGACGATCCGCTAGCCGAGGAACAGGTCACAGCAGCTGCCAAGGAAAAGGTTCTGGATGCACTGGGAGAGGCAACATCGAATCTGCGAAGAAAACTGGGAGAGTCGCTAGCAACCGTGCAGAGGTTTGATGTCCCGCTTGAGCAAGCAACCACTTCCTCGCTCGAAGCCCTGAAAGCTTACAGCCTTGGCGAGAAGGCTTTTCACGAAAAAGGTAACGCTTCATCCCTACGCTACGATCAACGTGCCATCGAACTCGATCCAAGCTTTGTCATGGCGTACGATGCGCTAGGGGGCGTTTACTACGGCCTTGGAGAACTGGGACGGGCCAAAGAGTATTACACCAAGGCATTTGAGCTGCGGGAGCATGCTAGCGAGCGGGAGAAGTTGCACATTAACGCCCATTACTATCAAAAGGTAACTGGGCAACTAGAAAAGGCAGCACAAACCTTTGAGGCGGACGTTGAGAGCTACCCGCGAGACTTCCGCGCGCTTTGCAGTCTGGGCCTCGTTTATGCTGAGCAGGGACAGTATGGAAAGTCCACAGAGGAGTACCGCGAAAGCATCCGTCTCGCGCCAGATAACATCGCCGCGTACGACGACCTTGGCAACAGCCTGCTCGCCCTGCAGCGATTTGACGAAGCACAACAGATCATCCAGCACATGGAGGCGCGAAAGCTCGATGATTTGATTGCACACAATGTTCTTTACGCGTTGGCCTATCTCGAATCGGATTTCCCAGCAATAGCAGAACATCAACAATGGTTCGTGAGTCAGCCTGACCTCGAGCATGCTGGGCTTTCGCTCGCGTCGGATACCGAGGCATACATAGGTCACCTGGCCAAGGCCCGAGAACTGACCAAACGATCTAAAGATTCCGCCATCCGCACTGACAGCAAGGAAAACGCGGCGATCCGGCTGGAGAATGCCGCTTTGCGGGAAGCCTCCTTCGGCAACCCTACGGAAGCGAAACAGGCCGCGGCAGAAGGATTGCGGCTCGTCCCCACGAATCAATCGGTTGAGGAGGAAGCCGCACTCGTGTTCGCGATGGCGGGCGATATGGGACGAGCCGAATCGCTGGCGCAAAATTTAAACAAGCGATATCCGCTGGACACCCAGATGCAGTCGCTGTGGCTGCCGGCGATTCGAGCACAGCTGGCACTGAATCGCAGGAAACCGGCTGACGCGCTCAATGCTTTGCAAGCCGCTGGTTCACCCATCGAGTTCGGCCAGATCGAATTTCTCGCTAATCTTTCCTGCCTCTATCCAACGTACATTCGCGGGGAGGCCTATTTGGCAGCCGGTCAGGGCATGCAAGCCGCGCCCGAGTTCCAGAAGATTCTCGACCACAGCGGCATCGTTTGGAACTGCTGGACCGGAGCCTTGGCCCATCTGGGCGTGGCGCGTGCGAATGCGCTGCAATCCAAGACTCTGTCTGGTGCTGATTCCAGTGCTGCCCGCGTAAGGGCGCTCGCCGCTTACAAAGACTTTCTCACACTTTGGAAAGACGCCGACCCGGAAATTCCCGTCCTACAACAAGCTAAAGGCGAATACGCGAAACTGCAGTAACTACGGACCCGGCGAGTGTTTTGTAACGGGCACTGCATTGCCCAAGACTTACGTCAAGTTCTGGTTGCCCTAGACGAACGAAAATTGGTCCGGCTCATAAACGTGATGCAGTAATTTGCTGTTTCTAATTCCGTTAACCGCTCACCATGCCGATCTGATGGTGCACAGGTTTCCTATCCTCATTACGCACGGAATTGCGGGTTAAACCGTTTGGGCTGAATTGAGCATCTAAGCCGGGTTTGCTACATGTCAGGAATAAGGAAGGGACACTTGTACCAAAGTCAGAACAATATTTCTAGAATCCTGGTGCTCTTATTTGCAATGGCTTTGTTTTCCGGCAAAGCTTTTTGCCAAACCCGGACATCCGAAGCCTTATCATCTTCGTCCGTTCCGCAAGAAGAAACAATTCAAATTCCTCCGGCCGGAAGTTTCGACATCACCGCTCTCGCTCGACCGGTCTTTGGAGAGGAAAAAGGGTCGGCTGGGCAGAATGCGACCGGAAGCTCGGTGCCGCAAAATCGAATGCAAGCGTCGGAACATCAAGGACTCGTAATGCGCTCGGTAAAGAGAACCTTGGAGGACCAGAAGGAGCTCTATCGAGCTCCCTTCAAGCCTTCCAACTTGAAGTGGGATGCGCTCGTGTTGGGAGCGACGGCGGCGTTGTTGGCCAGTGACAGGCATATCGAGAAACACATTGGTACTTCCCATTACACGCTTTATCAAACCACTTCCGACCTGGGCATTGCTGGCCTGGGAGCAACGCTGGGGGGAGTGTGGATATGGGGTATCAAGGGCGATCATCCGCACGCCAAGGAAACTGGAGCGCTGGAATTAGAAACATTGGTGGACACATTCCTGATCTACACGCCGATGCAGTTACTGGCGGGAAGGCAACGCCCGGGCGTCGGAAACGGCAACGGAGATTTTTGGAAGAACCACAACATCAACACTTCATTTCCCGGTGGACACGCCATGTTCACGTATGCGATGTCGACGGTGGTGTCTCACGAATACTCGCAAAAATGGGTGCAGGCGCTTGCCTACTCAGCGGCGACCATCGTGACTGTCACCCGGTTCATGGCCCGGGATCACTGGGCCTCGGATATGTTTATCGGTTCCGCACTGGGAATCGGAATCGGAGCTCATACCTTCCATGCGCACTGCGATCCCGACTTAAGCGATTCATGCAAGCACCACGTGCGCTGGATCTTCTAGGGAGCGAAGGCAAACCAGTTGCCTACGGAACCCGGGTTGGAATGGCGAGTGCTGATTAAAGTATGGCTTCGGTCGAAGCGAATGGGCTAGGTTCCCGGACAAAAACCAAAAGGCGATCGTAAAGGTCGAACGTCGCAAAACGCGAACATTAACCTATGACCGCCCTCTTAACTACTAAATCTTTAAAGATATTATCGGCTTGGAATCAAAGAGCCTATCGGGTTGTTAACGTAGGAACCTTACGTGACCAACGGTTTCTTCCCGCTTAGGGGTCTTGAAACGGCTGTTCTCGTCAAAATCGCCACGGCAATCTTGGACAGGTCATCGCACGCTAACCTTGCGACCAGCTTTACACTTGTGCTTTGATCTGAGAGACTCGTCCGTGGAAACCGAATCGATCGTCGTCCTCGACTTTGGCTCGCAATATTCCCAGCTGATTGCACGTCGCATTCGCGAACAGAGTGTGTTCTCGGTAGTGTTGCCCTGCACCGCCAGCCTGGACGAAATCCGCAGCTATCGCCCGCTCGGCATTGTGCTCTCCGGTGGCCCGTCCTCGGTGTACGACAAGGACGCCCCAAGCACCGATCGACGCGTGTTTGAACTAGACGTACCCGTCCTCGGGATCTGCTACGGGCTGCAGCATATGGTCCACGAGCTTGGCGGAAACGTGCGTGCCGCGGCCAAGCGGGAGTACGGGTATGCCAACATCGAGGTCAAAAATGCATCCCGCCTGTTCCACAATGTGCCTAAGAATTTGAGTGTATGGATGTCGCACGGGGATGAAGCTGTGGAGCTACCGACAGGTTTCCATCTCACTGCAAGTTCGGCGAATGCGGTCGCCGCGATCGAAAACCCAGATCGCCGGATGTGGGCGGTTCAGTTTCATCCTGAGGTGCACCACACCCAGCACGGAAGCGACATTCTGAGGAATTTCGCCGCGGAAATATGCGGCGCTAGGTCGACCTGGACCCCGCAGCACTTTATCGATTCGACCATCGCAAGAGTTCGCCAGACAGTTGGCAAAGACCGCGCGATTTGTGCGTTGTCTGGCGGAGTTGATTCTGCGGTGGCGGCAACCTTGGTGGATCGCGCCGTGCGGAATGGTAAAGGAAGTTCGCGCTTGACTTGCATATTTGTAAATAACGGTGTTTTGCGTAAAAACGAATTTGAAAAGGTTCAGCAGAACCTGCGCGACAAACTGGGGCTGCATGTGGACGCGGTCGATGCTAGCAAGCGCTTTTTAAATAAGTTGGCCGGAGTTACGGATCCTGAGACCAAACGCAAGATTATTGGAAATGAATTTATTGCGGTATTCGAGGAAGAAGCGCACCGGCTCGAAAAGAAAGAAGGCAAGGTTGACTGGCTGGTGCAAGGGACCTTGTATCCCGATGTGATCGAATCTCGCTCGGTACGTGGGCCCTCGCAGATAATCAAATCTCACCACAATGTGGGCGGATTGCCCGAGAAGATGAAACTCAAGCTCATCGAGCCTCTAAAAGAGTTATTTAAAGATGAGGTCCGGAAGATCGGTCGTGACCTCGGCATGCCCAATGAACTTCTGCAGCGGCAGCCTTTCCCCGGGCCGGGGCTTGCGGTCCGCATTCTGGGCGAAGTTACACCGGAGCGACTAGCGATCCTGCGTGAGTGCGACGACATTGTCGTTACCGAAATCAAGAACGCGGGCTTGTATGCGAAGGTCTGGCAGTCCTTTGCCGTGTTGCTTCCGGTAATGTCAGTCGGCGTTATGGGGGA
>Ga0070731_10004022_pt1 | contig 12890 bp, 9 predicted proteins | sample Coa_R1_2_FD_66448 | JGI IMG/M metagenome (GOLD analysis project Ga0070731, IMG submission 66448) | Surface soil microbial communities from Centralia Pennsylvania, which are recovering from an underground coalmine fire - Coalmine... | ecosystem: Environmental > Terrestrial > Soil > Unclassified ... | reverse complement strand
CAACTCGCGGCGCCACCATTCCTGCGAGTACAGCCAGCCGAGCCACACGGTTCCAAATGTCTCGATGCCCTTCGCCGGCGGCGCCGTGTAATCGCCGCCGTGGAACGCCGGATCGGACGTGATCGCGTCAATCTGTCCCTCGAGTCGAACGACGCCATGCGGATAACACTTCGCGGTACCCGACGTCGCGACGATCCGATCGGCAAACGTCGGATAGCTGACGGCCCACTGAAACGCCTGCTCGGCGCCCATCGAGAAGCCGACGAGCGCGCGCAGGTGGGTAACCTTCAGTTCATCGACGAGCAATCGGTGTACCGCGTCGACGTTGTCGCGAATCGTCATCACCGGAAATCGCGGTCCGTGAAACGGTTCCGGCGTGTTGCTCGGCGACGACGACCGGCCGTTGCCGAAGAGCTCGGTCGCGACGAGGAACAGCTTCGACGGATCCAGCGCCTTGTCCGGTCCAATCAGCCACTCGTAGCCGTGCCAGTTCGCCATGTAATGCGACGGCAACAGCACGGCGTTGTCACCGGCTGCATTGAGATGCCCGTATGTGCCATAGACTACGCGGGCTTGCGGCAGCGTCGCACCGCTCTCGGTCTTGAAGTTCGCGATGACGAACTCGTGTTGCGACGGGGCGTCGGGGCCCGCGGCGCCGCGGCCGTTCTGCGCGGCCAGCGCGGGCGCGAATGCGAGAACGGACGCACCGAGAACCGAGCGGCGAAACCATCGAGTCATCCCGTCAGCCTCCTGCAATCGACATCTGCGGCGCGAACGGGCTGGCCGTGTTCGGGCTGGCCGCAGACCGCGCGCTCTGCCTGAGAGTGTGTTTCAAAAGTGCCTCACGGCGGAACGCTCGCCACCAGGCTCGATCCGCGGCGCGGCGACCTTGTAAATCTGATTGTTGCCGTCGCGCGAGCTGCCGAACACAATCCACCCGCCATCGGGCGACCATGACGGATGGAAGTCGAAACTTCCACGGCTTGTGATGCGTTTCTGTCCGAGTCCCTCGGGGCTCATCAGAAACAGCCCGAATCCGTGACCGTCCTGATTGCTGTTGAATGCGATGCGGAGGCCATCTCGACTCGCGACCGCCCCGCCGTTGCCGTGGCTGTTCCGCGTGAGGTTCGTCATCGGCCCTCCGGTGGTCGAGACACGATAGACCTCGCGCACGTTGCGCTCGTCGTAGTCGACGAAGAGCGATCGGCCGTCGGACGACCAGGCACACGTGTCGCCGCGTCCGACGCGGCGGGCGGCTCCGCCGGACGCGGCCACGACGTACGCGTCGTGGCGCCTCGAAAAGCACAGTTCCCTCCCGCTGGGCGACCAGTGCGGCAACACATCCTCGCTGCCATCGGTGACGCGGTGGACGCCGGCGCCCTCGGCATTCATGATGTAAATCGCCGACGCGCCGTCGCGATCGCTGGAGAATGCGATCTCACCGCCGTCGGGCGACCAGGTCGGCGTGCGGCTGTTCGCCGTGCGCTCGGTCAGCGCGCGCACGGCGCCGCCGGCCGGATCCATGGCGTAGATCGCGCGGTGGCCGTCGCGATTGCTCTCGAACGCGATCCAGCGGCCATCGGGCGACCAGTCTGGAAAATCATCCGACGCCTGATTGTCGGTCAGCCGCACCGCGCCGTCCGGATCGGATGGCAGGCGCAGCCGATAGATCTCGACGTTGCCGTCGCGCTGGCTGTCGAACACGATGCTGCGGCCATCCGGGAACCACGCGGCTTCATCTTCGTCGACCACGCCGCCCGTGACGCGGCGCACATCGGTGCCGTCCGCATTCACCAGGAACAGCGAATCGAAACCGTCTCGCGAGCTATTGAACAGAATCTCCCTGCCGTCGGGCGACCACACGGGCAGCCGGTTGTCGCCGCCGTTGGCGACGATCGTCTTGCGATCCGATCCGTCAAGCCGGAGTGTCTGGATCTCGAGCCGACCGTCACGCCGACTCGTAATCGCGAGCGTCTCGTCACCTGGCGCCCATGACGGATCGCCCGACATGTCGCGGTCGAACGTGATGCGTCGAGGCGGCCCACCCGTCGCGGCGACCACGAAGACCTCGCCGTGGCCCTCGATGCGGGCCTCATATGCGATCCACCGCCCGTCGTGCGACCAGGCGGGACGCCCGCCGGACGCGACGCGGCGCGGATGTCCGCCGTCGGCATCCATCACAAAGACCGACATCGCGTCGTCGCGATCGCTTTCGAACGCGATGAACTTTCCGTCCGGCGACCACGTTGGGGCGTCGTCCTTCGCCGGATTGTTCGTCAGGTTGCGCACGTGACCGCCGTTACGATCCATGACGAACACGTCCATTCCGCCCTCGCGCGCGCTCGCAAAGACGATGGTGCGGCCGTCAGGCGACACGTCGGCGTTGCGGTCCTCGGCCAGGTTGTTCGTCAAGCGCACCAGCGCCCGGCCGCTCTCATCACCCGCGGCGCGCGACCGAGGCCACCGCTCCGCGGACACGACGATGAGGACAGCGGCAGCGACGAACCAAGCCGCGATCCCGAACGGCAGGCGACGCGGCGCGGCGGCCGGTGGGCGGATCGCTTCCGAGATCGCCGTGACGGCGGCGGGCGACGCAACCGGTGAACGTGGCACGTCGGGGTCCGGCGCTCGTCGTTCCAGCTCGGACGGTTTCACATCGGAGACGGCCGCAACCTCCGCCGCGAACCGGTAGCCCCGACCGCGAACGGTCTCGATGAACCGCTCGCCGTCGGCGTCGCCGTTCAATATCCTGCGGAGACCGTGGATGTTGAACGCGAGATTGCCTTCCTCGACGAAGGTCTCAGGCCAGACCGCCTTCAGGAGCGCTTCTTTGGTGACAAGCTGGCCGCGACTCTCAACCAGGACGCAGAGAATATGCCCGGCCTTCGGCGTCAGAGCCACGAGCTGGCCGTCGCGGAACAGCAGCCGGTCGCAGGTGTCCAGACGGAATCCGCCGAACTCGACGCATCGAGGTCCTGTATTGTCCAGATTGACCGCCGCCGGGCGATGATGCCAGAGGCCAATCAGCGGGCGCAAGGACGTCCAGGCGACCTGGGCGGTCGAGTACGACGGACGTGGCGTCGCACGAACGCGGCTTAAGGACGGTTCCTTCGGATCATCCTCCTGCGGCTGATCAATCCGAGACCTGTCACCACGAGCGCGAGCGACGCCGGCTCGGGAACCACATCAGGCGGACCCGAATCGGTAGGGGCGAGCGACGAATCGTAGAGCACGTAGTAGTTCGCTCCGGACTCAGACGACACGGTCGTGCCCGGGGCGACGGTGATCCCGCCGAACACGCCGGTCGCCGAAAAGTCGGAACTGGCGCCGGCGGTCGCCATGGTCTCGAGGAGAAATCCGACGGGCAGGACTCCGCCGGTCGTCGCGGGATCCAAACCACCGCCGACGCCGACGATCTGGCACGTGAATCCCACGGACACGAATCCCGTTGCCTGGCAGAACGGCAGAATGTTGGGATCCGCGAGATCGAAGCCGCCGGTCGGCGAAGTGGGCAACCCCGCGAGGAGCGTGGTGATGTCAGGGTCGTCGGCGCTGTCGACGCCTCCGAACACGCGCCACTGGAGGCTCGCCACGCCGCTGCTGGCGGTCGCGCTGCCGTCGATGAAACCCGGCGCCGAGAGAACCTCAGTGCCATTGGCGTCTTCCATGGTGCCCTCGAGATAGAACGAAAGACTGTACGGGCAGAACCCAAGGTTGTACGCCAGGACCGCTGCGGAGCAGGTCACGGTGAGGTTGTCGCCCCAGTACGAGGCCGCGTAGGCCGTCGTGCCGACGCTGCCCGCTCCGCCCACAGGCGCGGCCGAGAACGAGCTCGCGTGATTCGCGCCGAACTCTGCGGCCGCCGACGCTGACGTCACTCCGTCCGGTTGCAGCCCCGACGAGGCGGACGTCAAACCCGTCGACGACTGCACGGAAGGTGTGCCGACGACATTGCCACTGTCGTCGGTCACGTAGAATGCCGACACGGTGCCAACAGTGATCGATGTAGCGCCGGCCGGGACGCCGCCAAGCGCGATGAAGGCCAACGCGAGACCGGACAGACACAAGAAACGGAGTTGAGCGCGACGCATGACAGATGCCTCCTGAAGTCATCTACTGTGCGTCCGAGGCCGCGTTCGCGTCCTTAGGCTATTTATTGAGTTCCATTAGAAAGCGCGTGCGACGCGCGGCGCGGCGGTGCCGCGACACGTGAATTCGCCGGCAAGCAGACTGGAGTCTGCCTCGCGGGCGACTCCTAGTCTCCGACGTGTGCCGTCGCTTGCGCAACGACGGCCGACGCGCCGACGCGAGCGAATCGCAGTAGCCGACGAAGAGCGTCGGCTCGGCCGCGTCGTACTTCGCCAGTTGTGCGCTCGCCGATAGCCAATCGCCTGGTGGCGCAGCTCGACGTTCGAGAGGCCCTCGAGAAGTTGAACCGAACGGCCAACGAGGGCGGCGCGTCGGCAGATCGGATAGAGAAAGGAGTGTTGCGACAGTCCGAAGGCCGCGCAATGAATGTGCCGTTGGAGAGTGCGGTAAGATCAACAGGTTCCACCGGTCGGGGCGTAGCGCAGCCTGGTAGCGCACCTGCCTTGGGCGCAGGGGGTCGCTGGTTCGAATCCAGTCGCCCCGACCAATATAATCAAAGACTTGCGGCCGTTTCAGAAACGGCCGTTTTTTGTTTTGTAGCGGATTTGTAGCGGTGCAAACATGAAGCCAAGCGTACCGCGATACTGAAGAATGACCATGAGCACGCAGTCTGCGACTTCGTTCGAGACATCATCAGTGCCCGCACTGGCGATTCTGTAGAACTCACCGACCGTCCAGAGGATACGCATCGAAGCGAGGCCACCGTCGAAGAGCGATGGCATTCCGCGTCTGCTCGGTACGCGGTGAAACGGATGGTGGCCCATGGTACGGGTGGGTCTTGAAGGATGGCGACCGCACGGGAGATGACGTTCCGACGCCAAACGGCGGCTACTGCTACACGCGGGGACAGATCAGACCACGGCGCGTTGCCTGATGCCGCGCGTCTTCGACCCATTTACCCAGGCCGACCGCTCCCTGGCACGCTCCGCTGATGGCCTCGGGATCGGACTGTCCTTGGCCCATCGGATCGTGGTGTTGCATGGCGGCACGATCGAAGCCCAGAGCCCGCCTCACGACGCCGATCGAGGCACCGAGCTGATCGTGCGACGAGGACGCACACCTACGCCTGCCGAGATCGACGCGACCGCAACTTCAGACCGCGGCGCCGTGCATGCCGACGAGAAGGGCCGCCGTCTATTGGTGGTCGATGACAACATGCCAGCGTCAGCGTGACCGAGCGGCACTACGCGCACCTGGTCAACACGGACATCGTCGAGTTGAGCCGACAGGTGTTGCCGGGGAATAGTACGTGGCGAAGACACTCAGGATGCAAGAAACCGCTTACGCGGCTGACAGTCACCATCATCGCGCCCTGACACACCCGTCGACGGTCTGTCAACTGCCTCAAAGCCGGATCGCCGCAGGTGTTAGTAAGTAACCATCGCCGCGAATCGGTCGACGCTCAGGCCATATCTCCGCTCTTCGCGCTGTCCACAAACGTGAGCAGATCCTGAAACGCGTAGTCGCTGCTGAGCAACTCCACCGGGCGATGCCCCCGAAACAGCGGATGAGGCGTCTCGAGAAAATCATAAATCCTGTGAGCTGGTAACGCCTTTCCAACTCGGGTCACCAATTCAAGCAGTCGCGCCAAGCGAGTCTCTGCCTCTCCACCGGGAACAATCTTCTCCCGTTCCCAGCGCGAGATTGTGACCCATGAAGTTCCCACAAGCCTGGCGAGCTTCTCCTGCGAGAGCTGGGTCTTCGCCCGAAGGGTCTTGATCTCATCAGAGGTCATCGTTATCTGGGAAGCGGCGGGGCCGGACCCGGCTCGGCGCCGAACCTCCTTCGCAACGCGGGCACCTCGTGCCCTAGTTTTGTCGCGCCCGGACACCTGTTTCCGAGCCAGACCGGAATTTGACATCGGCTTCGTCAACTGCTCCTTGTCATTCGTATCGGTTGTTCGATTGGAATCGTGTACCCACATAGCATTGGAAGTTCGGCCTTCCACCGGCGGTCTCCACTGAACCGATGTTGGCTACTCACTAATTCGTAATTCTGTACATAAGTGTGTGACGCGTGACATCGTCGGTTGGCTGTTTCCCTGTGGCCGAAGTTGTCCCATGCCCACTCTAGCGGCCGACTGTCCAAGCCGGCCCGGAGTCGCCGGCGCGACGGCCGGACATGACACATGACAGAGCCATTGACATGGCCCTTGACATGTCTCGTGACATAACCGATGATAGCACGCCCCATACTGTATGGAGTCAAGGGTTCTTTTCAGAGCGGTGTACGAAGACTTTGAGGCGGAGCCAATTCCGTCGCGAAGTGCGAAGGGTCGTTTTCACGTCCGCGCTTTAGGAATCAGCTACTTGGCCGGGAGCCCGACAACAGCATGGAGGGAGGTTACAGCAAGATGGGGGGCTGACCCTGCGGCGTTCGTAATGGTCGAAATCGAAGTGACTCTCAAGGACGTGCTGGACCTGACCGATCCGGCTGTCCACAGCGCGCTCGGCATCACGGAAGCCGAGTTGGTTGCGACTGACTACGACGCCTGCCAGAAGCTGGCAGAGCGACTCGGACCGGACGGGCCTGAGGCCATCTGGACCTACTCTGCTGCCGATCAGCCCGACGGCCGTCAACTCGTCGTCTTCCTCGACCGCCTGCGAAGCGGCTCGTCGATTCGTATCGTTTCCATCCGACCGATCGGGCATTACATTCCGATGCCATGAACGACACGATGAAGCGCGCACCCGACGACGACCCGAGCGAGGAAGCCTGGAGGGTCATCTGCAGTCCTGACCTCGCCGAGTCAGCCCGACATGAAGCGTTCGAGAAGATGCTCTGGTTGGATGAGGGTTGGTGGGGAAAGGGCAGCTTACTGCGATTCGTAAGCACACACGCTCTCGTCATCTCTAGACGGATTCTTGGTCGCTATCGTTTCTCGGCAGATCAGGTTGATTGGGAAGCCCTCGGAACTGACGCTCTTTTGCTGCTCTTCAAGCGTGCGAAGACCATCGAGCACCAGCCAAAGGCGTGGCTCATTGGAGTGATCTCAAATCTCGTCAGACAGGAAGCCAGGATGAACTGGTGGCATATGTCCACGAGATTACTGCTTCCCACGATATTGGATGAGAGGCCGGTGACGGAGTTCGTCGATGATGTTGCGAGCTCGACGTCCGAGCGTCGGCGACAGGACCTGCTCGATCTCTTTGGTGACCTGGACCCGTCCTTGAGCGCCGTTGCGCAGTTGCTCTCGAACGGTGACTTAACGCGCGTAGAGATCTGCGACACTCTCGGAATCTCCAGCGTCGCCCTGCGGAAGCGGATCGAGCGCCTGAGGCGAGCCTTCAAATGCGAGTTGGTGTCCCGCCAAGTCCTAAGTTCGTCAGGGAAGATAGTCACACGAACGCTGGCGACTAGCGATGATTCAAACGCATACAGGGAGGTCGGCCACAAGACACAGCCCACCGCTGGCCAGGCGACAAGTTCCGCAGGTCTTCCGACGGTGAGACCGTTGTCGGTACCGACGTCGTTTGGTTCGCGTCCGACCGGACGCGAGACGACCAGTGTGACGCCGCTTCAGCGGGCGGTGGCTTTCAGTTCGAGCCGTTCTAATGATGTCCACCCGACAATGACGGTACTGGTGTTTGGCGACATGGCGCAGGCCACAGGCAGTGGAACTAAGCACGTTCTTCACTGCAATTGGAATCGTAAACCATCAGTTGCCCCTTCCAACGGGCCGGCTGCTCGCGAATTCATCAGTGGGTTCTGGGACCGATTCTTGGTGAATGGACGGACATCGGCCCGCAGCACGCGCCCTCGAACTGGGGAAGAGGCTGAGCGCCCTTGGAGGCACAGCGGCTGCTATTACGAAGAACAGCCGGTCATCCGATTCTCTTGCGACGGGCTGACATCGCCTGGTAGAGGTTTTTGCAGCGGCCTATCGAACGCCGTCCGTGTGACAAGTCACCAGGGGCATGCCCCTTGTGCGGGACTCTTTTTCATTGCTGGTGCCTTTTCCGAGAGTCCCGTGGACGTGGAATGGTATCGACACGGGATCGAGCTTCCGTCGAAAGCCGGCTTACTCCCCGATCGGTGTGTCGAGCAAGATTCGCTGGATATCTTCTACCCGTCGGTTCGATGGGTGGAGTTGTCCACACGGGGGTCTGGAGATCCGGCACCTACGTGTGAGCGTCGCGCGTCAAATCGCTCTGTGTCTTTGCCGACTCTTGTACTGTGCAACCTAGTCGCGCTACTCAAATGGGATCCACTGGATCACGCACCGACGCGGATTGCCGTGATCAGGGCCCGCAGCACGGGTGTGCAGAGCGAGCCCTTGGCGCCTCAGGTCTGGCGGGAAGTCGTCGCCCCGCGTCCGGTTTGTGAAGCTCCTAATCGACACTGCGATGGCACGCCGGGGCCAACGACCTCGCGATGCCGGAGCAGTTTCATTCCGCAGATAAACGGAATCGCGCGCGCAAATCTTAAAACGACGTCGAGTCTGTTCGAAGCCTCGATTGACCTGCGGCTGCCGGGACAAGCCCTGCAGCACTGGCACATCCAGCAGGACTCACTGATCTGGAAGGAGTGAAAAGACGGGTCGACACATCGATCGCCGGTGTGCCGATCGCTACTCCGCTCTGAGCGCGGTCGCCGGATCCACCCGGAGGACCGTGCGCGCGGGCAGATAGCAGGCCAGCGCCGATGTGCAGCCGATGACGACGGCGACGCCGGCGTACGTGAGCGGATCGCCGGGACGCACCTGAAACAGCAGCGTCTGCATCAGCCCTGAAAGCAGAAACGCGGACGTCAGACCTGCGACCAGTCCAATGAGCACCGGCCTCAGACCTTGCGAAATGACGAAGCGCAGCAGGCGGCCGTGCTCGGCGCCAAGCGCGAGGCGCAGGCCGATCTCACCCGTTCGGCGCGACACCGAGTACGCCAGCGCGCCGTACACACCGGCGACCGCAAGCACCAGCGCGAGCGCCGCAAACGCCGTGAGGAGGAACATGGTGAACCGCCGCGAGCCTACAGACACGATGACCGCGCGATCCATGGAAATGGGATTGGTGACCGGCAGATGTCGATCGACCTGTCCGACGGCGGCGCGCAGCGCGGGCACGAACGAGTCAGGATCGACGGAGGTATGCACGACCAGATTCAAGACGGCCCTGTTCCCGTGATCGCCAGGAAGGTACACCGCCAGCGTCGGACCGCTTTCGAGTCCGCCCGCGCGCATGTTGCCGACGACGCCGATAACCTCGGCCGGCGTGTCGTTCTGCCCCTTCCAAAGCACAATCGTGCGGCCAATGGGGTTTTGTCCCGGCCAGAGCACATCGGCGACCCGCTGACTGATCACGGCACGCCAGGGCTGGCCGATCATCTCTGTGCCGTCAGAGCCGTCGAAGACCCGTCCCTTGATCAGCGGCACGCCCATTGTCTCGAAATAATCTTTGGTCACGAAGAGCGAGGTTCCCCACGGCACGGCGGCGTTCGAGGCCTCTGGATGATCGGCGGCGGCGGCCAGCCCGAGCCCGGAGGTACCGGACGACAACGGCCGGCCACTCATCGCTGCGACAGAAATGACGCCGGGCATCGCGCGCACACGATCGAGCACGTCCGTCATCATCTGCGTCCAACGATCGGGCGGGAACGACACAGGAATGCTGACGGTCGCCATGAGCCGATGATCGCTCGCGAATCCGCGATCGACGCTGAGCACCTGGACAAAACTGCGGACGAGCAAACCCGCGCCAATCAGCAGCGTCACCGACAGCGCCACTTCGGCGCCGACGAACACATCCCTCAGGCGCGACGCTCGCCGATCGCCGACCTCACCTCGCTGGCCTTGCTTCAGTGCTGGAATGACGTCTCCCTGCGGCGCACGGAGCGCCGGCGCAAGACCGATCGCGATGCCGATCAAGAGCGCGAGCGACGCCGCGACGATGAACGCCCAGGCATCGATCGACGCTTCCCCGAGTCGAGGGATATCGCCAGGACTGACGGCCTGCATCAGGCGCAGCAATCCCTCGGCCAGGACGAGCCCAAGTGACGAGCCGAGCACGCTCAACACCAGAGATTCGGTGACCCACTGCAGAATCAGATCGCGGCGGCTGGCGCCGAGCGCGGTCCGAACAGCGCTTTCACGCGCGCCCGCCGCGCCGCGCGCGAGCATGAGATTGGTGACGTTGACGCACGCGATGACGAGCAGCAGTCCGACCGCACTAAGGAGCATCCAGAGCGTTTGCCTCAGCGCGTCGCTTGCGATCCACGAGCGCGCCGGTTCGAGCGCGACGCCAAGCCCGGTATTGGTCGCGGGATACCGGCGCTCGAGTTCCTTCGCGACGACTGTCAGCTGGGCGAGCGCATCTGGGATCGTCACGCCCGGCTTGAGCCGGCCGACGGCGCTGTACTCGAGACCCTGCCGATTCGCGTCGGCCCGCCGAACCATCGGCAGAAAGACGTCGGCGCGATCGAGCCACGGCGTGCCGGCTGGGAGAATGCCGATGACCGTGCGTGGTCCACTACCGAAAGTGATCGTCTTGCCGACCAGCAATGGATCGGCACCGTACCGTCTCACCCAGAGACCGTGCGACACGATGACCGGCCGCACCACGCCGCCGCCGGCAGGGGTGTCTTCAGCCGGCGAAAACAGCCGCCCCTGTATCGGCGTCACGCCCAAGGCTCGGAAGAAACCGGATGTGACGAACGCACTTGGCACCAAATCCGGACCCGACGCATCCGTGAGAATCGCGACGACGTCCTGCCAGCCGCCGAACGATTCGAATGTGTGATTCATGTCGGCCAAATCCCAGACGCCGGCCTCGGTGAGCCTCACTTCTCCCCAGCCACGATCGAGCCGCGAGCCCCGGACCTCGACGAGCCGGTCCGAATCGGGAAACGGCAGCGGTTTGAGCAACACGCCATACACGACGCTGAAGATCGCCGTCGTCGCGCCGATGCCCAACGCGAGCATGCCGACGATGCCGGCGGCGAACAGCGGCTGACGCCGGACGAATCGCGCGGTGGAACGAAGATGCTGTGATGTCACGAGCGGACTCCTTCGATCGGGATTGATGCCGGCGGTGCGGCGAAGACGAGCCTGGTCCCGCAGGTCGCGGCGGGCGTCGAGCGAGAACATCAGCAGATCGGCGGCGCCGCGCGCGACGGCTCCGGCACGCCCGAGCCGGCCGCGCCTCGCTCGCTCGCGCTCGAGACACTCAGCAAAGAGCGCCTCCATCTCGGCGCCGTGCGCGTCGCGGACGGCGCGCGGACAGACGAGCAGCAGCAGACGGTACAGCGCGCGCATCTCAGGCCTTGATCAATTTCTTCGCGCGCGCGGCGGCGACGAACGCGGCCAAGCGGCGCGCCTCGGCGGCGCACGTGCGGCGTCCGAGCGGCGTGAGCCGATAAAAACGCGGACGGCCGCCGCCCGAGGTGAAATCAGCGGGCGCACTGGTTTCGGCCACGAAGCCGGCGCCGGTCATCTTTCGCAGCGCGCCGTACAGCATGCCCGGCCATAGATGCAGCCGGCCGGCCGTCCGGTCGAAGACTTCCTTCGTGATCGCCAGGCCGTGCAGGTCATGGTCAGCCAGCGCAAGCAGAATCTGGAACCAGTGCGGGGGCAATTCGAACTCATCGGCCATTCGAGACCTCGCGGGCGATGATGCTACTCATACGTATATACATAGCGGTTGGACGGCGCGGCGCTAGATCGGTTAGCGCGCGCGGCCAAGGATGTCTGCCCACTCTGGCCTGGTCAACCGATGACCGCGTGTTGGGGCCTGGTGAGTGCCCTGCGCGCAGGATCCGCGCTGGATCGACCGCGTCTCGCGCTGACGAGATCGTTTCGCCGATCCGATAGTTCGCATGACCATGACTGCATTCGGGACGCAGCGCCTGCGAGGCTGGGCGCCGGCAATTCCCACTCTCCCTCCGCATGGGCTCGTGACGCCGCCGGCGATACTCCCGTGACGTTCTCTCCCTCGAACGCTCGACGTAATTCGTGGCCGTTCCAGTTGGCCGTCGCCGCGGGCAGCATGACCTCCGCGGTGCTGCTGACCCATGCGCTTCGGCCGTTCCTGCAGCAGACGCCGTATGTGCTGGGGTTTGCTGCGGCGGTGCTGAGCAGCCGCATCGGAGGACGTCGGGCCGGACTTGCTGCGGTGGCCATCGGGGCTGTGAGCTTCGCCTGGTTCCCGCCGCTGGCAGTCGGAGCGGACCGCGTCCTGATGGGCTTCGTCGTAATCTCCGGCGGCTCCAGTTGGATTGTCGCCCGCCGTTATGAAATCGAGGCGGAGCTCCGGGCGAGCGAAGCGCGGCTGACCGAGGCGCAGACACTCGCGCACGTCGGCAGCTGGGAATGGAACGTCGCCGATGACAGCGCCTGGTGGTCCGAGGAGTTTTATCGGATCTGCGGCCTCGAACCGGACTCGTTCACACCGAGCCAGCAGGCGTTCATGGCCATGACGCCTGCCGACGAACGCGCGGTGGTCGACGCGGTCTTGCAGAGGATATTCAGCGATCATCAGCCGTTTCAGTTTGAACACCGCATCGTGCGGCCTGACGGTGGCACACGCGTGCTGAACTCGCACGGCCGGGTCGTCGTCGACGCGGGTCACGTGGTGCGGATCATCGGCGCCTCGCAGGACATCACCGGCCGCAAGACGGACGAAGACATCGTGCGGCGCAGCGAGCTGCGGCTGCAGACGATCATCGACGCCGAGCCCGCGTGCGTGAAACTCGTCTCGCGCGACGGCGTCCTGCTCGACATGAACCGCGCCGGACTCGAGATGATCGGC
>Ga0070731_10004021_pt1 | contig 12894 bp, 8 predicted proteins | sample Coa_R1_2_FD_66448 | JGI IMG/M metagenome (GOLD analysis project Ga0070731, IMG submission 66448) | Surface soil microbial communities from Centralia Pennsylvania, which are recovering from an underground coalmine fire - Coalmine... | ecosystem: Environmental > Terrestrial > Soil > Unclassified ... | reverse complement strand
TGTCCGGAACATCAACAACAATCGGTCCGGTATCGTCATGGCAAACGACCCGCCTTGCGTGCCCTGATGAAAGCGTTCCCACCAGACCGTCAGCAACCCCATGCCCATGCCGATGGCAACAAACGGCACAATCTCCACCCAGCGCCGGAGTTGCAGCGGCCGGTTCTTGAGCCACAAAATGAGCAACAGCGCCGCCGGCAGCGTGCAAGCCGTCGTCTTGCTGAAAAGGGATAGCGCGTAAAAGACGATCGCCAATGTGTAATTCAACCATTTCCTCTGCGGTTCGCCTTCCACGAACTCCACCCATGCGAGCAACGCCAGCAGGAAGAAGAAACACATGAGGACGTTTTTGAGCTCGGTGACCCAGGCGACCGACTCGACCTGGACCGGATGCAACGCCCAGATGCCGGCGGCCAGCCACGCGCCGGGAACGTTCAGCTTGCGCAGCAATTGCCACAGCAGCAGGGCGTTGGCCGCGTGCAGGAGAATGTTCACCCAATGATAACCGGTGGGATTAAGCCCCCACAGTGAATATTCCAGCCGCAGGACAGTATAGGTGAGCGGGAAATATTGGGACGGTGAATCGAAGGAAAACCAGATGCGTCTCAGCCCGTCGGACGACCACAACAGTTTATTCCCGGTGACGTAGGCATCATCATCCCAGATGAACCCGCCATGCCACGCTGGATGATAGGCTATAATCACGGCGGCCACGAGCAGCAGGCCGATAATCCAATTCCGTTTGTCCCCGTTCACAGCCGGCTGTGAACGGGCGACTCTCGCGGATTCGCTTACATCTTGCGTCAAAACTTCGTTTGGTTCCGATGACACGGCCATAATCGGATAAACTCAGACGGATGATTCAACGACTTCGCATGCTCTGTCCATGTTGTTTCTGTTCATTGTTGTTTCGCAAAAAAACTTTAAAAAAAAGAAAAGAGGCTTAATTAACCTTAATTTACCTTAATTAACCTTAATTTTGGTAATAATATACTTGACTCACCATAGGTTTTCTGTCATATTTGGCGCATGAAAAACGAAGTGGATTTCCCTGAGACACTTAGCGATGCAATTAAATACTTTGCTGATCCTGACCGCGCTTTGCAGTTCGTCGCGGGCATTCGCTGGCCCGATGGCAACGCGGTCTGCCCTGTCTGCAAGTCCACGGATGCCGGTTTCCTGTCCACCCGCCGTCTCTGGAAATGCCGTGAATGCGGCAAGCAGTTTTCGGCAAAGGTTGGCACCATTTTCGAGGACAGCGCCCTTGGCTTTGACAAGTGGCTCCCTGCCTTCTGGATGATTGTGAACGCCAAGAACGGCATTAGCTCTTACGAGCTTCACCGCGCTATCGGCGTCACTCAAAAGTCCGCTTGGTTCATGCTCCATCGCATCCGCTTGGCCATCCAGAGCGGTAGCATCATCAAAATGTCTGGCGAGGTTGAAGCGGATGAAACCTACATCGGCGGACTTGGACGGAACATGCATCGCGGTCGCAAGGCGAAGAACATCGTTGGACGTGGCACGGTAGGAAAAGCGATTGTCATGGGTCTTTTGGAACGCTCGCCTGAGAAGCGCAAGAGCCGCGTGAAACTGGCGCACGTCGAGACTTCGCGCCGTCACATTGTCCAAGGCGAAATTCGCCAGCACGTCGAAGTGGGTTCGGAAGTGTTCACTGACACGCTTCGCTCTTACAACGGTCTGTCTCAGGACTACATTCACCAAGCTATCAATCACGCGGAGTGCTACGCCAAAGGCAAAGTTCACACGAACGGCATGGAAAACTTCTGGAGCCTTCTGAAGCGCACCATCAAAGGAACCTATGTGAGCGTGGAGCCTTTTCATCTGTTTCGTTATCTGGATGAGCAAGCCTTTCGATTCAACGAACGGGAAACCAATGACGTTGGCCGTTTCCTGAAGGGAATTGTAGGCATCATCGGAAAGCGCCTCGAATATGTTAAGCTGATTGGCAAACACGCTCCGGAGTTGCCCCCGACGACAGGGACGTGGCAAGCGGCGTAAGTCATGATTTGCGCCGTTTCTTTTCCGCTTTGCGCTCCTTTTGATATTCCGCTTCGCGCCGATCAATCTCTGATTTCGGCACAGATATTACCTTTTTTGCAAACTCACGGAATTTCTCAAAGGATTCTGCGTTTTCTTTCTCGTTCGACATATTTTTGTAAATTAAAATCTTTATCCGGATTGTACTTTTTCCCGGGGTTTTGTTTCATGAAAACTTTTTCGTCTTCGCGCAACCAATCTACCACGCATTGCCATACGCCATTATTCATTTGTCGCAGCCTTGGTTCCAAATTGCGATGTAACATGAAGTCTAAAGACCTTAGTGGAGTTTCCTCCCCGTTAAGATGACGTTTCGCGGTTTGGCGGGTTATGAAGGCCAATAAATCTGCGGCTTGAAGTGGCAATGCGACCTTGTCGTCTTCAAATAGCAAACCACCTATGCGGGGATCTCGTGCCGAGAAATCCGAATGAACCTTAGTGATGGGCCAAACCCATTCTTTCTTGGGCCCTTTGTCGAATACAAATAACACCTTATCGGAATACCCGGGCCAGTATTTATCCATGTCGATTTGAAAGGATTTAAAGAAATTAACTATCGACTCTTCAATAGGGTCTTCTTTGCTTTTCCGATTTAAGTGGCTTTTAACGTCATAAATAGTGCCTCCTGGTATCGCGGGAGATGCGCTGCATAAATACGCTAAGTCGTATAAAAACTTATGCCGTTTGTTAGCGCTCCATTTCCAATAAGGACTTTTGCGCTCTTTGCATGCCTCTTTATTGGCAAACTCTCTGAAGTGGAAACAGGTCGCTGCGTAATCATCCAAAATCTTTTTCCATTCCCGGCTAAAATATATCCAATTCTCTGGCGTATCTATGTAACTGCAAATTACGGGGGCAAGTTCGCCCTTGGCGGGGTTATCGGAACGAATCTTTCCCGATTCGTCAGCGTAAAGTTGAAGCATCACAAATAACCTTTCGGAGAAAAGGGATGCCAATTCAGCAAATTGCCGGTCAACAGATACGGTGCTCGCCCGTTCATGCCTAGCAATCAAGCCACACCCCCTTCAGGTGAGTCAAGTATATTGCCACCTTAATTTTGACCGCTCATGGACCGCCCTGACTCCTGGTTCGCACACGCGCGAGAGGTTTGATCCACTTTGATTCGGTCGGATTGGAGCGCCGGCCATTCGGATTTCTTTCGGACTTTGGCCCTCGGATTTCGAATTTTGCTCATCATTTTCATTTTTCATCGTCGCGTTCCGTTTTACCACACTCCCCGCCGCTTGTAATTCCCCCGGGGGGATTTTCGCCATTTTTTTGAAAATATTTTTTACAGCTTCGAAACCCTTGATTTTCAGCAGCTTTGGTGCCTGTTGTGGGCGAAAACCTTACAAACGGGGGAAATAAAAAATCCACTCACTTCGCTTCAGGCCCGTGAAAATCTTCCTTTCGCGTCGAATCTCGCAATGGCGGAAGAAGATAGAACCTGGGAACAGAGACGGGCAACAATTCTGCTGTATGCTTGCAAGTTAGGCATGCTCGATATGATCAGGTTTTACAGCATTTTACTTGTCGTCAGCCTGCTTCTTTTCCTGTCCTCACTCGTTTTGCCTTCAACGCACGGCATTCCGATCGGCAGGCGGTTATCACAGGACGCCAATGACTGGAGCTTCACTTTTGGTACCAGCAACCACTTGCTGGTTGGTGCGAACGAAGAGCAGAGTAAGGAGATGTTGTTGCGATATTTCCGCGAGCACGGAGCGGGTGACGAGGCACCCTTAGGATGGCTTACCCTCGCAGCTGGTGTTGCCAGCGTTTTGAGTTTTGTTGGTTGGTACCGGGAAATTCATTGGGAAAAGCAAAGTCCGAAGCAGTAATGCTCATCCGATTTATCATGCGGCTATGGAACAAAACCGAGGCCATCAAGCAAGGTAAGGAACGGCCGAAGATTGTCCGGGAAACTGGTTGACAACCTCACCCAAAATACTAGGGTTGCGCCATGAGAGGATGCGGAAACAGGCAACCGAGCCTTCGCCCATTTTTTATCCACACACCAGGCCGTTTTCGCACGTTTACGAACATTCGGCCCGTTGCTTTTTTGTGGGCGATACTGATGTTGTTTCCCTTTGTCACCTTTGGTCAACTGTTCATCAACCTGGACTTTGAGCAAGCCTACATCGTCCCGGATACTTCGAGTCCATATTATCCGTATGCGGTTGACGCCAGCCAGGCGATTCCCGGCTGGACTCCGGTTGGATTCCTTTCGCCCGATATTTTGTACAATGATATTTCTCTTGGTGCTACGAGCATAACCCTATGTGGAGTCAACTCGATGTTTAGTCCACCTCCGCTCGACGGACAATTCAGTATAGACTTATACGGCGGTACTGAGGGACCGGCTTCCGGCGCCTCCATCAGCCAGACCGGCACGGTGCCTGTCGGTGCCGAGTCGATCAGGTTTATTGCGCAGGGTGTCGCACAACCTGCCGGCGGGCCGCTGTTGGTGTCACTCGGCGGGCACAATATCCCCTATTCCGCCGTTTCGACCGGTCCAAATTATACGGTGTATGCAGGTGATATATCTGCTTTTGCCGGTCAGACGGAGCAGTTGACGTTTACAGCCCCTCAAGGAGTGAACAACTACTGGGAGCTGGACGACATCCAGTTTTCCTCCACGCAAGTTCCTGAGCCGAGCAGTTGGAGTTTGCTCGCGCTTGGTTCGCTTTTGATGGGGCGGTGGATGAAACGACGTGGCGAGGTGGAGCTCTAGTCCTTGATCATGGCAGAATTGATGATGATGAACAATTCCCTCACCATCAAATGAGCGCCGGAACTCCAAAATGCCCAAAGTGCGGTTCGATCATTTACAGTCGCCGGAATATCCTTTGCGGCGTTTGCGGGGAGCGACTGCCGGAGGAGTTGCTTTTCACACCAGAACAGCGTGAAAAAGTTGACCACGATTGGCGTGAGTTGAAGGAGCGCGAAAGGCAGATGCGCAGGAGCGAGGCAGATGCATCCCGTGATTCTCTTGGCGGAGCTGACCTGATGATTTGATGTATGCTAAAGCATCTCGCCACATGGTTGAACGTGGCACCGGCTGCCACATCAAAGTTAAGATGATGACAAAACTCAAGTATGGGATGCTGGCGGTGGTTCTGCTTGTCCTGCTTGGTCTGGTTGCGTGGCAGCATCAACAGATCGAGCTTTTAAGGACGGAAGGGAATGATCTTCGCGCGCAACTTGCGCAAGCGACGCTCCTGCAGGACGAGAATGAGCGTTTAACCCAACAGTTAAAAAAGGCCGTCGAAGACTCGCGGTCGGATCAGCAGGAACTGGTGCGCTTGCGTGGTCAATCCTCGAGGCTTCATCAGCTTGAGCAGGAGAATACTCAGTTAAAAGCCGAACGCGCGCGGATGATTGCCGAAGCGAAGCAGCCACAGCTCACCGCTGCTCCAGCAGAACCGCAGCAACCAGTCGTTTCGGCTCAGGCTCCTGGCACTTCGCCACCGAATGTGACAGACCTCGGTGTCGTGGAATTTTCAGATGGCGTGCCGCAACGCCTGACCCTGGGACCGGATAAGGAGTGCATGGTTACCGCAACACAGCTCGCGGATGGCAATCTGCAGATGAATTTCACCTCGGCCTCCGAGATAAACGGCACCCCGGTTCAGACTGAACAAGCCCTGACGCTGGCGCCCGGCAGGCAATTCATTGCCATGATAAACGGCGTGGACGTGATGTTGACACCTGCTCTAAAAGCCAAATAAGGCGCGGCTTGTTTTGTGTTGCAGTCCCCGCGTGTCTGCGTATTTAGTCGTTGCCTGTTATGACACTTAGGAAATTCGTCATCGCATGTCTCGCTTGGGCGATTTGCTTTGGTTGCATGCTAAGCGGCGCGTTCGCGGCAGGCGGTCTCGTGGCATATATTTTTGGTGGTGGCGAGTATGGGACATTGGCCGTCATTCAAAACAAAACGAGCCTCGCTTTTTGGGTTTTTATGGCACTGCTTATTCCTTTTATGGTGATTGGTGCGGCGGGAGGTCTGGCCGCGATAGTTTTGCCTGTTTATTGTGTCTTTCGTATTCCGCTGCGCAGGAAAGGGCAACCGATCAGGTGGCTTCAGACATACCTGAGGGTCGTGAGTAAAATGTTGGAAGGTGAGTGGTAGATCAAGATGCCGGATTGACTGCGCGAATGGTTTTTGTAACGTCGATTCAATCCTAACCCCACACCCTGAACTGCCCTGAACGGGCGAATGAATCATAATATGCATTCGAGAAGGGACTTCCTGAAAACTGCCGCACTGGCGAGTTTGCCTTTGAGCCTGGAATACGCGGCGCACGCCCAAACGAATCCACCCGCGGCGCCGGCGAGAGCACCGCACCGCGGTTTGGAGGAAGCGACGATTGCCGAGTTGCAACTCGCGATGAGTTCCGGAAAGGAAACCGCGCTATCGCTCACGAAAAAATATCTGCGGCGCATCAAGGAACTGGATGCGAGCGGGCCGACCTTGCGGGCGGTGATTGAGTTGAACCCGGACGCGCTCGAGATCGCGCGCGACCTGGACCGCGAGCGCAAACAGAAAGGACCGCGCGGGAAACTCCACGGCGTTCCCGTGCTCATCAAGGACAACATCGCGACGCATGACCGCATGATGACGACGGCGGGTTCGCTGGCGCTGGTGGGTTCGATTGCGCCGAAGGACTCGCACGTGGCGCAGAAGCTGAGGGAGGCCGGCGCGGTCATCCTGGGCAAGTCGAACCTGAGTGAGTGGGCGAACTATCGCGGCAATCGTTCGACCAGCGGCTGGAGCGGGCGCGGTGGCCAGACGAAGAATCCTTACGCGCTGGACCGCAATCCATCGGGTTCGAGTTCCGGTTCTGCCGCGGCCGTGGCGGCAAGTCTTTGCGCCGTGGCGGTAGGCACGGAAACGGATGGTTCGATCATTTCGCCATCCGCGGTGTGCGGCGTCGTGGGCATCAAGCCGACGGTGGGATTGGTGAGCCGCAGCGGCATCATCCCGATTTCGCGCACACAGGACACCGCGGGACCGATGGCGCGCACCGTCACCGACGCGGCGATTCTGCTGGGCGCGCTGGCGGGAAGTGATTCGCAGGACGAAGCGACGCAAAACAGCAATGTGGTGGCCGGCTTCGATTATACGAGTTCTCTGGATGTGAACGGCTTGAAAGACGCGCGCATCGGCGTCCCGACGAGATTCTTTCGAGGCGCGTCGCTGGCGGCCGACGTGTTGCGAAAGGCGCACGATGACATGAAAGCGTTGGGCGCGACGCTGGTTGAGTTTGACGAGAATATTTCCAACGCCGGCGATGCGGAGGGGACGGTGTTGAGTTATGAATTCAAGGCGGGCATCAACGAGTATCTCGCCTGGCTTGGGCCGGACGCGCCGATGCACAGTTTGCAGGATTTGATCGATTTCAATTTGAAAAACAAGGAGCGCGAGCTGGCATTTTTCGGGCAGGAGGAATTTGAGAAATCGCAGGCGCGAGGACCATTGACGGATCAGGCGTATCTCGATGCGCTCGAGAGATGCCGGCGCAGGTCGCGCGCAGAGGGAATTGACGCGGTGATGGACAAGTATCACCTCGATGCGATTCTCGGCCCATCGGGCGGGCCGGCCGGAACGACGGATGCGGTTTACGGCGACCGCGACGTGGGCGGCAGCTCTTCGCCGGCAGCTGTCGCGGGATATCCGAACATCACGGTACCGGCTGGACACGTGATGGGATTGCCGGTGGGAATATCGTTTTTTGGCCGGGCGTACAGCGAAGCGTTGTTGCTCAGGATCGCGTTTGCGTACGAGCAGGGAACCACGCATCGCATGGCGCCCAAATTTTTGGAGAGAATCGGCTAAAGGCGGCGAGTCCAAAGCCCAAGGTCCAAGGTCCAAAGTCGGGGTTGGGTCGACCCTCATCCTTCCGAAACCCTTATGGATGTTCCATTTATTGGCACCGCAACTGCTCGTTCATTCTTCGAATTTGGACAGCCTGCAATTGTGAACGACAACGCATCCACTCAAGCACAGACTGGCCCGGCAACTCTCTCGGAGGAATCCCCGGCCAAAGCCAAACCATTGGAAGCGGCCAAGTCCCGCGTGGCGAATCTCTTACACGCGTTTGCCCCCAAAAAGAAGGCAACCCCGGATGAACCTGAAGCGCCTCCACCCGCCCAGGAAACCCCGGTCAAGGCGGTCATTGGCTCTGATAGAGCTGCCCTGTTTCTGGACTCCAAGGGAAACATTGTCGCGGCACAGCCACGCTGCGCCGGTTTCTTCGGCCGGTTCCCGGACGAATTAAGCGGTCTTAATCTTAAAGATTTGCTCAAATCAGGCTTTGACGAGGAGATATCCAACATTCTGACGAAGGGACAGCAAGCCAGTGAGATGTCCTTCCACGTTCTGGCGCAGCGAAAAGACGGCTCGGAATTTCCCACACAACTCTCGTTCAAATTCCTGCCCGAGGATTTCGGTTTCTGCTGGACTGTGTTCGTGCAGGCGCCGCCCGGCTTTGAACTGCAACAAATCATTCCCACCACTGAAACGGCAACGCAGAACGAAACGTCAGAGCCCAAATCCGGAGAAAAATCTCCAGCTCCACCCGCGCGTTCCCGCTCGCGGAATCCAGAGCAGCTCGCGTCTAAATTGGAAGCTGCCCAAAACGAATGCAAGCGCCTCGAGCGCGTTAAATTTGAATCGGAAAAACGCCTGCGCCAGATGCAGACGGATTATGGCAATCGCGTCATTCAGTTGGAACAGGATCTATCGAACGAACGCGAGATAAACGAGCAGATTTCGAAAAGGCTGGAGGCCCAGGAGCAATCCTTCTCGGTACAGGTCAAAGGGATGCAGAAGATCAAGCAGCAACATCCCGAGTCCGCAGCCGCGCCCGAACAACCGAATGCAGAACTTGACGAGCTTCAGAAGCGGCAGAAGACGATCGAGTCCGAGGCCACGGCTTTGCGTCAGGAGCGCGATGCATTGCGTGCGAAGCTTTTGGCCCTCCAGAAGGCTGAACCGCAGGGGCAGGGTCAAACCGGGGAATTGGCGGCCAAACTTGAAAAGGCTTCGACCGAACTGCAAGCCTTGCGCAAAGATGCAGAAGAGAACGAATCCGGCCGCAAGCAATTGAAAGCGGACCTGGAGAAAGAACGCGAGGCCACCAAACTTTCGCAGAAAAAAGCCGAAGAACTCCACGCTCAATTTCAAAAACTAAAAAGCGCGTCGGAACAAGCCGAGGCGCGTGTTCGGGATAGCGCCGCCAAGTGCAGCGACTGGGAAAAGAAAGTCGCCGACCTGAGTAAATCCGCGGACGAGCTGTCCAAAAGCCATGCTGCCGGAAAGAGCGCGGGCGCTCAATCCGCGCAACGCGTCAAAGAACTTGAACAGCAACTCAAGGACGCGAATGCCAACCTGGCGACGGGCAAGACGGAGGCTGAAAAGCAAACGGCAGCGCGTCAAAAACTGGAAGCCGAGAATCGCACCCTGACCGAAGCCGGCACTAAAACCAAGGCGGACCTGGACAAGGAGCGCGAGGCAATCAAACTCGCCCGGAAAAAAGAGGAAGAACTCAACGCCGAGATTCAAAAATCGCAAAAGGCCGCCGAGCAAAGCGCGACACAATCGAAGGATTTGGAAAAGAAGGCTGCCGAGCTTAAGAAGAACTTTGATGAGCTCACTAAAAATCACGCCACCGAGAAAAATGCGGCTGCTCAATCCGCGCAGCGGGTCAAGGACCTCGAACAGCAGCTGAAGCGCTCAGGCGACGATTTGACGGCCAAAAAAACGGAACTCGAAAAGCAAACTGCAGCGCGTCAAAAGCTGGAAACCGAGAATCGCACACTGACCGAAGCCAATTCCCGGACCAATGCGGACCTGGATATGGAACGCGACGCGCACAAACTTTTCCGGCAAAAAGCGGAAGATCTCAGCGCCCAGGTTAAAAATTTGCAACACGCCGGCGAGCAGGCGGAGACGCGCATTCGCGAAAGTGCAGCCCAGTCCAAGGATTGGGAAAAGAAGGCCGCGGAACTCAAGAAGTCCGTTGATGAACTTACGAAGAGCCACTCCGCCGAGAAAAGTTCTGCCACTCAATCCGCGCAGCGGGTCAAGGAACTTGAACCGCAACTGAAGCGTGCCAACGATGATTTGGCCGCCAGCAAAGCGGAAATGGAAAAGCAGACTTCCGCGCGTCAAAAACTGGAAACGGAGCACCGCAATTTGACCGAGGCCGGCGCGAAGACGAAGGCGGAACTGGACAAGGAACGCGACGCAAACAAACTTTCCCGCCAAAAGGCGGAAGAACTCAGTGCTCAGCTTCAAAAAGTGCAGAGCACGGCCGCTCAATCCGCGCAACGCGTCAAGGAGCTTGAACAGCAACTGAAGCGTTCAAGCGATGAGCTCGCGGCGCGCAAGGCGGAAGCCGAAATGGAACAATCCGCCCGCAAACAACTGGAAGCGGTGAATCGCGAACTGACCGAAGCCAACGCCAAGGCAAAAGCGGAATTGGCGGTGTCGGTGAACAAGGATTCTGTTTTCGAAAAGAGGGCGAACGAACTGGAGCATCGCGTGCGCGAAGGTGTTTCCGCCCTTGCCAAAGCGACGACCGATTTGCAGAGCGAACGCGTGGAACGCGAGCGCGCCGAGAAATGCGCCTCGCTGGCCACCACACATTCGCAGCAGATCAACGAGATGCTCGATCGCCAACTGGAATTGGAACGCGGTTACCGGAGCAAGATCGCCGAGCTTGAAAAAACCATGCACGACAGAGGTGATGATCTCGCGCGTGCTTCCGCGGCGCTGCGGAGGGAAACCAAGGAACGGCAAATCGCGCAGAAGCAATCGCGGCTGGTGTCTGATATGGGCAACCGGCTGGAGTCGAACCTGGCGTCACTGGACGACGCCAAAAAGGTTTTTGAAGCTTCGTTGCAGGAGAAGGATGAACAATTGCAGATTGTCGAGCGCTCGCTGAAAGAGGCCCAAGCCAGCCTGGAAAAAGAATCGACCGAACGCCGCCGTCTCGACGTGGCGGTGGCCGATACGAAACGCCAGTTTGAAAAGCAATCGGCGGAGAGCAAAGTCGAAATCTCGAGATTGCAGGCTGCGCTTGATCTTTTGGAACTGCAGCGGAAACGCCTGGAAGGCGACCTGTTGCGCTCCAGTGACGACGCAAAAAGCGCGGAGCAGGGGATCGGTGCGACGCTGGAGAATCTCCGGCTCGAGCTGCGCCAGGCGGTGGAGGATTTGCGACGGTCGGCTTGCAGTCTGCTCGAAAGCAAAGTGACCGACGAACAAAAGCGCGTGGTTGAGACGGTGCTTGAAAAGGCGCTGTTCCTGCAGGTGACTCTCAACGCCGGCGCGAAACCGGAGACCGCGAGCCCGCCGCAGGGGAACGGGCGGAAAGCGGAGAGCAAAAAGGCCAAGGGCTGAAGTTTCAAGCGCCAAGATTGTCTTTGACTCACCGACGCCGGGTTGATGCCGCCCGATGGTCAGCTGAGTCGAAATGCCGGCGTTGTGTGTGAGGGGTGTGGTCGCTTCGCTCCGTTTCCCTGGGATTCTTTGGCTCTGTCACTGCCTTCACAAACTCCTCTCCGAAATGAGTGAGCGTCCATATCCCATCGGGCCTTTTTATGAGACCAAGTCGATTGAGATGTTCCCGGCTGAAATCGACGGGCTCGTCAAAGTTTACACCGAGGATACTGATCGAACTCGCCAATTTCTGGGCGGCGGCTTTGACCCAGGACTTGGTATTGTTACGGGCAATTTCGGAGAGCACTTTGGCGTCGTGCGGGCCCAGTCGCGCGAGAATGGAGGGGAACTCCGGATGCACACTGGCATCCAGCATTTCATTGGCGATCAGATTTGCCCAAATATCCCGAAGGCCGTCGTCTGTTTCAACCGACGCTGATTCAATTGCCGGCAGAAGAACCTTGGCTTTGGGCGGCGCCGCTGACACGCGTCCTGTGCTGTCGAACTTTTTCCTGGCCCTGGCCAGGGCATCCGCAGCGAAGACCTTTTGCACGTCAATCATCGCCTTAAACTTGCCCTCGATCAAACCTCCGAGTCCCGCTGTGGTTTTAGTTAGCGGCGACATCACGTCCGAAAATGTGTTGCACGCAACGTTAACCATCTTGTTCCAACCATCTTTCGGGATGGCTTTGGCAATCGCAGCTGCTCCGGTCGGGTCCACCGATATGGTTTTCATGGCGCTCAATTGATGCGGATGAGAAGAACCCGGGCAGAAAATCCTGTTCTGCCAATTCCCGCATCCTTTAGGGAACCGTAGTGCTTTGGGTAGGGTTGTCAACGGGGCTTCCGCAAAATCCCAAGGGGAAGCCACGGAGGCACAGAGACGCAAAGGTGAGGCGGGAATGTCTAGAAGACTGACTAAACCTACTTTGCGATTGGGAAGAATCTTTTTTGGGGAGTTTTACCGGGGTTGGATTTTGCCTGGGAAAATCAGGGTGTCGGTTTCAAAAAATGTGTCTGGAAATAGTTCCATTCATCGTTCTGTCCGTGGTCGTGGCCGCTATCCGTGATACACTGAAAGCGGCCCCGATATATCGGGACCGCACTCCATGACGCTGGCACGACTCATCGTGCTCCGAACGCACACAACGCACACAACGCCAACAACGCACACAACGCACACAACGCCAACAACGCATTCAACGCACACAACGCCATCAACGCATTACTTTTTTGCGGAGGGGTGATAGATGTTGCGTCATGAACGTTAAGTGATCTTTCTTCGAAAGTCCGGTGAGGACTCTGGAGATGGTTATTGGTTTAGATTTAATGGAACTGTTTTTCAAAGTCCACAGGTGATTTGAAGCCCAGAGCGCTGTGGAGGCGCTTAG
>Ga0070731_10004019_pt1 | contig 12900 bp, 8 predicted proteins | sample Coa_R1_2_FD_66448 | JGI IMG/M metagenome (GOLD analysis project Ga0070731, IMG submission 66448) | Surface soil microbial communities from Centralia Pennsylvania, which are recovering from an underground coalmine fire - Coalmine... | ecosystem: Environmental > Terrestrial > Soil > Unclassified ... | reverse complement strand
AGCCGGTGTCCGACGACGTGCTCGACCACCTGCATGATCGCGCCCCGCAGCCGCACCGACCCGGCGCTCCCGACGACGAGGCGCGGACCGTCGTCCGCCACGACCATCGACGGCGCCATCATGCTCGTCAGCCGGCGCCCGGGTGCCGCCGGCCCCGGGGCCACGAGGTCGTATTCGCCGAGCATGTTGTTCAGGTGGATCCCGGTCCCCGGCACGACGACGCCCGAGCCGGAGCCGGTTGACGAGCTGAGCGACGCCGCATTGCCCTCGGAGTCGACGGCCGAGACGTGGGTCGTTCCACCCGCCGGCGACGGCTCAGGCTCCCCCGCCGTCGACTCCGCGATCCGCCGGCGCGCGGCCGCGAGCGCTTCGTCGGAGAGCAGGCGGCCGGCGAGCCCGCCGCGGTAGAGGGAGGCGGCGAAGCCCCGGGCGCGGGCGCGCGTCTGCTCCCGCATCACCTCGATCAGCGCGACGAGCGCCTCTGCGCTGCCCGGCTCGGCGGCGGGTACCTGCTCGAGCAGCGCGAGCCCGTAGGCGATCAGGATGCCGCCCGACGACGGGGGCGGGTTCGACACGAACTCGTGGCCGCGGTAGCGAACCCGCACCGGGCGCCGCCACACGACGCGGTAGCTCTCGAGGTCACGCCGGGTGAGGCTCCCTCCGCCCGCCGCCACGGTCTCGCACATCGCCTCTGCCAGGTCGCCCGAGTAGAGCGGCGAGACGCCTTCGGCGGCGATGCGCTCGAGCGTCGCGGCGAGGTCGGGAAGCGCCAGGGCATCGCCGGGAAGGAGTCGCCCTCCGTCGGGCCGGCTGTAGACGCGACGCCCCTCCGGCGCGTGGCGGAGGATCAGATCGAGGATCGCGTGCAGGTGAGCCTGCTGCCGCGTCAGCTCGAAGCCGCGGCGTGCGATCTCGATCGCGGGCTGCAGCAGCTCGGCCCAGGGCAGCCGCCCGTAGGCACGGTGCACCTCTGCCAGCCCGAGCGCGGTTCCCGGCACCGCGCACGACGCCTCGCCGATGCGGAACACCTGCGTCGTGTCGCTGTCGCCGCCGAAGCCCACGTCGATCGCGTGCATCTGGGCCCCCGGCGGCCGCGGCAGGCCGAGGCCGGGCGTGGCGACGAAGAAGTCGGCGACCCTCGGCGGCCGGCCGTCGGCCGGGCGCACGAGCGCGAACCCGCCGGCGCCCGGGCCGGTCAGCGGGCTCTCGGCGACCCAGCTCGCGAAGGCCGCGGCGACGCAGGCGTCCACGGCGTTGCCGCCCTCCTCCAGAGCGCGCGCCCCGGCCTGCGCCGTCAGCACGTGACCCGCCGCTACCGCGCCGTTCACGTCCGGCTCATCTCCTGCCGATCAACTGTGGGTGGGGTCATGGGTTTGCGAAATCTTCACGGTTTCTCAACTAACCCGACGCCAGGCCCGGCGTCATGGGTGGTGAAGTCCGAGGCATGACGATCACCCGCCCCACCGTGCTCGCGTCCGGAGGCATCCTCGCCGTCCTGGCCCTTGCCGTTGCAGTTCCCTCGCTGCTCGGCCACCGGTTCGCCCCGGTGGTGCAGGCGCTCGGCGACGGCAGCCCGCACTGGCTTGCGCTCGCAGTCGCCGGCTTCGCCGCCGCGTTCCTCTGCGGCGTCGGGGCCTGGCGGGCCGCCTACGCCGCCGCCGGCGCCCGGATCTGCCCGCGTGAAGCGGCCGCGCGGCTCGGCATCGGCGCGCTCGTCAACGCCGTCGCGCCGGCCAAGCTCGGCGACGCCGTCAAGGTCGCGCTCTGCTCGCGTGCGATCGACGGCCCCGGCCGCCTCTGGACGGGTGGGGGCGTGTACGCGGCGCTGGTCGCGGCGCGCTCCCTCCCACTCGCCGCCCTGGTCGTCGTCGCCTCGGTCACGGGCGCGCTCCCGCTGTGGCCGGTCTTCGCTCTGTGCGGGCTCGCGGCCGGGATCGGCCTCGCGGCCGGCTTCTCGGCCCGTGTGCGCTCGCATCCGCGGCTCGCACAGCTGCTCGAGGGCGTCGGCGCGCTGGCCCGCTCGCCCCGCGCCGCGGTCACGGTGCTCGGCTGGTCGTTCGGGGTGCAGCTCACGCGCCTGCTCGCGACCATGGCCGTCGCGCGCGGACTCGGCCTGCCGCACCCGGCGCTCGCAGCGCTGCTGATCGTGCCGGCGCTCGATCTCGCCGGGGCGTTCCCGATCACGCCGGGCAGCATCGGGATCGGCAGCGGCGCCGTCGCGGTCGCGCTCGCGAGCCGCGGCATCGGCATGACGCAGGCGCTCGGGGTCGGGCTCGCGATCCAGGCGCTCGAGACGCTCGTCAGCGTGACCGCCGGCGGGGCAGGCGCCCTGTATCTCGCGCGCGCGAACGTCACCGTCCGCCGCTGGGCCCTCCGCAGTGCGCTCGTCGGAGCCTCGGCGATGCTCACCGCAGCCGTCGGCCTGGTCTTCCTCGATCTGACCTAGAGGCCGTTTCGGAATGAACCTTGTGTCGCCCGGCCGCGCCGGACGGCGCGATGCGGCGTCCTCGGTCGCGTCCATATGCACTGCATATGAACGCTCCCTGCGTCCTGGCCTCGCGGGCGCCCCAACGCACCCAGTCGACGAAGGACATCCTGAAACGACCTCTTAACCAGCCGCGCGGCTACGCGTCGCGCAGGAAGATCGGCGGCTCGAGCACCTCGGTCGCACCCGAGAGGAGCGACTGCCGCCTGCTTCCCGAGCGGTTGCCGAACCCGGTGGCGACCACGGTGATCCACATCTGGCCTTCGAGCCGGTCGTCGATCGTCGCGCCGAAGATGATGTTCGTGTCGTCGGTCGCCGCCTCGCGCACGGCCTCGGCCGCCTCGTTCACCTCGTACAGCGTGAGGTCGTCGCCGCCCGCGATCGAGAGCAGGATGCCGCGCGCGCCGGTGATCTCCGTCTCGATCAACGGGCTCCGCAGCGCTCGCTCCGCCGCCTCCTTGGCGCGGTTCTCGCCGGTCGCGTACCCGATGCCCATCAGCGCGGTGCCGGAGTCCTGCATGATCGTGCGCACGTCCGCGAAGTCGAGGTTGATCACGCCCGGGTTCGTGATCAGATCGCAGATGCCCTGCACGCCGTGTCGCAGAACGTCGTCCGCGATCCTGAACGCGTCGAGCATCGACGTCGACTTGTCGAGCACGTCGAGCAGGCGGTCGTTGGGAATCACGATCAACGTGTCGCACGACTCGCGGAGCGCGGCGACCCCCTCGTCCGACTGCTTGCGCCTGCGCGTCCCCTCGAACTTGAACGGCGTCGTCACGATGCCGACCGTCAGCGCTCCGATCTCGCGCGAGATGCGGGCGACGACAGGGGCGGCACCGGAGCCGGTGCCGCCGCCCTCGCCGGCCGTCACAAACACCATGTCCGACCCGCGCAGCGCGCGCTTGATCGCGTCGTAGGCGTCCTCGGCGGCACGCCGGCCGATCTCTGGGTCGGCGCCCGAGCCGAGGCCCTCCGTGAGCTCGCTGCCGATGTGGATCTTCGTCGGCGCGTCGCTCATCTGCAGTTGCTGGATGTCCGTGTTGACGGCGACGAAGTCGACCTGCGTGATCCCGGCGTCCATCATCCGGTCGATCGCGTTCAGACCGGCGCCGCCGACGCCGACGACGCGGATGACCGCGAGGTACGACGCGCTGTCGCGCGCACGCTCGAGGCGCGCGGGCTGCTCGGGAAGCGGGTCGAGCCAGCGCGCGAGCGGGCGCCGCTCGTGCTCCGGCTCGGGATCGGGTGCGGGCGCGACCGGCCGAATCGGGGTCGGCGCCGGCGAATCCTCCTCGGGCTTGCGTCTCGACTTCGACGGCGCGGCCTCGCCCGACGACTCTTGCTGCTGCTTCGCCTGCCGCTGGGCCGCCTCCGTCGCGCGGAAGAGCTCCGCGAGCGGGCCCTCACGCATGCTGGCGCGATTTCTCGCCATCGAGCACCTCCTTCGCAAGGTCACGGTACAGCCCTGCCGCGTCCCCCTGCGGTTCGTAAGCGAGCACGGAGATGCCCTTGACCGGTGCCTCCGCGAAGCGGATGGTCTTCCGGATCCGGGTGTTGTAGACGAGGTCGCCGAAGTTCTCGCGCAGGATCTCGTCCGCCTCGCGCGAGTGCGTGAGCCGGCGGTCGTACATCGTCGGCAGGATCCCGATGATCTCGACCTTCGGGTTCAGGTTCTCGCGCACCATCGCGAGCGTGTTCTCGAGCTGGACGAGCCCGCGCAACGAGAGGTACTCGGTCTGTACCGGCACGATGACGCCGGCGGCAGCGACGAACGCGTTGATCGTGAGGAGGCCGAGCGACGGCGGCGTGTCGATCAGGATGTAGTCGTAGCGGTCGCGAATGGTCGCGAGCGCCTTCTCGAGCGCGCGCTCGCGGCCGATCTGGCTCGACAGGGCGAGCTCGGCGCCGGCCAGGTCGATCGACGAGACGGCGATGTCCACTTCGCGGTGCTCGATCACCTGCTCCAGCGGCAGCCGATGAACAAGCACGTCGAACATCGACTGCTCGATCGAGTCCGGGTTGAGCCCCTGGGACATCGTCAGGTTGCCCTGCGGGTCGAGGTCGATCAGGAGCACCCGGTGGCCGCGCTCGGAGAAGGCGACACCGAGGTTCAGCGTCGTGGTCGTCTTCGCGACGCCGCCTTTCTGGTTGGCGAACGCGATGACCTGGGCGTGCGCGGCCGCCGGCTCGTCGACAGGACGAACCGACGGGCGCGGGAGCAGACGCGCGAGACCCATGGCGGCCTTTTCGGGTCGGGTCAACGCATTCCTTCCGCGATTCTCAAGCCACCCGCAGGGCCGACGCGGGTCGCGGCGTGATCCCGAGCAGCGCCTCGTCCAGCGTCGCGGCGAGACCCGTACGGTCGCCGTGCATCAGCACCTCGACGAGCGCCCGGCGAACGGCGTCCGCCGCCTCCCGGCCGAGCGGCTCTTCGCCGAACGCCGCCAGCAGCTCCGCCCTGTCCTTCGTGTGCTCGCCGAGCAGCACGGCGGTTCGCATCGCCGCTCCCCACGGGCCGGCGTCGCCGCCGAGCAGGCAGCCGAGCGCCTCCTTCACCTGTGCGGAGCGGAACGGCTCGTCGGCGAACAGCGACAGCTCCCAGCGGTCGAGCGCCTCGCCGAGCTGCCGGTCGCCGTCGGCGAGCTCGAGCTTCGCACGCAGATCAGCGGCGAGGCGCGCGCGCACCCGGTCGAGCCGCGTCGACTCCCCGATCGGCTGCGTCGCGGCGATCGGGAGGAGCGGGGAGATGCGAAGCGGCCGGAAATCGAGCCGCTCGAACACCACCGGGCCGGCTGAGATCGCACCCGCGGTCGCGAGGCGGAGCGCGGTGACGGCGTCGGCGAGCTCGCCGGCGGCGTCGGGCGGCTCCGCGTCGGCGGAGTCGAGCTCGCGCCTCAGCTCGAGCACCAGCATGCGGTCGATGTCGCGGCCGAACTCGGGCGGCAGGAGGCCGCGCGCCTCCGGCCAGAGCTGCGAGATCTCACCGGAGACGGCGGGACGCACGTGGATGCCGCTCCCGAGGTCGGCGTCGTTGCCGGCGGAGACGCCGACGAGCGGCGCGAGGGCGACATACGTGCGGGCCGAGCCGAACAGCGTCTGCTCGAGGTCGGCATAGGCGGCGTCGAACGCCTCGTCCTGCCAGTCGAAGCCGCCGCAGCGCTCGGCCGTCCACGTCAAGAGCGGCAGCAAGATCGACCGGAACAGCGCGTCTTCCTCGGTCTGTCCGAGCCTGTGCGCGCGGGCGAAGATCGCCGCCGCGGGTTCGAGCTTGAGATCGTCGATCGCGTTGCGCGCGTCCGGCAGCCGGCGCAGGGTCGGTGCCTGCTCGTCGACGAACCCGCGGATCAGCGGGCGGTACTCGTACAGCGACGGCCCGTCGCGGGTCGCATGCTCCTCGAACGCAAACGGCACCTGCGCGCCGCGCTCCGCGCCGAACGCCGCGAGGCAGAACGCGCGCAGGGACTCGTAGAGATGCAGAGCGCGGAGCGCCACACGTCCAGTTACGCGCCTGGCGGGTCCTCTCCTACCTGACACGCGGGGCACCAGTACGTCATCCGATTGGCGTCGCCCTGCCCGTACGACCGGATCGGCCCACGGCAGCGTGGACACGGGCGACCGGCGCGGCGGTACACGCGGTGACGCCGGTTCACGCCGTCGAGCGAAGCGCGCATGAGCCGGGCAGCCGTCTCGAGCGCTGAGCGGCGGTCGTCGTCGCGGACGTCCAGCAGCCGCTGCCACGGCGAGACCCGTGCCTCCCAGAGCGCCTCGGCGAGCCACATGTTCCCGATCCCCGCGACCACGCGCTGGTCGAGCAGCGCCTCGCCGAGCCAGCGTGTCCCGTCGGCTCGGCGCAGCCGGGCGAGCATGTCGTCGACGCGCGGCGGCCGTTCGAGGATGTCCGGGCCGAGGCGACCGAGCGCACGCGTGTGCAGCTCGAGCACCGGCCCGTTCCAGAGCACGCCCTCCGCGTGCTCGCCGCGGAGCACGAGCCAGGGCGTCCCCGACCGGCGCTCGCCGCGCGGCCGCAACGACCACCGCCCGCTCATCCGTAGATGCGAGCGGAGCACGAGGCCGCCCTCGAAGCGAAACACGAGGTTCTTGCCGCTCGCCTCGATCGACTCGAGCAGGTGCCCGTGGATTCGCTCGGCGACCTGGGTTGCCCGCGCCCGCGGATGCAGCGCCTCCACCTCGAGCCGCTGGCCCACGAGCGGCTGCAGCCGCCGGGCGGCCCGATGGATCGCGTCGCCCTCGGGCATCGCTGCTAGGGACGCAGGACCGCGCGGCGGGGGCCGGCGAGGAATCCCGCTTCGACCAGCAGGTCGAGGGCATCCGTCTCGGCGACGGGCTCGCCGTCGAAACGCTCAACCGCCAGCCGCTTCGCCTTGCCGGCGCGCACGTGCGAGACGAGTGCGGCGAGCACGGGCCGCAGCCAAGTCTCGTCCGGGTCGCGCAGTGGTGTGAGCGACCGGCCGCCGCGCTCCACGTACAGCACCGCGTCGCCGCCGAGCAACACGAGGTACGCGCCGGCAACGCGCGCCGCCCGGGCCCCCGCGCGCCGCGGCCACGGCAGCGCGGCGCCGTACGGCTGCGCCGGATCGGCGGCGGCGAGCACGAGGACGTCCTCTTCCTCCGACTCACGCAGCTCGCGGATCCGCTCGACTGCGCTCCCGAGTGCGAACTGCGCGCCGCCCAGACCTTCGACGAAGTAGCCGCGCCGGCAGAGCCCGAGCGTCTCCAGCGCGCGAAGCTCGGCGTAGACCGCCCCGTAGCCCCCTGGGATGCCCTCGGCGCGTACGCCGTCGCGGGTGACGATCCCGTGCCGCTCGAGCAGGAGCTCCGCGAGCGCGCGCCGGTCCTGCTCCCCGGTGAACAACCGCGCGGTCGTCGACCAGCGGCCCGCTGTCGCCGAGACGGTCTGCGTGCGGCGCCGGGAGAAACGCCGCGGCCGCCGTTCGGCGCGTTGCGCGCCGAAGCGGCGCGTCGCCCGCAGCGGCGTCCACGCATCGTTCGTCACCTCGCCGGCCCACACGAGGTCCCAGAGCGCGGGCAGCGCGATGCCTTCGTCGATCCCGGTCTCCGCGAGCACCTCGTCCCAGTGGAGGGCGTGCGCGAGCGCCTTTCGCAACGCGTCGTGCTCCGGCCCATCGGGAGCGGGCGCACCCGGGACCCGGCCGAGCGCCGCCGCGTCCTCGCGGAAGTACAGGGCGACGCGATCGGTGCCCGCGCCCACCCAGACGACCTCGCCGCTCGCGCACAGCGCGTCGAGGTGCTCGGGCCGGTAGCCGGGAACGCGCCGCGGCAGCAGCTCGGACTCCCAGAGCGCGACCGGCAGCGCCGCCGCCTGGAGGGGGACGAGCGCCTCTCGCAGCGACGCGCGGCGGTCGATGCCGTGCCAGCCCGGCAGGAAACGGGCCAGAGCTTCCTGCTCGACGGGCTCGACCTCTCGCCGGAGCGCCGCCAGCGATGCGCGTCTCAGGCGCCGCAGGACGTCGGGGTCGCACCACTCACGCTCGCTGCCTCCCGGGCGCAGCTCGCCGCGCACGAGGAGCTCTTCCCGCTCCAGCTCAGCGAGCAGCGGGCCGACGTCGCGGCCGAAGCGCTCGTTCGCCTCGCCGGTGGTGAAGGGGCCGCGGCCCTTGGCGAACCGCAGGACGAGCTGCGACAGCGACTCCGGCCCGCCCTCGAGGAACGCATCGGGCAGGCCCGACGGAGGCATCGCACCCAGCGCATCGCGGTAGCGGCCGGCATCCTCGGCGGCGATCAGCCTGGTCTCGCCGGCGATACGAACAGTCACGGCGCGCCGTTCGGCGAGCAGCGACGCGGCGAGCGCGGCGTCGTACTCCCCCTCGCGGAGGTCGCCGCGAACGCGCAGCACGTCGTGCAGGCGGTCGGGAGTCGACGCGTCGCCGCGGAGCTGCCGCTCGACCTCCTCGACCGCGCCGGCGTCGAGCAGGTCGCGCAGCTCCTCCTGGCCGAGCAGCTCGCGCAGCAGGTCGCGGTCGAGCGACAGCGCCTGCGCCCGCCGTTCGGCGGGCGGCGTGTCGTCCTCGTACATGTACGTCGCGATGTAGTCGAAGAGCAGCGACGCGGAGTACGGCGACGCGCTCTGCGTCTCGACCTCGACGACGTCGAGCTCGCGCGTGCGCACGGCTTGCAGGATCGTGCGCAGCGCAGGCAGGTCGAAGACGTCCTGCAGGCACTCGCGGTACGTCTCGAGGATCACCGGGAACGACCCGTACTTCCGGGCCACCTGCAGCAGGGACTGCGCCTTCAGCCGCTGCTGCCAGAGCGGCGTGCGCTCCCCCGGGCGGCGACGTGGGATGAGGAGCGCCCGTCCGGCGTTCTCGCGGAAGCGTGCGACGAAGAGCGCCGAGTCGCCGACCTCCTGCACGACGAGGTTCTCCACTTCGGCAGGATCGAGCAGCAGCTCCTCTGCGGGCGGCGGCGAGTCGGCGTCCGGGAAATGGAGCGCGATGCCGTCGTCGGACCAGATCGACTGCGCGTCGACCCCGAGCGCCTCGCGGAGCCTCGCCGCGATCGCCATGGCCCACGGCGCGTGCACGCGCCCACCGAACGGCGTCAGGATGCACACCCGCCAGTCGCCGATCTCGTCCCTGAACCGCTCGACGACGATCGTGCGGTCCGACGGAACGGCTCCCGTTGCGTCCTGCTGCTCCCGCAGGAACTTGAGCAGGTTGCGCGCAGCGCGCTCGTCGAGGTGGTAGTCGTCGCGAAGCCGCGCCTCCGCGCGGTCCTCGCGCAGCGCCGACAGCTCGCGCGACGCCGCGCCGATCTTCCGGCCGAGCTCGTACGGGCGCCCGACGCCCTCGCCCTTCCAGAACGGCACTGCGCCCGGGAGCCCGGGCGCCGGCGAGACGAGCACACGGTCGCGAGTGATCTCGTCGATGCGCCACGTCGACGCGCCGAGCAGGAACGTTTGGCCGGCGCGGGCCTCGTAGACCATCTCCTCGTCGAGCTCGCCGACACGGCCGCCGCCGTCGGTGAGGAAGACTCCGAACAGTCCGCGGTCGGGGATCGTCCCCGCATTCGTGACCGCGAGCCGACGTGCCCCCTCCCGGGCGCGGATCATGCCCGCCGTCCGGTCCCACACGATGCGCGGGCGCAGCTCGCCGAACTCGTCGGAGGGGTAGCGCCCGGCGAGCATGTCGAGCACGTTCTCGAGCTGGGTGCGCGATAGCTCGCGGAACGGATGCGCCTGCGTGACGAGGGCGTGCAGGTCGTCGACGGCGATCTCCTCCTGCGACGCGATCGCGACGATCTGCTGCGCAAGCACGTCGAGCGGATTCCGCGGGATGACGGTCTCCTCGATCTCGCCCTCGCGCATCGCCTTCGCGACGACGGCGCTCTCGAGCAGGTCGGCGCGGAACTTCGGGAAGATGCGTCCCTTGGAGACGGCGCCGAGCTCGTGGCCGGCGCGCCCGATGCGCTGCAGCCCGCGCGCGACCGACTTCGGCGACTCGACCTGCACGACGAGGTCGACCGCGCCCATGTCGATGCCGAGCTCGAGGCTCGAGGTTGCGACCAGGCAAGGGATCCTCCCCGCCTTCAGATCCTCCTCGACGACGAGCCGCTGCTCCCGCGCCAGCGACCCGTGGTGCGCGCGCGCGATCTCCTGCTCGGCGAGCTCGTTGAGGCGGAGCGCGAGGCGTTCCGCGAGCCGCCGGTTGTTGACGAACACGATCGTCGAGCGGTGCTGACGGACGAGGCTGAGCAGCTCCGGGTAGATCGACGGCCAGATCGACTGCGCGCCGTGCTCCGTCCCGGCGTCCATCTCCTGTCCGTCGGCCGGCACCGGGAACGACAGCGACGCGGTCGACCCGAGCTCGCGCATGTCCTCGACCGGGACGACGACCTGCAGATCGAGCTCCTTGCGCGACCCGGCGTCGACGAGCTCGATCGGCTGTGCGCCCGCGACGAAGCGGCCGATCTCCTCGAGTGGGCGCTGCGTCGCCGACAGGCCGATCCGCTGGAACGGCCCGCCGACGAGCCGTTCCAGACGCTCGACCGACAAGGCGAGATGCGCCCCGCGCTTCGTGCCGGCGACGGCGTGGACCTCGTCGAGGACGAGCGTCTCGACCGCGCCCAGGATCTCGCGGCCCTGCGAGGTGAGCAGCAGGAACAGCGACTCCGGGGTCGTGATCAGGATGTCCGGCGGATCCCTCAGCACCTCGCGCCGCTCCTTCTGCGGCGTGTCGCCCGTGCGCACCGCGACCCTCAGCTCGGAGCGGAGACCGGCGAGCGGGCCGCGCAGGTTGCGCTCGATGTCGTAGTTGAGGGCCTTCAGCGGCGAGACGTAGAGGAATCGCAGCCCCTTTCCCGGCGCGGCGTTCAGCCGGTCGATGCCGGACAGGAATGCCGTCAACGTCTTCCCGGAGCCGGTCGGCGCCTGGATCAGGACGTGGCCGCCGCGGGCAATCGCGGGCCAACCCGCGGCCTGGGCGGGCGTCGGCGCGGCGAAGGTCCCTTCGAACCACCCGCGCGTCGCAGACGAGAACGAAGCGAGCGGGTTCATCCTCGTCAGCGTACTGGGGCGCACCGCCGAGCCGCCGTGATTCAATCGCCGCGTGACCTACTCCATCGTCGCGCGCGACGCGGCGACCGGCGAGCTCGGCGTGGCGGTGCAGTCGCAGGCGTTCAACACGGGCGCCGTCGTGCCGTGGGCCCGGCCGGGCGTCGGCGCGATCGCAACGCAGTCCTTCACCGATCCGCGCTACGGCTGGCGCGGACTGGAGCTGCTCGCCGAGGGCCGCGCGCCGCGCGACGCGCTCGACGAGCTGCTCGCGGTCGACGAACAGCGCGACTTCCGGCAGGTCGGGTTCCTCGACGCCGCGGGCCGCACGGCTCAGCACACGGGAGCGGCGTGCGTGCCGGCCGCGGGTAGCGCGGCCGGTGACGGCTGGGCCGCCCAGGGCAACATGCTCGCCGCGGAGGCGTGGCACGCGATGGGCGCCGCGTTCGAGGCCACCGCCGGAACGCTCGCGCAGCGGCTCATGACCGCCCTCGACGCTGCGGAGGCGGAGGGCGGCGACTGGCGCGGCCGCGGCGGCGCGGGGATCCTCGTCGTTCCGGCGACAGGAGACCCGTGGGAGCGGGTCGTCGACCTGCGCGTCGAGGAGGGTGACGACTCACTGGTCGCGCTGCGGCGCCTCCTGCATCGCGCAGAGACGTACCGCGCCGCACACGACGCGGAGCACAGGGCAGACGTGGGCCGCGCGCGTGGGCTGCCGCCGACGTACGTGACCTGGCTCGCGCTGCTGGACGCCGCGAACGACGGGGATGTCGAGCGCGGACGCGCCGTGCTTGCCGAGCTCGAGGCAGAGCACCCGGGCTGGCGCGACCTCGCCCGCACGCTTGCGAAGCACCCCGAAGGCCCGCCGCTGGCGGATATCCTCGGCGAGTAGATGCCCGACGCGCTCTGGTTCACGGACGATCCGGCGGCCTGCCGGCTGCTGGCCGAGGACCCGTTCGCGCTGCTCGTCGGCTTCGCGATCGACCAGCAGGTACCGGTTCAGAAGGCGTTCGCCGGTCCTCTCGTCCTGCGGCAGCGCGCCGGGACGCTCGACCCCCGGAAGCTCGCCGAGCTGGATCTGCAGGAGGCGTTCCGGACGCCGCCCGCCATCCACCGTTTTCCGGGCGCGATGGCCGAGCGCGTGCGTGACCTTGCGGCGTTCGTGACCGAGGAATACGGCGGCGACGCGGCGCGGCTATGGACGGAGGCGGCCGACGGCGATGACCTGAAGAAACGCATCGGCGCGCTGCCCGGGTTCGGCGAGATGAAGGTGAAGTCGCTCGGCTCGGTGCTCGCGAAGCGATTCGGCGTCGAGGTGGCCAAGCCGCTCGTCCCGGGCCACCCCACGCTCGGCGACGTCGACTCGCCCGAGGCGCTCGAGCGCTACCAGGCGGCGAAGCGCGCCTACAAGGCCAAGGTGCGGGCGGGCGAGACCGCGACCTGGTCGGCGGTCTAGCTCCAAACGCGTCTTTAGGACGTCGTCGAGCGACGTCCTAAGGACGTGAGTTTCGCAGTGCCTTCAGCGCCGGGCCGCGGCACGTAACCGCTCGGCGTCCGCACGCACCTCCGCGTCGGGAAACGGCTCCGGGTCGTCGGTCGGAAACGGAAACGGCCACTCGGGACGAGGATCGTCGGCGTAGCGCGGCACGAGATGCACGTGCAGGTGCGGCACCGAGTTGCCGAGGATGTCGTAGTTCATCTTCACCGGCTCGAAAACCTGCTCGACCGCGCGCGCCGCGTGCAGCAGCTCCGCCCAGAACCGCCCGGACTCGTCCGGCCTGAGCGCGGTCGGCTCGACGACGTGGCGGCCGCGCCAGTACACGTGGCAGAGGCCGCGCTGTACCCCGCCTCGGTGGAGGTACGCGTCGGTGACCTCGCCCGCGAA
>Ga0070731_10004018_pt1 | contig 12902 bp, 12 predicted proteins | sample Coa_R1_2_FD_66448 | JGI IMG/M metagenome (GOLD analysis project Ga0070731, IMG submission 66448) | Surface soil microbial communities from Centralia Pennsylvania, which are recovering from an underground coalmine fire - Coalmine... | ecosystem: Environmental > Terrestrial > Soil > Unclassified ... | reverse complement strand
TCATGATGTGCTTGCGCTCAACCTCTTCCAGAGTTTGGCTGCGCTCCAGATTGTGTCCCGGCACAATGCGCGTATGCAGGTCCCGGATCGGAACCCGCAGCATGGGACCAGGAGATAGAATCACCGCGCGTTCAATTACATTTTCCAGCTCGCGAATATTTCCCGGCCACGAGTATTGAGTCAGGGCGTCCATGGTGTCGCAGGGGATCGTATCGATCGTTTTGTTCGCCTTCCGCGACTCCTGTTGGATGAAATACTGCACGAGCAACGGAATATCCCCCGGGCGCTCCCGCAAGGGTGGAATGGAGATCGGGAAGACATTCAGCCGGTAATAAAGGTCGCTGCGAAACTGTTTCTCGCCGATCATTCCCTCCAGGTCGCGGTGGGTCGCGGCGACGACGCGAACGTCGACTTTCTTTGTACGCGTGCTGCCCAGACGTTCGAATTCGCGCTCCTGTAACACGCGCAGGAGTTTCGGCTGCAGCTCCAGGGGGATGTCGCCGATCTCATCGAGAAATAGCGAACCCTGGTCTGCCAACTCGAGGCGGCCAACCTTCTGTGCAATGGCGCCGGTGAAGGCTCCCCGCTCATGCCCGAATAGCTCGCTTTCCAAAAGGCCCGTGGGGATTGCCGCGCAGTTTAGTTTGACGAAATTGCGGTCCTTGCGACGGCTGCGATTGTGAATGGCGCGGGCGACGAGTTCCTTGCCAGTGCCCGTCTCGCCCAGTAAGAGCACGGTGGAATCGCCCGTGGCCACCGTCTCGATCAACCGGAGCACTTGCCGAAGGGCTGAGCTGCGGCCAACGATCCCTTCAAAGCCCGTCTCGCTGCGGACCGCCTTCTCCAGCCGAAGATTGTGATTAACCGCGTTAGACGGGAATGCCGCGGCGTGGCTCCCGCAATCCGAGCCATTCTTCAATGGCTCGTCGAGGGCCAGTTCCTGGTCCTCCGGCAGCCATTGCGATGGTTCGTTTTCGAGACTGAAATCGGGATCATTCGCAAATTGCGTGTCTATGCCCTGCGGCCGCGAAAGCGGGAAACCAATCAATCCCATGATGAACCTCCAGATCTTAATCGTTTGCGGCTTTAGCCATTCCAGCTAAAAGGTTTCCAGTCGTGCTGAGATTTCAAATCCTTTTTATCGAGTTCGCCCGCGCTTGGTTCGACCTTTTACCCGCTCGATCCACTCCCGGATATAGGCAGGACAATTCTCGAGTTTGATGCTATCGGCCTCGCAGCCGTCCAAAAATCTCACCGCACCCTCGTTGACGAGTGTCACGTCCTTCAAATCCAGTACCAGGTGCTGTCCGCCTGCCTCCAGGGCGAGAAGTTGCCGGAGTTCCTTGACATCTTCAACTTCAATTCGGCCACTGAGTGTAAAGAGGACTCTGCCGTTGGCAGATCTCTGGATTTTAAGCATGCAAACTCCCAATGTTTGAAGCGAACTTGATAATTCATCAGAAACCTCGGGCCGACTCACCTGAAAGAAGCGCCGGTTGCCGGGCTTGGCTTGCCTAAGACTCGCGCAGGAGAGGAGCAATCTCGTATCCAAACACAATTTCTTGAAAGGAAGGATGTTAGTCAGCGCAGCGGTGCCCAGAGTTTCGCCAAATGGCGAGATTCCGGACAGCGCGATAAGCCGAAAAGCTTGCTTATTGAAGGAGTATTGCGAAGGACGCACGTCTGCGCCGCACGCGTTGTTCCTGAACTGTCTGACCAACTATCAGCCGAGAGATCCGATTTTCTCGGCTAGGCCCTGAAGCGATTCTTGTTAATCTTGAGCGACCGAATCTTGGATTCCAGTGTGGACCGCGCGATCCCTAGCTTCGCGGCGGCTCCGGTTGGCCCAGACACTCGTCCGTGGCATTCTCGCAGGGCTAGTTCGATGATTTCCTTTTCTTTAGTTGCCACCTTTTCGGAGAGATAAAGCGTGCTCTCCGCTTTCCTCTCCGGCGGTTGCTGAGACAGCCAGCTTTCATCCACCGAAAAACTCGCTGTTTCCGACACGATAACCGATCGTTCGATGACGTTCTGTAATTCGCGTATGTTTCCGGGCCAAGGGTAGGACTGAAGGACTTGAAGTGTTCTCTTCTCGACACTCCTGAAGTGCTTGCCCGCTTTCCGCGCGTAACGGTCAATAAAGTAATCCACCAGCAGACGAATGTCCTCTTTTCGCTCTCGGAGAGAAGGGATCTCAATCGGGAAAACATTCAGGCGGTAAAACAAATCTCGACGGAAAAAACCGGCGCTGATGGCGGCTTGCAGGTCGCGGTTCGTGGCGGCAATCACCCGAACGTCGGCGCGTATCGGGCGTGTGCCGCCGACACGTTCAAACTCATGCTCCTGCAAAACACGCAGGAGGGTAATTTGGGTTTCGGCGGGAAGTTCACCGACTTCGTCCAGGAAGAGCGTACCGCCGTTTGCTAATTCAAACCTGCCCAGGCGCTGCAGAGAGGCACCTGTGAAGGCTCCCTTTTCATGGCCGAATAACTCCGAAGCGATCAGGTCACGCGGGATAGCAGCGCAGTTCACGCTGACGAATGCGCGCGAGCTGCGATCCGATCGCCGATGGATGGCCCGAGCAACAAGCTCTTTACCCGTTCCCGTCTCGCCGGTTATGAGGACAGTGGAATCGGTTGGCGCAACTTTAGAGATGCGAGAAAGTACAGCTTTCAAAGCTGAAGAGGTTCCAACGATCTCTTCGAACATCGAGGCCTTGTCGATTTCCTCGCGCAGGGCTACGTTTTCGCGGCGAAGAGTGTCCTCAGCCTGCTTGCGGTCTTCAATATCCGTTCCGGCAACATACCAACGTGTGATCTGTCCCTGTTCGTCGCGCAATGGGTTAAAACGACTCAAGAACCAGCGATAATTCCCGTCCGCTCTCCGCAACCGCACTTCCAGCTCGTAAGTGGATCCCCTGGAACGAGCATCATCGGAAGAAGCGCGCGCCACCAGTTTCCGGTCTTCAGGATGAATGAACAAACCGGGACGGGAAAAAAAAGTTCCGGGCGTTTGCCGCCACTCTTCAAGACTAACGCCGAGGTAATCGAGCGCATTGCGGTTGGCATAAAGACGTTCGCCACCTGGTCCATAAACGGCAACATGTTGAGGCGAGAGGTCCAGCATCTGCCGGAGCTCCATTTCACTTCTGCGCAGTTCCTCCTCTGCGCGTTTACGCTCAGTGATGTCTATCACGGTACCGGTGTACTCAATGAGATCGCCGCGCGGGCTGAAAACAGCATGACCGATGCTGTGAATGTCCCTGACGGCGCCACCCGGATGGACAATGCGATAATCCACTTCTTCGTTTAATTTGTTCTGCCTGGCCCTGTTGGCAGATTCCCGGAACGCCTGTTGATCGTCGGGATGTATTCGCTGGATGAGTTCTTCCATCCGGGGAACACCCTCCCGCGGATCAAAACCCAGAACGCGGTAGCATTCTTCCGACCAGTACCTGATATCGTCGTCTGAACACCATGCCCAACTGCCTGTGTGGCTGAGTCTCTGCGCTTCCGCGAGGTACGCTTCACTGCTCCGGAGGGCTTCCTCGGCCGTCTTGCGCTCGGTGTTGTCGGTTACCGCACCGACAAACTCGATGTTGCCGGATGAATCGCGAAGTGCTTGGGCTCGCACGTGGAGGTGCTTCATTGCCCCGCTCCGCGAGACCAGGCGATACTCGTGTTCGAAATCCGCGCCGCTCTTGGATACGTCCTCGATGAGCTGTTGTACAAGCGCCCTATCCTGCGAATGTATGCGCTGCAAAAACATGCTTACGGTTGGTTTCTCGGCAGGGTCGTATTCGAAAATCCTATAGGTTTCGTCTGACCAGACGATCTCTCCCGTATCCGGTCTCCACCCGAAGCTGCCCGTGTGACTCAGCCTCTGTGCTTCCGTCAGGTAGGCTTCGCGACGGCGGAGCTCCTGGGTTAGGAGTTCGTGCTCCGTAACGTCCAATGCGCTGCCCACGTACTTTTTCAGATTTTGATTAATGACAAGAGGAATACCAACGCAGCGAATGTACCGGAGCTCACCATTGGGACGAGCGACGCGTTTGATGGCATCGAAGGGCGAATCTTCCGCCACGATTCGCTGGATCAGTTCTGCCATGGATTCACGGTCTTGTGGGTGGACGCGATCCAGGTATTCCTGAACACTAGGCGGTTTGCCGGCTGGATCGAGCCCGTGCATGCGAAATATTTCAGGAGACCAATAATAGAAGCCACCGGAATCGAAGGCCCAGCTTCCCAGGTGGGCAAGACGCTGCCCTTCGGCAAGATAAAACTCGCTTCTTTGCAGCTCCTCGGCATTGCGGCGGAGCTGTTCTTCCGCCATTCTGCGATCGTCAATATCCAGGCTCGATCCATACCACTTGACGATGTCGCCGTTTGCATCGCGAAGTGGCACTTTATGGTGGAACATCCAGCGGTATTTTCCATCCGCCCTGCGGACGCGCGTTTCGTATTCGAAGATTTCTCCGGTCGCGAGGCTGGCTCGCCACTTTGCGACAATCCCCTCAACGTCCTCAGGATGAATGACAGCCGTCCACTTCCATCCGGCTACATCGTCAAGGGTGGCGCCCAGGTAATCCAACCAGGGTTTATTGAAGTAATCGAGATAGCCGTCAGGCCGGGCGGTGTGAATCAGCGCAGGGATCGAATCGACGAGGAGCTGAATATTCAGCGGCTCGGGTTGTTGTCCTGCCGAGGCCATGGCGGGAATCATACACCCGCAGAATCCGCACGGGACGACGATCCGGGTATTTCAAACGGAAGGCGCCGGCCAGGCCTGTCCCACTCACCTAGCATTGAGCGCCTCCACGAATCGAGGCTCTTGATGGACCACCTCGGCTGCCCTCCTAGCCTTTGGCCCAACAACTTTGGCAATTAAGCGTTTCCTCCATTCAGCATGCCTTCCGAAACTCAGGCATCCCGTTTCCGACCCGAGCGAATCCAGGCGATCTTTCTCTAGACACGCGTCGCCGCCGGATCACCGTTGGCTAACTATTGCTCACGTTTTCAGGATTGAGGGGACCTGCCGCTATTCGGTCGATACGTATCTACAACCTGTGTGGCCCGCGAGAGAAGCAGTTGAGTTTGACTTTCTGCAGGTGCGACAAAATGTTAGCAATTGCAAATGAATTGACAGCGAATCTTGGCTTTGAAATCAAGGAGAGAAGATAACGCTCCTCCTTTCAGCGAACTAAAGCAAGAAGGCACTTGGCTGAAGAGATGCATTGAAGGCATAGGCCGAGGAAGCAACGGCTGGTCATCCTGTAGCGGCAAACGGACGGGCACAAAGACAAGTTTGCCGCCTTGGTAGCTCGAAAGGAGAACATAAAATCTTATGGCTCAACAATCGTCAAACGGCAATCGTCCAAAACTGAGTGAGAAGGGACTCTTGACTCCGGACAATTGCGTCGTGGCGCTGATCGACCATCAGGGCCAAATGCTGTTTGGAACGAGCAATTTCGACCGCCAGGGAATCATTAACAACACCGTGGCATTCGGAAAAGCCACAAGGGTGTTCGATGTGCCTGTGATTTTGACCACAGTCGAGACGAAATCCTTTAGCGGGAATATGTGGCCGCAGTTGCGGGCCGTATTCCCGGGGCAGGAACCAATCGAGCGTTCTTCCATGAACTCGTGGGACGACAAAAAGTTTGTCGCCGCGATCGAAAAAAGTGGACGCAAGAAGATTCTCATCGCCGGCCTTTGGACGGAAGTCTGTGTTGCGTTTCCGACAGTGCAGGCGATTCATGACGGCTACGAGGTCTACGTCGTGGAGGATTGCTGCGGCGACGTGAGTCAGCTTGCTCACGACAACGCGATGAAGCGTGCCATTCAAGCTGGCGCAAAGCCGGTCACGTCCATGCAGGTCATGCTCGAATGGCAGCGCGATTGGGCGCACCGCGGAACCCACGATGCCGTGATGGATATCGTGAAGAACCACTACGGAGCTTACGGGATCGGCGTCGAGTACGCGTACGCGATGGTGCACGGCGCGCCGGCTTCGAAATTCGCGGAGTATATGGTTCCCGTTGCAGTCGCAGCCCACAAGTAAACCCCGACGGGCGGAGTCTCCTCCGCCCTTCTCAATCCATTTGGAATAACTTGAAACGGAGATCGCCGTGTCCGCTGAGTTTATTTTGCACAACGCCAAGATCGCCACGAACGGGGTCCCCTCATTTGTCGAAGCGATCGCCATAACGGCGGGGAAGATAGCCGCTGCCGGCAAGGATGAGGAAATTCTGCGCCTGCGGGGTCGCAAACGCGTGTAATTGACGGGCGCGGGCGAACTGTTATCCCTGGTCAAAACGATTCGCACATGCATCCGATTCGCGGCGGGCTCAATTACAACTTGGAATTGCGCTGGGATGGTGTCCCTTCACTCGCCGATGCATTGCGGATGCTGAAAGAACAGGCCGCACGAACTCCCGCGCCGCAATGGGTCAGGGTGATCGGAGGCTGGACGGAATTTCAGTTTGCCGAACGCCGCATGCCGACGCTCGATGAGATCAACGCAGTCGCTCCGGACACACCCGTGTTCGTGATGCATTTATATGACCGGGCACTATTGAATGCAGCGGCGTTGCGGGCCGTGGGCTATGACAAGAACGCCTCGAATTTCCCTGCTGGTGAGGTTCACCGTGATCGCCGCGGGAATCCGACGGGACTTCTCATCGCGAAACCCAACGCCAACATTCTCTATTCCACTCTCGCCAAGGGACCAAAGCTCTCCCGCGAAGATCAACTTAATTCTTCGCGGCACTTCTTCCGCGAGCTCAACCGCTTCGGCATCACCAGCGCGATCGACGCCGGAGGCGGGTTTCAGAGCTATCCCGACGACTATGGAGTGGTGAACGAACTGCACCGCAATGGCGCGCTGTCGATTCGCCTCGCCTACAACCTCTTTACGCAGAAACCGAAACAAGAGGTATCGGACTTTCAAAGCTGGACAAAAATGACGAAGCCCGGCGACGGCGACGATTTTTGTCGAGTCAATGGCGCGGGAGAAATGCTGGTTTTCTCCGCGGCGGACTTCGAAGATTTTCTCGCGCCGCGCCCGGACATGCTCCCCGTCATGGAAAGCGAGTTGAAAGCGGTGATTCGCCATCTCGTGGAGAATCGCTGGCCGTTTCGCTTGCATGCGACCTACAACGAGACTATCGATCGAGCATTGAACGTTTATGAAGAGGTGAATCGCGAGATTCCTTTTGACGGACTGCACTGGTTCTTCGATCACTGCGAGACGATTACCGATCGCAATATCGAGCGTGTGAAAGCGCTGGGCGGCGGTATCGCCGTGCAGAACCGCATGGCTTTCCAAGGCGAATATTTCGTCGAGCGATACGGATCACAGCAAGCCAGGCGCACTCCGCCAATCCAGCGCATGCTTGAGTTGGGTGTCCCTGTCGGTGCAGGCACCGATGCAACCCGCGTTTCCAGCTACAACCCTTACCTTTCCCTCTACTGGCTTATCACCGGCAAAACCGTTGGGGGACTTAGTCTCTATCCGGAAGAGAACCGATTGGATCGCGAGGAAGCACTCAAACTCTACACGGTGGGGAGCAGTTGCTTTTCCACCGAAGACGGGAAAAAGGGAGCTCTCGCCCCAGGCCAGCTGGCAGACCTGGCTGTTCTCTCCGGCGATTATTTTTCCATGCCCGAGGAGGAGATCAAGCGTCTCGAATCGGTACTTACGATCGTGGGTGGGAAGGTTGTGCATGCCACCGCGGAATTCTCAGAACTCGCTCCGTCGGCACTGCCAGTGAGCCCAAACTGGTCGCCGATCAAAGAGTACGGCGGCTACGCGAATGCCTCAAAAGGTGCGCTGGGAGCGTCACATGCCAGAGCTCTCTCTGCGGTTTGTCCTGAATTGAGCACCAAGAATCACCACGTTGCCGTGCTGGGTGATCTTGGATTCTGGGATCTGGGATGCGATTGTTTCGCCTTTTGAAAAATGGCGACTGAATTCTTAACAAAGAGAAAAAGAGAGAATGGAATGTCAAATATCACCGACAAGGTTGTAGTAATTACAGGGGCCAGCAGCGGTGTTGGCGAAAGCACGGCTCGCCTTCTCGCAGGGAATGGCGCGAAAGTCGCGCTCGGAGCGAGGCGAAAAGATTGGATCGACGCCCTCGTCAGGGACATCACGGCTAAGGGAGGCTGCGCTCTCGGTTTCAAGACCGATGTGACAAAACGCGGAGATGTCGAGGCTCTAGTCAAAGGGGCAGTTGAGAGGCACGGCCGAATCGACGCGATCGTGAACAATTCCGCAATCATGCCGATCGCACCCATGTCGGCGCTCAAGGTCGAAGAATGGGATCGAATGATTGATGTGAACATCAAGGGTCACTTATATGGGGTGGCCGCAGTGCTTCCGATCATGCAAAAGCAAAAGCTGGGCCACATCATCAGCATCGCTTCTATCGCGGGCTTCAAAGTCTTCGCGCCCGGAGGCACCGTTTACAGCGCGACGAAGTTTGCCGTGCGGGCGTTGACTGAGGGCCTGCGCCTGGAGCACAGGGCCGACAACATTCGTTGCACCATAATCTCTCCTGGCGCGATTGCCACCGAGCTGCCTGAAAGCAGCTCGGAGGAAGCCACCAGAAAGAATTTGCGCGAGTTCTATAAAATGGCTATTCCGGCCGACTCGATCGCTCGCGCGATCGCTTACGCCATCGAGCAACCAGCCGATGTGGAAATCGGCGAGGTCGTCATCCGGCCCAGTGTGCAGGACTTCTAACGCGGAGGCAAACTATGCACCCTTTCTGCTTGTCACGTTGGCCCCAATTCCTGGAAATTTCCAGCATGATTCGGGCAGGAGATATGTAATGAGAGTCTTGCTCATGTCCTTCGTAGTTGGTCTGGGTGTAGGGATTTTGTACGGTCTGATTCGGGTGAAGAGTCCGGCGCCGCCCATCGTCGCCTTGCTCGGCCTCCTGGGAATGGTACTTGGTGAACAGTTGGGGATATGGATTCAAACGAAGAAGCTCGACGTTCCCCGTGCTGGGGCCGTCTGCCTTGTCGGCGAGCGCTACGACCGGCAGCATACGTCCCAAGTGCCTTAAAGCTGAGAGTGAGAGGAACACGTTTCAAACCAATGAAGCAACGGGCAATTTAGGAGAGACAGAATGCACTTGAAAAAAATTCTCGTTGGAATGTCTGTTTCGATCTTTCTGACGATTGGCTTCACATGTGAATCGCAACACTTCTACACATTCGCCCAAAGTGCGCAAACAGCCGGAACAGTGAGCGTAGCTGTCGGACCCCAGTACGACACGACTCACGTTTACGTGGCGCCCCCAGATTTCGACGGCTTCGTTGCAAGCTTGACCGCCACAATTGGGGGCACAACGACCAAGCAGGGCGTCTTTACGGTAACCCCGACGCCAAGCAGCACCATGTCCCAATTGGTACTGACTCCTGTCGGCACCATATCAGTCTTTGGTTTCAAAACGCCGGTCCCGTTTCCATTCGGGTCGGAGCGCACCGGCTATCTGGTCACAGATATGGACAAGGCAATTCACGCCGCCAAGGCAACTGGCGCGGACGTCCTGGTCGCCGCCTTTAACGATCCGATCGGTAAAGATGCGATTATTCAATGGCCCGGCGGCGTGAACACGCAACTCTACTGGCATACCACCGCGCCATCCTACGCTCCGCTCCAAACTGTTCCGGAAAATCGGGTCTATGTTTCACCGGACCGAGTTGATGCATTTGTGCGCAGCTTTGTCGCGTTTTCTCACGGGAGTGTCGTCACTGATGAACCGCGCGCACCGGGAGTCGAAATCGGAAGACCTGCAGAGACGTACCGGCGAGTGAGGATTGAGTCTAAGTTCGGAAAATTGACCGCGCTGGTTACCGACGGTCATCTTCCCTATCCGTACGGCAGGGAGACGACTGGGTATGAGGTGACGAACCTGACGGATACGCTCACCAAGGCAAAAGCGTGCGGAGTCGAAGTGCTCGTATCTCCCTATATGACCGACGAGCGCGAGGCCGTCGTCGTGCAGTTCCCGGGTGGATACATCGCGGAAATCCACTCCGCAGCGAAAAAATAGGGCGTGCAAACACCTCGCGAGGATGCTTGTTTGATTCGAATGGCGCGAATTGTCAGGAACATTTGAAAGCGCAATTCCAGAATATGGATTGCGGAACGAGGATCACCCGAGCGATGTGAATGAGTCTGCTTATGATATCAATGACAGGATTGGGTCCGTCATTGAGAAAAACCGGGAGCATCGCCTATGTCCGACACTAGTCTCGCATTCCTCGCTTCGCCTGATGTATTGGCCCGTGCCCGTAAGATCAAACTTTTTCTGATGGACGTAGACGGCACGCTGACCGATGGCGGCGTCTGCCTGATCTCGGCCACAAACTCCGACGGTTCACGAGAACCGATCGTCACCGAAATGAAAGTCTTCAACGCCCAGGACGGCCAAGGATTATCGCTGGCCCACACCATGGGGATTCAGACGGGCTTCATCACCGGCCGGCATTCACCGGCAGTGGCCAAGCGTGCTCAGGAGCTGAAGGTCACTTTTGTTTACCTCGGGCAGCAGACGAAGACGGCGGCTTTCGAAGAGTGCGTGCGAAAGGCCGGCGTGGCCGAAGACGAGGTTGCTTATATGGGCGATGACCTGCCGGACATTCCTCTGGCGAAGCGAGCCGGACTGGCAGTGTGCGTATCCGACGGTGCACCTGAGTTAGCGGCCGTATGCCACTTCACCACTCGCCGGCTTGCGGGGCGGGGCACCGCGCGCGAGGTGGTGGAACTAATCCTGAAGGCGCAGGGACGTTGGGAGGAGGCGGTGCCCCAGGCGCTTGCGTAACATGGCGAAACGCAGTGGCGCACTTGGGATTGGAACGAAGACATACATGCGAATGTTGATGATTTTAATGGTCGTTTCTTTTGCGATTCCCCGACTTTCGCAAGGCCAATCGGCTCCTGCCACTGAATCCCCGGCGGCCGGTGAAAGTGAGCCAGTCAGGCCGCAACCTCAATTACTGGGCATTGTGGGTCGGCTACAAATTCTAGAAGGCGATCGTGCCGGTGAGACCCTATGTCGCAGCCGCTGCCACATTACGCCACCGCCGGGAAATTCGAGCGCTCGACAGTGGATATTTCAACGGATCGCGCCATTCTTGAACGAAACGATCTATTGCTCGCTTGCGCGCATGTATTGCAAACCAGCGGGCAGTCGACTTTCGAAACGGTGCAGGCAGCCGAGCGGCTTGGCGCTCAGCTTGGTCTACATGCCACGCTGATTGCGCACTGGGAAGAACTGGAAACACGCGCTCTAAACCCCTCCTTTGGCGGTTCGACCCGATCTCATTGAAAATATAGGCCTTTAGTGCCAGGTTCTAGTAGTACTACTGTACCGTTGACCCCACCGGTTCCGGATTTTAATCTGAATGCGGACAATTGAGCTTGTGCTGCCCCGGCCGAATCGGCAAATGCTGTCAAGGGGTATTGTCCCGAGGTGTTTATCGTTTAGACACATTGTAACAATTTTGTTCCATTCAGGAACATAACTACATATACTTCCGGCGGGTTAGTTTCCCGTTCGGAGGGTATATGTCTAAGTGTCTAACGGTTGTTGCTTTTGCGTTGCTGGTGCTGTCGGGAGCGATGGGCCTGCGGAACCTTGCGACTTCCCATGCCGCTACGGTTTCGGGTTCTAATCTCTCGGCTCAAACAGTCTGGATTAGCGGCATCGGCCCCTTCCCGAATCCAACGGGCGGTGGCGGAAAGTAGTTTGGTCCACTAAAACTGCTTCGCGGCTGGGTCCAGATGGAGGGAAATTTGGCTTCGCTGGACCCAGTCGACTTCTTCCTACTTCTTGCCGGTTTTTCCGTCCACTTGTGGTCGTTGATTTGTTTGCTGCGGAAGGGCGGGGTCCCTCGCTACTTTACTCTCGTCCTCTATTTGTGTTGCTCGATTTCAGCTGGAATTGGACGCTGCATCATCCTGAACACGGCGGGATTCAACTCTAACACTTACGTTTATTTTTACTTTTACTCCGACGCGCTTCTTATCATCTGCCTGTACTTCATTCTCATGAGCCTTTATTCGCACGTTTTTGAGGATATGGGCGTAGATAGAATGGTGCGCGCGGGCGCAATGTTGATCCTTGCAGGAACGGCCGGAATTTCCTACTACTTGATCGCGTCATCCTCTGACCGGATGCTCACTCGATTTGTCATCGAACTTGCGCAGAATCTCTATTTCGTGGGCGTGATCATCACCTACCTGCTCTGGGGGGCGATGATGAAACTGCGCGAAAACAGGACCAGGTTGACGCACCTGGTTCTTTCCATGGGGATCTATGTGAGCTTGTTCGCGACAAGTTTTGCATTTGGGAATCTACACGCGCTTCCCGCTTTTTCGCGTTATTACTTCCCGTTGATGGACATGTGGCTGCCGGCCTCGTGGATTTACACGTTTATCAGAGTGCCGGAAGATGCGCGCATGGCGACTGCGAGGGTGATAGCTCCAAGCCGATGATCGCGGCCCTGATTTTCGCCATCTCATTTCTGACGCTGCTCCAATTCTTTGTCTCGTATAGCCGTTCCCTGATCGCGGCCTCCCGGGGCATTGAATTGTCCGAGGAGGCCCGTGAAATCTGCGGCGCGACGGCCAGGAGGGTGGCAGGTGATCAATTCCTGCGCCTCCTGGCGCTGATTGCTCTTTGCCCCGAACCAGGTGGCGATAGCTTTGAAATTCGAGCGGTCGCCTTATATTTCCGCATGCTTGATTTCGCGCGTACCACGATCCACCGGGCCATTCCTTCCGCCACGTCCTGGATCGAAGCGGAACGCGGCGGCTGCGCCTATGCCGCCGCCGTGGCGCTCGACCGGCGGATTGCCTACAGCCGCATGATGATGGCGCAACTGGCG